>Ga0116151_10004821_pt1 | contig 11806 bp, 11 predicted proteins | sample AD_UKC117_MetaG_FD_89893 | JGI IMG/M metagenome (GOLD analysis project Ga0116151, IMG submission 89893) | Active sludge microbial communities of municipal wastewater-treating anaerobic digesters from Hong Kong - AD_UKC117_MetaG | ecosystem: Engineered > Bioreactor > Anaerobic > Digestate... | reverse complement strand
CGCATTGCCGTCAAGCGATTGAATAAAGGCGATGGCGTCATCATAGAGCTGTTGCCCGACCCCCTGCCGTCGCTTCTCCGCCATCACCCCGACCCAAAGGTAAAACTCATCCGGCTGATTCCACGGGCCGTGGTGGACAACGCCATAGCCAATGACCTCACCAGTTTGATTCGGGCCAGTGTCGCGGACGATGCTGCGGCGGACGATATGCCCTTCACTGCGCCGATCCCACTCGCGGATATCCGCCGCCGCAATGGGATCGGGTTCAAAGTGGTTGAGAAAGCGGGCCAACGCCTCATAGTGTTGATCGGGGTTTGCCTGTTCAACAGTAAATTTCATTTGTCCCTCGCAAGGTGAATCAAGATACTATAGATACTGCACATCAGATCCAGGATGGCGTCATCCACGGTGCTTTTGCCATCAGTTCGCTCTGCGCATTCACAAGGAGCAAATAGTGTTTGGTCCACTTTTCATCTTGCGTTATGATGCCCATCGATACCAGTTCTTGATGAATATCGTGGCTAATATGCTTGACAAGTGTTGCCTGTTGCGCAGGTTCCGCAGAGCCTAGCAACGATTCCAACAGGGGCGCATAATGGGACGCACGGTCGCACTTACGGAACGCATACGTGAGCCATTTCCAGTACGGCGTAAAATCCTTTTGTAACAAAAGCGTTATGCGCATTACACCCCTAGCAAATTCGCCCAAACACGTGCGAATGGCAATCGGGTCGCCGCGTTTCGCCACCCGCTCAACAAAGTTATACTCGCCATATTGCCACAGGCGAAAGCACTCTTCGGCCAAACGTGCATACCAAACGTGCTCAGGATAGTACGCAAGCGCTGTGCGCCACTCGGCAAACTGGGCATTGTTGTTGAGCCACAGCGCGCCATGTTTCAGATAGTAGAGGGCCGATTCACGCGCCTCGATTGTGCCGCCAACACTCCGATGACGGACAACTACTCCCCAATCCGCGTCAGTCTGTGGTGCCGCCGCAAAGCCAATCGCCTCTTCGATCCAAAGGGGAACGCTCTCCACATGGACATTTTTATCGCCCGCGCCATCGACCCAATAATCCAGCCATTTTGTCGGTGCGGCCTGATTCATTGTTGCTGACAATTGCGCACCATAACGGCTGAAATCATTTTCTGATAGGAAGAGTGTAAACTGTGGCCCCCAATTATGATCGCGCGATATCGCGTCATCCGCGCCAAGGACGTCTGAGCCACTGAAACGACCCACCGCGATCCGTCCCGTTAGCGCTGGGAACTCTTGTTCTAGAAAGGGCTTTCCCCAATGCAAGAAGAAATCTTTTGCAATGGCGAGGCCTTTGATTGCAGCTTCTTCCATCTCGTCTGTCTCCTCTTGTGCGTTTTCAAAAACTAATAAAAAACACGGCCATGTGTGATCATTTCCCCCAACGAGATGAATCAGAATATTTCAACGGTGATCATTGCGCCGTTAACCTCACAGGGGAAGGTCTATCCGATCCGGCTGCCCTGTCAATTTCAAGGAAAAGATGGATTGGTCGTACTCAACCAACTGCGTACGGTTGATAAAAGCCGTCTCGTAAAGCGACTTGGACAGCTCAAGGTTAGCGAGCAACAGGCGCTATTAGCGATCCTCGGCGAGATGATTGCCCCATAATACTCTATCCTCAATCACTGAATGTGCCCTGTGCATAAACCCAATTCAGCAAAAGCGCGGTTGTGAATACTGACAATCACGTCTTCTTCGCCTGCGTGTAGATGCGAAATTTGCAGATTCATGTAATCATGCGGTATTCAGCACATGCTGCTCGCAACTCTGTACAGGTTGAACTATACCCCAGATGATCCTCAATTAGCCGCGTCAACACCAAACGTACCCAGCCTTTCTCTGGCAACTCATCATTTCGCGTATCGCGAAATTCGTTTTCGCCGGGCGGATGCGTTCCATCGCGCAGAAAGATGACGCGGTAGTTGTGTTCAAAGGCGCTCACCATCGTGTAAAATAAGCATGACTTAAAGCTAAAGCCAACACAGATCAAATTTTTGATACCTTTGACCCGCAGGCACTGATCTAAACTTGTAGCGCGAAATCCATTCTGTCCATTTTTGATGATGACAGGCTCGCCATCCTGCGGTTCAATCCCGCGGTTCCATTCTGGCATAGGTGGCGGTCGCCAAGGTGTACTTCTGCGGTTGCGACCGCGTCGTGTGCCGTGCAATTCGGTACTCATCGCGCCTATCTCCCCGTGGTCTCCGCCAGAGACATAGACAACTTTCATGCCAATTTCGCGGACAGCTTCTAAGGTGGGTGCAATGTTCTCTTCTAGCACATAGCCAACACCACACTCTGGATCATCATATTCGCAATCCACCAAAAGAAAGGCTGTTTCGGATATACGCAGGGGGAGCGTGGCGTATGCGGGTTGATCTTCAGGATCGCCTGTAAAGCGTACATTTAGAGCTAAATTCATTTCATCTTTCTCTCTTTGTATCAACAGGGTATTCTCTTTCATTCGCTTTGCGCTTCTTTGAAGGTTTCTTCGATGCGAAGGTAGATGCAGCCATCGGCTTACGGCAAGAAATCAATCAACGGCTAGCCTCTGCAATGGTCATTCGATGACGTTTATCCGTAAAATTTCTCGACGAGCAAGGGCAAATCACCCTTTATCAGCTCGCCATTGCGGATTTGGCTTTGTAATTCTTTGACTGTAAACCAGGCTGCTTCGACAAAATCATCAGGATTCCAGGATGGCGTTGCGTCGCTGTGTATTTCATAGACCTTCATAAACATGGAAACGCCATCACGATATGGTGACAAATGACCTAATAGCGACCAAGCAACCTGCTCTAGATCGAGATTGAGTTCCTCTTGGAGTTCCCGTTGGAGCGCTGCTTCATAGCTTTCGCCGCTCCGCACATGTCCGCCACAACTCATGTCCAGGTGGAGTGGGAATAGCCGCTTCTGGGCAGTACGCCGTGGGATCCAGAGTTGAACACGTGAATTGACCAGGAACGCGTTGATCGCGCGGCAATTGGTGGCGTTTACGGCATATAGCTCAGAGCGCCACTTTTGCCCGACCACCTGATCGAATTGGTCCACTACGTCCATCAGTTCGTCATCCATTGAATGTATTCCTTCGATACACTTTCCGTTGTTCAGATCAGATACAATCAAATCTGCTGGATCACAGCGGCATCACCATGTGAATGTCGTTAGGCTCCAGGGCAAAGAGAGCCGGATCGGGCTCATCAGTCGGACGAAAGCCCTGGCTTAGATAAAAGCTCACCGCCGAAGCCGACTCTGTGCCCGAGACATAGAGTGATTGCGCCCCATTTTCCCGAACAAGGCGAATAACTTCCTCGACCAACGCCCGTGCCACCCCCTGCCGGCGATGGTGGCAGTCGACATGCAACGTGGTGAGTTGCGCCATGGTCTCGGTCAGCCGGTAACGCAGGGAGGCCAGGCCAACCAACCGTTCATCGACAAACGCGCCCAGAAAGCGATCAGGGTGCAGATCGGCGATCCAATGTTGTAACCGGTGCTGCCATTCTTCTTGGGTCCACTGTGGACGTGCCCACTGCTCTGCGGTTGTTTGGAGCACGCCGTCCGTGTAACGGTAAATTACATTGTGACGCTCTGATACATCAATCTCATGGACGCACACCAGATCGTGATCGGCCAGTTGTTGGATTCTCATGTTACCCCCACCCCTCTTTCGTTAATTCTGTGCAGCGTTGGCGCAGCTGTCTTAATAAGCTGGATTGAGCCATAGTCAAGACCACGCGTCCATCGGTAAAACCAATCAAGTCCTCTGCCAACAGATCGATTCCGCTTTCTAAGCAGCGCAGCACGGACATGCGTTCAGCTTGGGGCAACATGGCGGCGAGCCTGTTTTGCAGAGATGGCGCGGCATCTGTTTCAAAACTCTGGATGGCGCGCTCATGGCCATGCGTAACGACGTAAAGTTCCATCAGCAGCGTGCGCATCCGGTGGAGTAGTTCGATGGCCAACCACAGCCGTCCCCGGTGCAGGTCGATGGTAACGCCCAACGCGTAGCGCAGATAGCAATCCAGCAACGTTGCCGGTTTACTGGTGGTCACAGCGTCTCGATTGGCTTCACCTGCCGCGACAATGGTCGCCAGGTCAAGGGGGCCACGCAGCAGTTGCAACGAATCAACAATTTTCCAGTTGGTTGCCGCCAATGGATGGTAGCGAATTGAGAATTGCACCAGCGATGCCAACACAACATCGCCGGCATCGGGCCGGTCCGCAATGATCAACAGTGGTTCTTCACCCATGCCATGTAAGAAATTACCGAGAGCCACCAGCTCATCCTGAATATCTATCTGCATGTCGTCTTGGATCACAATGTCCAGGTCCAGATCGGAAAATTCATCCCAGTTGCCACGCGCCAGCGAGCCAAAGAGACCAATCGCCAGAATGCGTGGCTCATTAGCATAATAGTCGACAATCAGGCCGAGAAGCTGTTGGTGGCCGATCGTCCCCGGATACCCATTCATGCCGGTGCCTTTATCATGTGAATATCGAGGGGCTGCAACTCGAAGAGTACTGGGTGCGGCTCGAGGGTGGGCCGGAACCCTTGGCGCGTGTAAAAACCCACGGCTGGAATCGACGGTTTTGACGAGACGTAAATTGCCTGCGCCTCACTTTCTCGACTCAGTCGAAAAACTTCCGCAACCAGTTGGCGCGCAACGCCCTGGCGGCGGTAGTGCACATCAATATAAAGCGAAGTTAACTGTGCCATCGTCGGTGTCAACCGATAGCGTAGCCCGGCAATGCCGACCATGCGTTCGCCGTCGTAGGCGCCCAGGTAGCAGTCCGGTTTGAGTTTCTGTGCCCAGCTCTGTAGCCGTTGCGGCCACGCGTCCGCATCCCAAAAGGGCCGTTGCCATGGCTGTTGCACGACATTCAATTCACCATCGACAAGTCGATACCGTTCCTCACCACTCTCCGAAACGTCGATGCTGGTTACACCCATTAAGTCCGATTCATCTAGTCTTTTAATCTTGATCATGGCTCACGCAATGCACTTTCTCGGTCTTTGTCAAAAATTGATAGAAAATGTCAGACTATTAGTAGAAAGATGACATACATTGGGCAGCTCGGGCATGCTACAATGAGCTCAACAACAGCGAACGAGACGAACCCAATCGGGCCCCCGGACTGTGGATACGAAACGTCGTTGTCGTTGCAAAACCCGGCAGTCAATCCCCCATCATTGACCGCAATCCCCCGATGTGGTCAACGGTTTGACCGCCACCCGACACAACTAGTTGAGGTGACCGCCCCTGCGTGCACGCGGGGACCGGCAGCTTAACAACCGCTGTCACAGGAAGACCGCTGGTGTAGCGCCAACTGGATTGCTATCCGCTGACCTACACTGGCAAAGGAATGGATCACGACGGAGGGCTGGTCTTGCCGACTGGCCCTTTCGCGTTTTCTACAAAGGTTTTCGCGCGTCAATGATGTATTTCTTGGCCGCAAAGACCAATGCGCCTTCGCGTTCCAGCCGTTGTTGCAATGCAAGCAATTGGTCGAGATGGGTTGCCACAGAAAAGCCCGGCACAGTCCACGGCACCGCTTTCAGATAATAGACCAGCGCACCCACATCGGTAAAGGTGAGCTTGCCCGTCCAATCCTCGCTCATCACAATTTCCAAGCCGGCAGCCTGTAGCAGCGGCAGATAGAATTCAGGCTTGGCATCGGGCCAGAGCGGCGCAACCCCAAAGGCGTCCAACAGATCGTGGGCGTAAAGGCCATGGACCTGTTGGGTGAGAAAGTGGCCACCTGGCGCTAGCACGCGCGCTATTTCGTGGCTATTGAAGGCCGAGTGGCGATTCAGGATCAGGCTAAACTCGCCGTCCCCAAAAGGCATGTCCAGCTCGTTACTCACATCGACATCCAAGACCGTTACCCCCAAGGGTGCAAGCCGTTCACGCGCCAGCTTGAGATTGGGCGGATAGGCCTCAGTGGCCACCACCCGATCCGGCCAGGCCAAACGCATCTCCAGCAACCGTTCTCCGCCACCAGTATCCATATCGAGAAGCGCGGTAACCTGGCGCATCAGTTCCTGGGCACGTGTCTCATACGACCAGGGCACATCTTCCTCTAGCATGCGTCCATCCAGATAGGAGAAATCCCAACCAGCAAACGGCGCTTGTTCTTCTTGTTTCCAAAATTCAATCCGATCATCCACTGTGTGCTCCTCTGCTTCTTCTGCAGTGCGTCGTACATCGTAGCAAAACCGCGCTTTGTCACCGGGGGGTTGTGGCAGGGTATTGACAATCGAAAAGCCATTGCGCTGAAAGGCCCGTAGGCTGCGCGGGTTGTAGTCCGCGATATCACAGCCAAAGACGGCATCGACTCCTACTTGCGTAAAGGCAAAGTGACAGAGCAGCCCGATGATTTCTGTGCCGAGACCTTGGCCCCAAAGCGCTTTTTCGCCGATCATCAGATCAATGCGTCGGCAATCCTGGACGGGATATGTGCAGCGGATCCGCGCCAGATTCATCTCCTGCAACCAACACTCACCAATCGGCTGCCCGTTATACTCAATGATGAAACAAAAGGCGTTCTGTGCGATATAGCGATACATCTCCTGAATATCGGTCAAGGTGCGGCTGCTGATATCTTCGCCTTCGGCAAAATAGAGCACATCGGGATCATTGTTCCAGCGCAATAGAAGTGGCCAGTCGTCCTCAGTCATCGGGCGCAGCGTACAGCGGTCGCCGGATAGATAGACATCGTGTTGGCGTATCTTCATTCCGCATTTCCTTTCATGCAAAGCATGATCACCCGCCCCGATTAAAGCGCTTGGGCACATGGGCGCCCACCATCTTGCCCGCCTTGACCTGCTGTTTCCACCCCTTTGGCTGCTGTTTTTGCTTGGCGGCTAGGGCAGCGCGTAGATTTTCCGCCGCCGTCGGTTTTGTCACAAGCAGCGATTCTTCCTCAGTTGCTGTTTCCAGATCAACGTCAGCGGCAAGCTCTGATTTAGTGTCGCCGGCGTCCGCAGCCGCCGCAGCTTCCAAGAGTTGGGCGCTGAGCTGCTCTGGATCTCCTGAATCCAGCGGGGCAACGGCGTTAACCGGCTCTACGTGTAGCTTGGGCTGTCGTTGCCCCTGCCGTTGCTTCGTTTTGCTCTTTTTACTCTTTTGTTTCGAAGCTTTAGACATAAAATTTCCTTTCTATAATTTTCATAGATCATCATGTTACAAATATAGATCTGGACTCTGTTGAAAGAAGGGAACGATGAGCCATTCTGTTACGCTAGAATTACCTGATCCGTTATACCAAAAATTGAAAGTACGGAGCCAACAAGCCAATCGATCTGTGGAAGACGAGCTATTAACTGCTTTTGCCGTTGCTCTACCGGTGCCACCATCTTCCGAAACCGCTGCTGTACGCGCTTATGAAGAAGTCACGGACTTTTTGATAAGCGGTCCTTCTCCAATTCAAATGAATGAAAGCGTACATTTCTCCCCCTTTACGAGAATTGGTAACTGTCAGGGCCAATTACCGTTGTGAACACTGTCTGCTCCATCTTGATGACGAGCCTGTTTATCCACACGAAATTGACCCCATCATTGCCGAGAAACACTTTGGGCAAACCGTAGCAGACAATTTGGTACTGGTAGTCTGGCTGCTTAATTTTTAGAAATCCCTGACGGTCTATACACTTGACTGGAACTGCTAGGGCGACTGTCCGGTTGCTGCAAATGAACCGACCGCGCATCGTGCAACGGCGTGGCTACCTCATTCAACTTGGTCGCTGTCCGGGTTAGCTTCTTCTTGCCAGAGTCGGCGCATTTCTCCGGAGCGCCGCAGCAACTCATCCAGTGTCCCCACATCCTCGATCCGCCCAGCCTTCAACACGATAATCTGATCGGCCCGCCGCAACGCCGGTCGCCGATGGGAGACGACGAGGTAAGTCTGTTGCCGGTCATCATTTGCTTCCGCAAACAAACGCTCCCACAGCACTTGCTCGGTTTTGACATCGAGCGCGCTCGACAGATCATCCACGACAATTAACTCCGGCTGCTGCACAAACATGCGCGCCGCCGCCGTCCGCTGCACCTGGCCGCCGGAGAGGCGCACCCCTTTGGGTCCTACCACCGTGTCCAGACCATCGGCCATCCCGGCCAGATCTGCTTCGAGCACGGCCTGGTAAATGGACCGTTGCAACGTCTCATCGTCCAGCGGTTGGCCCAATGTGAGATTATCGCGCAGGGTCGTGCTCATCAACTGTGGTGCCTGTGGCGTATACGCGCTGCGACCCGGCACAAAAAAGTTCGCCGGATCGGCAACGGGCTGGCCATTCCAGCAGATCTCTCCCTCTTGTTTGGGCAGCAAGCCCAGCAGCGCCCGCAACAGCGTCGTCTTGCCCGCACCGATCCGCCCGGTGATCACGGTGAAGCTGCCCCGTTTCAGGTGAAAGCTAATCTTCTCGACGCCACGAACGGTAGCTTCGCCTCTGCCATTGCTGTGCGCTGGATCCGCCGTGCCGCCGTAGCGATAGGTCAGATCGACAACCTCCAAGCGCTGCAGGGGATCACTCGGCGCAATCGGCGCGGAAACCGCAGCTTCATCGCCGAGGTTGAGCGGCTGATGCGCCACCAACGTTTCTGCCGGCGCGCCCTGCAACAGCTTGACCATGCGCCCCATGGCGACCCCCGCCTGCTGGTAGTGCGCTAGGAAGTTGCCAAAGCCGCGCATAAACTCGGTGAGCATGCCCAAGTTGTAGACGAAGAGCGCGAAGTCGCCGACACTAAAGCTGTTATCTTGCAACACACCCGCAGTTAGCAAGAGGATGATCCCCGTGCCCAGCGCGCCGATGTTGCCGTAGAAGGAGTCGAGCACCCGCTCAAAGACACGGTCGCGCACCATCGTTCGTTGCCGCTCTTCATTGAGTCGACGGAAGTGTTCGAGCACATGGCGTTCGGCGGTGGCGACCTGAATCGCCTGCACCGCGCCAAAGACCTCCCCCATCGCGCCGGTCACCTTTTCCGTGGCCGCCCGACTGGCGACGCGGTAGCGCTCGATGCGCCGCGCCGCGGTCCGCGCCACGAGCACAATACCCGCCAATGGCAAGAGTGTGAAGAGCGCGATCTGTGCATTAATGCTGAGCATCGTCCCAATCGCTGCCACTACAAAGACCAGGATCGAGACTTGATCAACCAGCCAGCTAATCGTATCTTCCACACTTTCGGCATCATCACGGAAGGTGTTGATCACCTCGCCAACTGCACCGGGTAATGCGTCGGCCCCCGGCCGCTTGAGCAAGGTATCGAGCAAGTTGTGGCGCAGCAGTGCGCCCATGGTAAAGCGGTGGCGAATATCGGTCATGGCGCCGCTGAAGATCGCCATCATGTAGAGCAGCGCCCCCCCGCCGACCAACGCCACAATCGTCCAGACGTTGAGGCCAAAGGGCGCGGCCCCGCTCAACGCATCAAAAAACGCCTTGGCCAGCAGCCCCGGAATCAGCTCCGAAAGGCTGATCAAAATCCACGCCAGAATGTTCAGCAGATAGAGCCAAGGTCGATAGCGAATCAAGCGCCAGAGAAATGGCGCAATGGTTATTGGTTCAGTTACTGTACTCATCATTGGTTCCTTTTTTATCGGTAAGACAGTGAGACAGTGACTCACCGGTCCACTGTCTCACTGCCTTACTGTCCTACTGCCTTACTGCCTTACTGCCTTACTGCCTTACTGCCTTACTGCCTATCACGCCAACACCGCTTCCATCCCCGTACGCAACAACCCGTAGAAGCGCGAAGCTGGGGTTGCTGCCAGGACGATGCGGTCGCCGTGCTCAACGACCTGGCCATCTTCCAGGATCAGGATCTCGTCGGCCCGTTGAACGGTGCCCAGCCGGTGCGCAATGAGAATGGCAGTGCGATTTTGCAAGAGTTTGTCGATGGCGTGCTCCAGTAACTGCTCGGTGGCCGGGTCGAGCCGGGACGACGCTTCGTCGAGAATCACCAGCCCCGGATCGAGCAAGAAGACCCGCGCTAGCGCCAGCAACTGCGCCTGGCCTGCCGAGAGACCACCACCGCCTGCGCCCAGTTCACTCTCCAACCCGGCAGGTAGCGTGTCGAGCCAGCCGGTCAGCCCCAACTCCGCCAAGACCGCCATGATCTCTTCATCGTCAATCAATGGGTTGAAGAAGGTTAGGTTGTCACGCACGCTAGCCTGAAAGAGCTGCACATCCTGTGTCACAATCGCCACCCGTTGGCGGTAGAGCGGGAGAGGCACATCGGCTGGTCGCAGACCACCGATCCGCAATTCGCCGGCGGTTGGGTCATAGAGCCGCAACAGCAGCCGGGCCAACGTGCTCTTGCCACTGCCCGTGCGCCCCAACAAACCGAGTACTTTGCCCTGTTGTAGATGCAGAGAAATGTCACGCAACACCTGTTCCTCAGGCTCATCGGCATAGCTGTAACCGACCTGGTCCAGCTCGACGGCCAGCGGCCCGGATGGCAACTGCGCCGTGCCCTTGTCGTGCAATCGCGACCGCGTGGCTAGCAGCGTTTCAATGCGCTTGATGCCCGCTTCGGCCTGTTGTAACTCGGTCAATTGGTGGCGCAACTGGGCAATCGGGTCACGCAGCAACTCGGTGTAGTGATAGATCAGATAGACCGTCCCCAGCGTAATTACCCCGCGCTGCCAGAGCGACGCGCCCATGCCAAAGGCGGTCATGGTCCCAATCGCAAAGACACCGACATTGGTCATCCACATCGAGTAGCCGGCCAGGTTGGCCTTGAGCCGGATCGGCAGCCAGCGGCGCAACAGGGCGTGAAAGCGCCGCAGGACGTAGCCGGTGGCGCCATTGGCACGCAGATCCTCGGTCGCGCCCAGATGTTCACCGAGAAAGCCATAGAATTCGGCGTTGATCTGCCGTTCCTTTTCCCAGAAAGGCGTGGCAAAGGCGCGGATGCGCACGAGAACCACAACACCCACGAGTGCAAAGATCGTTAGCACCAGTCCCACGCGCCAATCCTCGCGATAGAGCAACACCAGCACACCGACCATCATCAGCAGACTACCCAGAATATTGACCGTGAAGCGCGAAAAGAAGTTGGCCAGCTTGTTGACATCGCCGTCGATGCGCTCGATCAACTCGCCAGGCGTGTGCTGCTTGTGGAAGGAGAGATCGAGGTGCAGCATATGGGCAACCAGGTCGACACGCAGCGCGTTGGTCGCGGTCCACGCCACCTGCTCGCTGAAATAGGTGGCGGCGACGGCCAACCCTTGCCCGGTAATTGCCACCACAAAGAAAAGTCCCGCCGCGGTTAAGAGCGCGTTGAATTCACCGCCACCGAGTGCGGTATCGATAAAGTAGCGCATGATCTGCGGGTTGATCAGCCGCAGCGTGATACTGGCCAGCAACAACAGCGCCATCCACAGCACGCGGCGGCCTTGGGGACGGAGATAGTTGGCCAGCAGATGATAATACTGCCGAATGGGGAGTTTCATAATTGGCTCCAGAGTTATGCATATCACTTGGACGCCATGCGTCCGTTTTGGTGTGCCACGCCGAGCGTGACACAAGAGCTGAATGCGTTGTCTGTGGCCTGGAAAACAAAAACGGCCACGGATTGTTCCGTGGCCGCTGACATCTCGTTTGGTTGCGCAGTGAGCGCAAGCGGCGAGATGAACGGGTTTACCGTTTGCGGGAATTCCTCTCATCGACAGAAATTTCCCAATCAAAAACGGCCACGGGCGAGAAGGGCGCCGTGGCCGTTGAGGTCAACTTAGTTGAGCATCAAAGTTCGCAGGCGCGCTCGCAGTAGG
>Ga0116151_10004818_pt1 | contig 11808 bp, 10 predicted proteins | sample AD_UKC117_MetaG_FD_89893 | JGI IMG/M metagenome (GOLD analysis project Ga0116151, IMG submission 89893) | Active sludge microbial communities of municipal wastewater-treating anaerobic digesters from Hong Kong - AD_UKC117_MetaG | ecosystem: Engineered > Bioreactor > Anaerobic > Digestate... | reverse complement strand
ATTTTTCGCCCACTCTAAATGAACCCCAAGCAAGGGTCTTCTTCTTCGTTATCCCAAAATGCAGTCACGTTCTGCCTTTTGCCCAAGTAAGGCGATGATTCATCAGAAAAAGAGAACGTTCATTTTAGGCAATCTCGCCTCAGTGGAGGCTTATATGTCCTCAAATTGCAGCTTCGCTCCCAATGGGCCTGTCAGGCGATTGAAGATCAACTGCCGAAATGAAGGTAGTCAAAATAGGTACGTGTGGAGTGGTAGGAGGCGATATGAACCTGCAAATTGCTGTGCTGGCAACCGCCATGGGGGTGGCTTTGGACCTCTATAAAACGGAGCCGCCCGACCTCCCGCCGCCGGTAGTGATTTGTGCGAGCGAACGCCACTATTGTGGACCGATCATGTACTACACCGCGCCAGGGGCATTCATTGCTGAATTTAATATCGACGGGAGGGTTTATCTCGGATTTAAACCCAGTTGCGGCGAAGCAGAACAGTATTGCCCGGACGTTTGGACCAATGCAGTAGACCAGCTTATGAATTTTTTGTGGGTCGATTATCCTGATGCTTTTTATGCCACTGATGATGAATGGCGCGCCTACGGATTTGAGAAATAAGGGTAGCTCTTTTCCGCTAAAGCCTTTCAGGCGCTACCGGCCTCCAGTGTCCAGTTGAAGCGTACCCTAACCGGATGTCAGGACGACCGCTTGGAAGCGTCAGGATAAAGTAACTTCTCTCATTTCTTGACACATACTGCGCAAGATCATAGAGGTCTTCCTGACACTTTCTGCTCGGGAAGGTCGGTTCAACCTCGATATGAACACCCAACTGGCGTTGCTCTGATCGAAATGGCGGCTAGTGACATGACTGTTGGGTCTACCCCAAATAGTTATTGCCGCTCCTGCTCCACCTCCATTCTGCGCCAGAGCGACACTTTCCAGTTTACGATGGTCGGCACCGGCTAAAAGGCCGGCCGGGAAGCAGCTTGATGGCTTCTAGACGGCTTTCAACTTGCCGGTTTTCGCGCCTTTTACGGAAAGTTTTCTCAGAAATTTGATATCGAATTTACTTATAGGTTATTGTATTTATGAGTTTTCCAAAATTTCTGGGGTTTGGGCTTAGAACCCCATTAACCTATTGAATAAAAATATTTTAAATCGTAGCCGTGTATTCCTGTTCAAATGCGCCTGCTGGTCCTGGTAGGTAGTTACGCTCACTTCATCATTGAACTCGACGGCTCACTCAGTCGATATCCTCATCATCGGTCCGGACGCGGAACGAACTCTTGAAAAAGTAAGAGCTGAAAGATTGTTCGGATTCCTCCCGAACAACCTCCAATTCGACGCGTCTACGCTCTTGTCGCTCACGGCCGACGGGCGCGAGCGCGCGCCGATTCCTGTTGGTACGATCTTCGTTTCGCATGAACCGTTCGGGAATGGGCGTGTCCCGGTACACGTTCATGCGACCTGTTTCTCGGATGTGCTCACGCGGGGCAAAGAGCAGGCGTTCACCCTCGATGGAGCGAACAGAAAAGAACGGAAGGAGTTCCTCAGGAACGGCCTCTGTTCGAACGTTCTCAGGAGTGGACGAAGCTTCCACTCGGCCGCGCTTCGCCCTAATGGAGTACAGGAAGTCATCCGCGCGTGGCTCCTTCTTATTGAGCATAATTGCCACCTGCGTAAGCGGTCTGGTGGTCGAGCTGTTCGGCGCAATTAGTACGGGGACGCGGCCGAACTCAAGCCAGTGCGTTGCCTTGCTCATGATGCTCGAAGAACCACCGCCAGGGTGGTGCTCGGTACGATTGTCTTCGATAATCCGTCCGACAAAACGTCGAACCGTTGGCACAATGACGCGCGAAGAGCCGAGGGTGCCCGGCTGATGCAGAAAGAGGTGAACTGTGGTGTCGGTCTTCGTCAGCGAGTCGAAGTTCACCGTTGGAAGTCGAACATGAATTACAGCAGGCAGCTGGTTGAGCGGCGCTTGCTCCTCCGCATGGAGCACGAGGACCGGGCTCTGGATGCCAATCATCCCCGCCTTGCGAGCTTGAATCTGCTTGTACTCGTCAAGTCGGCTAGGATCGTACTGTTCAGCCGTATCCCGGCACTCGCGAAGGTGCTGCTCCGCATCGGCGATAACGGCATCTTCGCTCGGGGCGTCATATAGCAACGCCGCTTCGATGTTGGCACCGCCCATCGCGCTCGCAGTGAGGTTGTGACTGCCAACCCAGAGGCGCCGCACGTTGCCACCGCGTGTGAGGCAGACCTTCGAGTGCATAAGGGCTGAACCAGCCTTTTTTTCTTCGGGTGTCACCCAGCCAAGGTGAATGAAGACGCGACCAGGGATGAGTTGGTGAAGGTCGTCGACCGCATCGAGATCGGTGGGAAAGTCCAGACTCACAACGACGAAGCTCTCTGGATGGGTGAGCGCCACCGTGTGACGCCGCAAAATCTCAAAGCCCGCCTTGAGGAAGAAGCACACCGACAGTCGGATACCTTCCGAGCCATGTCTCAGATGTGCGTCAAATTCGGGTTTTGCCGGCGTGTGTGTTTTGGAGTGTAGAAACCGAAGTCCCATGGGATCCTCTATGGTTGTGTTGCGTTAGCTTCTGACAGACGAGCTTAACCCTCTCTGGACGGAATTAGGCGGCCAGGGAATAGAACGGTTTGGCGGTGGAGAAATCCCGCCCGTCGACGGTGATCATCTGCCCCTTCTTGATCATATGCATGAGTTCGATGCCTTGCAGGGTCACTCGGGCGGAACGGAAGGATTGGAATCCCAGCATCGGCCGGACGATGCGTTTAACCGCGCGATGATCCTGTTCCACTAAATTGCGGTAGAACAATCAGTTGTGTCATCAACCGCCACTGCGCCACCGGAAAACCTATACTTGCACAGTTTCCGCTGATTTGCCTTTCCGACAGGGGTTTCCGTACATTTTTTCGCAGGTTGTGGGCCACATAGCATCAGATGGCTACCCTGATCGGAAAACAAGTGTTTTCCGACACCCCATTAAAAAATAGCGACTGATCTCAAATGGCGGCGGGTGACATGACGGCTCGTTCTACCCCAGCTTGTGTCGCCGCGCCGCTGCCTGGTGAGGGCCGAAACGTCCGTCGATCTCAGACAGAGTCTCTCGCGCACCATACGCATCGATTTCAATCATTGCCTCGAAAATGGCGATACCGGACTGACGTGACATTCCCCCAAGCCGATGAAGCGTCAATGCAAGGTCAGTTAATTGCGGTGCAGCAAGCGCCGTTCCAGTCCGTATGTCTCCAAGTTCACTTCGCCAAGCGGCGACGAGTTTCTCAGCAATGGTCGCAACAAGGTCCGCCTCGTGCGGCAGCAACCCTTGGAGTCGCTCCACCACAAAATGAGAGGGCGCGGTCGATATATCCGTGCTGGGGTCAGCCAACGCGCGTAGCAATTTCACCGTTGATTCGTCGGGTAAGAATTCATCGATGACCCTGAAAATGTCCATCACCGCAGCAACAAGCTCCTTGCTCGCGCCCTCCAACAAGGTGATGAGGGTTTCGCCGGCACGCTGACGTAGCGTTTCATCGGTCCACATATTCACTGCGGCGTGTGCCAGTCCGATTTTTGCGCCCTCAATCCCAGAGGCGACGATCTCGTCCTGTGCATGTGCCCAGTTATCCTTCGCCTTCACTGTGGCGACTAAACCGACAAGTTCGCCGTAGGCCCGCTGTAAGAACACCCGGTCAGAATTTCGCCAATTGCTGATAAGGTCGAAAACAAGCTGGTCATCCCAGCGCTGGGCGTAGCCAAGAAAGATAACGGCTTCGCGGGTAGCGAGAATTTCGGGGAAGCGATCAAACAACTTACGAAGGAAGGTCGATACTACCTGCGGCGTCGAACCGCCAGCGTTGCAAAGCCTGTAGAGAAGCGCCTTCCATACATTCGGGTCGCGTTCACGTAAGAAGCGATCGTTGAGAATTGCGAGATAGCGATCCCGACCTGCTTCCTCCCTGTTCAGGAGGATCGAAGCGAGCGCCGAGAGTATGTTGAAATTTCCGCCTGGAAGAATCGAGAAACCACCATAGCCCCAAAGGATACTTCCTTCTCTGAGGTCCTCATCATTCGATCTTGAAGAAAGTTCGATATCCTCGTCCTTATCTCCCTCTTCCGAAGGAGCGCGAGTAAGGCTGAGCCAGTCGACGAGGATACCGATCACCTTGTCACTGATGACGGCCTCTCTTCTCGCAATTTTTTCGACCGCACGCGCAGCTGATTCCCTAAATTCCTTAGCCTGAAATCCGCGATCATGCAGATCGAGGAGAGCCTCGATTACGTAACTGCCGTTTGGAGCGTCCTCAGCCATCGCATCAAGTGCATAACCAGCAGCCCGCTCCTGTTGGAGCGGCTCGAACTGCTCCATAAGACGGATTGCTCGCTCAGGATCAGCCCGAGCAAACTCGGCGAAAGCACGAGACAACTGAATATTACCACCTCGCATCCAATGTGTCGGATGATTCCAATTCATGTTGTCGGGAATCTCACGGAAGATCTTGAGGATGTCGCGATCTTTGGCCTTAGCCATCGCGGCGGCTTCCATGGGCGACCCTATAATGCCACCTTTAACCTCGCTTATCGAGTAATCGAAGCGGTCACCTAACGCACGTTGTTCGATAACGACCAATTCGCGGTTTTCGGGTGCCAACCGCTCGACGCCAACAGCTTCAAGAAGGTCTTTCCTGGTTGCCCGAACCATATCCGCGAATGACTTGCGTTGTTTCGGTTCCTTGAGGTGATCCGGAACTGGGGGGCAATAACTGAGAACGGCCGTCTCAAAGCGACCGATCTCCACACTCGACCAATGAGGTGCAGACGCTTGCACGAAATTGATCGTCGTGCGCCTAAGGCCTTGGACAGTGCCCAACTGGAACCGACGTTGATCGAGAAGAAGCCATTCAAGAGCCTTGGATGCCAGGTTATCAGCAGCAACCTCATACCCATGTGCAATCAACTGTTGGACAGCCAACATTTCGCGATTCGAGTTCTCATCAGCCCACTTCAAAAATTCTTCGGGCGACTTCTCTGCGAGTTTTTCTACTGCTATTTGAAGCGCACTTATCACCGGCTTCTCTGGCGACGCTGATCGAGCCTCAGAAGGTGTCAATTCGATCTCAAGAATGTATTGCCCTGGAAAGATATGTTCGGCATCTTCGCTGTCTCTGCAGGCAAGGATTTCCCGAAAGACGGCGACATACCAGGGCCAAAGATATTGGAGGAACAAAGCCGGTGCAACTTCAGCTAGGGAGGAAAGATCGTTCCAGTCTATCGTGTCGAGCAGGCCTTCAAATTTTCTCACACTATCATGGTAAACGTACCAAGAGGCCTTCTCGTCTTGGGCGCCACCTGCCGGAAATGGCGGCGGCTCTGGCCTATTCTTTGCGTCTGCAAGAAGGAAATCGAGTTTGGCCCGAACTAAGCGTAGGGCTACGTCAGGCTGCTCTACCGCAAGTGTCATTGCAGTATGCTCCACTTCCCATATTAAGATTGGGCTGCGCTTTAAAATAATCGACGCAATCTCTTCAACTTCGTGAGTCCAAAGAGGGCAATTGTGGATAACCATCCACGAATAACCATCACTCTCCAAAGTTGGCAGCCAGCGCTCCTTGATGAGTCGAATGACGCGCTTGCTATCCGTTTTCCAGTTTAGTGAGAGAATCCGGCACGCTTGGCCTACCTCGGGATCGGTGCCCGACATTGCATCTCGAATAGCGGTCGAAGCGAAGAGAACGAACCATTCTGAGCGATTGCCAATTGCCTTGAGCCCAAACATACGGAGTTCGGGCGAGTTCAGCACCTCAGCCATGCACGTTTTCTCGAATTCGAGTGGCTGACTCACTTGGCCGAGAAATTCGATCAGAAGGACACGAAGATGGCGTCGGAGATCCTTCATCTTCCAAATCTCAAGGAACTCGCGCTCGTAGGAAGTAACTTCGGCTTCCCGAAGATAGTTCAGCGCCGACCAGACTTTTGCTCGGACGAACAGGGAATCTTGACGTTCCAGCACATAGGTCGAAAGCAGTCTCGTGCTTCTAACGAAGGTTCTGGCGAGGACGTAATCAAAGACCGTCTGGTGGCTAAATGCGACGCTGAGATTATTTTCCGACCGAACAATGAATCCTAGCGCCTCTAAGCGCTCGAGGGATTTCAAACGATCGTCGAAGCGCGAGGCCGCGAGCCAAAGAGCCTCTTCCTCTGCCATTTGTCCGGCAAGGTCAGAGGCGAGTGCGATAAGACAATCGCTATCGTCGGCTGACGCAATCCGGTCGTGCCAGAGCTGCTCTAGCATCGCCTGATAGGTGGTGAACGGCTTGGTTCGACCTGAACGCACAAATGTCACGAAGGTCTTTAACGCCTGCGGAATGCGAACGACATCTCGTGCCTTCTCCGGCCAGGCGTCAGGGTCGATGCCCACGCTGGCGAGTTGCGCTTTCACTTCGTGCCAGGGTGGAAGCATTAGCGTCACCGCCTCAGCTTCGACCGCGCGTAGTCGAACATCGTGGTTGAATTCGAAGGTGCGCGCAGAAAGCAGCACATGAACATTGGGCACGTTGCCGATGCGGCGGACCAAGTTAAGCAGGATGTTCAATCGCCCACTTCGAAGGTCGAGTTGGCTTGCAAGCGCGTCCAATTGATCAATGAAGACGTAAACGGGCTGCAGCGCTGATAGGCGAAGGATGAGATCACTGAGCAGGGCCGGTAACTGCAGCTCGCTCTGCAAATCCGATTCAGTGCGAACATCCGTTGAAAGGAAGTCCGCCTTCAGTGCGAACACTGAAGCGCCGTGATCCAGTAGGTCAGAAGCGATCTTCGAAAGAAGGGCCGACTTGCCGGAGCCCGGCTCGCCAAGCAGCACTGTTGAGCTAGTGTTGAGCTGAAAGCGGGCTTCGATACTTTCCCGTTCTGGCCTCTCCATCCACTGGCCGTTCGGAAGCGTCTTCTCCCAAGCGAGAAGATCGCTGGAAGCTGCCCCCAAGGCTTTCTTAGCCTTCTCCGCTTCGTTTACCAGCTCCAGCGGAGCCGCGCCAAGGAGAGTGACGCCACTATCCGAAGCGGCTTCCCGAAGCTTTGCCAAATCCATAGCTGCGAGGTCACTTTCGCAGACACTCATCACGAGTCGTACAGACCCGCCTTCAATACGAACCAGCGTCAGCTTCTTGTCGTCAATCGCAATTTTGAGGCGCTCGACTACGCTCTCTATCTTCTCATCAGACCATTCGTCCTTTGCCCCATCGAAGTTGAAAACAAACTCCACACGGCGCTCTGCAGTTGGTGTAGTGTCAGCGACCGTCCCGGCTGGAGTGTTCTCCGGTTCTCCGTCCAGCACAGTACCTTTTGGTGCCGGCACTTTGCCCCGAACTGAGAGGATACTGAATGCAAATGCTGCAGCATGAGCTGCTGCGATGGGCTGATGCAGCTCATCCTTTGCGTGATCTTTGCCTGCGCACATATCCGATATTCCGCGCACGATGATTACCGGTGTATTATGCCGACGTGCGGCGTTCATAACGCCCCAACCTTCCATCTCCACTGCGCCACAGTCATTGAAGTGTGAGCGGAGAAAAATAAAACGCAGGGATTTGTCCCCAGCGACAACCTCCTCGCCCGAAAGAATGCCTTTAATGAACGACGAAGGCGGGAATTTACATGGGTATTCCGCAACCTTCGGCAATGTTATTCCATAAGGGGCACGTATGAAATCTGTCCATTCTTCGGTGTAGTGAAGAACTTGAGCAGCAGTCAACAGATCTAGCGATGGGTCAAGGCAATGAGGTCTAGCAAGTGTTTGCGTATCCTCTACCTTCGCGGAATGTCCATTGTAAACGAAGTCGCCAACGACGACGCTGCCGATCGGAATGTCTTCTTTCAACGACCCAGCAACACCGACAAACATGAGCGCATGGAAGTCCCCAAACTCCTGATGCGCCTCGCTGGCGACAAGACCGGCGGCACTGTTCCCCTGAGGAGTGATGGCATGCACAACAAGCCATTCCCCCACTGGATCAGAAAATCGACCGTACTCGTAGAGTCCGCCCTTCTCTCGGATCAACAATTCCGGATTGGTAAGATGAGCTTTCACCGCAAGGCTCTCGTGACGAACGGTCGTGAGGATAAGAGCGCGCTTAGGGTGTGCGCGGAATTCTTTCTTCACGTTGGCTGGAGTGCGGTATGCCATTTCTGGTTGTGTTGCGTTAGTTTCTGACAGACGAGCTTAACCCTCTCTGGACGGAATTAGGTGGCCAGGGAATAGAACGGTTCGGCGGCGGAGAGACGTGGTCCTCCGGCCATGATCATCTGCCCTTTCTTGATCATATGCATGAGTTTGATGCCTTGCAAGGTGGTTCTGGCTGAGCGAAAAGATTTCAATCCCAGCATTGTCCGGACGATCCGCTTGACTGCGCGATGATCCTATTTTACTAAATTGTTCAGGTACTTGTTTTGGCGGATTTCAATGGGGTGACCCGTTTCTTCTTTCAGGGCCTCGATCGTTGCGGTGTTGGCCCTGCTTTTGTCGATCGTGATCTTCTCCGGTAGACCCTGCTGTTGAATGGCTTTCTTGAGAAAGCGCAACGCCACTTTCCGGTCACGCCGGGCGGTGAGTAGAAAGTCGATGGTTTGGCCTTCTCCATCCACAGCCCGGTCGAGGTATTTCCATTGGCCTTTGATTTTGATGCACGTTTCATCCATTGGCCAACGGCGGCCCACAAGTCGCTTATTGCCTTTGCGGAAGGCTGCTTCCAACTGAGGGGTGAACTTCTGAACCCAGCGATAAGCGCGGGAATGATCCACTTCAACCCCGCATTCCGCCCGCATCTCTTCCCGGTTCCGGTCGCTCAAGGGGTACGCGAGATACCCATGGACACCGGTCAGAATAATGTCTTGTTCGAAACGATGGCCTTTGAAGTCAATCATGCGGATCCTCAAGCGGGGGGACGAGGTAGACGCATAGCTTACCGAAATCAGACCCTCTCGGCTAACGCAACAGAACCGTCTGGGCAGGTCTTCATCCGGCCGTCGTGGGCGATGAAGGGTTGCCCGCACCTGCAGGCGACAATTCGGTATTTCGTGAGCGGGTGGGTGTGCCGGGTGCGGTCCCCAGTAGACCGCAAGTGCTCGGTGCGTAGAGTCGCCCGCCATGCCCGACGATCAAGGTTTGCCCGTGGTGTTCCACGGTGCTCCCGAGGGTGAGGTTTATGGCGTTGTCCCAAACGTGATGATAATCTGATCATTAAAAGCCACGTTATTCCTGATTATGCCCATTATCAGGCATGATTGGTTCGCTCCTTGAGACACCCGATTTTATCTGATTAAAAATTATTACGTGTTACGTTATTTATGATAAAAAACCAAAGACGAAGAAATTTTCTATTACTATTAGGTGATTAGAAGAGTGCCTAGCCACAGTCAGCGCGGTGACCATGGCTTAGCCAGACATTGGGCCCAATCAGGAATTTTCGCGGCGACAGGACAGGAAAGCAGCGGGGTTCAAGGCAGGGGGCGTGATAACGATTCTCTGTCGCTACAGTCAAAGGACGGGACCGCCGATGCCGCCGAGCGTTACGGACGTGAGTGGGGGGGCACCAACAGCGAGGCATCCCTTTGCGCGCGGATAGGCGGTCCCCCGGGTTTAGACGGCGGCAGGAAGGGGGCAGCTTTTGCAACCGACCGGGTACGCAAGGGCGTACTCTACCGGCTAAGCCATCTTAAGTCGTGAAAGATTCGCCGTAAGCACCTCTCTAATGCGGGCAACCTCCGCCAAGGCGGACTGAGTGTTTCTTGCAAATTCGATCTCGGGCGTCTTGCGTATCTCGGGTTGCTCAAGCAGACTTGGCTTCTTCTTCATGGAAAGAAGAAATTGAATCACTTTAAGTTGCATCCCGCTATTTCGTTTGATGATCGCGGAAGTCGTATCAAAGAAATCAATCATGATCTCCATTACTTTCGGGTGACTGATTTTTCTTTTCACCATACAAAAGACTTGAGAATCTTGGGGTTGGTTGTAGCATTTTATGAGTCGTATCCTATTATGGATCGACATGTTTTCAGTATTATTGATGTGATAATTAATAACATTGATAATATCCTGATATTCCCAAGACTGCTCCTCGATTTCGCCATCGATCACTAAAAGAGCCAATTGATCCCTGATCGCGAAATACTTGAATCGGTATTGATTAAAGACCAGTTCATTATAAAGACTGATCTGAACTGAAAATACATAAAGAATCATCATCAATACGATGATATTGATTAATGTAATCACTTGTTTCCCCTTGATGAGCTTGAATCAGAACGATCTTTATTCGGCGCTGGCAAGATATAAGATTCTTTACAATCATCCTGTGTAGAACGATGATTTTCAATGGTATTCTCTGTTCCATGCATCAGTTTTTTTCGGATATCGGCTAAACGATTAATCTCATCTTGATAAAGAGTTTTCATTGTTTTATATAGCTTATACCAACCCATATTAGTGACGATCAATAGAAAAATAAGAAGCCCTTTTTGGTCGATCAGACTTTTGATAATTTCAGCCAGGCCTGTTTCGGGCAGCCTCCAAACGATGACCCCAAGAATAGCCATTAACATCATGGCAAGAGTCGGATAGATTTTATTGTTATTAATCAGATTAAAAATACCTTCAATGAACAGCGCTAAAACCCGCCAACCATTATAAGACGGGGGTTGAATATTATTTTTGGGGGCTTTGTCGGTTTTTGCCGGAGTGCTTTTGGGTTTTTTATCAGTCATCGAGTAAAGAACATCAAAAGATTGACAATTTTTAGCATAGCATCGAATGTTGCCAAAAGCAATAGACACAATATGTTGTTGTGTGATTTTGAAATTAAGTACAATATATAGAAAATTGCTCCGCAACCCGGCCCTAAACCAACGTTCGTGTCATGAAGGGCAAAAAAAAACAAGAAAAAGTTATTATTATCATCGATTTGTATTAGATAACTATCATCTTTTCAACAGTAAAGTGGCTTGACCACGCCGTGCCTGGCGCCAGGGCAATCGCATTAAAAAGTAAATTAAAATCAATATCCTAAATACATTACTTTTTTGTAGTTTTTTTGAGGTACTCTGTACAGGACAAAAAATTTAATTTTTAAAATCATATAGATATTTAAAGCTGATCTTTGTTAGCGGTAGGATTTTGATAGATGGTTATGGTAACCTACTGATTTAAAAAAAGTAACCTTCCTGCAGGCGAGGCCATTAACATGCATTTTTCACCTTATAATACCGAAGATTTGATCGAAATGTTCCATGGTTTTTTTGGATGGAATCGCGCTCGTATTCGCTGCATTGTGCCTCTAATTCTCGCTATTATTCAATTAGGAACAGTCAATCTGACCAAAATTTCTTGTACATTTCCCGGCAAAGCACAACCGGATTCTTGCTATAAAAGATTGCAGAGATTGTTTCGCTACTTTACCCTAGACCTCGATAAAGTGGGTCAATTTATCGCCCATCTTACGGGTTTAGAAAAATGGAAATTTAGAAAAAGATGTCCAGCTTTTTGCTAAAGCCGTTCGACAACATTGGGGTATTGAAAACTCTGTACATTGGGTTCTTGATATGAACTTTTGGGAAGATGAATCACGAATTCGCACCGGACATGCTCCAGAAAATATGGCGGTCCTCAGACATATTGCTGTTAATTTATTGCGCAATGACGAAATGCCTTTGGGCATTAAAAACAAGCGACTCAAGGCCGGTCGCAATAGAGACTACCTTGAGCAGGTACTGTTGGGAGAACTGGAAAAAATGAATTTAAAT
>Ga0116151_10004812_pt1 | contig 11816 bp, 8 predicted proteins | sample AD_UKC117_MetaG_FD_89893 | JGI IMG/M metagenome (GOLD analysis project Ga0116151, IMG submission 89893) | Active sludge microbial communities of municipal wastewater-treating anaerobic digesters from Hong Kong - AD_UKC117_MetaG | ecosystem: Engineered > Bioreactor > Anaerobic > Digestate... | reverse complement strand
CTGCTTGGTGATGGCATTCTTCGGTTCGGTCAGGATGGCCCTCAGCGCCTTGCGGTCAAGGGGTGAGAGGTGTGTCAGTACCGGCAGTCGGCCGATGATCTCCGGAATAAGTCCGTAAGCACGCAGATCCTGCGGGGCAATGTATTTCAGCAGATCATCCTTGTCATAATGATCACGTGAGCGGCTGGCGGTGTAACCAACAACGGCAGTATTCAGCCGGTGGGCAATCTTCTTTTCTATCCCCTCAAAAGCGCCTCCGCAGATGAAGAGGATATTCTTTGTGTCCACGGGAATCATCTTCTGTTCGGGATGCTTCCTGCCGCCCTGCGGAGGGACGTTCACCACAGCACCCTCGAGTAGCTTCAGGAGGCCCTGCTGCACACCCTCGCCCGAGACGTCACGGGTGATGGAGGGATTGTCACCCTTGCGGGCAATCTTGTCGAGCTCGTCTATAAAAACTATGCCCTTCTCTGCAGCCTTGACATCATAGTCGGCATTCTGAAGAAGCCTTGTCAGCAGGCTTTCAATATCCTCCCCGACGTATCCTGCTTCTGTGAGCACCGTGGCATCAACGATGGTGAAAGGGACATTCAGCATACGGGCTATGGTGCGGGCCAGAAGAGTCTTGCCCGTTCCGGTCTCGCCAACGAGGATGATGTTTGATTTTTCAATCTCCACATCATCATTGTCAGCCTTCTGCATCAGCCTCTTGTAGTGGTTATAGACGGCAACGGAGAGTATCTTCTTTGCTTTGTCCTGCCCAATCACGTACTGATCAAGGAATTTCTTTATCTCGTCCGGTTTGCGGAGCTTGATGCCGTCAAGATTGAAGTTCGATTTGCCTCCCAGCTCCTCAATCATGATGTTGTGGGCCTGTTCAATGCAATGGTCACATATGTGACCTTCAAGACCCGCAATAAGCAGATTCGCCTCTTTTTTAGTCCGTCCGCAGAACGAGCATTTGTCCATCATTAAGGAATTATTTCTTTGTTCTTGACAGTACCTCGTCAATCATACCGTACTCCTTGGCTTCAGTGGCCGTCATCCAGTGGTCGCGGTCAGCATCTTTCTCAACCTGTTCCAGGGTCTGCCCGGTGTGGAATGCAATGACTTCATACAGCTCCTTTTTGATCTTCAGGATCTCCTTTACTGCAATTTCAATATCAGAAGCCTGGCCTTCTGCACCGCCCATCGGCTGATGAATCATGATACGCGAGTGCTTCAGTGCAGACCTTTTGCCCTTTGTTCCTGCGGTCAGCAGCACGGCACCCATTGATGCAGCCATTCCCGTGCAGATGGTTGCCACATCAGCCGAGATGTACTGCATGGTGTCATAGATACCCATCCCTGCATGAACCACTCCACCCGGAGTGTTAAGGTAGATCTGGATATCCTTGCCCGGGTCAGATGAATCAAGGTAGAGAAGCTGTGCCTGGATGATATTTGCAACATAGTCATCCACAGGCAGGCCAAGGAATATGATCCGGTCCATCATCAGACGCGAGAAGACATCCATGGAGGCCACATTCAGCTGACGCTCCTCGATGATGGTGGGTGAGATGTACCCGTTGCTTGCCGATATGTAGCGGTGCATGGAGAGACTGCTGATACCAAACCGGTCGGTTGCATATTTCCTGAAATCCTTTATATCTGACATAATCAAATGCTTTTAATGAATTCCAAATATACGAAAATATAGGCTTAAAGGTTTCATTTCTCCGCGAAGAGCTTGTTGAACTCATCCGGGCTTACCTTCTTGTCATCAACCTTCACAGAGTCAATTATGATGTTGAGAACCTTTGTGTCAAGAACCTTTTCGGCAATACGGCGGGCATCCTCCTCTTTCTTGAGCATATCTCTGGCAAATGATGTAATCTGCTCATCAGTAGCATAGTACAGGCCGTACTGCGAGAACTGTTGACGGGTGAATGATTTGGCTTCCTCCAGTATCTCATCGTCAGTAATCTTTACTTCATTATCTTTTGCTATCCTGTTTTTTACAAGCTGCCAGCGCAGATCCTTGCGGAAATGATCCCAGTCCTTTTCAATATCCTCAGCCGTGGCTTTCTCATTGACCCGCAGCAGCCATCTCTTCAGGAACTCTTCCGGCAGGTCAAATTCTGTCTTATCCAGTGCGAGGTCACGGGCATCAGTGTGGAGCTTGTATTCAGATTCACGGTTGAAGAAACCTTTTATCTCTTCGGTAACCCTGGCCTCAAACTCTTCAGGTGAGCTGACATTCCCTTCGCCATATACCTTGTCCCAGAGCTCCTGATTGTTTTCTGCGGGAGTGAACCGGGAGACCTCCCGGATGGTCATGGAGTAAAGGCCGCTGAGCTCTTTCACCTCATTCTTTTCTTTCTTCAGCAGACCCGCTATCTCATTGTCATTTGGGAATGCCTTACGCAGATCAAAGCCAACTGTTTCGCCGGCAGAGCGGCCCAGAAACTCATTCCTGATCTTTTCATCCTTTATCATCTCAACAGAGATGCTGGCCTCTTCGTTTATCACTGATCCGTCTTCAGATATCACGTCGCCCTTTAGCACATCCTTCTCGGCGGACTCTTCTGCAACGATGAACTCCCCGTTCCTGCGTGCATAGTTGTCAATATAGTCAGCAACCATCTTGCTGTCAGGCTCTATCTGGTATCGGGTGAGCTTCTGCTTCTTGCTGAGGTTCAACCCGAACTCAGGCGCCAGACCGAGCTCAAAGGTGAAGCTGAACTCATCAGATTTTTCAGGGTCAAATGAATGACCATCTTCCAGCGGTATGGGATCACCAAGTATATCCAGGTTTTCAATTTTGATATACTCTGAAAGTTTTTCTGATACGAGACTGTTGATCTCGTCTATGAGGACGGTTGTGCCGTACATCTTCCTGATCAGCTGGAAGGGGACATGTCCCGGGCGAAATCCTTTTATGCTGGCCGTTCTCCTGTATTCCCTGAGCTTTTTATCGACCTTCTCTTCATAATCAGCCTTAACTACATCAATTCTGACAGTTGCGTTCAGTGCGTCAGTGTTCTCTCTGGTGACATTCATCTTCTAATTGTTTACTATCTATTTAAAAAACCGCCTTGACCTCCGTATGCCGCCGGAGTGTCAGTGCGGTTCTGGTACCTGGTGCGGATGAAGGGACTCGAACCCCCACGCCCTGAGGCACAAGATCCTAAGTCTTGCTCGGCTACCAATTACGACACATCCGCAAAAAGTGGTGCAAAATTAGTAAAAATTACGAAGTTGCCAAAGCACGCGGGGCTAATTTACCTCCTGAGTTCGAAGTTCTTACCGAGGTATACGTTTCTTACCTGCTCATCGTCAGCCAGCTGTGACGCAGTGCCCTGCTTGAGGATCTTTCCCTCAAAGAGGAGGTACGCCCTGTCAGTGATGGAGAGTGTCTCATGAACGTTATGGTCTGTTATAAGTATGCCTATATTCTTGTCTTTCAGGTGTGAAACGATCATTTGAATATCTTCCACCGCAATGGGGTCAACACCTGCAAAGGGCTCGTCAAGCAGGATAAAGTTGGGTTTCAGTGCCAGCGCACGGGCGATCTCCGTACGGCGGCGCTCCCCACCCGATAGTTGTATGCCAAGGCTCTTGCGTATGCGTGTCAGGCCGAACTCCTCGAGGAGTGACTCCTGCCTCTCTTTGCGCTCCTGTTTGGTCATGTCTGACAGCTCCATCACCGCCATAAGGTTATCCTCAACGCTCAGCTTGCGGAAGACAGACGCTTCCTGGGCAAGGTAACCTATTCCCAGGCGTGACCTGCGGTACATGGGAAAATCAGTGATCTCGGCGTTGTCAAGCCATATCTGCCCGCCGTTGGGCCTGATCAACCCTACGATCATGTAAAAGGTGGTGGTTTTGCCGGCGCCGTTAGGTCCGAGAAGACCCACTATCTCACCCTGCTCAACCTCTACCGAGACCTGGTTGACCACAGTCCGTGTCTTGTAACGCTTGACAAGGTTGGTTGTATGGAGTTTCATGTCGTCATTGTTTATCGTCGCCGGGATCTGCTGCCGCCTGATCCACTGCCTTGTCCTCAGCCGTTTGTTTCGCTGCTTCGTCTGCCTTGTTCGCTGACTGTGCTGCTGCCGCCTCTTCTGCCTCTGCCGTGGCCGCTTCTTCCGCAGCATCACTCTCGGCCCTCTTCCTGATAACCCTGGCAGCAATAAAGATACTCACTTCATACAGCAGGATCAAGGGTATGGTTACAAGAATCAGGCTGAAAACGTCAGGAGGAGTTATCACGGCCGCAAGCATGAGTACTATCACAATTGAATGCCTCCGGTATTTGCGCATAAACTCCGGAGTGATGATGCCAATCCTGGCAAGGAAAAAGACCACAATGGGCAATTCGAATGTTATCCCCGCCGACAACGCCACAGAGGTAACAGACCCAATATAGGATGTGATGTTGATCTGGTTGGTCACAACGTCACTCACTCTGTATGACCCGAGGAAGTTGATGGAGAGAGGGGTGATGATGAAGTAACCGAAGGCAACACCCGCAAGAAAGAGCAGAGAGGCCAGCGAGACTGCACCTCTCGCATACTGGCGCTCCTTTTCATAAAGGGCAGGACGGAAGAATGACCAGAACTCCCAGAAAACATAGGGGAAGGCAATGATCAGTCCCGCCACCAGTGAAATGGTGATGTGGGTGGTGAACTGACCGGCCATCTTGATGCTTATCAGCTCAACAGGGTTCTGATTGATGCAGAGAACAGGCGCATTCACCAGGTCGGCAAGCCGGCAGAGAAGCCTGTTCGTGATAAAATCCGGATCATTGGGTGCCAGAATGATACTGTCAAAGATGATGTTCTTGAAGACAAATGCCAGTACAGCGCCGGCTACAACCGCCATAAGCGCCCGGATGATATGCCATCTCAACTCCTCAAGGTGCTGGAGAAATGTCATCTCACCATCATCATTCCTGCTTTTCGTTTTGCTCTTGAGAGCCATGACCGGCATCCAGTTTTAAGCGTGTAAACTTACATAAAATCACCCGATTTTGTGCAGTCATATGAAAATCCGACTGAATTGACCGTGAATGACACCTTTAGTAATATTGATCCTGAAACGGCAGAGACGGAAAATTATGTGAAGCTTTTTCTTGAGCTGATAAAAAGATTTGATATATATTTTTATTTGAGTTAAATTTGAGATAAGGGTAATATGTTGGTATAAGTTTACGTAAATTGTTATAGAAAAAAATCCGTTTAACAGGGGGGGAGGAATTATCATTATGTATACTGATGCTTCCATACATGAATATCTGAAGAGATATTTTGGGTTTGACACTTTTAAGGGGAACCAGGGACCTATTATAAAGAGTATCCTGGGAGGAAATGACACGTTTGTGCTTATGCCAACCGGCGGCGGGAAGTCGCTCTGCTACCAGCTGCCCGCAGTGATGATGGAGGGAACGGCTGTGGTTATCTCCCCGCTGATAGCCCTGATGAAGAACCAGGTTGACGCAATGCGTAACTTCAATACCACCGATGACGTGGCCCATTTCCTCAATTCATCACTGACCAAAAATGCCATGGCCAAGGTCAAGCAGGATGTGATGCATGGGAATACAAAACTTCTCTATGTGGCTCCTGAATCGCTTACCAAGGAGGATAACATTGATTTTCTCAAGAATGTACGGGTCTCCTTTTACGCCGTGGATGAGGCACACTGCATATCGGAATGGGGACACGACTTCAGGCCCGAGTACCGCAGAATAAGACCAATAATTGACACTATCTCAAGGGCGCCGATCATTGCTCTTACAGCCACCGCCACCCCGAAGGTGCAGCATGATATTCTTAAAAACCTGGGTATCTCAGACGCCAATGTATTTAAATCGTCTTTCAACAGACCCAACCTTTACTATGAGGTTAAGGCAAAGCAGGACGCCACCCGGGAGATTATCAAATACATAAAGAACAATCAGGGCAAGTCAGGCATCATTTATTGCCTCAGCCGGAAAAAAGTGGAGGAGCTGGCCGAGACACTTAAGGTCAATGATATAAAGGCCCTGGCATACCATGCCGGGATGGACTCGGTGACGCGCACAGCGAACCAGGACAAGTTCCTGATGGAGGACGTGGACGTTATAGTGGCTACAATAGCTTTTGGCATGGGCATAGATAAGCCTGACGTACGGTATGTCATTCACTATGACATGCCCAAGAGCCTCGAAGGATATTACCAGGAGACTGGCCGCGCCGGACGTGACGGAGGCGAGGGACGATGCATAGCCTACTACAGCTATGATGACATCGTAAAGCTTGAAAAATTTATGCAGGGCAAACCGATTGCCGAACAGGAAATAGGCAAACAACTGCTCCTGGAAACGGTCTCTTATGCTGAATCCTCAACCTGCCGGCGGAGGATCCTGCTGCATTATTTCGGGGAAGAATATAAGCAGGAAAACTGTGAAGCATGTGACAACTGCCTCCATCCCAAAACACAGTTTGAAGGACAGGATTACGTGGTCAGCATGCTTGAGACAGTTCTGGCAGTTAAAGAAAAACACAAGGCTGACCATATAGCCAAGATACTGGCCGGAACAATGAATTCCGCCATCAAGTCGTACAAGCACCATAAACTTGAGACCTTCGGAATAGACGAGGAGAAGGATGAACGGTTCTGGAACATGGTGATACGACAGGCGCTCATTAATAAGCTGTTAACCAAGGACATAGAGAATTACGGACTATTGGGGCTCACCCCTAAAGGGCATGAGTTCCTTGAGAAGCCAGTGAGTTTCATGCTCAATGAAGATCATGACTATACCGAGGCCGAAGATGAGGAGACCTCCTTCGGAGCACGTACGGCAGCCGCCGACGAGGAGCTGCTGAGCATACTCAAGGATTTGCGGAAAAAGATTTCAAAGCAGGCGGGCCAGCCGCCTTACAATATCTTCCAGGACCCTTCGCTGGAGGAGATGGCTATTCAGTATCCCATCACTTTGGAGGAGCTGCAGAATATCACGGGAATTGGGGCTGGCAAGGCACAGCGCTACGGGAAAGAGGTGGTGGAGGTGATAGCCAGCTATGTGGCCGAAAAGGAGATCATCAGACCGCAGGATATGGTGGTCAGGTCAGTAGTGAACAAGTCGGGACTGAAGGTATACATTATACAGAGCATAGACCGAAAGATGCCTTTTGAGGATATAGCTGACGCCAAGGGTATTGAATATGATGAGTTGTTGTCTGAGATTGAAGCCATTGTGGCAAGCGGTACAAAGTTGAATATTGATTATTATGTCAATGCGGTCATCGACGACGACCGGCAGCAGGACATCTACTCCTACTTCATGGAGGAGGCTGAGAGCGGTTCACTGGGTGAGGCAATCAATGAGCTTGCCGGTGAGTTTGAGGAGGAGGAGATCCGCCTGGTCCGCATCAAGGTTCTGGCAGAAGGAAATTAGAGCAGTCAGCAATCTGCAGCTGGCAGTCAGGAGACCGGGCTGTGATTAAAGCATTGTAGTACAGGACCATTATCGGTATTATTGGTTGCAGGTCATCAGGCATTGTAGCCTGCCCTGCTTTCCTCATCGTCCCCTGAACCCCCCTGATCCCGGAATCAGGCTCATCAACGCCACAACCATAAACCAGAACGGGTATATTATCTCTGATACTAAGAACGGAACCGCTTTTATACGGTTGCCTCTTTTTATCACCTCCCCCGCAATAAGCAGGTAATCCGGCACAGCTTTTACCGCGTATATTGCAGCTGCCAGCGGCATGTATTCAACTGATATACATGCAGTAACTGCGGCGGCGGTGACGGCGGCGTTGCACGCCGCCGTGGCTGCCGCGAGGATGAGCGTGGGAGCGCCTCTGAGGTGCAGGGCCTTGGATGCCCAGCGGGCACGCTGGCGCAGCATCGCTGCAGCCGTGACCGCGCCCGCGGTCTCCACCGCCGCCGCCCTGCGGCCGTCATGCCTGACGGCGCCGCCGCCACGCATGACGGCCTCCAGCAGGAACATATCATCACCCGACGGCAGATCAGGACGCAACTCCCCGGCATAACGGAGGTAAACATCCCTGCGAAATGACATGTTCGCAGCATTGCACATCACGGGGTGCCCGGCCAGCGCCGTAGCCTCAGTGAGAGCCTGCAGTGCAGAAAATTCATAAGTCCCGAAATACGACCAGAACCCGGAAGCCGGACTCTGGAATACTGATGCCAGTACCATGTCAGAACTCCCGTTGCTGACTGTTGCCACCAGCTGCTTTTCGCCGGAGGATGAACCCTCTGCCTGCAACCTTGCATCTGCCTCACTCCGCCCGGAAAACCCTGACAGGTACCATTCTGCATGTGAACGCACCCATTTGGGCCCAGCATTACAGTCGGCGTCGGTTGTGAGAATTATTATACCGGCGGCCTTCTCTATACCATGACGAACTGCCTTTTTCTTGCCTGAAAAAGGGTTGTAAATGAGCCTGATGCGAGGCCCTGGCTGATCTCTGCGGCCGGAGATAAACCCGCTCACAACTATCGGTGTGCGGTCAGTTGAATTATCGTTGACAATGATAACCTCCAGTAGCTCTGCCGGGTAGTCCTGAAGCACAAGACTTTCCAGAAGGGCAGGCAGATGCTTTTCCTCATTCCTCGCAGCCACAACAACACTCACTTTAGGAAGTGCCGCATCAAAAGGTGTATCGGCAACAGCACTGACTTCTGAAAGTCCCTCATCAACAGGTGTGCCGGCAGCAGTACGGCCTTCTGCCAGACCTTCATCTCCCGCGCTTGTACCCTTACTATGCCGGACAAGGATGAACCAAAGCGCCAGCAGTCCCAAAGAATAAACTATTACAGGAATAGCAAGCCACCACATCTGGGTCTCCTTTTATACCATCCACTCGAAGGTGCGGTAATGACTTCCGTTCATGCCCATGGCCTCATAGGTTTTCTGGGCACGTACATTGGCCGACTCCACATAGAGCCGTAGTCCGGCTATCCCGCACTCAATTCCTTCCTGTTTCACATGGTCATACATCATCCTGAAAACACCCATGCGGCGGTATTCAGGGATTACGTAGACCGACTGGAACCACCAGATATTCGCATTGCGCCAGTCGCTCCACTCATAGGTAATCATCAGTGATGCCACAACCCTGCCAAGGTCTTCGGCAACATAGTACTGCCCCTTGTTCGGATCACGGAACACTGCCATCACACCATTGGTAATCACTTCTGAGGGCAGTTCCAATCCCTCCGTCTCACTGGCCATGGCCTGCTGGAAGGAGATGATTGACGGTGCATCATCGGGGTTCGCTTTGCGGATGGTTATCATGGTAATTTTGCACTGTTTATTATATGATTCTTAATACGCTGCAAGCAATTTTTATTATGGCATTGATCTACAATTCTTAATGGCCTACGGCCATTGACGGCAATCGTAAATCGTACATCTACAATTCTTTATGGTCTATGACCATTGAATTCTGTCCATGTTCCGGTCTGCAATTCTTAATGGCCTATGGCCAAAATTGCACATTGACAATCGCAAATCCTCAATACTCATCCCACGCCTTGATCTCCATCTCACTCTCAGGCACGCTGCAAAAGGCGTTAATGAATGCTGATGCCAGCCTCGCGTTGGTGATCAGGGGTATGTTGTAATCAACTGCACTTCGCCGTATCTGATAATCATTGCTCAGCTCAGTGGCAGACAGGTCCTTGGGTATATTTATCACCAGGTCAACCACCCGCTGGCGTATCAGCGCAACCGTATTTGGCGACGCATCCTCATCGGGCCAGTGAGCCACCTTTGCCGCAATCCCGGCGTTGGAGAGAAACTGCTGCGTTCCGCGGGTGGCAAAAATCTGGTAACCCCTTCGCTCCAGCAGCCTCACCGCCTCCAGCAAATCGGCCTTCGACTTTGCCGGCCCGGAGGATATCAGCACCGCCTTTACCGGCATGCGGTAACCCACTGAATACATAGACTTCAACAGAGCCTCGTGGAAGCTGTCGCCTATGCATCCCACCTCCCCGGTGGATGCCATATCCACACCCAGCACCGGATCAGCCTTGGCCAGCCGGGAGAAGCTGAACTGCGATGCCTTTACCCCCACATAGTCGAGATCGAAGACTGACTTGTGCGGTTTCTCCCACTGTGTGCCGAGCATGACCTTTGTAGCCAGCTCTATGAGGTTCGTCTTCAGGACCTTTGACACAAAGGGCATACTACGGCTGGCGCGTAGGTTGCACTCAATGACCTTGATGTCATTCTCACGAGCCAGGAACTGAATGTTGAATGGTCCGGAGATCTTCAGTTCACTTGCTATTTCGCGCGAGATCCTCTTTATACGCCGTACCGTCTCAAAATAAATCTTCTGCGGCGGGAAGACAATGGTGGCATCGCCTGAGTGAACCCCGGCATATTCCACATGCTCACTGATGGCATATGCCACTACCTCTCCGCCAGAAGCTACAGCATCAATCTCTATCTCCTTGGCGTACTCAATGAACTCCGACACAACCACCGGGTGTTCCTTGGAGACACTGGCTGCCAGCTCAAGGAAATGGACCAGCTCGGTGCTGTTTGAGACCACGTTCATGGCAGCGCCCGAAAGCACATATGAAGGCCTGATCAGCACCGGGAACCCGATATCCTCAACGAACTTATTGATCTCTTCCAGGCTGCGTAACTCCTTCCAGCGCGGCTGATCTATATCAAGCATATCACACATGGAAGAAAACTTATGGCGGTCCTCGGCGCGGTCAATAGACTCCGGCGGCGTGCCCAGAACAGGCACGCCCTGCCCGTGCAGCCTCATAGCCAGGTTGTTGGGTATCTGTCCACCCATAGACAGTATTACTCCACGAGGTGTCTCGAGGTCAATGATGTCCATCACTCTCTCAAAAGACAACTCGTCAAAGTAAAGCCTGTCACACATGTCATAGTCAGTACTGACGGTCTCGGGATTGTAGTTGATCATCACTCCGCGCAGGCCCTCTTTTCTTATGGTATTTATAGCATTGACGGAACACCAGTCAAATTCCACGCTTGAGCCTATGCGGTAGGCTCCCGATCCCAGCACAATCACTGAACGTTTATCATTCTCGTACCATATATCGTGCTCCATCCCGCTGTAGGTGAGATAAAGGTAGTTGGTCACGGCGGGGTACTCAGCCGCCAGGGTGTCAATCTGTTTCACATAAGGGACAATTCCGCGGCTTTTCCTGTGCCTCCTTACGCTGAGCATGGCCTCGTTGATGGAGCGGTTGTCAGGTTTCAGCACATGCCTTGCTATCTGAAAGTCGCTGAACCCGTTGATCTTGGCATGGAGCAGCTCCCTGTCAGGCAGGCTCTCAAGAGAGTCAAAACCCTCAAGCATCACCTTAATATTATTAATATTCTGAAGCTTGTAAAGAAACCAGCGGTCAATTTTTGTCAGTTCCCATATTTGGTCAATGTCATATCCCTTTTCCAGGGCTTCGGCAATGGAGAAGATACGCATATCAGTAGGCTGTGACAGCTCCTTTCCGATATCATCAAAACTCAGGTTGCGGTTGCTGACGAATCCATGCATCCCCAGCCCGATCATCCTCAATCCCTTCTGTATCGCTTCCTCGAAGGTACGTCCTATGGCCATTATTTCGCCCACACTTTTCATGCTGCTGCCTATCTCGTGAGCCACACCCTGGAACTTGTTGAGATCCCAGCGGGGTATTTTGCAGACGATATAGTCAAGCGCCGGCTCGAAACATGCAGTTGTTGATTTTGTAACCGAGTTTTTAAGCTGGTGGAGGCCATAACCCAGTGCCAGCTTTGCCGCCACAAACGCCAGCGGATAGCCCGTTGCTTT
>Ga0116151_10004811_pt1 | contig 11817 bp, 6 predicted proteins | sample AD_UKC117_MetaG_FD_89893 | JGI IMG/M metagenome (GOLD analysis project Ga0116151, IMG submission 89893) | Active sludge microbial communities of municipal wastewater-treating anaerobic digesters from Hong Kong - AD_UKC117_MetaG | ecosystem: Engineered > Bioreactor > Anaerobic > Digestate... | reverse complement strand
TATCCATTTCACCATCTCCGAAAAAGTGTTTTTCTGGTCGTTTAGCCCGGGAATAATAAGGTTGGTTATTTCGAGGTGCTTACCGCTTTGTCGGATCTGCAGCAATGTGTTTTTTACCGGCTCGAGGGTCGAAAGCGTTTGTGTTCTGTAAAAATCTTCTGTAAATGCTTTGAGGTCAACATTGAAAGCGTCCATCAGCCCGAGCAGTTCCGACAAAGGTTCCGGATTGATAAACCCGTTGGTAATCATCACATTTTTTAAATTTTTCTTTTTGGCCAGTCTGGCAATATCGGCCATGTATTCGAACCAAACTATTGGCTCATTGTAAGTGTAGGCTATGCCGATATTATCCCTCCGTTGGGTAGCTACTGCTACCAATTCTTCCGGTGAATAGTGTTTCAACTGATGTAAATTTTCAGGAACCGATTGTGAAATTTCCCAGTTCTGGCAAAACCGGCACTTGAGATTACAACCATAGCTGCCAATTGAAAAGATGTATTTACCGGGGAAAAAGTGATAAAGCGGTTTTTTCTCTATGGGATCAAAATTCATGGATGAAACAATGCCGTATGTTTTAAGAAAAAGGTCTCCCTTTATGTTTTCTCTTACGTGGCACCGGCCTGCTTTTCCGTCTCCGATAATGCAGTAGTGCGGACAAAGCGTGCATTTTAACTGATAACGCTGAAGAGATTCCTGATATAGTGCTGATTTCATGAATTGTCTGATTTAAAAACATTAAGCTGTTCCGGTTGAAAGTTCAGCCCGAAAGTTGAAACGAAAAGATGATATAGAATTATTTAACACGGGTTTACTTTACTTCTTGCGATTAATGAATCATGTTTAGAAAAAATAAAATTACTACTTTTTGGATAAATGACAGGAAATCGGATGGAATGAGTTTTCAACTGGTTTTATGCAAAAGCAGTTTTTGATGACTCACCTGCTGCTTTTTTAATCCTGAGTTACCGTAAGACAAAAAATGAATAAACCTTAAGCTTCGGGTTTTAAAAACCGTAATTACAACCCGGTGAGGTAATCTCAAAAATGAGTACATCATTTGGTTTCAGTTCGGTATAAAGGCCAGGATTGATAGCATCGGAACGGCTAAACCCAAATTTTTGTCTGTTCCACAACAGTTCGATGGCTTCAAAATCGCTGCATCTGTTCCAGCCCATTTCGTTAAATGCGTGGTCTGAAATTCTGACTTTGATGCGGTGGGCATTATTTCGGTCAAAATTTGCGACGAACAGTAATTTTTGTTTGGGCGAATGTCTCAGCCAGATGAATATTTTATCTCTTTGTGGCAAAGATTCGTAGGGGTTAGCCCACATCAGGTCATAAAACCCGCCGTTGACAATCGCGTCATGTCTTATGCTGAAATTGAGAATTTTTTGATAGAACTGCCTTAGTTTTATTTGGTCGGGGCTGAGGAGTGCGCCGTCAAAACGTCCGTTGTTGGTCCACTTTTGAAGTTCAGGGATGATCCAGTAATCGTAAATGGTTGTTTTACTGTCGTTTCCGCTGAATCCGCTTTCACCGGCAGCCGGTTCGCCAACTTCCTGTCCGGAATAAATCATTATCGGACCCCTATGCATGGTGGCACTGAGTGTCATAGCTGGTATAGCTGCAAACGCATCACCGGCGAATGCTTCAGATGCCAGTCTGACTTCATCATGATTTTCGAGAAATCGCAGCATGTGTGCATCCAGTCCTTCAAGTACCTTCCAGCAATTTGAAAGGTTTATTGTGGATGTGCCGTGAATGAGGATATTTTTCAGGGTATCGTATAATCCGACTTTGTCGTACAAATAATCGAATCCGCTATATTTCACATAATTGTGGTATTCGGTGGGGTTGTATATTTCAGCGATGAAAATAAGCTGCGGGAATTTCTTTTTTGCAGCTCTGATCGCCCATGCCCAGAATTCTGGTGGCACCATTTCGGCCATGTCGCAACGAAAGCCGTCAATGTTTTTTCCCGCCCAAAAGAGAATGATTTCAAGCATTTTATGCCATGTGTCGGGAATTGGGGAAAAATATCTGCTTCCATCCCCATTCAAATCCACGCCGTAATTCAGTTTTATGGTTTCATACCAGTCGTCGGCTGATGGTGTTGGGGTAAAAATATCGTTGCCGGTAGCTTTGGAAGGTTTTTCGGTGTATGGTTGTTCCGGAAGCTCATTTTTTATTTGTTGCAGCCATGCAATATCTTCGGGTAGTTTGAATTCCAGGCCGGGGAGATAGTAGAAATTGTTTCCGGGATCGAAAGCTTTGTCGGGATTGTCGTTTGCTCCGAAATCCTCAATGCCGTCAGGTTTTTTGATGGAATGATACTGTCTGAAGAGGTGGTTGGCCACAAGATCAATAATCACTCCGAGTCCGGCATGATGAGTACGGTTTATAAGGCCTTCGAATTCTTCCATGCGTTTATTCACATTGTTTGCCAGGTCGGGATCAACGTCGTAATAATCATTTATAGCATAAGGTGAACCTGCTCTGCCTTTGATCAGTGCCGGGTGATCATGACTGATTCCGTATTGGCTGTAATCGGTCATGGTCGCATGCCGGATAATTCCGGTGTACCAGATATGAGTGATCCCTAAGTCACGTATTTCCTGCAAAGCCCTTGAAGAATAATCATCAAATTTACCAGTTCCGTTTTCGCTGATCGTGCCATTAATTTTCGGGTTGGAGTTGCTGTTTCCAAAAAGCCTTGGCAGGGTTTGATAAATGGAAATTTTTTTATTCATGGCTTAGCGATGGTAAATTTTTGTAATTTTTGACAGCCATTCGGCATGAGTGCGGGTAAGCTGATTTTTTGTGAAACGCCATTGCCAGTTGCCGGAAGCTGTGCCCGGAGTGTTCATCCTTGCACTGCTGTCGAGTTCCAGCAGGTCCTGTAGCGGGATTACAGCCAGTCGTGCCACTGAGCTCCAGGCCAGACGGATCATTTTTCTTATGATGGTTTGGTTGTCGGCATCGGCATAGAAGAGTACTTTTTTGCGGATTTCACGGTTCAGGCTGCTGAACCAGCCGGCAAGCGTGTCATTATCATGTGTGCCGGTATAGACTATGAAGTTGTCGGTGTAATTATGTGGAAGATATTTTATTTCATCATCTGAATCAAAAGCAAACTGAAGAATTTTCATACCGGGGAACTCGTATTTCATTCTCAGTGCATCCACTTCAGGTGTGATGATTCCCAGGTCTTCGGCAATAATTGATAAAGTGCCCAGTTCTTTGCGAATGGTTTCGAAAAGTTCGTCACCGGGAGCTTTTATCCACTCTCCGTTGATGGCTGTTTTTTCGCCAAAAGGCACAGCCCAGTATGCTTCAAACCCTCTGAAATGGTCAATGCGCACATAATCGTAGAGGTCGAAGGAAGCTTTTATTCTTCCAAGCCACCATTTAAATCCGTTTTTTTGCATCACTTCCCAATTGTATAGAGGATTACCCCAAAGTTGTCCGGTTTTGCTGAAATAGTCGGGGGGCACACCGGCCACGCTGAGAGGGTTACGTTTTTCATCAAACTGAAACAATTGATGATTGCTCCAGACATCAGCACTATCGTGTGCTACATAAAGCGGAATATCGCCGATAATCCTGATTTTTTTCTCATTGGCATATTTTCTCACTTGTTTCCACTGACGAAAAAATAACCATTGAACAAACTGGTGAAAACTGATTTCAAACTGTGAATGGCTGTGATAGATTGCCAGCGCTTCATTGTTTCTTAATTTGAATTCCTCCGGCCATTCCCACCAGGGTTTTCCACCAAACAGCTCCTTTAAAGAAACAAAGGTGGCATAGTCCTTTAACCATTGGTTATTTTCTGTGATGAAAGCATAATATTCCACCTGCCCGTCTGTTGATTTTTCAAAGAAGTTTTTATGGGCAATCTTTAGCATTTTGCGTTTAAAATCAATCACACTGCCATAGTCAACTTTGTCTTCAGGAAAATCCGGGATGGCCGAAAAATCTTTTTTCGACAACAGGCCGTCATCAACAAGCTGATCGAGGTCAATCAGGATAGGATTGCCGGCATAGATGGAAAAACACTGGTAGGGTGAGTCACCATAACCTGTATGTCCCATTGGAAGTACCTGCCAGAGTTTTTGTCCTGCTTTTTCAAGGAAATCCACAAATGCCAGTGCCTGTTTGCCTAAAGAACCGATTCCATATTTACCGGGTAATGAGGTGGGGTGCAATAATATTCCACTGCTTCTTTCAAATTTCATGGCCTGAGGTCTTTTAATAAATTGTTTTGCAAAAAAAGAACTTTGGGAGCAAACCACAAAGCATCAGGGAAAATTTAACTATAATAATTACCGGCAGATGTTTGAAATACAAGTCTGAATAAAAATCAAACCCCATCTGCTATTAGAGAGTTGATGGGGTTTTTAGCGTGTAAGAATTTGTTCAGGTGATTATTTGATATTTTCGCTTTCCGGCAGACCGTACTCTTCAATCATTCGGATGTTCATATCTTCAAGACGATCGAGAATCGGATGATAGATTTCGGGGATCACAGGAATGTGTACACCACGGGCGCTGATTTTATTTTCGAGAATCATTTCCACGCCAACAGCGGCGGGTAAAGCCACAGTTCTGGCAATGGCGGTATCGGTGGCCGGAGTACCAAAGTCGAGCATTCGCGATTTGATAACTTCTTTTGACCCGTCGGGGTAGGAGGCAAGAAAAGTGTGTTGCATGACAACCATATCACGTTCATTGTTCTCAAGCATCATTTTACTGATCATAAGGTCGGAAGTGATTTCATAGGGCGTATCTTTCCCGCGTCCCATGGGTTTATCTTCGAAAAGTCCCAGCCATTCCATGGCATTAATGGCATAACTGTCGGGCGGAATGTGGAGAAATTCTGCTGTTTTTTTCTTAATATCTGCAGCATTTTTTTCACCGATCAGCATAGCAATAAAACCGGCATACGTTTTTCCGGTAAAGTCTTTTTCGTCGCTGGTAATCAAACCGATATGTTTCATGGCATCCATAGTTTCGCACCAGCCCGGAAAACGAAGAGTTCCCCTGAACATGGTTTTTGTTTCGGGAATGCCATAAAGGGCTGTGTAGGGTAATGAATCGCGGTTGGGATAAACCTCCAGACGTCCGACTTCTGGGAAATCAATGCTAAAAGGGTTTTTGAAAAGATCGGCCGGGTCGATGTAGTATTCTTTTCCTTTTTTCAGGAAATGACCGTCGTTATTGCCGGCCATCACTACGCCCTTGGGACTCCATGAGAATTTGTAATTGAACGGATTGTCGCAGGAATCCGGAGCTGGCAGAGCACCACACAGGGAATAGAACTCTTCAATTTTACCCTGTTTGTTGTGTACATGGTCAATGATACGCATGGCCGACATGTGGTCAATTCCGGGATCAAGCCCGAGTTCATTGAGGATAATAATACCGGCTGCTTTTGCCTGTTCATCGAGTGCCTGCATAGGAGGTTTCACATAAGAAGTCGTAACCATGTTCTTTTTGTGGGCAATGCAAATTTTTGCCACCATCACATGATGCGCCCATGGTAACAGGCTTACTGTAAGATCATGATTTTTCACCATTTCATGGAGGGCAGGTTCGTCATCCACTGTCCATGCAATAGCTTGTCCGTTTGGGTGGCCGCCAATTATGGCGTCAGCTTTTGATTTTGTTCTGGTAGCAACAGTTACATGGTATCCATGTTTAAGCAGATAGGTGACTATGGGCTTTACAACAAGTCCTGCACCTAAAATCAGTACTTTTTTCATTTTTAAAGAATTAATATGTGATGATTAAACAGATTTGTTCTTATTCAGATGAGCCTCCAGGTATGTGAAGTCTGGTGTAAGTTTTCCTTTGTGCAAAATCATGGCTCTTTTGATTTCCGGGGGAAGTTTAAGTTTTTCAAAATCGACAGAATAATCGGCTTCTGCTATGGCCGGAACAAATTCGATGAGCGCTTCGCCAAAGGCTTCGGAAGACTCGCGCGGCAGCTCACTGGGTAAAATGTCAACGGCCATTACCAGAATCCCCTCTCCGTCAAATCCCATAGTAGGTTTACGTTCGATTGGGTGATAGACAAAAACAGGGTCTTCGATTTTGGTTCCTTTGTGGGTAAATTCTATTGATCCATTGGGATCGCAGGTTACATCTCCGATTACCTTCAGTTTCATGTTTCCTTGTTTGAAAAGATTTTCAGCAGCATCTTTGGTAACAATACGCGGGTAGCGGTTGTCCCAGTACATACAATTCATCAGGATCGTCAGGTGAGGGAGGTATTTTTCGAAACAGCTCTGATATTTCTCCGGATGATTATAATAGTCATGAAGATCAAACTTTTGACCTGCTACTTTTGGTTCAACCAAATCCTGTTCGTTAAAAATGACTTTATAAACCAGTTTGTTGCTGTAGTTGCTTTTGGATTTCAGAATGAGTAATTCTTCGGGTGTTATTTCTACAGCCGGAAGAAGGTTGGCAATATGCTGAGCTCCCTTGCTCACATTTCCGTTTCCTGTAAAACCGATTGTCAGCGGAGCCATTTCCGGATTGATGCCATGCGCGCGAATAAGTTCTCCAACCTCTTTCACAGCTTGCTCAGCATCGGCAAGTGAGTTGTATTTGTGTGACTGTCTGATTCTGCTGAAGTGTGTTTTTTCTCCTTGAACTTTCATCCGCTGACCGTATGACCATAAAGAGTTGATCATTCCGGCAAGGCCGGCATACCTGCCAAAGAAAATCAGTCGTTTCCCCTGATCGTCGGTGATTTTTTCGTACTCAATGAGGTTGCACTTTTTCTCCATCATTGCTGCCAGCATCGGCATGTTATAAGGTTGCCCCTTGATGACATGCGAGAAAAAAACATAGGTTTTCCCTTCTTCAAACCAGGTTGTAGGAATCTCCTTCACACCAAATATTACAGGTACTTCGGTCAGATTGTCGGTGATAATTGCTCCGGCACGCCTGAATTCAGTAGCACTGAAAATACGTTTAGGTGAGTCTTCCACATACACTTTAAACCCCTGCTCAGTTAACTGTTTCACAAAACGTGGAGGCAGAGCAGTTCTTCTCTCCATCAAATACTTATCCTCGTGTCGGATTCCAATTTTTTTATTCATCCTTTTCGCTTTAATCATTAATAAATCTGGCTGCAAAACTATAAAAAGGCGATTAGTAAACCACAGAAACCTCTTAAATAAAATGCTTTTAAATAGCGACCGCGAAAATCTTGAAACGGAACTGAGCACTGACAGTCATTTATTTGGCATGTTAAAATTTGGGTGTGACTTTTAAGAAAATTCAGTGCCGTTCTTCAGTTTATCAAAGCTTTGTCATTTGGTGATTTTGGATTCAGGTGCAGAATTATACTACTATTTGCTGAAATTTTCAGCCATAGTTGAACTTGGGTGCAGTGTAACGAAATTAGCAGGAGTGGTCTTTTATTGCTTTTTCCTGATATTTTTTTGCTGTTAGTTGACAATGGATAATTTAAAATAATGACCAACAGAAGGGGTTATGATTACCGAATTTGCTGAAACCAGCCAATGTAAACATTTCAGGAAAATAACTGTAAACCAATTGAATAAGCTGCAGCCCTGATGGGTTTTGAAATTTTGTTTTTTCTTGATAAGTGACCCAGCCACAAAGTATCTGATAAGTTTTGATTAATTTTTTATCATTAATTTAATTATGTAAAGGGTTTGTTTGAACTAAAATATTAAATTTGCAACAATTGTTTATCCCTGATATAATTAACTGTGAGGTTGATCTGTGGGGGAATTTTCATGAACTGTAAGCCTAATAATTTGTTCATCAAATGGATCAGATATCAATGTTCGGAAAACTTTTTAACCGGCATTTTTTGATTGTTGTTTTTTGTTTTTTATCCGAAATTGTTTTTGCAGAACGTGTTGACAGTTTGCGAAATGCAATTTTGAACGGGGAGACTGAATCTGACCGTTTACATGCAAAGTGCCTTCTTGCCGCTGAATTGATGCCTGACAGCATGGAAAAAGCTGATTTATTGCTCAACGAGGCTGCTCCATTACTACAAAACGGGTCAGTGAAACAGATTGCCAATTATTACAATAACAGAGGGTTATATCACTGGTATGCCGGAAACAGTGAAGAAGCCATTCTGTTTTTTAAAAAAACGCTTAGTCTGCCGGAGCATTCTTTAACAATGAAGGACAGGGCAATGGCAGCCAACAACGCAGGTACACTTTTTAGCATGCACGGGAAAATCGATAGTGCAAAAATATTTCTTCATCAGGCACTCGACATTGATATTCATCGTAATTATCAGCCGGGCATTGCAAAAACAAAATACGATCTGGCAGTTTTATATGATCGGAGCAGCCAGTATCATCTTGCCATGAAGTACATAATGGAAACTGTCAGGTATCAGGAGGAAGTAGCTGATACTGCTGGATTGGTTTTATCCTATAATGTCCTGGGTAATGTTTATGTTTCACTGGATTCAATTGAACGTGCAGCTTATTATTACAAAAAAGGACTGACGATAGCTGAAAGAAAAGAGATGAATAATCATAAAATCACGTATATCAATAACTTGATAGCATTAGCGGCTGCACAACCGGATTCTTTGCCTTTTGTTTTGTCATATTTTCAACAAGGTATTTTTTTGGCTGAAAAAAATCAAGACCCTGAAAATCTTGTTGCACTATATGGAAATATGGGAAGGGCCTATGATGCTGTTATGAAGTATGAAAAAGCATCGTCATTTTACAGCAGAGGATTGAAATACCTTGAACAGGTAGAAAATCCTGTAATAAAAGCAGATTTTTTATTTTTTTATTCCTCACATTTATTCAAAACCGGGCAGATTGAGCTTGCAGATGATTATTTACATCAGACACTCAGTATTGAGCAAAATGTCGGGGAAGCGGGCAGACTGGCAGACACATACTGCCTGATGGCTTCTGTTGATAGTATCAATGGTAACTTCAAAGATGCCTTAAATAATTTTCAGCGAAGTGCTGCTATCCGCGACAGCATGTTCACACTGAAGAAGATTGCAAGCATCGCCGAGGTACAGGCTTTTTACGACATTGCCAGGTATGAACAAACCCTCTCTTTGCTTGAAAGTGAAAACCGCTATTTTAAACTCAGGTTTATTTTATTGCTGATTGCAGGATTTACTATTTTTATTTTATTGAGCTTCTGGATTTTTTATTCAGATAAGCGTAAAAAAATTGCTGAAAAAAACTGCACCTTAGAAGAATTAGAGCATTCGAAACTGAAAATTCAGTTTGAGAGTAATCGTCAGGAGTTAACCGGAAAAGCAATGGCATTGATGAATTCTGAGCGGTTGTTAAAAAAACTTCAGGACGAAATGAAAGCATACGTGGATCAGCTTGATGATGATGGGTTGCATCAGCTTCAGCCTGTAATGAATACACTTAAGACTGAAGATAAAAGCAAAGAGCTCTGGAAAGATTTTGAAAATCGCTTCAACGAACTTAACAACGGTTTCATTGCAAAGTTAACCACAAAACATCCTGATCTTTCGCCTGCGGAAATACGCTTGTGTGCTATGCTTCGTCTGCAAATTCCAAGTAAGGAAATATCAAAACTTACCCAGCGATCTTTACGCACCATTGAACAGAGCCGATTCAAAATCCGAAAAAAGATCGGTTTGAATTCAGGAGAGAATCTGGTAAATTATTTGCTCAAAATCTGAGTCTTTTCCCTGTTTGTGTGAACGCCTTAAATCTTTTCAGCCATTTTTATTTTTTTAACTGTGCAAAATGTGTTTTTGATCAGCCTCCCTTTATGCATCAAAAATAAAAGGTCAGATATCCTTCAGGATCAAAAGCGGTTCACCTTGCATTAAAACAATTTTTGGGGAAATCCTTCAAGCAGAAGTAGAGTTTTTAAATAACAGCCACAAAAACAAATATTTAAGGGAAAGAAAAACCACTACTGTGCACCAAAAATACTAGTATACTGAAGTTTTACTGAGGTAAATTTCTTCTGTTTTTTTGTCCGATCCTTAAATACGAAGTTTTTACTGAGGGATTTTATTTTGCCCCGCCACAACGCTACCCTATTTTTGTAAGCTCCAAACCGGAATAATTTTAAGCCAAATAAATGAATTGCTGCAGACAAAATTGGTTCACTATCTGCTTGTTAGCTTTACAGTTAGTTAAAAGAAAAGCCGTTAGGATTGTTTTTGACGGCCTGCCGGAATTACGGAGTCTCTCCCGGTACCGGGAGTCTCTCCGAGTTTCGGAATTTGATGAAATCATCGCAAATACAGGAAATAAAGATGAAATATATGATAAAAAACCTGAGTCAGATCAACTTCGTAAATTATTTGAAATAACAGGCCATTCCTTGTTGATAAATTATTTTACGCTGGATAAAATATCTGTTTAAATATTAGAAAATATTTCGAATTAATCAATTATATTTTAATTATTTTGAGAAATTTTTTTACATTTTTAAATTCTTTTTTATTGCATTTCAGTGTTTATACACCACCGGGAATGAGATTCTCAGGCTTTGAGCGTCTCCTCCATTTTTTTACACAGAAGGTGTTTTTTTTACAACCGGCGAGAAGGGGATGCTTACCTCTGCCCAATGCAGAACAGGGAACACATTTTAATCCGGGAATTCAGCTTTACAGCCCGGATTTATCTCAAATAGTCCTGATAAACAATCAATTGCCTGATAAGACCAACAATATTAATAATTTCTTAAATAACCAAAAGGAACGATGAAAAATAATTACTATTTCTCACGGGAATCCATACAGTCCGGATTCAACCATGCTTTTTTGAGTTTAATGATCGCCATGATTTTCCTTGGCATACCAGGGGTAACCGTTGCACAGGATCCGGGTGAATCGTTTATCACTGATTTGGGTGAAACCACTATTTGTGAAGGGGGTACTACAACCATTCAGGTGATAATATGTGCTGGTGAATCACCGTGGACTGTTGTTTATTCAGATGGGACCAACAATTATACGATAAACAATTATGAGAGTAATTGCGACCCTGAAACTCCGGATTATGGTGGTGATCCTATTAGCGTGACTCCGTCCGTTACCACAACCTATCATCTGGTCAGTGTGCACGATGCCAATGGATATTCGATGCCCATTTATAACGGAACTGTAACCATTACTGTAAACCCTTTACCTTCAAATGTGGTTGTTGCAACTGATCCGACGATTATTTGCCCGGGGGTTAATTTTGACATTTCAGCCACCGCTACCAATGGAAGTACCTTTGAATTGTGGAACCAGGCCAATACTACAAAGATCGGAGATATGCCTTACACAACAAGCATTACTTCTGCTACAATATACACTGTGAGGGCAATAAGCGGAACTACGCCGGCATGCACGACATCAGTTCAATACACAGTAAATCTGGAGAATGTACAACCCTCAATAACCTGTCCGGGAGATCAAACGATCAATCCAAGTCCTGCTAACGGATGCAGTGCTCCGCTGCCCGATTACAGGTCGCTGGTTACCGTCAGCGATAATTGCACCGCTACCGGAAATATTGTTCTGGTCCAAAATCCGGCGCACGGAACTTCCATTAGCGGGCACAACACCCAGCAACAGGTTACTATAACCGCCACAGATGAAGCAGGAAACAGCAACTCCTGCAATTTTTATGTTACCTTAATTGACAATGTTGATCCGCAGATATCTTGTGTGAATAATCAAACTGCCCCGGCAGGCGTTGGTAGCACTTACACTCATTCGGGAACTGGCTGGGATGCCATTGCTTCTGATAACTGCCAGATCTCCTCAACCGATTACGAATTGACCGGAGCAACCAC
>Ga0116151_10004809_pt1 | contig 11817 bp, 10 predicted proteins | sample AD_UKC117_MetaG_FD_89893 | JGI IMG/M metagenome (GOLD analysis project Ga0116151, IMG submission 89893) | Active sludge microbial communities of municipal wastewater-treating anaerobic digesters from Hong Kong - AD_UKC117_MetaG | ecosystem: Engineered > Bioreactor > Anaerobic > Digestate... | reverse complement strand
GACGTTCCCTCCCATAGCATGGTCAAGTACGGCTATTTCAACTCCAAACCACAAATGCTCGACAGGGCGTTGGCAGCCAGACACGAAGAACTTAAAGATGTCACCATCATGTGCGCCGGTACCGCACCTCCAGTCCCGGAAGTCATTCAGCATAAAGATGCTTTTGTCTACCAGGATTGGCACTGGACGGCACTGACGAGAATTCTGCGTAATTACTATGACAACATCATTTATTCACCGGTCATGTATCATATCGTGGAAAAATTCGTCAGCGCGGGGGAAGTTCACAACTTCCAGTCAGCCCGGCCTGAAAACTGGGGATGGATCCAGGTTGGTCCCATGGATGAACACGGCTACTTTAACTTTGGACCTACCAATTCCGAGAATTTGACCTGCATGCGTACAGTCGGCAAGGTGGCAGTGGAGGTCGTACCCAGCATGCCGCGCTGCCTTGGGGGACAATGTGAAGCCATTCATATTTCTGAAGTAGACGCGATTATCGAAGCAACCGACGAGCAAAAAATCTTTGCTGCACCTGATAATATGCCCGGCCCGTCTGAAGTGGAGATGCAAATTGCGGAAAACATTCTTCCCTACATGAAAGACGGCTGCTGTATCCAGTTAGGCATCGGCGGCCTGCCCAATGCGCTGGCAGCCTGCATTGCTCAAAGCGATCTCAAGGATTTGGGTGCGCATACGGAGATGCTGGTTGACGGATATGTAGACATGATCGAATCCGGACAAATGAACGGACGGAAAAAACAAATTGACAAAGGCAAGGCTGTTTACACTTTTGCCATCGGGACCCAGCGTATGTATGACTGGATGAACAACAACCCGCAGGTGGCCAGCTATAATGTTGAATACACCAATGACCCCCGCAGAATCGCAGCCAACGACAACTTCATCAGCATCAACCAGGCCATGCAGATCGATATGTTCAGCAATGTCAATGCCGAGAGCATGGGTACCAATCATATCACCGGCAATGGCGGCATGCTGGACTATACCCTGGGCGCACAATGGTCCAACGGCGGCTGTAGTTTCGTCTGTCTGCCCTCCACCCACAAAGGCAAGGATGGACAGCTCTACTCCCGCATCGTCGGCAACTTCGAATACGGAACCAACCCCACCTTGACCCGTCATATGATCGACTATATCGTAACCGAATACGGCGTCAAGAAAATGCGCGCCCAGAATATTTGGGTCAGAGCCGAAAATATGATCGAACTGGCCCATCCCCAATTCAGAGATGGCTTGGTGGAAGAAGCCAACAAGCTGAACATCTGGACCCGGACCAACAAGATCGATTAGTCACACCCTATCATCAAATGCATTCGCCCAGGCAGCCCGGCACTGTTCGCAGATACCGGGCTGCTTTTGTGTTTAGCCTTGCGTTTTCAGTTGCCTTAAGTCCCACGTTTGTCACCGGTTCCGGGATATGCCAAGCCAAGCCAACTCATCAAGACATTCCAGCAATAACGGCAGCGCACTATCCTTCTGCGGTTACCAAACAATCTCATCTGGTCCCCTGTTTTAGGTAAAGACAGCTCACAGGCAGCTTAATCATAAGTGGTCCTTGCTTTGACAGCCCGGTGAATATATGGTATCATTTTCCCAATTTATAAAGGAGTATGCTGAATTGGACGATTCACCTTACCCGCAACGAAGACGCTGGAAGTTAATATTGAGATCCAACCACGCGACGCTTTCCCAGGCAGATAAACGGATCGGTCTGAGAGCAGGCGGCGCTTTTTTTCATGTTTTGCCGGAAAGTGATCTTGGTTTGCTTGGGTTTACACATGGGGAGGAATTATCTTGGAAGGAATAAACAGCATCATGGGACCGCTTCTGCTGCAATTGACTCTAATACTGGTCAATGCTTTCTTTGCTTGTGCGGAAATCGCAGTCATTTCCATGAACGACAATAAAATGGCACGTATGGCGGCCATAGGCGACAAACGCGCCATCCGCCTGGAAGATTTGACCAAACAGCCTGCCCGCTTTCTCTCGACGATTCAGGTGGGCATCACCCTGGCAGGGTTCCTGGCCAGTGCCTTCGCCGCCGAGAATTTTTCCGATTATCTGGTCAACTGGCTGATCGGCTTGGGAGTAACGGTTGCAGCGCCAACGCTGAACACACTGGCGGTGGTCTTCATCACCTTGATTCTATCCTATTTTACACTGGTGCTGGGGGAACTGGTCCCCAAACGTATTGCCATGCGCCATGCGGAAAAACTGGCCTTGGCATTGTCGGGTACGCTGTACTTTATCGCCCAGCTGTTTCATCCAGTGGTTTGGCTGCTTACCCACTCCACCAACGGCGTGCTGCGCCTGCTGGGCATTGATCCCAACGCCGAAGATGATGTGATCACCGAAGAAGAGATTCGCATGATGGTGGATGAAGGCAGTGAAAAAGGGGCTATCACTTACAACGAAAAAGACATGATTCAGCGGATTTTTGAATTCAATGACAAAACCGCCGAAGACATCATGACCCATCGCACCGAAGTTTCCGTCCTGTGGTTGGATGAAAGCGTTGAACAGTGGGAGGAAACCATTTTCATGAGCCGGCACTCGGTGTACCCGGTTTGTGATGAAAGTGCTGACAACATCGTCGGCATCCTGAAGGTAAAGGATTTTATCCGTATTGCTGACAGAACTCGCGACAATCTCCTGGATCAGGCGCTGCGGCCTGCCTATTTCGTACCGGAGGCCGTTCGTGCTGATGTATTGTTCCATAACATGAAAAACAGCCGCAACCACTTTGCCATTGTTCTGGACGAATACGGGGGTATGAGCGGCATCATTACCATGAACGATTTGCTGGAGGAAATTGTGGGGGATTTGGAAGATGATGATTTAGTTCCTGCTGAAAAGCCTTTAATTGAAGCGATTGATTCGCAGACCTGGAAAATCTCAGGTGCAGCACCGCTGGAAACGGTTGCCATGCAGCTGCGGGTGGAGCTGCCGGAAAATGACTATGATACGTTTGGCGGCTTTGTTTTTGGATTATTGGGCAGTATTCCCGAAGATGGCAGTACCCCTGAACTGGAAGAGTACGGACTGCAGATCAAAGTCACTGAAATCAAGAATCACCGTTTGCATACCGCTGTCGTCTGTCTGACCAAACAGGCAGCCCCGGCGGAGCTTAACGGCGAAAAATAACGCAAGCGCTTGAACACTTGCGTTGTCGTCAATTCATGAAGGAAACCGCCTGGTCGGCGGTTTCTTTTTATATGCTATGTGTTATATTCCCAGTCGGTCAAATTCCGATTCATCCGGTTCGGCATCATCAAACACCGGAATCACAATATCATGGCAATCGTCTTTCATTAGATTATGGATGCGCCCCTCCTTCATATAGAAGGTCGGTTCACCCCCAATGTGCAGGACAATTTCCAGTCCTCCCTCATTGGTCATGGTGTAAAATTTCTCGCATATGCGCAGGATATCCTGAAGCGGACCTTTGCCGGCCATTAACAGCCCATAACGTTTGATCTCAACCGTCTTGACATGGATATGCAAAAGGTCAAACATCGAATTTCTGGTGCTCTCCGCCATTTTGTCCAAGTCAATGGCCCGGGTGTTTTTGAAGATCAGACGCACCTGAAAGGCAACCCACTCGGAACCTGAAATCTCCTTCTTCATGTTATATCCCCCCATTATATAATAGAGTATATGGTTATTATAAGCTGTCCTTGATCATTTGGCAAAATATTTTGAAATTTTAACCAACACTTCGACAAATGTTGGTTTTTAAATCAAGAATCTCCTTGGTAATATAAAGTTTTTATTTTTACGGGGGGCTGGCCAACGTCTGCGTCAGGATTTGAACCAGCTACCAACGGATTCCCGCAACATGCGCAATCCGACTCGAATAACCGTGTGGCGCTGGGTTCGGCCGGCAATTTTATAGGCTTCCTGCATATAACGGCGAAATTCTTCGGCCGAAACACTTTTCAGGAAATAATTATCGAACGACTTGTAGCTTACCTTTCTCCAGTCAATCTCGTTTTTGTCGGCATCCGCAACGAGCTCCCATGCCGGAGTACCCGGCAAAGGAATAAAACTGCTGACATCAAAAACATCTGTTTTGAGATTTCTCATCAACGCCAAGGTTGCTTCAATATCCTCCCGGGTTTCTTCCGGAAAACCGATGATAATTGCCGTCACCGTATCCAAGCCTGCATCATGCACCATCTGACTAATCTTTTTAATCTGGTCCGCAGTGATTCTTTTATTCATGCTATCCAGAATCCTGTCAGATCCGGATTCCGCCCCCAGGTACAGGCCTCGGCAATTGGCGTTTTTCATCAGTTCAAGCAGTTCGGCGTCCAGATTATCATAGCGTGCTGTGCAGCGCCACTTGAGCGTGATATGGTTGTCAATTATGGCCTTGCAGAATGATTCCACATATTTTCGGTCATAGGTAAAGGTACCATCAGAAAAATCGACCACATCAACTTGATAATTCTGTTGCAAGTATTTTAATTCCGCAATTACGTTTTCCACACTGCGCCGCCGCACTTTGCCGGACCATAATTTCCGATCCGAACAAAATGCACAGGTGTAAGGACAGCCCCGCGAGGTAGTCAGACAGTGTACGCGGTAATGGTCATAATCGCAGCCCAGTACAGCCTCCCGGGCAACAAAAGGCAAATCGTCCAGATTGGCAATGAGCGGCGGCGGCGGGTTGTTCGTCACCTGTCCGCCCGGCTCGCGGTAATAGATCCCCGGAACCGAACGCCAGTCCGGCTTGTCCCGGTTTAACTGGGCAGCGATGCCTGCCATCGGAATCTCGCCCTCCCCGCAGACCACAAAGTCAATGTCCTGATTCTGCATGACTTCCTGGGGGCACAAAGTAGGATGGGCCGCCCCGGCGATCACCTTGATGTTGGGGTCCACCGCTTTGACAACGGCCGCTACTCTTTCCACAGAATGCCGAAATGGTGTAAGATAGGGAATTCCAACCGCCTGGGGGTGTTGCTCCCGCACAATCGCACCGATTTTCTGCCAGATGGGATGGTTGCGGTCATCCACAATGGCCCGATATTGACGCTGTCCCTGGGCGTATTGGCTTAGATTGACAGAAAACCAGCCCCAGGCACTCATAAAAGGTAGCTCCATAAGCAAGTCTCCCATCACCACGGCAGACGCAAAACCTTCTCTGCGCAAATACGCGGCCAGACTTGTCAAGCCAATGTTATAGCCTACATCAGTGGGGATACCCTTTAAACTGCAATAGGGAGGATCAATGAATAATATATCCATGAGCATAAATTCCAATCATAATCTATTAGACGGCCTCATTATAGGCGATTGTCCTGCCAACTGTCAAGCTGGCCAGAAAAGCGAACCTCAATATATTGGGATTTCGTCACGATGATTGCTTTTCCTGCAACGCTTGTTGGTCGGAATTGAATTTCTCCTGTGGTACCAACGAGATCTTTCCCAGATTGGCTAAAATGAATTCGTTATCCTTTGGCCCCACAATGAGTTAAGTACCTCAGAAAAACTCACCCTGGCTGAAAAATAGAAAAATCCTGTTCTTTCTGCCGGCTGGTCAGCAGGTACCCCCATTCGTCCATATCACATATTATTTTCCACAAAACTAACAATCAAGTCTGTTTTATAGGCATAAATAAGACGCCTTGAGTATCCTCTTGCGGCATTTTTCCAGTATAATAGACATATATGACATAATCTCTGCTGAAAACGAGAGGAGAATCGAGTGTCCAGTACATTAATAGTGGCACTATTATTCTTTACTGTGGGTACGGTTGTGCTGGTCAGTGGGATCTTCACATTGCAAGGCAATTATAAAGCTCCAGCCAACAGGGCATTTTTTGCCCTCACCGCAGCGATTACCATTTGGTCGTCCGGCATGGCGCTGTCAGTTGTTGCCAATGACACTGCAACGGGCGAAGCTTTTCGTCGAATTGCAGCCATCGGCTGGGGCACAGCTTACGCGTTTTTGCTCCATTTTATCCTAATCATCACGGGTAAATTCCCATCCTTGAAAAAGCGGTGGTTCTACGTATGCCTGTATTTACCAGCGCTCTTCTCTTTGTTTGCTTTTGCCGTTCCAAATACAATGAACCCTTTCCCCTATGATCTGCGCCAGACAGCATATGGATGGATAAATGTAGCACAGCACAATCTTTGGGATTGGTTTTTTTATGCGTATTATATTGGTTTTACACTCCTCGGATTATTGCTTTTATATCGGTGGGGTAAAAATTCATCAGATCCTCTCACAAAAAAGAAATCACGCATTGTGAGTCTATCAATCATCACAGCTATTGTTCTGGGAACAATTACTGATGTGCTTTTAAGCAGCCTGTTTTCCGAGCTGCCGCAAATGGCTCCGGTTATTATGATGATACCTATTCTGTCCATATACCATGTTCTTCAAAATGAAAGCTTTGGGATAACCGAAGGGGTGGATAAAAAAACCAGCTACATCATTATTTTCACAAGTGTTCTTATCTACATTATACTTTCTGCCCTGCAGGTATTTCTTTCAAAGAATCTTTTTGTTCCAGTCATTTTGGACGAATCGGCTATCAGAGGAATCGTTGTTCAAATCCAGATGTTCATATCAATCTACCTTGTTTTGAAAGAAAACCGACCAGGGTATATCACATCTGTTTTGATGAATTTCATCAGCCTCATAAGTGCGATCGCATATCTTATGCGATACGAGTCAAGTGAATCTTTACCAGGAATCATATCTTATCTAGGCGTCCTTTTGATCATCACGCTGATAAAAGCTTATAAAGAGAAAAATGCTGCTTATATAAAAAGAATTAACACGCAGGCAGTCCGAGAAGAATTCTATTCCAATGTGTTTAAGCAGGCACCGGTTGGGATAGCGATCATGAATGACAAAAACCATACAATTAATGCAGAATTTGAAGATATTAATATTAACCCGACATATGCGAAAATTATGGGGCGGACAAAGGACGAACTCCAAAATATTACCTGGACCGAGATAACCCATCCGGAAGACCTGGATGCTGATATGGTCTATTACCAACAATTTATGAATGGCGAGATCGATCAGTACTCGATGGAAAAGCGCTTTATTAATCCGGACGGCTCTAATATTTGGGTTAATATGCTAATTGCTCCGTTCAGTACATCGGGCGAAAAATCCGATAATCATCTCTGTATCATAACGGACATAACAAAGCGTAAGGAAATTGAATCCGTTCTGCAATACAACAATGAACATGTGCTGCTGACAGGACTTTATAACCGCAGTGTATTGGAAAAAGTATTGACTAGAGACGCTTTGCTGCCCTCGTCAAACAAGCGGGCGTTGGTGTGTTGCTTATGTGAAAGGCTATGAAAACGACAAAGATCTGACTGATTTTTGTGAAAAGGTATCTGATACGTTGCGTTCTTATCTTTATGTCCATGGAATTAATGTGGGTATCGGAATCCTTCAGATTAATAAAGCTGATGCGGTCGATACAGATGAGTTATTGAAAAAGCTCATGAATACAAGTGAAGCAGCGGCAAGAAACAATCGCAATAGTCCTCATATTTTATTCTACAGCCCGGCATTAGATATTCAGATTACCCGCGAGAATGAGATCAGCCAAGAGATAACAGAAATCTCAGAGGGTATCAAGACCGACAGACTTCATTTGCAGTTTCAGCCGATATTTAACATCGCTGCCAATAGGATTTCCGGATTCGAAGCTTTAGCCCGACTAAACAGTGAAAAACATGGTTTGGTTCTTCCTTTGGAGTTCATATCGGTAGCCGAAAAAACAAACATGATTGCTTCATTGGGAGAAATAATCATTATTCAGACCCTGCGTTTTTTAAACAAGCTGAAAGAACGTGGCTACGATACGATAACTGTATCGGTTAATATTTCGACGGTGCAGATGCTGGAAAATGGTTTTGCCAACAAGTTGCTGAACATGATCAACGATTTGCAATTGAGTCCGGAAAGTGTAGGTATTGAGCTTACTGAATCAGTATTCGCCATAAAGAGAAATGAAATTAGAACGGTTATTGACACGCTCAAATCTGCTGGCATTAAAGTGCTCATCGACGATTTTGGGACAGGTTACTCTTCTTTCGCTCGTGTCAGTGAATTAAACATTGATTTCCTGAAAATTGATAAAAGCTTTATTGATAAATTGCTGGAGCCAAACCCGAAAGAGGCGATAACCGGAGATATCATATCCATGGCTCACAAGTTGGGCCACCGTGTTGTCGCCGAAGGCGTTGAGCACAAGAATCAACTGTTTTACTTACGGGAGTATGGTTGTGACAGGATACAGGGATATCTGATAAGCAAACCGCTGGATGAAGAGTCAGCACTTCATTTTCTGGAAAACAGTACGCAGATACTAAGCGCAGTCTGTCAAAAGGAGATAAACTTTTGATCCTCCTGCTACCTTTCTGCCACCCGTTTGCAGAAAATAAAAAGCCCCTCCAACTACGGAGGGGCCTACGTTTCAACTGGAGCCGATGGGCGGATTTGAACCGCCGACCTGCTGATTACGAATCAGTAGGGCCGGCCAGAATGCTGTTCAAACGTGTCCAACTATGTCCGAAAAATCGGCATTCTACATTTTCTGCAAAACTCGATTTGGAGGCTTTTTTGATCCTCCTGCCACCTTTCTGCCACCCGTTTTTTGATGCAAAATCAAGATTTACTCTGCCTATCTTGATTCAAATAAACGAATCAAAAATCCAATGTTTCGTTAGACAGCAATCCCTTTAAATGTTCCTTAATCTCCGCTAAATTGCGAGCTACCACATTCCATACTATTTGCAGGTCAACTCCCATATAATCGTGAATCAGCACATCACGCATACCGGCCATTTCCTTCCATGGAATTTCCGGATGTTGCCTGCGCAATCCAGGGGAAACCTGTTTAGTGGCCTCACCTATAATTTCTATGTTTCGAATAACCGCATCCTGAATTAACCGAGAGCTCATAAATTCTTCACGGCCATTAATCGTGTACTCTTCAATCTGCTTAATGCATTCGAGAACATGGATCAGATACACGCTATCATCCTTCATAGCGGAACTGCCTCCTTCTTTACCTTTTCGGAAATCAAACGATGCATAGCATTTTCAGTCACCAGATCAACTTTATGGCCCAGAAATTCTTCAAGTTCCAGCTTGAGCCCAACCAGATCAAAAAGACTTCGATCTTCTTCAAAATCAATAAGAAAATCAATGTCACTGTCCGGTCCTTCTTCCCCGCGAGAAATAGATCCAAATACTCGTATATTTCCTGCGCCATGTTTTTGGGCAATTTTCTTTATATGCTCGCGCTCTTTTCTTAGATCATTTAAAGTCATACTCATATTTTTGCACCTCACTCTTCATGGCCGATTACTCCGAATACTCAGACTAAATACTGATTAGTGGGGATGATTTTCCTTTTTTGTTTTGTAAGCATTAGCATCCCCCTTCCACACGATATATTATGATTGTATTCTTCTTAAATTCTTTGTCTTATAAGCACCGCGATGGCCTCTATAATTTTATTATAACAATACAAACTGTATGAGGTAGGTATTATTCCTAGCAATTCGTTTCATGGCATATCATTTCCTTGTGTCAAATGAAGTTAAATCAGTGCTTTTCCCGTCAATTTTGATCAATCTTTACTCTTATTATGCTGTATTCTTTGGCAATCGGCAAATAGCAGGGACACAGGTTATTGTATTTCAAATTGAGTTATGATTAAACTGGGTGCATACTTAAAAAGCAAAGAACCGCAATTGCTCGCGGTTAAATTTCAAATAATAAATTACTCTTAGTTTGCATCATTTTTAAACTATCCGGAATTTCCGGATAGTTGCCAACTCTTCAAATTTCACCGTCATAAATACTTTGAATCACTTTAAACTCGGCAGCACTTTATCCAGATATTCCTGCCAATAGTCTTCATCACCGCAAATGCTATGAATCCAAAAATACATCATCAGAATCTCAAATTCTTGTTTTCGGCCTCTGGTGAAAGACTTTTTGGGCATCTTCCTATACAGGGAGTCAAGATTAAAAAGATTGCTCTTTTGTCTATAATCATATTCATATTGTCGCCATGAACTCTGACTTTTGCTTTTATGGGTTGCTGGCCAGGAATCCTCATCATCGTAGAAATAATTAACCCAATCATTTGCAAAAGCCGCCACATTTACGCCATGTTTTCCCGCGTTTTTTCAATCCAGTCATTAAACTCTTCCGAAATATAGGGGAAATCCAGCAAGTAACTGCGATTGCTATAAATGTGATGATAATCCTTTATAAACTGGAAAAGCATTTCGGTTTGATCCTTCAGAAAAGGAAACTTCTTGATCAGTTTTGCATAGCAATCATACGATAGGCTGCGGAACTCACTATCCAAATCATACAGAAGAAAAAACTCATCCTGTTTTAAGATGTTGGTAATATTCCGGTTTATGTGCTTACCGTATTCTGCATAAATTCGGACCAGCCATTCCTGAACAGCAGGATCATAATCCTGCAACTGGTGCCGGTATTTCTCCAGTTTTTCATTATGCAAGGCCGTCTTTTCATCAGCCTCAGTTATATCCAAATAATTATTAAAATACTCAAAGACGTAATTAACACAGGTTTTTAAGTTCTCTGCCCGCTGATTCATATCAAATTCATTAAGCTTGTCTTCCTTTTTCCTTCGGGCTATGTATTCTTCTATCGGAAGCATCATTTCACCTCATTTCAGGAACATCATGACATGAATACTGACTCATCGAGTTATAATTATCTAAATATCCACCTTACTAATAAAGCCCTTCATGCCTTTCTGATGTTGGAAACAATAGATCTGACCGACGAAACGTTCCGCATGATCCAGGCAATATTGCCTTACCTTTTCGGTTACTGGCTGTCCGCAAACAGCGTATATATTACTCTGCATCTCTTGATTTTCGTTTGTTTCAATCGCCACAAAGTTGCTGGACAGTTTCCTGGCCATTGTCCGCTTTCACTGACAACAGCGCTTTGACCAGTTCATTACGGTCCAACAGCTTAACACCATTGGCCCGTGCAAACAGTGTTTACACCAAACAGGCCATGGAGTCTACAAATAGGGATTATAGCCGTAACTATTATAAGTTTTATTAGTATAATCACATAACCGTCACAGAATCAACGAACTTACTCATGGGTCTTCTCAAGCCTATCACAAATATCTTCGATGGTCTTGATAAGAGCTTTTAATATGAAGGTTCGCAAAGGCATTGGAGTTGTTGTCGCTTCAGTTTCTTGTTTTAATGCTTTATTCAAACATTGTAAACCATCCAAGTCGTCATAGAAGAACTCCTCGATATTTGCAAATGAATATCTTCCAGCCAAAGCATTTCTGAATGTAGATAACTCCCCGTTATTGATTTTTCCAAGTTTGTTGTACAACAAATCCACTCGTGATGATGTTGTGAATAGAGGAATATATGAATGTTCCTTATCTCTATTATAAAGTTGCCTACAGAACTGCTCAAAATCTTCGTCAATAAATTTCCAGATATTTTCCGACAGAGCAGACTCCTGAACTGATTTAATCTGGTTGTTAATTTCCTTCAGGAAATGTATATAGTCTCTAACCTCTTCCGGAGCTCTCTTGGCATCTTGATCAAGAATAACAAAGTTCTCATTATAGAATGGGTTTAATTTAGACGCCCTTTTTGCTCCCTCTTTCAGAACTTCCACAATTTCTAACACAGGATGGTTGAAGAGCCCTTCTTTGGAAAAAATCCAATAGCTATAAATTGCTTTTGGATAAACTGATAGGTTATACTGACCATCCG
>Ga0116151_10004808_pt1 | contig 11818 bp, 10 predicted proteins | sample AD_UKC117_MetaG_FD_89893 | JGI IMG/M metagenome (GOLD analysis project Ga0116151, IMG submission 89893) | Active sludge microbial communities of municipal wastewater-treating anaerobic digesters from Hong Kong - AD_UKC117_MetaG | ecosystem: Engineered > Bioreactor > Anaerobic > Digestate... | reverse complement strand
ACCAAATCCGCCCCGAACTTGCCCTCATGTATTTAGCCGGCGATCCGGTCGACGCGCTGGCAATGCAAGCGTTACAAGCAGGCGAATATGCGACAAGTCAAGCATTGGTTACTTTTGGTGCCAGCGCCGTGTCCAATCCCAATGTGACTCTTGTTCTCCAGTTGGCACAACGCACCCGTGAAGCTGATAATCGAACCGCGGCATTACAGTTGCTGCGCAAAGGGCGGGCCATGGCGATTCTTGCCACGGCCTTAACGCCGGACGAACGGGCAGAGGCGCTTATGGTGTGCGCAACCAATTTCCTTGCCCTCGACCAGGAAGCGGAAGCCATCGATGCGGCCAGGCAAGTCCAGCGCATCGCTGAGCAAACGCCCGATATGCTGCCGGCGGTCCGCAGCCGGTTGCTACAGGATCTGGCACTGATTACCAATCAACTACCGGATGACCTGTTGCGACAGCAAGTGCGCGAGTTGGCGCGTAATCCCTACATCACACCTTCGGGTATTGTGATCCAAGAACCATTGCCCTTTGCCGATGGCTCGATCGAATTTGAACAGCAGCTGACGGACCTCATTCAAACTCGCCAGCAGCTATCTCGTCAGCTAGCTGAACGAATGATACAAGCGCCAGTTGCCGATCTACATCCCCTGGTACAAGCGTTAGCCCAAGCGTTACAAGCAGAAGACAGCCAACGCACGCTCTATTTTACGCAGCTTTCATCCTCAGAGAACCTTACATTTTCACTACAGTTCTATTTTATTAATGAATATCGTCGTTGGCTCCTTCTTAAATTAGCTGTCGCACAGCGTGCTTTTGGTCTATCGCTCGTACCGGAATGGGAAGCGGAGCGTGCGACGATTGTCGACGAACTGGTTCGGATTACTGACGATTTAGAGGCAGACTATTTGACATTGGCCCAATCTGAAGCCGAGCCATTGCGGCAATCTGCGCAGCGGATAGCTATCATGCGTTGGTTTGCATTGCAAACGGAGTTGGGTTTATATCCACAACGGTCAGCCGAGGTTGATGAGGCGCTGCGTATGGCACAGAATGAGTTGTCGCAGTTGGGGACAAGCGCCGCCTTAGCGGTCAGCTATCACACCGATGCCACCCCTCCGGGTTTTCGGATCAATTCCAACCGGTAATCACAGCAGTGAACAGCACTCATTGTCAGGCACGCAAGGCCATCTTGGCGCCAGTACCACGAAAGAACGCAAAGGTATCGCTGGTATTTCTTGGCGAGCTTCGCGCCTTTGCGTGAGAAATAGACATTGCGTATCAGATATTCGTTAGACGCTCATCGCGGAAAGGTCGAAGATGCTTCACTTTGCACCCAATCTCTCTATGCTCTACACCCAGGAGCAGTTTCTTGATCGCTTTGCCCGCGCGGCTGCGGCAGGCTTCCGTGCCGTGGAATTTCTCTTCCCCTACGATTTTACACCACAACAAATTCGGGAACAGATCGAGGCGCATGGCCTATCGGTGGTACTCTTTAACAGCTCGCCCGGGGATTTCCAAAAGGGTGAACGCGGGTACTGCAATCACCCCCAGCGGCGCGATGAGTTTCGCCGCACCGTCGTGCAGGCCCTGGAATATGCTACCTATCTGGGCGTAGAACGCATCCACTTGATGACGGGCAATCGTGTGGCCGGGCTAGATCGGGCTACCCAATTGGAGACCATGTTGGAAAATTTGGCATGGGCGGCACCACAGGCGGCCGATGCCGGGGTAACGCTCCTGCTTGAGCCACTCAACCCCATTGACCAGCCCTACTATTTTGTCAACAGCACGGCCATGGGCATCGAAATTGTGCGTAGCCTAAAGCACAACAATGTCCGGTTGCAGTACGATGTTTATCACGCGCAAATGAGTGAGGGCAATTTGATTCAGACCATCCGTACCGCGTTGCCCTATATTGGTCACATCCAGATTTCCGATGTGCCAGGCCGTCATCAACCTGGTACCGGTGAGATCAACTACCCGGCGATTTTTGCCACACTTGAGCAAATTGGCTATCAAGGGTATATTGGCTTGGAATATCACCCCGACGGCAACACGGATGCATCCTTGGCCTGGTTGCCCGCTGCCCAACGGGGATAATGTTTTCCAGTTCAATATCATGAAATGAGTCTATCTATGCAATTTGATCTACTTATCAAAGGTGGTGAAGTTGTCGATCCCGGCGGTAATCAGCGCGGCAAGCTGGATGTTGCAATTCGGCGGAATCGCATTGCTGCTGTCGATCAGAACATACCGGCTGAATCGGCACGCCGGGTCGTTGATGCCACGGGGCAATATGTGACACCGGGGCTGGTGGATCTCCATACCCATGTCTACCACAGCGCAACTTGTTGGGGAATTCGCGCCGATCCGGTTGCCGCTCGCTCTGGGGTGACGACCTGGCTGGATGTCGGTTCGTCCGGCGCATATAATTTCCCCGGTTTTCGCGAATTTATTGTCAAGCCGGCGACAGCGCGCATTTATGCGTTGCTCAATATCTCTTCCATCGGCTTGACCGCCTCCACCTGGGAGTTGTCGAATCTGAACTATCTCGACGTCGACCTGTGTACCAAGTTGATCGACCACAACCGTGATTTAATTTTAGGCGTCAAGGTGCGGATCGACCGGAACACGACCTCCGGCACGGGCATTGCTGGCCTGGAGCGGGGGCGACAGGCTGCCGAACTTTGCGGCCTACCACTCATGGCGCACATCGGGTATGGGCCACCAACGTTGGACGAGGTATTGACGCTGTTGCGGCCTGGTGACATCCTCACCCACTGCTTCACCGGCGGCACCATGCGCATTATCGGCGATGATGGTGCGTTGCTGGAAATCGCCAAGCGCGCCTGGGATAGCGGCGTGATTATGGATATTGGGCACGGGGCCGGTTCGTTCTCCTTTGCAACCGCGGCTTCACTCATCGATGCCGGCTATCGTCCGGATGTCATCTCTTCGGATATTCACCAGTTTAGTGTTCATGGGCCGCTCTTCGATCTGCCCACCTGTTTGAGCAAATTTCTGGCCTTGGGCATGTCGTTGGAGCAGGTAATCGCTGCGTCAACCATTCGGCCGGCTGAAGTGATGGGCATGCAGAACGAGATCGGTACACTCAAGGTTGGGGCGTTGGCCGATGTGGCCCTTTGGGAACTTGAGGAGGGGGATTTCACGCTGTATGATGTGCACATGACCCCGCGTCAAGGGCGGCAACTGCTTCATAACACACTCACCTTGATCGACGGTCGTGAGTTGGCCCATGCCAGTGACGACCCACCAATGCCTTGGATTGCCATAACGGAACAGCAGCAAGCACTGATTGAGCAGGGGCATACGCCTGAACATATGGTACGCCAGGCCAAAACGGGTACAGGGTGTACTTGTTAGTAAAAAATGCACCAATTGCGAACGTAAAACTAGCGGAAACCGGTACTTCTTCTTTTTCCCAAAGTACCGGTTTCAAGCAATTCCCACAGCAGGACGGTGAAATGCAGAACGATCTTAGGATTCATGCGGGGGCGCATCAGGGAATGCGCACAACACATTGGTCTATATAGTTTTTTGCATTTCACTCAGGTGAGCGGTTCATGGCCGCGTGACAAAGTGAATCTACAGTTGAATAACCTCGCTGCTCTCCGCGGAACGTAGCGCCGCGTCGATTACTGTCATCACTCGCTGCACCTCGGTTGCCTTGACCGCCAATGCGGCCTCCCCCTTGATTGCATCGCGTACATTTTCATAGTAACTGCGCCAACGGCCCGGCACCGTGGGGATCACGTGTTCCGTGGTGCCATCATGAAGGCGTCCGTAGCTCTCTGCGCTGTTCACGGCGGCATCAATATCGCCGGCCCGCATGGCATCTTCCTGGGGATCCAGGCCATATTTGATAAAGGTGCCTTTGTCGCCATAGATCTGAAAACGGGGCTTGACAATGGCCGACATGCTGGACAGATCACAGACGCCGGTTGCGCCGTCGGCGAAATGCACCGTCACCAGTGCGTGGCTCTCCACATTGGTGTGGTCAAAATCGTGGTGCAATCGGCAATAGACCGCTTCAACCGGCTGTGGAAAGAGTTGCAACAGTTGATCCAACAGATGTGCTCCCAGGTCATAGAGCCGCCCGCCACCCTTGGCCACTTCACCTCGCCAGCCGCGGGGCGCACCCCAACGCTGCCACGCCATTTCGATCCAGCGCACATTACCCAACTGCCCTTCATCCATTAACTTACGTACAGTCAAATAGTCACCATCCCAGCGCCGATTCTGGAAGATGCTCAGCAACTTGCCTGTGCGTTCGGCGGTGGCCACCATCTGCTTGGCCTCGTCGAGTGTCACAGCCATCGGTTTGTCAGTGACGACGTGCTTTCCCGCCTCCATCGCGCGGATGGCATAAGTGGCATGGAGATCATTGGGCGTCGCCAGCACAACCAGATCAACCGCGGGATCAGCGAGTACCTCGTCGAAGCTGTTGTAGGCTTTACAGCGACGCTCCTGCGCAATCTGCGCACGTTTTTCGGCGCTGCTCGATGCAACACCGTGTAAAATCAAGCCAGGGGTAAGATTGATGAGATAGCTGTGAAAGCTGCGGCCGGCATAGCCATAGCCGATCACGGCTGCACGCGGGTCGGTCATTGGTTGTTTCTTTCTATTTGCCTATCAATTGGGCTAGTTGGCGGATGGCTCATCTCTGAAAAGTGCGAGTTGCCAGAGACGGTGATAAACTGCTGTGGTGCCCAACTCACACTTTCGGCTGATGAGCGTTGGCGGAGTCGACGGCAATGCCGGTTAACTGTTCATAGACTTTGACCACCGCGGCGTCGTCGATCCGCCCGTGACCGGCCGCGCTGGCACTCATGAAGAGTTGGTGGGCCAGCGCCGCGAGATAGAGTGGAAAATGCAGGTCTTTGCCCGCGCCCAAGACAATGCCCAGATCTTTGACCCAGATATCGACAGCGCTGTGAGGGGTGTAATCGCCGTCAATCATGTGGGGCACCCGATTTTCAAACATGAAAGAGGCCCCGGCGCTGTTGCAGATGACCTCATAAATTTGGCGAGCATCAAGCCCAGCCCGCACACCGAAGGCCATGGCTTCGGCGGCTGTTGCAATATGGACCCCAGCCAGGATCTGGTTGACTAATTTCATGGTGGAGCCCAAGCCATATTCGGTGCCCATGCGGTAGACATTTTCGGCCATGGCGTCGAGCACCGGTTGTAACTCATCGAAAAGGTCATCGGGGCCCGAGGCCATGATGCTGAGTTGCCCCTGCGCAGCGCGTATCGTGCCACCACTGATTGGGCTATCGAGCATCCGTAGATCCCGTTCAGCCAAGCGCGCCGCTGTCTTTTGGGCAAAATCGGGGCTGACCGTGCTGCAGACCATCACAATACTGCCTTTGGGCAGAGCCTCCGCGGCGCCGCCACTGCCAAAGAGGACGTCGAGGACTTGATCCCCATTGAGGACAACAATAATGAAAACGGTCGCGTCCTGTGCCGCTTCGGCCACCGTTTGTGCCGTTGCACCACCAGCTGCGCCAAAACGCTGCACGGCATCGGGGTTGATATCATAACCGCGTACAGCAAAGCCGGAGCGCAACAGCGATTGGGCCATCCCCATCCCCATCGCCCCGAGCCCAACAAATCCGATCTGCGGAGATTCTATTGCAGACATAGCTGTTCCTGACTAGTTTTGACTGCTCATGGTCGGAACAAGTGGCGCTCAGATGGGCGGTGAAGCGCAATTTCAGCCGCACAATTTAATATGAACCCAAATGGATTGCTCTGGGGGTTGACGAGAGAAACCAAGCGCCGCAATCTCTTACTCCGGTACACGAGCTATTTTGGAAAGTACGACATATTCATTCGCTCATCAGCCGAACGTGTGAGTTGAGCGCCACAGCAATACATCATGGCATCTGACAACTCACACGTTTCACAAATGAGCCATTCATTTGAAATTGGCTCATATCGGTCTCCGGGTGAAATCGGGTAAACTCTCGCTGCGAATGGCAACGATTTCACCGCTTCGCCCACATGAGCATTTGAAATTTACCGTTAGTGTAATCGATACAATCTATCCTGCGAAGAGGCAAAGAGGGATAACGTTATTGTAACACGGGGATAACCAATTCATGGAATTGCGAAATGTGGACCGGCTTAACGCTGACTGGTGAGGGGTGATACAAATCGTTCTCTGCCTCAAACGCAGGAGACGATTTGCGAACCCCTTGCCCACACTTGGTTATTCGAGGAAGTTTAGCCCATTGTCCAGACGTTTGTCGGCTCGATTTTGTAAATCACTCGTACCTCACCCGGATTTTTGGGATAGTCGTTGCCAGTGTATTTGTGGGAAAGCTTGTTGATGTGATCATAGCCCCCTTCCTCCGTGATCTCGGCAATTTTGCCCTGTAAGCCAATATAACGATAGGGATTATCGGGATCTTGCACGCTGACGGCGACTGTACCATTGTCGCGCATATTGCGATCTTTCTTACGACCTTTGGCACTGTTGATCACCACATAGCCATCGGCATACTCCACCCATACAGGCGTCACCTGTGGTTTGCCGTTGTCGATGGTGGCCACATGGGCAAATGAGCGTTTGTCAAAAATGTCCTTATGTGATTCTGGAATGCTTTTCATGGTTTCCTCCATGGGATAGTGGTTGCACAACAGTTACGTAGTTGCGCAAAAAGTAACAGTCTAGATATGTGAGGCCTGAATCGGAAAAATGGAGGCCGCAAAGGTTTCCATTATGCCACTGATTGCCTCCAAAAATTGTATGTATTCCACCATTCAGCGGCGTCTCGCATGTGATGTATTCCTGAGAGTTGCAGCCGAGAGCAATCATAAAGATTTGTTTACAACTACACTTAATGGTATCTTGCTTCTTTGTACGCTCATATGGGCGAAGAGGTGAAATCGCTACCATTCCCAACGAGAATCTACCCGATTTCACCTGCAGACCTATAGGAGCCTTTTTGTATTGTAAAAAACCTATCCCAACCTTGGCCTATTGCCCACCTGCGCTCGGCAGCGCGCCGAACTTTTGCTGCGCACTCTTTTTACGGACGCTCTTTTCTATGAGTACGATGTGAAATGGCGCCAACGGGAAGGCAATAGAGCTAGAGTCTCTTGTAGGAACGGGGAATCATGAAGCTTTTCTTAATTCGACATGCGCAATCGGCCAACAATGCCCTGGCCGAAACTGCAGCAATGGATGATTATCTGGCACAGCGTTCGCCAGAGCCCTCGATTACCGAACTGGGGTTTCGCCAGGCACAGCTAACGGCCGATCATTTGGCACAGTTGGAATGGCCGGAGGATCCCGCAGCGAAGCGCGCTAACGACAGCCACGGCTACGGCTTTACCAAGCTCTTTGTCAGCCCAATGTGGCGCACGCTGCAAACGGCGTTGCCTATTGCCAAGGCGCTCAACCTGGAACCGGAAATTTGGGTCGATATCCACGAACATGGGGGCATCTTTCATGGCAATCCCCGTCACGGCGATGTGGTGAGTCTGCCAGGGTTAAGTCGCCAGGAGATCATCGATCAATTCCCCGGCTATCGCTTGCCCGATGCGATCAAAGAGGCGGGTTGGTGGAGTGGCGGCTACGAAGAGATGGAGGGTTGCTACGCACGGGCGACAAAGGTGGCGTCCACACTGCGGGCATGGGCACCTGACAAAGCCGATGAACGCATTGCGCTGGTCTCGCACGGCACGTTTTTGGATGCGCTGATCAAGGCCCTATTGGGCCATGACTTTGCATCACAACTGTACTACACCCATTACAATACAGCGCTCACCCGTATTGATTTTACCCCCAAAGGCTTTTTGCTGTTACGCTATCTCAATCGGACAGAGCACCTACCCCCCGAATTGATCTCACGCTAGGCAACTCATTCATCACACTAGTAGTGCACCAAACGTATTTTGCCGGATAAAAACCAGTGTGAACATCCGTCATTTTAGCTCTGCTGCACTACTAGTACAGTTGGGCGTAAATAGACCAATGGTATTTGGCGAAACTGCCCAAAGCTGAAAGGAAAGAATCATGATGCGCAAAGCGATTCGCAGTGACCAGGCCCCCAAGCCTCGCGGCCCCTATACTCCGGCCATCATTGCCAGCGGGCCCATGGTCTATCTCTCTTCCCAAGGCCCCATCGACCCGGCCACCGACCAACCGCGAGGAGGGAGTTTTGTCGATCAAGCACGCCAGGTCTTTGACAATGTGAGCGCGCTGTTAACGGCGGCCGGCACATCCTGGGCGCACGTCGTGAAAGTGACGGTGTATCTGGCCGATTTTGACAATTTTGCTGAGATGAATGCGGTGTATGAGAGTTACATCAGTGAACCATACCCCGCACGTACGACGGTGCGTTCCCAAATCGGCCAGAGTGCGATTGCCGTCGATTGTATTGCTGTTGTTCCTGAAGGTTAACATTGTTTCGCTGCGTTTAGCGCCGTTAATGTTTAATTTTTACAAATCGTTGCGCTTTTTGTTTTGAAGGACACTCGTTTGAGGAAGGTCACGCAGGCGGCAAATGCAGCCAATACGCCAGAAATGAACCGATCATCATCGCCGCCTGCGGAGCCGCAGGCGGCGACGCTCAGCAACCGCCGTCTTGCCAACGCTGCCGTGGTCGTGATGATCTTTTTTGTGCTCAGCCGTGTGGCCGGTTTGGCCCGTGAGGTTGTCATCGGTGCCTATTTTGGTACGAGTCCGGAATTGGATGCGTACCTGGCCGCCTTTCGCGTACCCGATATCCTCTTTCAGCTTGTCGCCGGCGGTGCTTTGGGCAGCGCGTTCATTCCCACCTTTGCCACCTACTGGACCCAGGCAAAGCGTGAGGAGGCGTGGCTGCTCTTTAGCCGGGTTGTGAACCTCATTACCGTTGTGCTGCTGATCATTGCAGCGATCGTCGTGTTGCTGGCGCAGCAACTGGTCATTTATGTGATTGCCCCCGGCTTTACCCCAGAGCAACAGCTGCTCACTGCGCAGTTGATGCGTTGGATGCTGTTGAGCACCATTATCTTCGGCGCAAGTGGCCTGATGATGGGCGCCCTCAATGCCACACAGCACTTTTTGCTGCCAGCCGCGGCGCCTGTCCTCTATAATCTGGCCATTATCCTGGGTGCGTTGTTCTTATCACCCTTCATGGGGATCTACGGATTGGTGACCGGTGTGGTTTGTGGTGCGCTGCTACATCTCATCGTGCAACTGCCGGGACTCCGGCGCGTCGGCGCACACTATCGTCTTGTCTTTTCGTTCTCTGATTCTGGGGTACGCGAAGTCATGCGACTCATGGGGCCGCGCGTGCTTGGTCTGTTTTTCGTGCAGATGCATTTTCTGGTAAATACGATTCTGGCCAGTGGCCTTCCTGCCGGAAGTCTCAGTGCACTCAACTATGCTTGGTTGTTGATGTTGCTGCCCCAGGGGATCTTTGCCCAGTCCATTGCGACAGCCATTTTTCCCACCTTTGCGGCACAAGTGGCCGGTGAACAGGTCGCTGCCATGCGCCACTCTTTTGGGCAGATTATCCGCACGATACTGTTTCTAACCATCCCGGCTGCCGTGGGACTTTATTTGTTACGGTTCCCACTCATCACACTTCTGCTGCAGCGGCGTGAATTTACCAGTGAAAGTACTGCGCTTGTTGCCTATGCCTTGCAGTTCTATGCGATTGGGCTTGTGGGCCATGCCGTTGTTGAAATTACCGTGCGGGCATTTTACGCGCTACACGACACCTGGACACCAGTTTTGGTGGGCATTGGTGCCATGATTCTCAACATTATGCTCAGCCTCTGGTGGGTAGCGTCAATGCAACATGGCGGGTTGGCGTTGGCCAACAGCGTGGCGACTTCGCTTGAAATGCTCTTGTTGCTGTGGCTGCTGCGTTCTCGCATAGGTGGTCTCGACGGTCGGCGCCTTGGTATGGCCGTTGGCCGTCACCTGTTGGCCGGCAGTGTCATGGCGCTTGCCATTTTGAGGGGTTGGCAGTGGCTCATTTCGATGGAAGGCATGCCGCTGTGGCTTGCTATGTTCCTTATGGTACCGTTGGCCGCCGTTGTCTATTTGGCCGTTGCCACGCTTCTCCGCAGTGAAGAGTTGCTGCCGGTTTGGACCTTGATCCGGCGACGCCTGTGAATAGTGTGGGAATGAATTGTGGGAAACATTCGAGGCAGGCGATAGCTTTTCCCGTTCACCCCATTGTACGGTTGCGCTTACATACAGAAGATTAACTATCCTCTAATATCTTTCACACGAAACTCATGATACAGTAGATACGTATCAATCGAGTAGACAATCGCCTGGACATGCAATCGCCGGTTGGAAAAGTTGACCCGTTGATCCGCATTCAGGTGATTTTTATATAAACACGACTTAAGTCTACGTAAGTCTTCGTCAATTGCCTGTAGCGTTTTCGTGAAGATGTTTCAGACAATTCAGAGGAGAGATAGCAGAGATGTTTTTCTTTGATCCGTTATATTTACTCTTTGCTTTGCCCGGTCTTTTGCTGGGCTTCTATGCACAGAGTCGCGTGCGTTCCAGCTTTGACAAATATTCCCGTGTACGTTCCGCCACCGGAATAACCGGTGCCCAGGCCGCGCGCCGCATTTTGGACGCGAATGGGCTACAGCGGGTCGACGTGGAACGTGTCAATGGCTTTTTGTCTGATCACTATGATCCAAGCAGTAAAGTGTTGCGGCTCAGTTCACAAGTCTATGATACACCGAGCCTCGCGGCGGTTGGTGTTGCGGCTCACGAAGCAGGACACGCCATTCAAGATCAAAAGAGCTATGCGCCATTGCAGTTGCGCTCGGCGTTGGTTCCTGGTGTAAAAATTGGAGGGATGATCGGGCCGCTGATTTTCTTTGCTGGTCTGTTTCTGAACACCACGATTGCCTGGATCGGTTTGGGAATCTTTGCCTTAACAGCTGTTTTTGCGGTGGTTACCCTCCCGGTCGAATTTGATGCCAGTCGACGTGCCAAACAGTTACTGACCACCACGGGAATTCTAGCGCCGCAGGAGTTGCAAGGTGTCAACCGAGTTTTGGATGCTGCGGCCCTCACCTATGTTGCTGCGGCCATTCAATCTGTCATGACCCTGGCTTACTATGCCTTTATCCTAATGGGACGGAGGGACGACTAATGTTTGTAAATTCACCATTTGTAACTTCCCGCCAGGGGCGCTATGTGCGCTCGGGTGGTAATGGGCTCTCGCTGCTTGTCATGATTCCCGGGATTCTGTTGACACTGATGGCCCTCGCTATTTTGGTGTGGCCGGAGTTACTGGCCTACATGGTCGCCGGAGCCATGCTCTTTGGTGGTCTTTCACTGTTAACGTGGGGCTGGCGTATACAGCAGTTGGCGAAGCGTGCTGAGCGCCAATCTACGGTTGTGCATTATGACGTTTACTGAGTAACAGTTCCTTGCTTTGCAGGGGATCTGAGGAAAGTCGCGCTTCTACAAGATCGCATGCGAGAGAAAAGCTGAGCACCATTTACGCGTGGTCTCTGAGTCGCTACAGTTTGTCTGGTCGCTCAGCATAACACGAGCTGCCCAACCAATTCTAGAAACAAGAAGGCCCAAAGACGCGTTCCGTGGCGCACGCTTTGGGTCTTCTTGATTGGGGATAGCGATACAAATGAATTTGTGCGATTTGCACAGATTCATCAATGGATAATTACGGAATTGCCCGCTTGTGAATTAGCAAACAATTGCTTATTGTGCTAAAATACACAAAGTTTTGCACAATGTAATCTTGTTGTAATTGTTTCTGCGAAATTGGAGATCGATTCTGACTTCGACGGGGGTACATTT
>Ga0116151_10004806_pt1 | contig 11819 bp, 13 predicted proteins | sample AD_UKC117_MetaG_FD_89893 | JGI IMG/M metagenome (GOLD analysis project Ga0116151, IMG submission 89893) | Active sludge microbial communities of municipal wastewater-treating anaerobic digesters from Hong Kong - AD_UKC117_MetaG | ecosystem: Engineered > Bioreactor > Anaerobic > Digestate... | reverse complement strand
TATCGCTAACTCGAAAACGCCTTTTGCCAAATCCACCGCGACAGTCGTAGCATACATGACGGACTCCTTCTGTTAGGGCTAGCGCTGACACCCACCACACAAATGAGGCCAGCAGGCAACATGATGCCGGATCCCAAATGGGAGGAGTCCATCCCATCATTGCAGGCGGACCGTGAGCGATAAAGTGCACACTTCAAAGCGTCGGCTGGCGGCCGCTGAACTCGGGCGTTAGGCGGCAGAATTGAGTGTTCCGAAAATCATCAACAGTTTGTCGTTTGGCGACTGGGTTGCGCACGTATTCGACCATCCGGTCGAAAACCCGCAATGGTATTGGAACCTCGAGGCAGACGAGGTTGAGCTCGACGAAGATACGTTAGTCGATTACGCGTTCCGGCTCTTCGCCGACAGCGATGCGGTATTGAACGAGTTTTCTGATGCGCAAGTAAATCAAGGTCTTTGGTTTTTGGTGGGAGAAAGTACAACTGATCTCTACGCGCTCCGAAGTGACGACGTTGCGCTGGCCAAACGGCTCAAATGTATTGATGCAATCTCGAATTTATTCGCTACGACTCTTGCTGAACGTTGCACGGAGCATCTCTCCCACATTGATGAACCGGGATGCGGTACTCTGAATTCCGTCTGTTACATGTGGTGGGACATTTTTCCGCTCTCCGGCAAGCCATCGGATGAATCGCTGCGGGAAATTGATGAACACTGTCTTGCTGTCATGGAGAATGTTCTGACGAGTACATCAATTGCTTGCCAAGAGAGTGCTTTGCATGGGCTTGGTCACTGGCAATCCAAGTACCCAGAAAAAGTTATGAAAATTGTGGACGCGTATTTGGGTGCTCACGAAGATCTGAGAGGCGATTTAAGGAACTATGCGATGGCTGCGCGAATCGGTCGAGTTCAGTGATGTTGGCGCCTAACAGAAAGATGCTGCTGACAATTGCAAAAGACGCTTGTTTGGCTGCCCCAAGCCTCGCGTCTTTTGCAATTGCAGCTGATCTCTGGCGTTAGGCCGCGCAGGAACCACGCTTCACCGCGAGCTCTTGCTCGTTTGGGGTCGATCTGAACGTCATAGCCGAAACGAACCTGTTACTGAATGCGCGAGGAGAAGGCAGATGGCAAGCAACGCGAGAGTTCAGGTCAGAGGAAAGAACTGGACCAAGAAGACGACTATCGATGCAAAGAAGTTCGATATCGTGTCCAAGGCGATGCTTGCCTCACTTTCGAACGAGCCAGTGACCTACACGAAGCTTGTCGAGCAAGTGACCAATCGCCTATCCGGCTTCGACGGCTCGATCGCCTAGTATACCATTACTTGCGCGAGAGAACTTGAAGTACAGGGAATGGTCGTCCGGCAGGAGAAGCCGGTGCGCTATATGAAATCTACTGCAGCAGTTGCACATCGTATTCCAGGCAAGGCCACAGCAACGAAAAGTAAGGCCTAGGCATTCGATAGGGTTAGTTCGAACGTTAGGCCGCGCGGGACCCTTCTTCCAAATCTCTACTCCGGAGATGTGCTGTGTCACAGTTAAAGATCGTATTCGAAGAGCTGCGCAAGATCCTCTTGCCCTATGCAGCAAAGCTCGACTGCAAGCGCGACGACGCGACTGAGTTGTACGTAGACACCAGACACATCATGAAGAACAAGAAGCCGCTCTTCTTCGGCGCTGTCCAGGTGAAGAAGGCCTACGTGAGCTATCACCTCATGCCCGTGTACGTGAAGCCTGAACTGTTGGCGTCCGCCACGCCAGAACTTCTAGCGAGAATGCAAGGCAAGTCGTGCTTCAATTTCAAGACACCGGACCGAAAGCTGTTCGAAGAACTAGCCTTGCTCTCGAACCAAGCGTTCGAAAGCTACAAGGAGCAAGGCTATGTCTGAGAGTCGCAACTGCACATCGCAGGCGCGGCCTGGCCCGTCGCTCAAGCGGAGCTGCAACGGCATGCCACCGCTGGCCTACATTTCATTCTGGGCCAGCGGCGCCCTACCGCTGCAGTCCGATCAGTGCAAACGTTAGGCGCCACTAGTAGTTAGTAAGAAAGGCCGCACGATTGCAGTTGAAGAATACGCAAATACACTCCAAGAATACGGAACTTCCAGTGGCCATGTTTCATGCGACAACGAAGCCTTTAAGGCTCCGACCAATTAAACTTCGGACGGGAGCCTTGCAGGCTTCGATTGGACATGTGACATGGGCATGCCGTGGACCGAGCTCATTGCCTCCCCGCGGCGGACTTGCCGCGCCCAGGCTATCCCGTACTTTCCTCGTTCTCCTAAGCCGACGGGCGCAGTTGACGCCTAACCTCTATTTTGTGCGGATGCTGCAACGGTGACTGCACGCCCCTTGGCCTGCCGTTCCTGTCGAAACCTGGAGCGCATGATGAGCGTTCTCTCACTCAACGAGCCGATTCTTGAGGGCTGGAACACTACCGCTTGGTTCAGACGAGCTGCGATTTCGCTGTTGACGGTTACTACCGCCATTCTTGCGGGCTGCGTCAATGTTGGCATGCATCAGCGCCTTGCGACTCAGGTCGACGCCGTCGTAGCGCCTTTGGTTGCTGCGAATCAATTCAGCGGAGCGATCGTTCTCTCGCGAGCAGGGCAAGTCATTTACCAGCGCGGCTTCGGGCTCGCCAATCGATCCGCTGGACTTACATTCACGCCGGATACACCCTCCGATGGCGCATCGTTGGCCAAGACGTTCACTGCAGCCGCCGTGTGGTGGCTTGCCTACGAGGGTCGGATCGAACTTGACACTCCTGTGACGCGGTACGTTGCGGAGTACCCGCACGAGCAGACGACGGTGCGGCATCTGATTTCCCACAGTAACGGTCTGCCTCCCTACTATGAATTCTTCGATCCATACTTCGCGGAGAACGAGGTACGCACCACGCAGGCATTGCTTCGCGTGGTGGCGAAGCATTCGCCTGTGCCCCGGTTCCAACCGGGTTCGCGGTTCGAGTATTCGAATCTGGGCTTTGACGTTGCCGCGCTCATCATCGAGAACGTTACCGGGCAGAGCTACGAGACGTTCCTACGAGAGCGATTCTTCTCCGGGCTGGGCATGCAGAACACTTTTGCCCGTCCAGCACGGTTGGCGGATTGGGAAGGTGTTCGTACGTTGGGCTATCGCTGGCACGATGCCCGTTGGCAACTGTTCGATGTGTTCGACATGGAAGCGTTCCTGGGCGCGTCCAACCTGTATTTCTCCACGTCGGATCTTGGTCGCTGGGCAAGCGCCAATGCTGCTGGCACCGCCCTTCCTGCTGAAGTGTTCTCGGCCGGCCAGCATCGCCCCTTGATTGGCGGGGCGCCTTCCGCGATCACTGCACTCAGCTGGTACTGCGACGACTCTGGATTCCGCTGCTACTACACGGGCAGTCTAAATGCGTTTCACAGCCTTGTGTATTGGGATCGCGAACGAGACGAATCGCTTGCGCTTGTAACCAACAGCACCATGCCGCCATGGCAAGTCATCTCCTTGCAGCGTAACCTGGTAGACGCTCTGGCTGGCCGCGCCGTGCGAGTTGATGCATCCGCGCCTTTCGTGGAGATCACGCGTGAGGGGCAGGCGAGTGCCGCTGGCCACTACCTATCGGAAGGAAGCGGCGTCGCGACTGTGGAAGTAGATTCAGCGGGTCTCAGCTTCCGACTCGACTGCGGACTGAAGCACGACATGTTCCAAGTCTCTCCCGACGTTTTCTATGTTCCGGGAGTCGACTATTGGATCGGCTTCGGCGGGGGCACTGAACCGACCACCATGTACCTCAGGTCGATGTTCCTGGATGCGACGCTGAAGCGCCTGCCAGTCGATGCGCAGCCGACAGCATGCGGGTACCCGGGTTCTGACAAACAGCGAGCGGTTGATTGGTAGTTGTGCCATGGATATCACCTTACTCACTGCGTTCGCCGTCAGCTTCTTTCTGGTTTCCCTGTCCCCGGGTTTGTGCATGACGCTCGCGATGTCGCTCGGCATTAGTATCGGCGCGCGTCGCGCCATGTGGATGATGGCAGGCGAGCTGGCGGGTATTGCATTGGTCGGCACCGCCGCGGTGCTGGGCGTGGCGGCCATGTTGCTCAAGGCGCCCACGGCGTTTGCTGTCTTCAAGTGGGTGGGTGCTGCCTATCTGCTCTATATGGGTTGGCAAACCTGGCATGCCGAGCCGCAGTTACCAGCACAATCGACGAATAATCGCGGCCGCTCCCGTTCCTCGCTGGCCTTGCAGGGTTTCGTGACCGCAGTCGCGAACCCGAAGGCGTGGGCGTTTTTCGTCGCGCTCCTGCCGCCTTTCATCAACCAGAATCGGCCATTGATGCCGCAATTGCTGGCGTTGCTTGCCGTCATGCTGATCATCGAATTCACGTGCCTGCAGATCTATGCCAACGGTGGCCGTATGCTGAGCGAACAATTGCATCGACGTGGCAAGGCGCGCTGGCTCAATCGCATCGCTGGTAGTTTGATGGTTGGCGTTGGTGTCTGGTTGGCATTGGGATGAACATGGCGCGTACGCTTTTGCTGGCACTGCTAGTTTCCGCGGCGACGATGGCTCCAGCCGCGCAGCCCGAGAAGGTCGACGGATGGATCGAGGCGGTTGCGATCGTTCGCCAGCTCGAGAGATCCGAGCAATTCTTCTTGAAAACGGCGGGCTATGAGCGTCGTCACACGGGGCCTTTGTCACCGCAGTTGATTCGCTTTTGGCGCCTGCCTGAAGGTGCCACGGGCAGAATGTCGCTGCTGGCAGAGCCGGGCGCCAACCGCGGCTACATCCGGCTTGTTGAACTCGCCAATGCAGGTGCGCAGATGGAGATACGCTCAGCCGGGCAGTTCTTCGACACCGGCGGCATCATGGGATTGAACGTCCGGGTACGCGACATCGATGGCGCGTTCGCTCGCTTGCAAAGTGCCGGCTGGCGCCCCTACGCGCAGCCGGTTCGGTTCGCCGTCGAGGAGTACTCGGTCGCGGAGGCGATCTTCCATGGCCCCGATGGCCTGGTCGTCGGCTTGATCGAACGGGAAAAGCCCGCGTTGGGTCCCGAATGAACGATGGGAGTGAACGCGCTGTCGCGCCCTAACAATGCTTTTGCGGCGACGAGCGATCTCGAGGCTGACCTGCGGTTCTACGAACAACACTTTGGTTGGCGCAGGGTGCTCACGGACAAGGGACCTGCTGCCAAGGCTGGCCCGAATCTGTACGGCTGGCCGCACAATTTCGTTGCAGGTGTGCAGCGCGAGGTTGTCTGGGTCCATCCGCGTGCGGCAGCCGAAGGGTCGGTGGCGATGATTCAGCTGCGTGGGGCGGACGGCCGCGACTTCTCGGATCGCGCCGGGCCGCCGAATTTTGGTTGGGTCAGTCTCCGGACCTGGTCCGATGGCAAGCTCGCCCGCAAATCAGTTGCGGACCGACGCGAGACCAGCGCGCCTGTGGATCTCTTTCCTTATGGCTGCGTCGTCATCACGTCTGCCACGTCTCCGTCAGGCGTCAGGGTCGAGCAATTGACCGCCGCGAAGGGATGCCCGTGACTTCGCACGAACTGCCGAATCGGCCGACTTCACTGGTCGTGGTGAGAACAGCGCACAGGACCACTTATCCGAACCCGATTCGCTTGCGTATCGGGGACGCTGTGGTCGTGCAGCGCGCCGATGATGAGTATCCCGGCTGGCACTGGTGCACGGGGCCCGATGGTGCCGAGGGCTGGGTACACGAGTCCTGTCTCTCAACGACGACGTCGCCGGCTGCCGCCGTGCGTGACTATTCGGCGGTTGAGTTGACGGTGGCTGGCGGCGAGCGCGGTCGAGTGCTCGAAACACTTGGTGATTGGGCGTACATTCAACTCGAAGACAGCCGAGTCGGATGGATACCCAGCAAGAACATAGAGGTCATCGCGTGACTGCAGTCACGTGACGAGACGAACGACCGGACCTGAATCCTGCAGCTTGCCGCGCTGAATTTGTTCTTCGCGGCGATTCATCTAGCCATATTCCGGTTGTAGATCGCCAGAACTGCGCCGGTGACTACCTCCCGGACAACAAGTGGGCTATGCTCGCTCGTCAGGAGATGGATCATGGCAATTTACGATCGCATCGAGATTAATCCTCGCATCATGATGGGGAAGCCGGTAATTCGCGGCTCGCGCATAACCGTCGAGTTGATCCTGCGAAAAATCGCGGAAGGTGCAGACGAGAAGATGCTGCTTGACGCTTATCCTAATCTAACGCGCGAAGATATTCAGGCTGCTGCAGGCTATGCAGCCGACACGTTGGCGCACGAAGAAGTGACAATCGAAGTAGCCGCCCGATAGTTAGTCGTCTGCTGACGTAATTTCCGATTCACTTCGGCTCCAGCCGCACGATGCGGCCTTTCTGGTCTTCGGTCAGTACATACAGGAAACCATCCGGTCCCTGACGTACATCGCGCACCCGCTGGCCGAGCTCGATCACGCGCTGCTCCTTGTCGGCCACCGGCCCCGCGTTCGTCATGGACACAGGGACACGGGTGACGAAGCGGAACTTCAACGAGCCCACGAAAAAGCTGCCGCGCCAGTCGGCGCCGTACTTGTCACTCGTCAGATAGGCGAGGCCGGACGGCGCGATGGATGGTACCCAGTACTTGACTGGTTGCTCCATGCCCGCTTTCTCGGTGATGCCGTCGCCGATCTTGCCGCCGCCGTAGTTCTCGCCGTAAGTAATCACGGGCCAGCCGTAGTTCTTGGCTGGCTCGGTGAGATTCAGCTCGTCGCCGCCCTGCGGGCCATGTTCGGTGGTCCAGAGATTTCCCTCGGTGTCGAGTGTGGCGCCCTGCAGATTGCGATGCCCGTAGCTCCAGATCTCGGGCAGTGCGCCGGCGCGTTCCACGAACGGGTTGTCAGCGGGCACGGCGCCATCTTTCTTGATGCGTACGACCTTGCCGTGGTGCGTGTCGAGCGTCTGCGCATCTTGCATGCGCGCGAACCGATCACCCAGGGTCAGGAACAGATTGCCGCCGGCGGTCTCGACGATGCGGCAGCCAAAGTGTGCGCGGCTGTCGAACTTCGGCGACTGCCTGAAGATCACCTTGACGTCGGTGAGCGCGCGGAAGTCGGGCGCGAGTGTGGCGCGCGCCAGCGCAGTGCTGTTGCCGCCGTCGCCGAGCTCGCTGTAGCAGAAGAATATCGTTTGGTTGCTCGCATACGCGCTATCTACCAACAGGTCGAGCAGGCCGCCCTGACCTCTGAAGACGACCTCGGGCACACCGGCGATGGGCTCGCCGATCTTGCCGTCCCGGGAGACATGACGAATCTTGCCTGGCCGCTCGGTCACGAGCATGGACCCGTCGGGCAGAAACGCGAACGACCAGCCCATCTGCACACCGTCGGCGACCGTGACCGCGCGGACTTCCATCGCCATGCTGGTAGCACTGAGCACGCAGCCTAACAACAGGAGCAGGCCGTCAAGAATAGTCTTTCTCATGCCAAGATCCTCATCTGTCAGGTAGCCCCATTGTAACGCGCTCAGGCGTCGCGGCGGGGGCCGGGAAAAAACGCATTGGTGCGCCGGACGTACTCTTCGTAGCCGGGGCGGCGCTCGCTGATGTTCTTCTCGAGCAAGGTCACACCGGAGACGCGCATGAGCAACAGCGACATCAGCAGCGGCCCGGGCAACGCCCACCAGGCGCCGGCTGCCAGTGCAAAAACGTAGAAGCCCCACCAGATACAGAAGTCACCGAAATAGTTCGGATGACGGGTGTACCGCCACAGCCCCTGGTCCATGACTTTGCCCTTGTTGGCCGGCTGCGACTTGAAGCGTGTGAGCTGCCAGTCGCCACCGGCTTCGAACACGAAGCCCACTAACCACAGCGCCGCGCCGACGTAGTCCAGCCAGAAGAGCGGCGTCGCACTGGCGATGGCGCCCAGCAACGGCAATGAAATGATCCACGCCAGCCCAGCCTGTAGCCAGAATACGAGGTACAGGCTCTTGGCAGCGAAATTCGGCTCATTGCGGGCGCGGATGGCCTGATAGCGTCGGTCCTCCCCGTGGCCCCAACTGCGGATGGCGATGTGCAGCGCCAGCCGCAACGACCAGACGGCCAGCAAGCCGAGTACCAGTGCCACCCGCGGGCCTGGCGTGGTTACGGTGAGCGCAAAGGTCAGGCCGGCCAACAGGAACAGGATGCCCCACAGTACGTCGACGATCGCGACGTTCTTGAGCGGCACGCTGATCGCCCACGTGAGCGTCGCGGCCACTAACAAGACCAACAAACAGAGGAGATAGGGGCCGATTTCGAACATTGGGGCGGCTCGCAGTCGCTTTTCGTCGCTGTACTCGCCAATTGGCGGCCAGCGCAGTAACCTAGCATGATTGCACTCGTGCGCGTATCCAAAGGCTGAAGGCCGTGTCATTTACCCGCTACCGTCGTGACGGCGTCGTCGCAGTCATCGAGCTGAACAATCCGCCCCTCAATCCGCTGTCGCATGAGCTGCGCAGCGCCATCACGGCTGCGGTCGATCGGGCCGCGTCAGACGATGCTGTCAAGGCGATCGTCCTGATCGGCAATGAACGCGCGTTCTCGAGCGGTGCCGACATCAAGGAGTTCGAGACGCCGAAAGCTCTGGCCGAGCCGAACCTCGACAGTCTGAACCACGTCATCGAGAGCTGCCCGAAGCCGGTCGTCGCCGCGATCAGCGGCGCGTGCATGGGCGGTGGGCTCGAACTTGCGCTCAGTTGCCATTTCCGCGTGGCGCTGGCCAATGCCAAGATTGCGTTTCCTGAGGTCAAGCTGGGCATCTGTCCTGGTGCTGGCGGTACCCAGCGTTTTCCGCGCCTGGCGGGCCTCGAGCTGGCGGCGAATCTGATCGCTTCGGGTACGGTCGTGCCCGCCAAAGCACTCAAGGGCACTCGGGTCTTCGACGAAGTGGCGAACGACGGACTGCCCGAGGCGGCGCTCGCGTTCGCCAACAAGCTTGTCAAGGACAAGCGACCGATCGTGCGGGCGCGGGATCTGTCGGTGGACTATCCGCAAGCGGACGCATACCTGCATTTTGCGCGTATGGGTGCTGCGTCTGTCTCAAGAGGCATGCCAGCACCGGTGCGTTGTGTCGACGCGGTGGCCGCGGCCGTAACCCTGCCATTCGATCAAGGACTCGCCGCAGAGCGGGCGATCTTCAAGGAATTGATGATCACGCCGGAATCCAAGGCGCTGCGCTATGCATTCTTTGCGGAGCGCGCGGCGAGTAAGATTCCGGATGTGCCCGAGTCTACCCTGCAGCGCCCGATCAAGTCGGTCGCGGTACTGGGCGCAGGCACGATGGGCGGCGGCATCGCGATGAACTTTGCCAATGTCGGCATCCCGGTGTTCCTGCTCGAGGTGAAGCAGGATGCGCTCGAGCGCGGCGTGGCGACGATCCGCAAGAACTACGAGGCTAGTGCCAAGAAAGGACGCCTGACGGCGCAGCAAGTGGCAGAGCGGCTGGCACTCATCACGCCGACACTGGAATACGCGGATATCGCGAACGTCGATCTCGCGATCGAAGCGGTGTTCGAGGACATGGACGTCAAGAAGCAGGTCTTCACGCGGCTCGATACCACGCTCAAGCGCGGCGCGATCCTGGCGACCAATACCTCGACGCTCGACGTCAATCAGATTGCGCGCTTCACGCGACGTCCGAAGGATGTCGTCGGGATGCATTTCTTCAGCCCGGCGAACGTGATGAAGTTGCTCGAGATCGTGCGCGGCAAGGTAACCGCGAAAGACGTGTTGGCCACGGTGATGGGCGTTGCCAAGCGGATCGGCAAGACCGGTGTCGTCTCGGGTGTCTGCGATGGTTTCATCGGTAACCGGATGATCGAGCAATATTCGCGGCAGGCCATGTTCATGCTGGAGGAGGGCGCCTCACCACAGCAGGTGGATCGCGCCATTGAAAAATTCGGCTTCGCGATGGGCCCCTTCCGGATGTCCGACCTCGCCGGCAACGATATCGGCTGGCACATCCGCAAGCGCCGCTATGTGGAGCAACCCGATCTGAAGTACTCGAAGATCGCCGACAGGATCTGCGAACTGGGACGCTACGGACAAAAGACCGGCAGCGGTTGGTATCGCTACGAGCCAGGGCGGCGCGACGCTTTGCCTGATCCGGTGGTGGAGGAGATCATCGCAGCAGAGCGCAAAGCGCTCGGCGTGAAACCGCGCAAGATCTCTGAGGCAGAAATCGTCGATCGGCTGGTCTTCGCGCTAACGAATGAAGGTGCGCATATCCTCGCAGAGCGAATCGCACAGCGGCCCTCGGACATCGATATCGCGTATCTCACTGGTTACGGCTTCCCGGTATACAAGGGCGGCCCGATGTTTCACGCGGATCAGGTAGGCCTATTCAATGTAGTACGACGCATGCGGGAGTTTGCCGCCAATCCACATGGCGACCCCGGTTTCTGGCGACCCGCGCCGCTGCTGACCGCGCTGCTGGAGCATGGCAAGCAGTTGGCCGATGCGCCGACGGTGCGCGCGAAACGTGCGGCGCCCGCCAGCAGCAAGTCGCCGCGTCGCAGTCGCGCCGTCGCGCGCAAGACGGAGCGCCCTAACACCAAACGGACCAAGAAGGCGCGACCCGCGAAAGCGGCGAGCAAACGACGATCGACTAAGCGAGCGTCGTCGCCGGCGACCAGGAGAACACGCAAATGAGCGACGCAGTCATCGTTTCAACAGCCCGGACGGGGTTAGCCAAGTCCTGGCGAGGCGCCTTCAATCTGACCCATGGCGCAACGCTGGGCGGGCACGTGATCAAAGCTGTGATCGAACGCGCTGGCATCGAGGCCGGCGAAGTCGAGGACGTGTTGATGGGTTGCGCCAATCCGGAAGGTGCCACCGGCATGAACATCGCGCGCCAGGCTGCGCTGCGCGGTGGTTGCCCGGTCACGACTGCGGGTGTGACGGTCAATCGCTTCTGCTCGTCGGGTTTGCAGACGATCGCATGGGCGGCGCAACGCATCATCGCGGATGAAGCCGATGTGTTGGTGGCTGGCGGTCTCGAGTCGATTTCGTGTGTGCAGAATGACAAGATGAATCTGCATATGATCAAGGAAGCCTGGCTCGAGCAACACAAGCCGGCCATCTACGACACGATGCTGCAGACTGCCGAGACGGTCGCCAAGCGCTACAAGATCGGCCGCGAGCCGCAGGATCAGTACGGCGCGCGCAGCCAACAGCGCGCGGCTGCGGCGCAGGCGGCAGGCAAGTTCAAAGACGAAATCGTACCGATCACCGTGCGGATGGGCGTAGGCGACAAGGCCACTGGGCAACTGGTTTCGCGCGAAGTCACGCTCGAGACTGATGAAGGTATTCGTCCCGAGACGACCTACGAAGCTGTCGCGAAGATCCGGCCGGCGATGCCGGGCGGTGTCATCGCCGCGGGTAACGCCAGTCAGTTCTCCGATGGTGCGTCGGCTTGCGTCGTCATGAATGCGAAGCTCGTCGAGCAGCGCGGCCTGCAACCGTTGGGAGTATTCCGCGGCTTCGCTGTCGCGGGTTGTGAGCCCGACGAAATGGGCATCGGGCCGGTATTTGCGGTACCGAAGCTATTGCAGCGCGCCGGTGTGAAAGTGTCGGACATCGATTTGTGGGAGCTCAATGAAGCGTTCGCAGTGCAGGTGATCTACTGCCGCGATCGCCTGGGTATCCCTGATGAGCGGCTCAATGTGAACGGCGGCGCTATCGCCGTGGGTCATCCCTATGGCACGTCGGGCGCCCGCCTCGTCGGTCATGCACTCATCGAAGGCAAGCGTCGCGGTGCCAGGCTCGTCGTGGCGACGATGTGTATCGGCGGCGGCATGGGTGCCGCAGGT
>Ga0116151_10004804_pt1 | contig 11821 bp, 10 predicted proteins | sample AD_UKC117_MetaG_FD_89893 | JGI IMG/M metagenome (GOLD analysis project Ga0116151, IMG submission 89893) | Active sludge microbial communities of municipal wastewater-treating anaerobic digesters from Hong Kong - AD_UKC117_MetaG | ecosystem: Engineered > Bioreactor > Anaerobic > Digestate... | reverse complement strand
TCTTCCAGGATCGTCGGCAACGGCTCAGAGGTCAACGCCGCCAGTTGGTAAAGCAGGATCACGCCGCTGCCCATTTGCACTTCCTGGTCAGGCTCCAGCAGAATCGGGCCGGCGCCGATATTACGCCCATCCACAAACGTGCCGTTGGTGCTGCCTAAATCTTCCAGGCGATAACCTTCTTCGGTTTTTACCAGCCGCGCATGCAGGCGGGAAACTTCCGGGTCATCCAGGACGATGTCGGCGGTGTCGGCGTCACGTCCCAGGGTTACTGCGGGCGCTGTCAGGGGGAATACCTGACCCGACTTGGGGCCTTTTTGCACAACGAGTTGGTAAGATTTTTCTATCACGGCCGTTTCCTCTCAGCTAATACCGGCTCCAGGCCGGAAGATTTAGTCACTACACCCACCACACCCACGAGCGGATTTTACCCGACACCCAGAGAACAGTAAACAATTGATAGCGCTGCTATCCGGCCTTACGCCGCCGCAGGAGCGAAGGCAGCGACTTGGCGATCTGAATGTCCAGCACAAAAACCATAAACGTATAGCCCAGGACGCCGGCCAGACCGCCGGCAAAAACCAGAATCACCCGGTTGAGCAAGCTGTCCAGGGGCAAAATGGGCAGCAGCAGTTCCATCACGCCAAAGGCCGCCAGCCCGGTGACCACGGCCGCGCCCAACGATTTAACGGCCGCCGTGGCAATGCCATACCCGCGCAAGCCCTGCAGCGACCGGTTCAACAGCCAGGACATGATCAGCGTGTGGACGATGTGTTTGACGGCGTCGGCGATCATCAGGCTGTATAGACCGAGCGGGCCAATGAGTAAAACGGCCGTGCCCAGATACACCACAATCGCCACCACCCCCACCAGCGCCGGGCGCAGCGTGTCCTTGCGGGCATACGAGGCAAACACCAGCATCTGGTCGATGGCCGCAAAAGGTAAGCCCAGCAGATAAAAGCGCAGCACCCGCGCCGTGGTCAGCGTGTCCGCCGCCGAAAACTCGCCCCGCTCAAACAGCAGCGCCACGATGGGCAGCGCCAGGGCAAACAGACCGGCCGTGGCCGGCAAAATCAACGTCACCACCAGCCGCAGGCCGTCGGAAAGGGTGTGCTTAAACTCTTCCAGCCGGTTTTCGGCCTGGCGCGACAGCGTGGGCAAAATCGCCACCGAGAGGGCCGTGACCACCAGTCCCAGCGGGAACTGGTAGAGCGTGGTGGCAAACCGCATGTAGGCCACGCTGTCGTCGCCGGTGCGCGTGGCCAGGTTATAGCTCAGGGCGATGGAAAGCTGGGTGATGATCAGCCCGGCAACGATGGGGGCGTACAGTTTCAGGATGCGGCGGATGGCCGGATGGCGCAAATTGAGCTGCCAGCGCAGCCGGGCGTCGCGCATGGCCGGCAGCTGCAAAACAATTTGCAGGAACGAACCGGCCAGCAGCCCCCACACCAGGCTTTCGATGTGATCGGGGCGCAGCAGGGCGGCGATGACGATGGCCCCGTTGAGCACCGCGCCAATAAAGGCGGGGATGGCGAACCGTTTCAGGGCGTAGAGCGCGCCGGTGAGGATGCTGGCAATGCTCATGAAGAGCACGGCCGGGGCGGCGAGGCGCATCAGGCGAATGGAAACGGCCGTTAACGCCGGGTCGGTAAAGTTGCGCGCCCCAATCAACCAGGCAATTTGCGGCGTAAACATCTCCACGACGCCCACGACCAGCAGCAGCAGCAGCGTGGCGGCGCTGAGCACCATACTCAACACGCGCCACAACTCATCGCGCCGCTCTTTGGGCGCATAATCGGAGAACACCGGCACCAGCGACGAATTCACCATGCCGCCGATGATCAGATCAAACAGGCTGATGGGGATGTAGGCGGCGATTTCGTAGGCGGCCAGCAGACCAGACGCGCCAAACAAGCTGGCTTTCACGGTCTCGCGGACCAGCCCCAGGATGCGGCTGACCACGTTGCCCGCCGCCAGGATGGCCGCAGCCTTCACTACCCCGCCATCTTCGCGGATGGAGTCTGGGATGGGCGGTTCCTCGGGCGTGATATCGGTGGTTTCTAGCAAAGGATAACTCGAAAATAAGAGATTGGAGACTGGAGATTGGGAAAAGCGCTGTTTTTCACTTGTGTCCAGCCTGCGTGATGCAATGGGGCATTCTAACCGATGGCGAGAGTGGGGGCAATAAGTGGCAGGGTACGGGAAACGGCCGTTTCCCCTATTTTCGCGATGACAGCAGAATGAAGCGATCCGCTCCCGTGTTTGCGGACTGGCTAGCCCTCTTTGATCAGCCCGGTGCGGTAGGCGGCCAGCAGATCTTTGAGGTTATCGATCCGCAGCTGGATGGCGCGCCCCTCGTCGGTATCCTTGACGCGGATGCGAATGCGGTTGCGCTCCAGGATTTCGGTTTGCGTTTGCATGTCGATGCCCTCTTCAATAGCCAACTGCTGCGACTCGAACGGATTGTGGGACGCCAGCAGCAAGCCGTAGGAGTTGAAGATGAGCGTGTAACCGGCGATGCCGGTGATCTTGTGATAGGCTTTGGCCAGCCCGCCGTCAATCACCAGCAGCTTGCCGCCCGCTTTAATCGGGCTTTCGCCTTTGCGCACCTGCACCGGAACGTGGCCGTTGATGATGTGGGCGGTTGCCGGATCCAGGCCGAATTCACGCAGAATTTTAACGGCCGTTTCCTCCTTATCCCGCCAGGCAAAATAGGCGTTCTTCTCTTCCTTGTGGGTGCTCTCATCGGCGATAAAATACCGTTCAAAGGTAGCCATCTTGTTTTTGCCGAAGATGGGCGACTTGGCCCCGCTCCACAAATACCACATCACATCCTGACCGTACCGCTTTTCCGCCGGGTCGGCACTGAAATAGCCCTGCCGCGCCAGCCGGTCCAGCCGGTCCATAAACGCTTTGCCCGCAAATTCTTGTCCGGCCACCCGCGCCGACATAAATGAGCCGTCTTCCTCCATGGCGATGCAGCCGTGGTAAAGCAAATTGCCGTTGTAAACCAGGTACATACTGCCCCGCGAAAAGAGGAAACGAATGTGCTGCTGCAATTTTTCGCTGATGGCAAAGGATTGCTGCAAGCGGGCCACGGTATTGGCCTCGGCGGGCGTTAGCTGGTAAGGATTGTCCGGGTCAACGGTGGGGAAATGGGTGTCGAGGAGGGGATAGACACGGCCGTTTACCGCCACCGTGCCCGCCGCAAAATCAATCTTGTCCAGCAGCAGCCGGTCTTGCATCTCAAAATGCGGCCGTCGCTGAATGATTTGCGCCTCCAGCTTAAGCTGAATAATGGTGATGGCCTTGTGCATCTTGGCCATCAACTGAATTTCGTTCTCCGTAAATTGCTCCTCGCCGCTGATTTTGGGCTGGAACAATTCGCAGGGATCCTCACCGTACACGTCCATGGCAAAGGTGGCCAGCGGCAGCATGCTTAGAGCATAGCCGTGTTCCAGGGTTTCCATGTTGGCGTAGCGCAGCGCCGCGCGGATGACGTTGGCCATGCAGGCGGCGCTGCCGGCCGCCGCCCCCATCCACACAATGTCGTGGTTGCCCCATTGAATGTCCAGGTCATGGTAGGCCATCAACATGTCCATGATGATGTGCGCCCCTGGGCCGCGATCGTAAATGTCGCCGATGACGTGCAGGCGGGCAATGGCCAGGCGCTGGATCAGTTCCGCCAGCGCCTCGATGAAAGCGCCCGCCTGTCCAATGGCGATGATGGTGTCGATGATGCTGCGGTAATATTCATGCTTGTTGTCGCTGCCTTCCTGCTCGTGGAGAAGCTCTTCGATGATGTTGGTGAAGTCGTCGGGCAGGGCGGCGCGCACGTCGGCGCGGGTGTACTTGGAAGCCAGATTGCGGCACAAGCGAATCAGGCGGAAAAGAGTGATGCGATACCAGGCTTCCGGGTTGTCGGTTTGCGGCAGGATGTGGGCCAGTTTTTTCTCCGGGTAGTAGATGAGCGTGGCCAGGATGCGCTTTTCTTTCTCATCCATGTCGTAGACAAACAGCTCGTCGATGCGCCGTTTGATGGAACCGGAGCCATTTTTGAGGACGTGGGCGAAGGCTTCATATTCGCCGTGGATGTCGGAGACGAAGTGCTCTGTGCCCTTGGGCAGCTGCAATTTGGCGCTGAGGTCGATGATTTCGGTGGAAGCGGCCTGGATGGTGGGGTATTTTTGGGCCAGAAGCTGGAGATAGGCTAAACGTTCAGGTGAAATTTCCATGTGGGTTTGTGGGATGGGCGGCGGAAACGGCCGTTCCGCCCGCCGGCTAAACAATCAACAATCGACAGAGTAACTATCAACTATCTGCGGCAACCTGTCAACTAAGGAATCAGGCGCTGGCGCAGCCAACGGCCGTCTGCCTGGCGCGTGTAGGCAAACCGATCCGGCAGCTCGTCGGGCTCGGCCTGCCAGAATTCGTAGCGGTAGGGCTGCAGGCGATAGCCGCCCCAGGCGGCGGGCAGCGGGATTTGCCCGGCCTGGAATTTTTGTTTGAGTTCGGCCAGTTTGGCTTGCAGCACGTGGCGCGAGGAAATAACCTCGCTGGATTGGGTGAGCCACGCGCCAAGCTGGCTGCCGCGCGGCCGGGTGAGAAAATAGCGCCACACCTCGGCTTGGGCCAGCGGCACGGCCGTGCCCTGCACCCTTACCTGCCGCTGCAAGCCCAGCCAGGGGAACAGCAGCGCCGCCTGCGGATGCTGGGCCAGATCGTGGGCTTTTTGCGTGTCCAGGCCGGTATAAAACACAAAGCCGGCCGCGTCATAGGTACGCAGCAGCACCAGCCGCGAGGAGACTTCGCCGCTGGCAGAGACGGTGGCCAGGCTCATGGCGTTGGGCTGGGGCAGCTGCTGATCCTGGGCGGCCTGATACCAGGCGGCAAACAAGGCCAGGGGATCATCGGTCTGTTCTGGGGAGGCGATAGGAGGCGTCACGGGCTGGAGAGACAAAAAAACGGCCGTTTCGGCGTCCCTGAGGGTACCCAAACGGCCGTCCTGGTTGCGTTGTCGGAAAGCGGCCTGCTATGAGGCGCAATCACCTACCAACGGCGGCTGTTTCCACTGTCGGAGTAATCATTGCGACGGCCGTAACTATCACCACCACCACGATTACCACCACCACGGTTACCACCACCGCCACGATTGCCACCGCCGCCGCCGCCGCGATACCCGCCGCCGCCGCCGCGTTCTTCACGAGGCCGTGCTTCGTTGACGCGTAAATTACGACCGCCAACTTCTTTGCCGTCTAAGGCAGCAATTGCCGCGTCTGCCGCAGAAGGGGCCATCTCGACAAAGCAGAAGCCGCGAAAACGGCCGGTCTCCCGGTCATTGATCATGGCGACTGATTCAACTTCACCAAATTCTTCAAACAGGTCACGAACATCTTCTTCTGTGGCCGAAAACGACAGATTTCCTACATATACTTTCTTTGCCAAGGTCTAACTCTCTCCAAATTTTAGGTCCAGTCTGAAACACAGCCCAAAAACTGCGCAAACGTGGATAATAAAATAACGATCTACGTAAAGAATATCTATATTTTTAGATTTGTCCATAAAATGATGCTAAAATCCCGCTCATTGCCTCACAACCCCCTGTTTGCCAGGGTAAAAGACAAGTTTAGGCCCGGCTTAGACCTGATATGACGACTTACAGCCAGCTTGCATGCCTCTTTCAACCAGACCAGGAAACGCGCAGCCCGGTGGTGTTTATCCATGGGTTTCCCGATTCGCCCTTGATGTGGCAGGCGTATATTACGGCCGTTGAACGGCAACGGCCGTGGCTGGCCCACCGCGCCATCTACACCTTTGCCTTTCCCAACCGGCAAACGCGCCCGGAACCCATCCCCTCCTGGCGCGAGGTGCGGCGCGGCGTGCTGGACGACGAGCTGGCCGCCGCCTTTACCGAGGTGATCAGCCGCAGCCCAACGGGGCAAATCATCCCCATTGTGCATGATCTGGGGGCGACGGCGACGTGGGATTATGCCCGCCGCCGCCAGGGTGACGTGGCATTTGAAAAGCTGGTTAGTTTTTCGGTGGGGTCATCGCTGCGCTATGACCTGGCGGAACATGGCCTGAACGCTTTCACCTGGCTGTATCAGGTGGTGTATATCGCGCCGTACACTACGCGGCTACGGCCGTTGCAAAAGCTGCTCTCGTTTTTGCTGACGCGGGCCGCCGGTTACCAATCGGACACGGCCGACGAGGTCTGGCGGGATACGTACCATTACTGGGCGGGCTGGCTGTGGCCTTTGCGGCTGCCTTTTTATTTGCTGGGGGCGAAGTATGAACGGCCGTTCCTCAACTTCCCCTTTCCCGTCCTATACATGCGCAGCCTCATCGACCGCATCGCCAGCACCAAAGCCTTTGAGGCGGAACTCCAGCGCCGCCCCGACTGCTGCTTCATCGAACTGCCGGACGTCAACCACTGGTTCCCGGAACAGCGCCCCGACCTGGTTTTGCCGGTCCTGCGAGACTTCTTAGCCTGAACCTCTCAAACTTCCCGGAGGTTGTTAGCTGAGAGTTCAGTATCGACAAAAGCCTCCGAGAAGTTGGCCCTAAACTTGCCAATCAACATCCGGCCGGATGGCCTGACCAAACTCTATCAGATCATCAATGCGGTTGGTGCGTTCCAGCGTTTGCACCAGTTGCAGCGCCTTCAGGCGGTGTTCGGCCGCGCCCAGGTCGTCGTAGCTGACGCCCAGGTCGAAGCACAACATTTGCAGCTCGGCGGGGCTGAAGCGTTCGGCCAGGATGCGGCGCAGCTGCACCAGCAGATTATGCGGCACTTGCTGCTGCCGGTTGGTCTGGCGCACCGTTTCCTTGTCCATTTGCGCCTGGAAAGCCAGCACCCGCCGCTTCCAATCGGCAAAAACGCCCTGGAATTCCACATCGGCCAGCAGGTTGTCTTCCAGGTTGACCTGCTTGACGTACCAGTCATAGCCGCGTTCCAGCAGCCCTTCGTACTTCATGCCTTCTTCTACCACGACCAGCAGCGGGTGACCCAGAGTGTAAGCCATCGTCGCCTCTATCTGGTTCCAGACGGTGGGCAGGTTGAGTAGTTCAATGCGCGCTTCATTTTCGCTGCCGCGCTTTTCGATGGCTTCCACCAGGTGGAGCCGTTCGTAAGCCAGAATGATGGAGCCGGCGCATTCGTGCATGAGTTCGGCGATGGCCACCAGGGGTTGTTTGCTGGAGAAGTAGGTGCGGCCGACGGTTTGCGGGATGAGGTCGTTGGCTTGCAGGAACTTTTCGATGGTTTGCACGAGGGTTTCTTGCCGCTGGTTGGACGTACGGCCAACGCTAAGAAAGACTTTGGGAGCGGACATGGGGGTTTCCTCCTGGTTGGTTAACCGATTTTGTGTGGTTATTGTAGCACGTGATGCGTGATGCGTGCTGCGTGAAGTCTCTTCGATCACGCAGCACGCATCACGGCCCATCCCCCACTCTTCCTATTGAAACCCCCTCGCTGGCCATTCTCCAGCCCTTGTTGATGCTTTCTGGCGTTAGCCGCCACGAGCCGGTGCCGGGGCGCGAACGGCCGTTTTGCAGCTAATTTGCAGCCGATTGGCAGGGTTCAGGCGTTAAACATGAGTATACTGGGGGCGTTCTAATCATTTAGCAAGCAGTGGGTGGAGATGAGGGAAACGGCCGTTTGGCTGGCGGGTTGGGGAATGGCAGGCGGGGTGTGGCGCGGCGAGGACGCCGGCCACAGCAGCGGGCAGAAGACCGCACCGCAGCGGGGATACTTGCTTCGTCTACAATCGTTTCTTCAACGCGCATTTTAGCACTTTCACGTATCGCCCGGCCAAACCATAACGGCCAGCGTGCCGGTTTGGGAGGAGAAGCGGGCAAACAGGCCAAACAGGCGGTAGACGCGGCGAAAGTATGGGGGCATCACGGCCGTTTCCCGCACTTCCACAAAGCCAAAGGGCGCGTAAAACGGCGTCAACGTCGAGACGCACGTCAGCCAGAGCGGGGGTGCATGCTCGCTTTGCAGGCGCTGAATGATGGCCCGGGCTACGCCCTGCCGCCGCCAGCCGGGGACAACGGCAATCGAAGCCAGCTCACGCGAACCATCGCCGTGGGGTTTCACCTGCCCGCAGCCGATCACCGCGCCGTGGGCATCCACGGCCACCACAAAGCGCCGCCAATCCAGCCCCAGCGGGTTGATATGCACGGCGCGAATGAGGCTTTTAACGGCCGTTTCCTGCTTAGCCGTGGCCGCCTGCAAGTGATAATCTGCCATGCCGCCTATGCTACCCTATTTTTTCGGCGTTTCAGATTTTGTGCGCTTTACCGCAAGAGATGCTGCGTGCTGCGTGATGCGTGAAGTCGCGCTGTTCACGCATCACGCAGCACGCTTCACGCATCAAAGGTTACCAATCTCCTGAATTCCCGCCCAATCTGTTATACTCGCCGCTTATGGAAACCATACCCCTCATCGCCATTTGCAAATTCGGCCTGGAAAAGCTGGTCAAGCTGGAAGTGATTCACCTGGGCTTCCCGGAGCCTGTAGTATCCGACGGCCGTATCGAATTTAACGCCGCCCTGGCCGACATCCCCCGCCTGAACCTGTGGCTGCGCTACGCCGACCGTTTGCTGCTGAAGGTGGGCGAATTTAAGGCGCTGACCTTTGACGAGTTATATGAGCAGACGCGGGCGCTGCCCTGGGAAACATGGATAACGCCCGACGGCCGTTTGCCCGTCGACGCCAAGTCGGTGAAATCGGCGCTGCAAAGCGTGCGCTCCTGCCAGTCCATCGTCAAAAAAGCGGTGGTCGACCGGCTGCAAGAAAAATTCCGCACCGCCAGTTTGCCGGAAACCGGGCCGGAATACGCCATTCAGGCCAGCCTGCTCAACGACGTGGTCACCCTCACGCTGGATACCTCCGGCGCGGGCCTGCATAAACGGGGCTACCGCACGGAACCCGTCGCCGCGCCCCTCAAAGAAACCTTTGCCGCCGGGCTGGTCTGGCTCAGCCCGTGGCGGCCCGAAGGGCTGTTGATTGATCCGATGTGCGGCTCCGGCACGATTTTGATTGAGGCGGCGCTGCAAGCGCGCCAGATTGCGCCCGGTTTGCAGCGCGATTTTGCCGCTGAAGGCTGGCCGATTTTGCCGGCCGCCCAGTGGCACGCCGCCCGCGAGGCGGCGCGGGCCGCGCGGCTGCCGGGTCCGCCGTTGGAATTGTTTGGTTATGACGTGGACGAAACGGCCGTGGCCGCCGCCCGCAGCAACGCGGCCCACGCCGGCGTGGCCGAAGACATCACCTTTGCCCAAAAGGATGTGCGCGACCTGTGGATTGACCGCGAGTTTGGCACGCTGATTTCCAATCCGCCATACGGCCGTCGCCTGTCCGAGTTTCAGGAAATGAACCAGATCTACCTGGCGCTGAACAAGATGCTGCGCAAGAAAACGGGCTGGGCGGTGTGCATTCTCACCGCCGACCCGAAGTTTCCCGATTATTTCAAGCGCGCCCGGCCGGATCGCGTCAGGAAGTTTTTTAACGGCCGTATTCGTGTCAACTATTACCAGTACGACGCGACTAAAACGGCCTGAAGTTATAACGTGGCCTGCTTGCTGTAAATGCCGGTGGCCCCAGACGGCCGTACGTCGCTCGTTTCGGTAATCTGCGGTGTGCCGTCGCCTTCAAAGCAGCGCACTTCAAACAAGTGTTCCCCGGCGGTAAACGGCCATTCGTAACGCCAGATCACCCAGGTTGTCTCCGAGAGCGGCGCGCGCAGTTGGGCGTCTTGCCACTCCCCGCCGTCGACACGCACCTGAACCTGCGAGATACCGCGCGCGCCGGAATAGGCGATGCCGCCAATCGGCACGCGCCGTTCGTCGCCAGCCTCGATGATATGGTCCACCGCCACGGTATCTATCACCGAAACGGTCTTGACGCGGGCCACTTTGTCCCAGTTGCGTTCCACCCAGTAACCGTCGCGGTATTCATCGGTCACTTCAATTTCGGTAATCCACTTGGGCTGCTTCATGCCATACAGGTCGGGAATCCAGATGCGCAGCGGGAAGCCGTGGTCTTTGGGCAAGGCGTTGCCATCCCAACCATAGCAAAACATGATGCGCCGGTCGGACATGATCAAATCAATGTCCACGGTTTCATAAAAGCCATCGGCGCTGCTGATGAAAAGATAGCGGGCGCCTTCTTGCAAGCCCAGGTCGGCCAATACGTCCTGAGCGCTGACGCCGGTCCACTGTGTGGTGCTGATCAGACTGGTGCCAAGCCGCCCAGAGATGCAGCGCAGGGTAACGTATTGATCAAAGGCGTCCCAGCGTGTCTGGAAATCCTCTAACGTCAGCATCATCGGATTGTCGACCAGACCGGTAATGGGCAGTATCCAGGTTGCGCCATCGATGATCGAAGGCTCTGTCTGAATGAATACTTTGTAGTGGTCTTTTACCGGCGTGTATTCGGGGCGTGTACCGGGGACCGGCACGACCGGGTCGTTGGCGTTGGGGAAGGGCTGCGGACTGCCGGGTTCGGCGTTGTGGGTCATAGCGTCGGCCAGTTCAGCGGCCTGCCTTCTTTCTTCCGATCGGGCCAGGAATGCGCCAATACCGGCTCCGGCCACGGTGATAACGGCCGTGCTGGCCCCCAGTTTAATCAGAAACTGCCGCCGGTCCTGCCGGACGACATCGTTGCCGGCGGCCTGTGGCCCAGGGACCAACCGACTGTAGGCTAAATCCAAGGCCCAGCCCCACACCAGAAAAGCTCCCACAATCCAGATCACGCTCAGCAGCGGCAGCATGGCAGCCTGGCTGATGGCCAGACTGATGCCCATCAGGGGCAAACCAACCAGCGCGCCGACGATCAGCCCGGCGATGCGGTCGCCGGTGGAGCGGCGGGCGTGCATCACGCCAAAGTACAGCGCGCCGACGACCGCGCCGATAACCAGGAATTGCAGGACGGCCGTGGCGCGTTCGGCCGTTTTGGCGGAATTGGCCACGTTGATACCCAAAAATAGCAGGGTATTGATCATCGTGTCGATGCCAAACGTTACCAGGCTGCCCGGCATGAGGCGCGTGACCCAATTAAACAAATCATACGGGACAAAGGGCAAACCGAGCAGTTGGTTCGCCAGATAAAAAACAGCGCTCAGGGCGGCCGTCAGCAGACCGCCAACCCCTGCGCCCAGAGCAAGCAAACGTATTTTCATAGAACTGCCTCCAATAGAGAGCAAAAGTGGTTTTGTTTCTCTGCCCTTACTGTAGATCAGAGTGCTTACACAGAGATTACAGCGCGGCCGGACGGAAGATGGGAGGAGGGAGAACGGCCGTTTATGTTACAATGGCAAGGAGTGTATTCGCACGGCCGTAAGGCATTTACCAGGTGAGGAGAATCAGCCATGCGCATTGAAAAAGGGATGATGGTCGCGTTGGGTTACGGCAAATACTTTCGCTCCGACAGTATCGTCGGCTTTGAGCCCATTGAGGAAGAGGAAGGGCGCGGTCCAGGCCGGCGCACCCGCGTTTACGTCGAAGGCCTCGCCGATCCGGTGACGGCTTCGCGCACGGAAGGCACCATTTTGCGCGATATGGTCGAGCTGCCCGGCGAAGTCACCCGCGCCCAGGAGCAGCACGAACTGCTAACCGACATTTTAGAAACTGTGCAGGAAATCAATCCCATGCTGCGCACCATCATCCGCGAGCAGGGCAAATGGGACTTGAACCGGCTGGAGCGCCGCATCCGGGAGACGCTGCGGGAAGAGGAATAGTTTCTCACTTTTCTCCTCCGGCGGAAAGCCCATTGCGGAAGACGGCAGCGCCCCTTCCTTCTCCTTTCCTCCCTTGTGCTATA
>Ga0116151_10004800_pt1 | contig 11823 bp, 12 predicted proteins | sample AD_UKC117_MetaG_FD_89893 | JGI IMG/M metagenome (GOLD analysis project Ga0116151, IMG submission 89893) | Active sludge microbial communities of municipal wastewater-treating anaerobic digesters from Hong Kong - AD_UKC117_MetaG | ecosystem: Engineered > Bioreactor > Anaerobic > Digestate... | reverse complement strand
GTCGCAGCCACCTTGGTCTCCTTGGCGACCGATATCGCCGACCCGCTCGAGCAACTCAACGGCGTACGCCGATCCACACGCGCCGCGAAAAAGCAGGTCAAGGAGATGGGCCAGGCCTCCGCGATCGCCTACACCGGCTATCTCTTTGCGCCGGCGGCCTTCCAGACCTTCACTGCGCTGGCTGGGGTGAAGAATCCCCTGCCGACGACCTTCAACTTGTGCATCTCCAATCTGGCTGGCCCGACCAAGCCGCTGTATCTAGCCGGTTCGCGGCTGGAGGCGATCTTCCCGATGTCGATCCCGGCGCATGGCTTCGCTTTGAATATCACGGTGGAGAGCTATGCGGGGTGGATGAATGTCGGCTTCGTGGGTGACCGTGACGCCGTACCCCATTTGCAGCGGCTGGCGGTCTATTGCGGAGAGGCCTTGGTGGCGCTTGAGGAGGCCATCGCCGAGCAGGAGTAGCGGGCTTGACTTTATACCCCCCTGGGGTATGGTGGATGCATGACTACGACTGAATACCAAGTAACCGGCATGACCTGCGGACACTGCGAGAGTGCGGTGCGCGAAGAGGTCTCCAAGATCGCTGGCGTGAGCCAGGTTGACGTCTCGGCGGCCACCGGCAAGCTCGTAATCACCTCTGCCAACCCGTTGGCAGACACCGACGTGCTGGCTGCGGTTGACGAGGCCGGCTACGAGGCTGTGGCGTCCGGATCTGCCTGATGAGCACCTTGGAGTTGGAGATCGGCGGCATGACCTGTGCGTCATGTGCCAACCGGATCGAAAAGAAGCTCAACCGTCTCGATGGGGTCGAGGCAAGCGTCAACTACGCCACCGAGAAGGCACACGTGGTGACCACCCTCGACCCGGCGCGGATCATCGAAGAGGTCGAAAAGACCGGCTACACCGCGCACTTGCCCGAGCCAGAGCAGCCGACCGAGGCACCCGTCGATCTCGAACTCCTCGGCCTACGCCAACGCCTGATCGGCTCGATCGTGCTGTCTTTGCCGGTGATCATCCTCGCGATGGTGCCAGCTTTGCAGTTCAACAACTGGCAGTGGCTCTCACTGACCCTCGCCGCACCCGTCGTGACTTGGGGCGCATGGCCTTTCCACCAGGCCACCTGGACCAACCTGCGGCACGGCGCCGCCACCATGGACACCTTGATCTCGGTCGGCACGCTCTCGGCCTTCACCTGGTCGCTGTATGCGCTCTTCTTCGGTCACGCCGGCATGCCCGGCATGAAGCATGGCTTCAACTTCACCAACACTGACGCCGCCGGCTCCATCTATCTCGAGGTGGCCGCCGGAGTCACCATGTTTGTGCTCGCTGGGCGCTATTTCGAGAAGCGGGCCAAGCGACAGGCCGGGGCCGCACTACGCGCGCTGATGGGGTTGGGCGCCAAAGACGTCACCGTGATTAGAGGCGACGCCGAAGTGCTCATCGCGATCGAAGATCTCCGCGTGGGCGAAGAGTTTGTGGTGCGGCCGGGCGAAAAGATCGCCACCGATGGGGTCGTCGTACGCGGCTCTTCTGCAGTCGACATGTCAATGCTGACCGGCGAGTCGATGCCCGTGGAGATCACCGAGGGTGACCCAGTGACCGGCGCGACCCTCAACGCCGGCGGGCGGCTCGTCGTACGCGCCACCAAAGTGGGCGCAGACACCGCGCTCGCCCAGATGGCCCAACTTGTCGAAGACGCCCAATCGGGCAAGGCCCCCGTGCAGCGGCTGGCCGACCGGGTCGCAGGGGTCTTCGTGCCCGTCGTGATCGTGATCGCGATCGCCACCTTGGTGACCTGGCTGGCGTTGGGGTACGACGCATCGGCGGCCTTCGCAGCCGCCGTCGCCGTGTTGATCATCGCCTGCCCGTGCGCGCTCGGCCTGGCCACGCCCACGGCTCTGCTCGTCGGCACCGGGCGGGGAGCGCAATTGGGCATCTTGATCAAGGGCCCTGAGATCTTGGAGTCGACCCGAAGAGTCGACACGATCGTGCTCGACAAGACCGGCACCGTCACCACTGGTCGAATGACGCTCAGTGACGTCGTACTCGCGCACGGCGTGAGCCGTGAAGACCTATTGCGTCTTGCCGGGTCACTGGAGCACTCCTCCGAGCACCCGATCGCCCAGGCGATCGCTGCCGGGGCGGCCGCAGAAGTCAGCCTGATCGAGCCAGAGGGTTTTGCCAATGTCGAAGGCCTCGGCGTGCAGGGTGTCGTCGACGGTCACGCCGTGGTCGTGGGGCGTGAGGCATTGCTCTCCGACTGGTCGCAACCTTTGGGCGCTGATCTCGCCGAGGCCAAGGCCCGCTTCGAGGCAGAGGGCAAGACCGTCGTAGCCGCCGGTTGGGACGGCCAAGCGCGCGGGCTGTTTGTGGTCTCTGACCAGATCAAAGCCACCAGTGGTGAGGCGATCTCGAGCCTGCGCAAGCTAGGCCTGGAGCCGGTCTTGCTGACTGGCGACAATCAAGCCGTCGCCTCCCAAGTGGCTGGCGAGGTCGGCATCAGCGAGGTGCACGCCGAAGTGCTGCCTGCAGACAAGATGCACGTGATCGCAGAGCTGCAATCACGTGGCAAGGTCGTGGCCATGGTCGGCGACGGCGTCAACGATGCGCCCGCTCTGGCTCAAGCCGACCTCGGTCTGGCGATGGGCACCGGCACCGACGTGGCGATCGAGGCCGCCGACATCACTCTCGTGCGCGGCGATCTGCGCAGCTCCGCAGATGCGATCCGGTTGTCCAGGAAGACCCTGGCCACGATCAAGACCAACCTGTTTTGGGCCTTCGCCTACAACGTCGCCGCGATCCCGCTAGCGGCCCTCGGCCTGCTCAACCCGATGATCGCTGGCGCGGCGATGGCATTCTCCAGCGTCTTCGTGGTCAGCAATAGCCTGCGATTGCGCACCTTCAAAGCAGCCAAGGGGTCCTGATGCATCAGCACGGCTATATCTCCGACAAGGCCCGCTATCTGGCTCGGCTCAAGCGCATCGAAGGCCAAGCGCGCGGCATCCACAAGATGATCGATGAAGACAAATACTGCATCGACATCCTCACCCAGATCAGTGCGCTGACCAAGGCCTTGGAGTCCGTCGGCCTGGGCCTGCTCGATGACCACCTGAAACACTGCGTCGTCGACGCCGCCAAGGAGGGTGGCGAAGCAGCTGATGCGAAGATCGCCGAGGCCTCAGCCGCGATTGCCCGGATGGTGCGCTCCTGAGCGCGGGTCGGCGTACGGGGGCGGCTGGCAGGCAGACGCTGCTGGCGCGCGCGGCCTAGCGTCATACGAACCGTGCGCGCCCGGCCTAACGTCATACGCCACGTGCGCGCACGGCCTAACGTCATACGCCACGTGCGCGCACGGCCTAACGTCATACGCCACGTGGCCATAAAGCCACCATTCGTATGACGCAAGCCCCCAAACGCACCCACCGTATGACGCAAACCAGAGGCCACAGGAGCACTGGAGGGCCACTCGCGGTGGGTCAGTCGGCAGCCAGCTGGTAGGGCTTGGCGATTGCTTCGCTGAGTTGGGCGATCGAAAAGACCCGCTTGAACTCCGCAAACATGCGTCCGGCAAACCAAACCTGCACTGTCGGCAGGGTGAAGATGTCGGCTTGGGCGCATTGGGCGGAGTCGGCTCCCTGGCAGTCGAGATAGGCCAGAGCCATCCGCGGATATTCGTCGCGGATCAGCGTCTCGATCTTGGGGGTCACCGCTTGGCAGACACTGCAGTCTTTGCCGCCGTAGATGACAACGACTGCCTCGCTCTTAAGGCGGGTCAGCTCGTCGGGGTCAGGCGTGTGCAAATTGCTGATCGGTGTAGGCACGGAGGTTTTTCAAGAACTTCTTGAAGCCCAAGTCGAGCAGCGGTTTGCTGGGCGCCAAGGTGAAGCGTGCGACTCCAGTGACCTCCAATGCGAGGGTCCAGGTGAGGCGGCAGCCATCAGCTGTGGGTACGACGTCGTAGCGCTCGGCAAATGCTTTGATCCGCTTTTCGGAGGCCTCGTTGAAGCGGAAGGCCAGCATCGTGTGCTCCTCCCAAGCCAAGAACTCTTCGGCGCCAAGCAGCCCGCCCATCATGGTGACCGTGCGCATCGTGCCCACGCCACGCGGCTCGGGGGTGGTCCACTCGACATTGGTGATCACCTTCGCCCACTTCGGCCACGAGCTCGCATCAGCCAGCACCTCAAAGAGCTGCTCGGGGGTGATGTTGAGCTCGACGCTATTGGAGAAGCGGTTTGCTGCCGAGTCGATGAAGTCGAGCCCGACCCGGTCACAGGGGTGCATCTGCTTAGCCATCACCACAGCCTAGGGCACGCTCCCCGTCCACGACACTCGCGATTGGGCGAGACCTGGCTTGCCCAATCGGGTTGACTTAGCCATATGCCAACCAGCACTCCACAAGCCAGCGGACTCCCCTTGACAGACCAGATCAGTCTGCTTTCGGGGTACGACGTGTGGCACACGCAGAGCCTGCCGGGAGCACCCGGCGTACGCCTAGCTGATGGGCCGCATGGGTTGCGGGTGCAGCCCGGTGACTCCGATCATCTCGGCCTGGCCGCGTCACAACCAGCGACCTGCTTCCCGCCGGCGGTCACTCTGGCGAGCAGTTGGGATGCAGACCTGGTCGCCGAAGTTGGGTCCGCGATCGCCGTGGAGGCCCGAGGGCTCGGTGTGGGCGTAGTGCTTGGCCCGGGGCTCAATATCAAACGACACCCGTTGTGTGGCCGCAACTTTGAATACTTCTCCGAAGACCCGCTGGTGTCAGGCGTGCTGGCTGCAGCCATGGCTGAGGGCATCCAGGTCAGTGGTGAGGTCGGGGCTTGTCCAAAGCATTTCGCGGTCAACAATCAGGAATACCACCGCTTCGTCAGCGACGTGATCGTCGACGAGCGCACGCTACGCGAGCTCTATCTCGCCGGCTTCGAGCGCGTCGTCAAGCAGGCCCGCCCGTGGGCGATCATGGCGGCCTACAACCTGGTCAACGGCCAGCCGTGCAGCGCCCACAGCCACCTGCTCGGTGACATCCTGCGGCAGGAGTGGGAGTACGACGGACTCGTGATGAGCGACTGGGGGGCGACCACCCAGCGCCCTGCCGGCGTGGCTGCGGGCATGGATCTTGAGATGCCCGCCAGCGCCGGGCTGTACGACGATCAGCTCGCGACCGCGGTGGCGGCGAGCACCCTCGCGGCTGAGGCAGTGACTGCTTGTGCCCAGCGGGTGATCGACTTGTCTGGCAAGGTCCACGCAAAGCCGGGCACTACCCCAGTGGTGCCCCACGAGGCGCATGACACTCTGGCCCGCAAGGCCGCAGCAGCTGGCACTGTCCTCCTGCAAAACGACGGCCTCCTCCCGCTGTCCCCCGACGTGTCGATCGGCCTGATCGGGGCCTTCGCGCAGACTCCTCGCTATCAGGGCACGGGCAGTTCGCAGGTCAATCCGGTCAAGGTGACCACTGCTCAGGATGCTTTCGCAGCCCACCCAGGCGAGGTGCTTTTTGCGGCCGGCTACAACGCCACCCGAGCCACCCCCGACTCCGAGTTGATCGCCGAAGCGGTGTCGGTGGCCAAGCAGGTCGATGTCTGCGTGGTCATGGTCGGGTTGCCCGGCACATATGAGTCAGAGGGTTTCGACCGCGAGCAACTCGATCTGCCGCAACAACACAACGAGCTCGTCCGGGCTGTTGCCGCGGCCAATCCGCGCACGGTGGTGGCCTTGTCCAATGGTGCGCCGGTGCTGATGCCGTGGCGGGGCGAGGTCGCTGCGATCGTGGAGACCTATCTTGGTGGCCAGGCCAGCGGTGGAGCGCTGTATGACGTCATCACCGGCGCCGCCGAGCCCGGGGGCCGCCTGGCTGAGACCTTCCCCGCGTCACTGGAGCAGGTGGCGGCCAATCCGTATTTCCCCGGCACACCACACCAGGTGCAATATCGCGAGGGCCTCTTCGTCGGCTATCGCCATCACACCACCGCTGGCCTAGAGCCGCTCTTCGCCTTCGGCCATGGCTTGTCCTACACCACCTTCGAGTGGGGGCCGGTGTCGCTTAGCGCCAAGGCGATCAAGGTCGGTGAGCCCGTGAGCGCCCAGGTGCAGGTCACCAACACCGGGTCGCGCACTGGCAGCGAGGTCGTGCAGATCTATGTATGCGACCAGACTGGCGTCGTACTCCGACCCACCCGCACCCTGGCTGGTTGGGCCAAAGTGCAGTTTGCCCCCGGGGAGACGGCCGTGTGCGAGGTTGAGCTCGACCCGCGGGCCTTTGCCTTCTACGACGTACTCCGCGGCGAATGGGCCACCCCGTCTGGCCGCTTCACGATCGAGGCAGCAAGGTCGAGCATCGACATCTCCTCGACTGCCGAGCTGGAGATCACCGGCGGCGTCGAGTCGTCAGCCGAGCCACCGAGCGTGAGCCCAATCGCGACCAGCGATGCTGACTTCCGCAGCCGGTTGGGCCGCGAGATCCCGCAGGCTCGGCATACTCGCCCGTTCACGGTCGACTCGACCTTGGGCGAGATCAAACGCACCTTCGTGGGCGGCTTGCTGGTCAAGGCGGTGGCCGCCAACAACCCGGTCGACGTGGAGTCCGATGACGCGGCTAGTCAGCTCATGTTGGAGCGTTCGCTCGCGGAGCTGCCGTTGCGTGCGGTCGCGATCTTCTCGCAAGGCAAGATCAAACTACCGACCTTGAATCTCCTCGTGAAGGTGCTCAACGGCGACTATTCCGGCATCGCCAAGTGGATGTTGGCGCGCTCCAAGCGTTAACGAGGAGCGACCTTCACCGTCACCTTGCTGACACCGGGGTTGGCCTTGACCGTCAACTCGAGTGCGTTGTCGGCCGAGGTGACCACGCCACCAGTCACGGTGGCCACATAGCCGTCTGGATAGTTGATCGCGGGTACGGCGATCACGGAGGTGCCCTGGTTGAAGCTGCCGCCGCTGACCTTGGCCGTGTTGTAATTCAGGGTGAATACACCGGTGCCACGGTCGATGCCGTACTTCGTCGGCGTACCAGCCACCAGGCGCGGGTGCGGCACGGCCAGACCCTTGAGCTTTTGCCAGCGCACATTGGTGCCGGTGGGCGGCAACGATGGGAGATTGACCAACGCTTGACCCTGCAAGTCGGCAGTCGTGGGGTCATCACAACCGCAATAGGCCCACTCTTGTTGACCGATCATGTTGCGGGCCGCGACGTCGATGTGGGAGTTGATGATCCCGATGTCATCCATCGCCCCCCATTCGGAGAGGATCAGCGCCGAGCCTGCCGCACGGGCATTCATCGCGGCCATGTCGACACCGAGCTGGTCGCTCCAGTCGCAGCCTTCTTGGGTCTTGGTGGCATTGGCCATCAGGCAATAGGAGTGGAAGGACAAGGCCCGGTTGTTGACATCTGGCGCCGGCCCGGTGATCACCCACAAGAAGCCGCCATTGCTGGTGGAGAAGGGCTCGTAGAAGACGATGCCCTCAGGCGATGCCGTCCGGATCGCCTTGGCCGCCTTGTCTTGGGCCGCCGAGAGACCAGCGGTCGACTTGGGACAGGCGTTGAAGAAGCAAGTGAAGATCTCAGAGCCCGGCATCGGCTCGTTCATGAGGTCATAGCCAAGCAACCCGGGAGTGTCGGCGAAGATGCTGGCCACATGGCCCCACATCGCGGCAAACCGCTCTTGCAGGCCTACGCCGCCGGGACCGGGCTCGTTAAACCAAAAAGAGTCGAAAGCGCGTTTGAGGGCGAAGTTGAAGATGTAGTCGGTGCCAAATCCAATCACGGGCCAATTCCAAAAACCATGATCGATGGTCGCCCAGTCGGGGAATCCTTGGCCGTTGTATTTCTGGTTGAACTGGTCTTGATGGAAGTCAAGCATCGTGGTGATGCCATGGTCAGCCAGCATCTGCGCAGTCTGCTTCAGACCGTTTAGATAGGCGTCGTCGTAGACCCCTGGTTGGGGCTCGGCGGCCTTCCAGTTGAGGCCCAATCGCACACTGTCGAAACCGTTATCGGCCAAGAACTGGGCGTCGTCATCAGAGAAGCCGATCACCGAAGGCAGATATGGGCTGCGCTTGTAGACCATGTTGATGCCCGAGGTGATGAAGACTCGGCCTTGAGCATCAGTGATCCACCGGCCACTGGTCTTGAATGGCCCGTTCAGGTCGCCACTGGCTGCGGCCGGCCCGGCCATGAGTGGGATGACCACACCGATTGCCGCCACGATCGCGACCACAAAGCGTTTCAACACGCCGACCCCTTCCATCGAGATGGGTCCAGCGCCCACCGCGGGGTCAAGTCGATCATGACCCAGCTCACATGTGAAGCACAGGGGTCTGGGTGGGCCAGACAGGTCAATCCAGATGCTTCAAGGCTTCACGCCGCGACAGCGGGCTGAGCCGCTCACCCCACTCGCCGACCTGGGCTCGCACCCAGTCAGGGTCAGTGCGGGCATATTGCCGCAAAGCCCAACCAATCGCCTTGCGCAACCAAAAGGACTCGTCAGCCAGATTGGCTTCGATCACCTCTGCCAGCAGGGTCGGGTCGGTCGCCTCTTTGCGGCCGAGTTGGCAGAGTACGGCGGAGCGCCGCACCCACAGGTCGTCATCGTGCGCCCACTGCCTGATCACCGGGGCGAGGGTCTCGGGGTACGCCGCCACGATCGGCCCGAGCACATGCTGGGAAGCCTCGTCTACCAGATCCCACCAGGCGCCCTGCACGATCAGGTGCCGCGCCAAGGGCAGGGCGTCGGGGTCGAGCCAACGGCGGCCATGTCTGGCCATGGCGAGCGCGGCATAGCGCTCTTCGCGGTGAGTCGCTTCGTCGTACATCACCTTGATCGTGGCCTCCCACTCCTCACGAGTCGGCGACCACGACTTGAGCAGAGGGCGCAACAGTGGGCGCAGTTGAGTCAGGGTCACGCCGTAATAGGGCAACTCCGACTTCATATAGCGCTGCTGTTGGCGGGCTCGCTCAGGGTCACCGGTTGCGGCGAGCAACTGCCTGATCTGGGTGATCAGATCGCTGTGGCAGAGTGCGGGCATGACTCCATTCTCCATCGGTGATCTCATGATTGGTACCGCCACTGCCGCGCTGCAGATCGAGGGGGGTGATCGCAACAACAACTGGTATGACTGGGCGTCACTGCCCGGCACGATCAAAGATGGCACCACGCCGTTGCGCGCCACCGACCACTGGAGGCGATGGCGCGAAGACACCGAGTTGATGGCCACTTTGGGGCTGCAGGTCTATCGGATGGGGGTGGAGTGGTCACGCATTGAGCCGCGGCCGGGCGAGTTCTCCAGCGAGGCGATCGACCATTATCGCGAAGAGATCGGCCTGCTCCGCGAGCGCGGCGTCCGCCCGCTCGTGACCCTGCATCACTTCACCAATCCGTCATGGTTTCAAGGCATCGGCGAGTGGACCCACCCCGAGTCGGTCAACATCTGGCTACGTTTCGTACGCCGGGTGGTCACCGACCTCGGCGACCTCGTCGACGAGTGGGTCACCCTCAACGAGCCCAATGTCTACGCCGTGATGACCCGGCTGTACGGCGAGTTTCCGCCCGGCCACAAGTCGCTGCCCGAGACGATCAAGGTGATGCGCCACATGGCGATCGCGCACTGCCGTGCCTATGAGTTGATTCACGAGATCCAGCCTCACGCGACGGTGGGTTTTGCCCATCATGTGCGCTCCTTCGACCCCCTGCATGTCTGGGACTCCCCCATGGCCAAGATCAACACCTATCTCTTCCAAGACGCCCTCACCGACGCGGCCCTGGGTGGCCGCTTCGCGCTGGTGCTGGGTGGGCAGCCACGGCAGGTGAGCCCCGGCAAGTACTACGACTATCTGGGCATCAACTACTACACCCGCAGTGCGGTTGCCGGCATCTCGGATCGGGTCTTCCCCGGCAAGCCGGTCAACGATCTGGGCTGGGAGATCTATCCCGAAGGTCTCACCCGCATCGCCCAAGACCTACATGCGCGCTATCCCGGTCCGATCTGGATCACCGAAAACGGCACCGCCGACAACACCGAGGCCTTCCGCTCCCGCTAGCTGGCCGACCATCTGCGCGTCATCGCCGAGTCAGATCTGCCCTTCGAGCGCTACTACCACTGGTGTTTCGTCGACAACTTCGAGTGGGCCGAGGGCGAAATCCCCCGCTTCGGCATCGTGCACAACGACTTCGACACCCAAGAGCGCACCATCAAACCCAGCGGCCATTTCCTCGCCCAGGTGATCAAAGATCGCGGCGTGACCGCTGAGGCCTTGGCGCAGTACGTCGTACCTCAGCGTTATCGGCTTGGCTAGGGCAATTGCTGAGTCATCGAGAGTGGACTCGCTCAATCGTCTTTGTGTACACTGTGTACACATCAAAACTTCAAGGAGGTGGCGAAGATGTCATCTGCGTCGATCGAATATGGCAGCGTCCGCGAGGCACGGGAGCATTTCAAGCAGCTCCTTGACGCCGCCGATGATGGTCGGCCGGCCACCGTCACTCGTGATTCACGACGCGTTGCCGCTGTCGACGCTGACCGCCTGCTCTATTTTTTGACCAGGGTCCACCCTGCTGGGGTCGAAGCGGTTGCCGAAGCGGGCGGGTGGTCGCTCTATCTGCCAGGCACACCAATTGCTGCAGATGGAGCCACCATCGACGCTGCCGTCGACGAAATGATCGACTCGATGCGCGACTACGCCGAGGCTTGGTCACAGCGACTCAGACTCGCGCCCAATCATGTCGACAATTGGGGCTTGGTGCAGATCATCGCCTTGTCTTCAGACGAGCAATTACGCACGTGGATCCTCACCTAGCCCCGTGTCTGAAAGGCGAAGACCCGCAACCCGCGTTGATCACGAGACCTTCTGCATCAACGAAGGCTGGACGGAGCGTAAGCGCGCGACGGGCAAACGCGGCTCTCATCACGTCAACTTCGAGCTCCCTTTGCCCAACGGTGAGATCCTCTACACCCGGATCAGCCATCCCGTAGATCGCACAGATTACGGACCCAGCCTGTGGGCCCACATCTTGCGAGACCAACTCAAGGTGACCACGGCTGAGTTTTGGGACTGTGTGTCCAACAAGGTCATCCCGAGTCGGGGCGTGACCCACGAGCCCCGCGAGTCGATCCCTTTGGGGGTTATCCGGGTGCTGATCAACGAGGCACACATTCCCGAGTCTGAGGTGCTTGCCATGACGAAGTCAGAGGCAATCGCTCGTTTGGCCGCCTTCTATGAGAGCTGACGCACGCGAGGCAACCCCGCCCTCACCCGGCCCGATGCTTGCGCTTCTTCACCAAGCCCAGCTTCTTGGCCTGCTTCCACAAACCCTCGCGAGCGTCGGGGTGGGCGCTGTTGGTGATCAGGCCGACCGCTTGCTCTTCTTGGGTGAAGCCGTAGACCTCGGTGACACCCTGCTCGGTGACCACGCAAGACATTTGCATCGAAGTGGTCGGGTCTTTCAGCGAGCCGACGACGGTCGACACATCGGCGCGAGGATGCCATGACTTCAACGCGATCATCGCCTGCCCACCCGGAGAGTGCATTGCCCCGACGATGAAGTCGGTCTGCCCGCCGAAGCCGGAGTAGATGGTGTGGTTGATCCGGGAGGCATTGGCCTGCAGGAAGAGGTCGACCTGCAGGGCAGTGTTGACACTGACCATGAGTGGGTTTTTCGCGATCCGCGCCGGGTCGTTGACCTTTTCCGTGCGCAACACCCGCAATCGGTCATTGCCATCGGCCCAGTCATAAAGCTCCTGGGAGCCAAACAAGAAGGTCGTCACCAATGGCATGTCTTTGCTGAAGGCACCCTGACGCTCGAGGTCAAGTACGCCGTCAGCGAAGGTCTC
>Ga0116151_10004791_pt1 | contig 11832 bp, 10 predicted proteins | sample AD_UKC117_MetaG_FD_89893 | JGI IMG/M metagenome (GOLD analysis project Ga0116151, IMG submission 89893) | Active sludge microbial communities of municipal wastewater-treating anaerobic digesters from Hong Kong - AD_UKC117_MetaG | ecosystem: Engineered > Bioreactor > Anaerobic > Digestate... | reverse complement strand
TGCTAATATGCCTCAAACACTAAGTCCGTTTCTGGCTGCCGGAGGTTCTTACACACTGGCCCAATTGCAGGGAGCCGGAATGTTGGATGCCACAAATAGAGCAGGAATTGAAGCTGGTTTAATTCTGATGGGTTTACCACAGGCACAAATTGATGCCATGAATTTGAATCAGATAAATGGTGCTTATGTTGCAGCCAGTTCAACATTCCAGGGTCAGGCTGATCAACTTTCAGCAACTGCCGGTAAAATGGGAGACAGGATTGTTGATACAGAACAAACAGGGCAGAGTTTTATACCGATTTTAGGTTTAAATTATTCCCCAAATGATGATTGGAATTTCGCATTCAAATGGGAAATGAAAACCTACCTGACATTGGATAATTCACCAAATTCAGCAAATAATTATGATTTATGGGGAGAAACTGTGAATAGCGACGTTCCGGGAATTGTAACTGCTGGTATTGGCTATCGTGGTTTGAAATGGCTGGAAGCTCAACTTTCGTATAATATGTATTTTGACAAAAAAGTTGGCTGGGGCAACAATGTCAACGATATTGCTATTTGGGGTGATTTGGATCAAAGCAAAATCAGAAGGAGAGAAATTGATAAAAATTATTATGAACTTGGTTTGGGTCTTCAATTTAATTTGGCAGATAATTTTGCAATCAGCGTTGGTGGTTTACGCTCAAAATCGGGTGTTGCTGACAGTTGGCAAAGTGATATGAGTTTTAGCAATTCATCATACACTTTGGGTGGAGGAATTATGTGGAAAATTACCGACAAACTTACTTTTGACCTGGGAATTTCGAATACTTTTTATCAGGATGATAAAGTTTCATTTGTTTATCCGGGATATCCGGGAATGGACGGAAAACCTATTACAAGTTATACAAATACGTATGGAAAAACTACGCTTGACATAGCTGCCGGTTTATCATACAGTATTTTCTAAAAAGTAAAATATTAGATTTAAATAGAAAACGCTGCCAGAAATGGCAGCGTTTTTTTAGTTTCATATTTTACTCCAACTCAAAAATCTCTTTATATATTTCACCGTTTGTTAGCTTTGCAGTCAAAACAAACGTTTTTATACCCTCTTGCTTCAACGGTTTTAAATCGAAACGCAACTCTTTTGTAAAATATGCTTCACACATGTCGCCATTTGCATTGTGACTAATTTCGAAGGTTGGAATGCTTGAAGTATCTGTTTCAGAAGGCTGTATTCGCGCTAAATTAATTGTGTGTTCCTTGCAACCTCCGCCATATGAAATTTTAATCTGAATACAGTTCCCATCGATAAAAGCTTCGTGCACACTGATTGGATCGCCGGGCAAGCTACCTGAACCGGAGGAATTCCAGTCGATAAATGAGGCACAATCCAACTCTTCCACAAAAACAATTTCTGCCGGAATACCGCGGTCGCAGGAAGGTACAACATTTGTAAGTTCGGCATACTGAATATGTACACGCTGGCCTTGCGAAAAAGTAAATCCTTCAGGATAATAAAGCGGTTGAATTTTTGTCCCGTTTTCGAGTTCAATTATATATCCGCAATTGCCGGCGCTCGCATAGTCAACTACCATTCCAATATCTTCCAAAATAATCTCATCATCATTCTGACATGCGGTAAAAAGGATAGCAAACACAGCGAATAAGCATATTAATCGTTTCATGGCTTTTGAGTTTTTATTTATAACGAAAAATGTGACGTTTTATTCTTTAACCGGATTATTCTCTGTTAAGCTTTTTCAGGCAAATTTTATACTTCAAATTTCATATTCAGGGTTTTGAACTTCACCCATAAATAAAATGGCGCCGGTATCTTTTTCCGTAATGGCAAAAACAAATGGTTTGTCAACAGTAAAATAGATTTTTTGAACCGTATCTCCCGGGCCGGCGCTTGTAGTTGTAAATGTAATTGAAGTAACTGCAGCAGCTTCTGTGCCGTTTTCATTTACATCAATAAACGATTTGTGGCGCACCGAACTGATAAACAAATCCTCCTGATCGGTAATTTTGGAAAAATCTGCCTGGCCGGAAAATGCTTTTTGCATTCCCATTTCGTTTAAAACTTCATTTAAACTTGTTTCGAATGAGAACTTAAAACGCGGCATGGTAACAACAACATGATCTTCGGTTTTGAATTCATTTTCCCACTTGGTTAAATTGTCAGCCGAAAGTGCATCGATAATATTTTGCGAGTTTTTATCTTCAGCCGGAAGCATAACAATCATGTTGTACTGCCCTTTTCCGTATGGAAGTTTAACTGCTTTAAACAACGAATTTGAAATATATTCCAGTTTATCTTCCTTGTTCATCATCGGAACTTCAATTGATTCGCCGTTATTTTTTGTGAAATTATGAAGTTTTGTTCCTTCTTTTTCGAATTCAGTTGTCCATATCCCGTTAAAATAAACAGCATTTAAAAGCACCATTCTATCGTCGGGATTTAACTGGTCAATTATAGAAAGTATTTTGTCATGGGTTTTGGTGGCAACCCAGTTGTTTATCGTTTCAACTGCTGAAGGAGAATTAAAATCAAGACTGGAAACTTCAGCATCGTAGTTATTCCTGTTAATGTTCAGGAAATCGGGTTTTACAGCAAATCCGTTTTTATAAAAAATGGCGTTTGCCAATTCGAAAACAACTTTTTCATCAACCGATTGGAGTGCTTCTATTAATTGTTTGTATGAAGCATTAATTTCTTCCGGAGTTAGGCCAAACAGTTTAAGTGTTTTTTCCATTTCGGTTTTTGTGGCGTTATCTGCGCCATTGTATGCCATAGCAAGTGCAACTGAAATACTTAGCGGCGAAATCATTACATTTTCTTCAGCGCTGTTTTCCCTTATTTTCTGAAATATTTCAAGCCCGAAAGTATTATCCGCTTCAATTAACTGTGCCGATTTTTCATCCAGATTTATAGTTTTGGGGCCGTTGCTATCCATATTTTCCTGTTGGCACGATACTACAGAAATGAGGAATAATAATACAATGAATGTGAACGATGTTTTCATGGTTTTTTATTTTCAAGTTAAAACATGATTTAAAATTATCAGTTTATAAATTTATAACATTCCACCTGTAGGTGCTGATATTGTAATGATGAAATAAACATAGTACAGGTTGCGTGCTAAAAATATTTTAACTCATGACGCAACCCTTTTATTTGGGGTTTCATCTTTCTCATGATTTCAAAGTAAAAAAGGAAAAAAAACTCAGTTACCTGAAAAGTTTGAAATTGGAATGGAGTAATTATTATCCTTAATTTTGAGCGGACATTGGTAAGCAAAATTTGGAAGATTTAAAAAATATAATTGAAGATTGTGTTTCAGGGAATGTTCGCGCGCAGGAAACCTTGTACAACATGTTGGCTCCAAAAATGTTTGGGGTTTGTTTGCGCTATTCAAAAGATTGGACAGAAGCTGAAGACAGCTTGCAGGAGGGTTTTATCAGGTTTTTCACCTATTTGAAAAATTTCAGACACCAGGGTTCTTTGGAAGGTTGGGTAAGAAAAATTATGGTAAACGTTTCTCTCGAAAAGTTCAGAAAGCAAAATATTATGTATCCTGTTGAAGACATTAATATTTATGATCCGCAAAATTACTCTGAAAACGCTATCGAAAAAATTACTGCTGATGAACTGATTGAACTTATTCAGGAACTGCCGCCGCGTTACCGCATGGTTTTTAACCTTTATGTTTTGGAAGGCATGAATCATAAAGAAATAAGCGAAGTAATGCAAATTTCGGAAGGTACTTCAAAATCGAATCTTGCGAGAGGCAGAGAAATTTTAAAAAAGCGGGTAAAAGAACTTTATGGCGAGGGAGATACAATTGAGAATTATACAGCATAGAATTTTGGTTTGGCAAAATTCAAGTAATTGAAAAAAAGTAAATGAAACGAGAAAAAAATATTGATGATATAATCCGCGGGAAACTTGATGGTTTCTCCGTTTCACCACCTCCTGTTATCTGGGAGAATGTACTTGATAAGTTGGCAGCTCAGCGGCGGAAAACAAGGAGAATGTACATTGGTTGGATTTCAGCAGCAGCGGTTGTTGTACTTGCGTTTTTGGCCGGCTGGTATTTTAATGATAATTCAATGCCACATGATAGTGCGAAAGCGGCAAATGAAATTATTCAACCTGAAAAAAATGGAGCAAAAACAGATATTGAGTCCACTGAAATTGCGTCGGGAAAAACTGTTGAAATACCTGAAAACAAATCAGATAAACAGATAAATACTGAAATCTCCGGATTAATTGCACAACAGCCGGTATCAGCAAAAACAAAAAGCAAAAAAAGAAACGCAAGCGAAGAAAACACAATTTCCCGTGAAATTATTTTATTGTCAAAGATTGAAAGTTCAACAGTTCGGGTTGCACAATCCCAAACTCCAAATTCTGAGTTGGCAATTAAAACCAAAAGCACAAATGCAAATTATCTCACTGAAAGAGAAAATCTTTTAATTGCCGAGAATATCAGAAACATTAAATCAATGTCAAAGCCCGAAAACAACTGGAAAATGGGCATGTATGTTTCGCCCGGTTATTCTTCATATTCAGCCAGTCACAGCGAAAGTTATTCAAAAGACATGAATTATTCAGACAATAACGGAAACTCGAACGTTAGCGGAGGTATTTCAGTTCAGTACAAAACCAGCAAACGCTGGATTGTGGAAAGCGGGGTATATTATGCCAAAAACGGGCAGGAATCTGACAAATCATTGCGTTTATTTGCACAAAATATGGATGAGTTTTATGCTCCGGCATCCGGTGAAAATTCATATTTCAGCAATGCCGTGAGGCTTGAAAATAATACGTTGGAAATGAACAGCACTGCAGGAGTTATTGCTTTTAGCGACACTCCGGATGGTGCGGAAATCAGTAGCGAATTTGAAGGATTAAAATCGGATGTTGGCAATTTAACAGTTCCCAACGGAAGCTTTTCACAGGTTTTTCAGTTTATGGAAATTCCTCTTTTTGTAAGGTACAGAGTTGTTGATTCAAAATTAGGGGTTGAACTTATTACGGGTTTGAATGCCGGAATTGTGGTTGGAAACGATGCGTATATTGATAATCAGTATGGTTTGCAAAAAATAGGTGAAACCCAGGATATTTCAACTGTAAATGTTTCAGGAACTGTTGGGGTGGGATTGAATTATGCTTTGAGTAAACATTTTTCCGTAGCACTTGAACCACGTTTCAATTATTATCTGAATTCAATAAATACAAGTTCGTTGGTTGATTTTCGACCCTACAGACTTGGATTTTATACAGGTGTTTCTTACGAGTTTTAATTGCATGTGCTGAATGCTGCAATCAACCTGGAAGTGAAAGCATTTCTTATTTGCCAGTTATTTCTCTTTTTCCCAGATTTGCAAAATGAACACAGTTTTGCTCAGCACAGCTTATTTTGCCCCGGTACAGTATTATTCAAAATTTCTGAAATACGATGAAATATATATTGAACAATTTGAACATTTCAATAAGCAAACCTATCGGAACAGATGCGTTATTTTGGGCGGGAACGGGCCAATTCAACTTGTAGTTCCGGTGGTAAAAGGGCGCGGACGAAAAATACTTATCAAAGACCTTAAAATTTCGTACGACATTGAGTGGCAACGAAACCACTGGCGAACCATATTCTCGGCTTACAATTCTTCCCCGTTTTTTGAATATTACAAAGATGACATTCAACCTTTTTTCGAATCAAAATTTGATTTCCTGTTCGATTTCAATTTTAAAATTCATGAAACTGTTTGCGAACTTCTTGAAATTCAGAATAACACTTTTTTAACAACTGATTTTGAAAAAGTACCTGACGATACTTTGAATTTACGTGAAACAATTTCACCAAAAATTTCATCCGAGGTTGATTTGGAATTTAAACCCCAAAAATACACACAGGTTTTTTCTGATAAACTTGGATTTGTTGAAGGGCTTAGCATACTTGACTTGCTTTTTAATGAAGGGCCAAACAGTTACACGGTTTTGGAGGCGAGTGTTGCACGTTAAAATTGAGGCGCTAAAAAGTATCGTAAAATTCTTTTTGCGCCTCAATTTCATGTTGTAAATAAATCTTTTAGTTTCCGAAACGCATTTTTTAAAGTTGCACGGTTAAAAAATCTGCGTTCAAAACTTCTGTTATAAATTTTCTCAGTTTGCTTTCGATCCGGCAGTTTTTGCTTTTGAATTTATTGTTTCCTTGATTTTTTCCTCAGTATCTTCAGCTTTTCCGCGCATTTCCGAAACTACATTGTCGAGTTTATCTTTGATATTATCGATTTTTTCACCAAGAGTATCAGTCATATCCTTAGTGGTTTTTTTTACCTTTTTCGAAATTTTCCTGCGGGTTTTTACACCTTTTCGGGGTGCAAATAAAACTCCTGTCAAAACTCCTGCTGCAGCTCCGGCAGCAAAACCTAATATTGCGTTAATCGTTCCTTTACTCATAGCATTTAATTTTTAAGTAATTTTTAATTTGTTTTGTAATCTCTGTTTTCTTATTAATTCTCTGTCGTGATTATTAGAAATAATTGTTCCGTAATTCCGAAACCATGTCACAGTAACATCAAACCTATATTAATCAGTTGTTTGTGTATGTGTTTAACTGATTGTGGTAAACAAAACTGGTGGTGTTTTTCTACAAACTGTGGAATTAGGTGTGGAATTACCGGACAATGTTTTGCAATGCAGGCAAATTTTAGAATGTATTACTTTCCCCGATAAAAAACATTTTCGACTTATTGAGGGTTGAATTATAAGGAGTCAAAAGTGTGATTTGTATAGTTTTTGTTCCGGTTACATTAAATTTTGAAAACTATGGACCATAATTTAAACTCAAACATTATTGAAGATATTTTTATTCTCGATTCGAAAAATGAATCTGAAACCGCTCTGATCCGGCAGTGTTTCGACATGGTAAATGTGTTTGTTGCCGCGATTGATTTAGATACAAATATTACATTAATAAACCGAAAAGGTTCTGAATTGCTTGGCTTGAAGATAGATAAACTTGAAGGGCAGAATTTTGTAAATCAGTTTATTATACCCGAAGAGAAAAACAAAGTGCAATCATTTTTAAACAACGTTTTTAAAAGTAAGTCGAAACAGGCACGGAATAAAAAATATCACCTTCAGACTTCAAATAGAGAAACTAAAATTATTGAAGCCAGAAGTATTCCAATTTATGACAGAAAGAACAGGATTCTTGGAATTCTGATTTCAGGAGAAGACGTAACCGGTTATGTCCGCAACCAGCACGAGTTACAGAACAATCTGAACCTGTACCGTATTTTAGCGCAAAATATTCCCGATATCAATTTGTATTTATTCGACGAGAAAAGGCGCTTTATTATTGCCGAAGGTACCGAAATGAAAAACAATGGTTTTGAAAGCAGTGATTTTGAAAACAAACACCTTTGGGAAATTAAAAGCAGGACTTTACAAAAAATATGGACACCATTTTTCGACGTGGTAATGGATGGTCAGGAAATTTCAGCTGAATATAATTTCAACAACTACTACTATCTAATTTGGGTAATTCCGTTAAAAAACCCCGGCAATGAAGCCTATTCGGGAATTGCAATTACTCAAAATATTACCGATGACAAAAAAACGGAACAAAAACTCAAACGCGCCAAAGAAACCGCAGAAAATGCCAACCGTGCAAAAAGTGATTTTCTGGCACGTGTCAGTCATGAAATTCGAACGCCGCTAAATGCAATTTTAGGTTTTACGGAACAGCTGAAGCAAACCCGATTAAACAACAAACAGGATGAATATGTAAAAATAATTGATAAATCGTCAGAGCATTTATTGTCGCTGATAAATGACATTTTAGTATTATCGAAAATTGAAGCACGGCAGTTAAATTTCAATAAAAGCCCGTTTAAAATTGAGAATACAGTAAAATACGTACACAACGCACTCGTAAATAAAGCAAAGGAAAAAGGACTGAATATCAGTTACCATTTAGATCCTAAACTTGATTTGGTTGTACTTGGCGATTCGTTTCGGCTTAGGCAGATTTTAATTAATATGCTTAGTAATTCAATTAAATTTACAAGTGCGGGTTACATTGAGTTGCGGTGTTTTTTAAGCCATCAGTACAAAAAGAAAATAAAAGTTCGTTTTGATGTTATTGACACAGGAATTGGTATTAAACCCGATAATCTTCAAATAATATTCGAGCAGTTTAAACAAGCCGATTCAGGTATTTCGCAAAAATATGGCGGAACCGGATTGGGCTTAACAATTTGCAAGAGCCTGATTGGAATGCAGGGCGGAAGTTTATCGGTTTCGAGCCAGGAAAATATTGGTACCACTTTTTCCTTCGTTTTACCTTATGAAATAGGTACAGAAACCGATATTGTTTCTGAAGATTGGGGCGAAATAGACACCAATAAACTGAGCGGTAAAAATGTTTTACTGGTTGACGATGACAGTGTAAACCGATTGCTTGTAAAAACAATTCTTGAAAAAATTAAGTGCAATTTCGATATCGCAAATAATGGAAATGAAGCTATCGCAAAGCTCGATGCAAATAAGTATGATATTATATTGCTCGACATTCATATGCCCGATATCAGCGGTGTTGATGTTGCCAAATATTTCAGGCAAACAAAAAACAATGAATCAACAAAAATTGTAGCTGTAACTGCTGCAGTGATGAAAGATGATATTAAAAAATACTACAAAGCCGGAATTGATGATTTTCTTGTTAAACCATTTAAAGAAGTTCATCTTTTTAATAAAATGTGCGAAGTGTTGTGGTCAAAAAAACTTCCATTTCCGAAACCCGTTGCCGAAATTATTTTAAAAGAGGAAATTCATCCGAAACTGTATGATTTAAGCGAACTCAAAAAAATGTCAGGTAACAACCCTGAATTTATTTTTAATATGTTAAACACTTTTATCATGAATTCGAAACAGGCACTTGAAAAGTTTGATAAGGCACTGGTAAATAAAAACAATAAACTTATTGCCGAAACAGCACATAAAATACTTCCCTCTTATCGCCATCTTGAAGTTAACTATGTAGTAAATAAGTTAATCAAGCTAAAAAATACAAGCCAAAAATCTACTGGGTTTACTGAAGTTAAGAAAGAAACCAAAAGTGTAATTCACACAATTAAGAAATTAATCAACGAGTTACAAAATGAGCTGCAGAATCTGAATTGGGATAAATAATATTTTATCAGATTTCGAGGCTCAATTTGTAGAAATAAAACCCAGTTGTGGAAAAACTCTACATATGCACACTTTATCCTTATTTTGAATTAAAATAAAATTCTTAAACATTGTACCCGTTTCTACAGCACTTTTAATTACACTCGTTTTGACTATCAGTCTATTATATTTCTGGCAGAGTTTTTTTCTTTTCTCTAAATTTTATATTCCTGTTTTTGGTATTTGTTTGGCAATGCACTTTGTAGATAAGTGTTAAAAAAATGAATAGCAAAGAGAACAAAAAAATTCAACAGGAAATTATCGGGATATTGAAAGTCAAGATTGAATGCGAATTGGGATATATGGTAAGCGAGTTGAAATATTCGTATAACCAGGTTTTACAAAATGTAATGCAACTTAAAAAGGAAGGCAAAATTTTAAAACTCCCTGGTCGCAATGGATATTTTTCATTGAAGAGTAACTGACTGATATTGAGGTTTAATTATAAAAAATAAATAAATTATGGGAAAGTATATCGATAAAACAATGGTAAGCAAGGCAATTATATCAAAAATCAGAAACGACAGAAACCCGAAAGAAATCAGAGCAGTGCACCTTGAGGAATATAAATCACCTGAAAAGATTTCATTAAATTCTGATAAAGAGTCTTTTGTGCCTGATATTGAAGCCGTTTATGAAAAGGAAAATATTGTTTATGAAATTGAATTAGACGACAAAATAGCGGTAAACAAGTGGCGCACCCTTTCGAAATATGCCAGGAAAAGTAACGGCAATTTTTATTTGGTTGTTCCAAGGAAACTAAAGGAATTTATAAAAAAGGAATTGGATAAAAATGCTGTAAATGCAGGATTAATAACATTTGGTACTAAAGCCGACTAAAAGAAAGGTATTTCTTAAACAGTATTGCAAAAAGTAAATTATAATCAATACTTTATAAACCTTATAAAATCTTAAAATGTTATATTTTAAGATTTTTATTTTTTAATGCACTTGTTTTGATTCCGTTTACACAAAATAAGTTAAGCCCAAAATTTATGAGACGAGTATTAATAATCGACGACGATTCATACATCAATAATTTGTTGGTTAATTATTTAAACCAACATAATTATGAAGCCGAAGGAACTTTGACAGGACGCAGTGGTATGAAAAAACTTGAAAGACTGAATTACGATTTGGTTTTATGTGATTTCAGGCTTCCTGACACCGATGGTTTAAAAGTTTTGCAACACGCAAAAACAAAAATGCCCAACTTGCCCATTATTATAATGACTGCCTACGACGACGTAAAAATGGCCGTTAAATTAATTAAAGCCGGAGCATTTGATTATATAACGAAACCAATTCATCCTGAAGAAATTCTGGAGCTGATTGAACGAGCCATTCACCCAAAAAACAGTGAAGAAAGCAGCAGTACATTTCATGAAAACTTTATTGTTGGCAACAGCGCCCGCATGAAAGAAATTATGGAACACATTAAACTTGTTGCACCCACCGAGTTAACCGTTTTGGTTGAAGGAGAAACAGGATCGGGGAAGGAATACATTGCTAAAGCCATACATTATGCCAGCAGCAGGAGCAACAAACCTTTGGTGGCTGTTGATTGCGGGGCCATTCCAAAAGAACTTGCCAACAGCGAGCTTTTTGGTCATATAAAAGGTGCATTTACCGGTGCAATAAACGATAAAAAGGGCGTTTTTGAACAGGCTAAGGGAGGCACACTTTTTTTAGACGAAGTAGGAAATTTACCCTACGAAAACCAGGTTAAACTTTTGCGGGCTTTGCAGGAAAGGGTTATCAGCAGGGTAGGCGACAATAAAACAATTAAAGTTGATGTGCGCTTAATTGCTGCCACAAACGAAGATCTAACCAACAATGTTGTTGAAAACGAATTCAGGGAAGACCTTTTTCATCGTTTAAATGAATTCAGGATTCAGCTCCCGCCACTACGGCAGCGTGGTGATGATATTTTGGAATTTACAGAGTTTTTTATTGAAAAGGCCAACAAAATTTTCAATAAACAGGTTTTGGGAATTGATGATAATGTGAAGGAACTTTTCGGAAAATACAATTGGTTTGGCAATATCCGCGAGCTAAGAAATATTATAAACCGCTCGGTTTTGTTATGCCCGGGCGATTATATTACTCCCGAAGTTTTACCTGATGAAATTAGGTTGAATAATCTTTTCGAAAGCAAAGGCATTAGACAAAACAGCTTTAACAACGGAAGTTCAGATTTAAAGGAAGCCACGCATGTTACCGAAAAAGAAATGATTAAAGATGCACTTATTAAAGCCAATTTCAACAAATCGAAGGCTGCCAAATTGCTAAATATCGACAGAAAAACCCTGTACAACAAAATTAAGCTACACAATATCGAAGTCCGGTAATAAGCTCAATAAACTGTTTCAATTCTTTATCGGGTAAGAATCGTCTCTCCAATTCTTATTTTGCGTGTGATATCACAAAATCTAATTACTAGTTATCAAATTGTCTTTGAGCCACTTCATTCATAAATCTGGATGTAATTTCCGAACCGTTGTAACCATAGGAATCTACCACCATCCCTTTAAGTCCCGAACTGGTTTTAACAACATATAAAATACTGTCGTCGGAAGGATTTGTCATACCATCGAAAC
>Ga0116151_10004779_pt1 | contig 11849 bp, 9 predicted proteins | sample AD_UKC117_MetaG_FD_89893 | JGI IMG/M metagenome (GOLD analysis project Ga0116151, IMG submission 89893) | Active sludge microbial communities of municipal wastewater-treating anaerobic digesters from Hong Kong - AD_UKC117_MetaG | ecosystem: Engineered > Bioreactor > Anaerobic > Digestate... | reverse complement strand
TGGTCGCTCCGGTCGCGCAGCTCGCCGTGCGCAAGGACCTGCATCCGGCCATTGAGGCGCTGCTGATCGATTCCGCCGTCGCGATTCATGGCGACGGGTCCCTGTTGTCCGCAGCAGGGACATGGCCGAACCCAGATGCGACGGACCTGCCGCTGTCGGGCCAGGCGCGGCGTTACTACAAGAACGGGCCGACTTTCCTTCGCCGCTATTTCTCTTTCGGCTGGGCGAATTTCCTTGACCGCGCCTGGGTGCTGGCGATCCCGCTTCTGACTCTCCTCTTCCCGCTGGTGCGTGCGGCGCCGCCGATCTACCGCTGGCGCGTGCGGCGCAAGATCTATGTCTGGTACAAGGACATCCGGGAGCTTGAAGGGCGCGGCCGGTCGTCACCGACGAAGGAAGAGCGGGAACGCATCCTCAAGGAACTGGAAGACCTGCAGGAGGAGATCGGCACGGTCGAAGTACCTTTGTCGTACACGGATGATCTCTACCGCCTGCGCAGTCATGTCGAATTCGTCAAGCAGCTGGTGCTGAACCCGAAAGGGGCCCATCCGTCCGCCGTGCTCGGCACCTGATCCGTCCTACCAGGTTTCGCACCAGGGCCTGAGGTCCAGTTCGTGTGTCCAGGCCGAGCGATGCTGGCGGTGCAGCCAGACATAGTTCTTCGCGATTTCGTCCGGCACCAGCAGCCCGTCGCGGGCGCGCCGCGCGTCGGCATCGGGCAGCATTTCCCGGATGAAGGCGGAGTCGATGGCCCCGTCGATGACCACATGCGCGACATGAATGCCTTTCGGGCCGAGTTCCCGCGCCATCGACTGCGCAAGGGCGCGCAGGGCGTGCTTGGCACCGGCAAAGGCCGCATAGCCCGATCCGCCACGGATCGCGGCCGTTGCGCCGGTGAAGATGATGGTGCCGCGCCCGCGCGGGCTCATCACGCGTGCGGCCTCGCGGCCCGCCAGGAAGCCGGCATACGCCGCCATTTCCCAGACTTTCTGATACACGCGGGCGGTCATTTCCGTGATCGGGAAGTTCACGTTCGCGCCGATATTGAAGACGCAGACCTCCAGCGGGCCGACCTCTGCCTCTATCCGTTCGACCAGGGCAATTGTCTCCGCTTCCTCGCGGGCGTCGACGCCGAAGGCGCGGGCCGTTCCGCCGTCCGCCTCGATTGCGGCGGCGAGGGATTCGAGGTCTTCGAGGTGCCGGGCCCGCCGCGTGATGCAGGCGGTCAGGCCTTCGCGGGCAAAGGCCCGCGCGATGGCGCCCCCTGTTGCGTCACCCGCTCCGACGATCAGCGCCGCGCCCTGCCTGTCTGCCATGGCGAAAGTCTCCTCTTGTGGTTTTCAGCAAGGCTCGCCTAGCGTGGCGGCGTTGCCAAGGGATCTGATGGTGAAGCAGCGCTTAACAATAGGCATTGCAGGCGCGGGGATCGGCGGCCTTTCTGCGGCGGCGTTCCTGGCGCGGCAGGGGCACGATGTCACGGTGTACGACCAGTTTGACGAGCCGGGGCCGGTCGGGTCCGGCCTTATCCTTCAGGAAACGGGCCTTGCCGTGCTGGGGGAACTGGGCCTGCGCGGTGCGGCCGAAGCGCTGGGAGCTGAGCTGCACCGGTTGCACGGTATTGCGAAGGGGACGGGGCGCACGGTGCTGGATGTGCGCTATTCGGCTCTGCGAAAAAGGCTCAGGGGCGTTGCCCTGCTGCGCCCGGTCCTGTTCGCGCTGGTCTACGAGGCAGCCCGCAAGGCGGGTGCGACCATCGAACCGAAGACGCGGATCATCAATGTGAGCCGCGCAGATGGCCTGCTGACCAGCGGGGAAGGGGCGACGCTGGGCGTGTTCGATGTGATCGTCGATGCATTGGGCGTGCGCTCGCCGCTCTCAGATCTGCCGCGGGTCAAGCTGCCCTATGGCGCGCTGTGGGCAACGCTACCATTGCCGGAGGACGGTGCGTTCCGGTCCGGTGCGCTGGAACAGCGATATGACGGCGCGCGAAAAATGGCGGGCGTCATGCCGTCCGGCCGCGCGACGCCGGAAGGGCCGGAGACGGCGACCTACTTCTGGTCCATCCGCGCCGGCGACTATGCCGCCTGGCGTGCCCTGCCACTCGCCGACTGGAAAAAGCAGGCGGTCGAGTTGTGGCCGGAGACGGAGCGCCTGCTGGAACCCGTCACGACGCATGACCATCTCACCTTCGCGCGCTATGCGCACCGCACGCATTGGCCGGTCGTCGAAGGCCGGCTCGTGCACCTTGGCGATGCCTGGCATGCAACCAGCCCGCAGCTGGGACAGGGAGCTAACATGGCCCTGCTCGATGCCCTTGCGCTGTCCCTCGCCCTGTCCGTGCGCGGTGAGACTCATGAGCGTCTGAAAGAGTATCATAGGATGCGGGTGGGGCATGTGCGGCTGTTTCAGGCGATGAGCTATCTTTTCACGCCGGTCTATCAGTCGGATTCGACGGTGCTTCCGTGGTTGCGGGACTGGCTGGCGGCGCCGCTCAGCCGGGTGTGGCCGGCTCCGCCGCTGCTGGCAGCGATGGTGTCGGGCGCGCTGGGAGCGCCGCTGAAGAAGCTGCATCTGAAGCCCGCGCGCTAGCGCTGGCAGGCGGGGCAGTAGAAGGTCGATCGGCCTGACTGGACGAGGCGCCGGATTGCCGCTCCGCAGGCGGGGCAGGGCTCTCCTTCGCGGTCATAGACGGCGAAGCGGTGCTGGAAATAGCCGAGCTCGCCGCTGGCGCTTGCGAAGTCGGATATGGAGGATCCGCCGGCCTCGATCGCCTCGGCGATCACCTCGTTGATGGCCGGGGCGAGGCGTTCGGCCCGCCGGCCCGGAATGCTCTGCGACAGGCGCTTCGGCGAGATCCTGGCGCGCCAGAGCGCCTCGCAGACATAGATGTTGCCAAGGCCCGCGATCACCGACTGGTCCAGCAGCGCGGCCTTGATCGGCGCCTTCTTTCCCTTGAAAGCCGTGTCGAGATAGGCGGCCGAGAACCCGTTGCTCAGCGGTTCCGGTCCCATGGCCAGGAGCCGGGGATAGGTATCGAACCTGTCCGCGGGCCAGAGCTCCATGAATCCGAAGCGGCGGGGGTCATTATAGGTGATCCTGGTGTCAGTATCCGTGATCATAATGACATGGTCATGGGCAGGATCGGTGCCCGTATCGTGATGGAATGTCGCCGTCGGCCCACCGCTCACCGTGAACCGGCCGGTCATGCCGAGATGCATCACGAGCACCTCGCCCGACGACAGGTCCGCGGTCAGGAATTTCGCCCGCCGCCCGAGCCTGAGGACCCGCTGGCCCTGAAGCCGCGCCGCAAAATTTTCAGGAAAGGGAAACCGGAGATCCGCCCTGTGCTGCGTCACGGAGACGATGCGGTGGCCTTCCAGCGCTGGCGCCAGTCCGCGGCGAACTGTCTCGACTTCGGGCAATTCAGGCATCGTTATCGCATATAGCCTAGGCCGTTCGGGGTAACTATGGTGGCGCGCATGTCTGCAGAACCTGAAACAGAGCGCCCGGATACTGAGCGCAGGGTCTCCTTCGGTTTCGAGGAGGTGACGGAGAGCGAGAAGGTGGCGCGCGTCAAGGGCGTGTTCCGTTCGGTCGCCTCACGCTACGACCTGATGAATGACCTCATGTCCGCCGGCGTGCACCGCCTGTGGAAGCATGATGCAATGAACCGCGTGAACCCGCAGCCGGGCGAGCGGCATCTCGATGTGGCCGGCGGCACCGGCGAACTCGCCCGCGCCTTCCTGGAACTGGCCGACAAGGCCGGCAAGCGCCGCGGCACCGACAAGCCCGCGACCGCAATCGTTTCCGATATCAATGAGGCCATGCTGGAAGCGGGCAAGGCCCGGCCCGACAACGCGCAATGGGGCGATCGCCTCAACTGGGTCTGCGCCGACGGGCAGAACCTGCCCTGGGCGGACCGAAGCTTCGATGTGGTGACCGTCTCCTTCGGCATCCGGAATTTCGCGGACCGCGTGGCGGGCCTGAAGGAGTTCCGGCGCGTGCTGAAGCCGGGCGGGCGGCTGGCCGTGCTGGAATTCAGCCACATGACCGTCCCCGCCCTGCAGCAGGCCTATGACACCTATTCCTTCAACGTGATCCCGCGCCTCGGCAGCCTCGTTGCGGGCGACAAGGACAGCTACCAGTACCTCGTCGAATCGATCCGGAAGTTTCCCGATCAGGAGACCTTCCGGCGAGAGATTGAAGGCGCCGGCTTTTCGAACGTGTCGGTGACGAACTATTCGGGTGGCATCGCGGCGCTGCATTTCGGCTGGGCCGTCTGATCATGGGCATGATGGGGGATTACGGGCGGCTGATGCGCGCGGGCGTGGCGCTCGCGCGGCATGATGTCGTGCTGCCGGCGGACTACCAGTCGCGTCTGCCGATTCCGGCCCGGATCGCCGGGCGCTTGCTGCGCCTGTTCACGGGTGGGGCGAGGGGGAGGCCGGGCCAGCGCCTGGCCCGTGCGCTGGAAGGACTGGGCCCGGCCTATATCAAGCTCGGCCAGTTCCTGGCGACGCGGCCGGACGTGTTCGGCTCGGAAGTCACCTCCGACCTCGACCACCTGAAAGACAAGCTGCCGCCGTTTCCGATGAAGGCGGCGCGCGCCGCGCTGGCAGTGGAGTTCGGCGCAGCCGAAGCGGAGCGCCTGTTCCCGGATCTGTCGGAGCCGGTTGCCGCCGCCTCGCTCGCGCAGGTCCACCGGCTGGACCTGCCGGACGGCCCGCGCGCGGTGAAGATCCTGCGCCCGAAGATCGAGGAGCAGCTGACGAAGGAACTCTCCGCGATGAAGCGTGCCGCGCGCACCATCGAGGGCATTTCTGCAGAGAGCCGGCGCCTGAAGCCTGTCGCCTTCACCGAGACCATCGCCACCGCCATGATGCGGGAGACGGATTTGCGCCTCGAGGCCGGCGGGGCCGACGAGATGCGCGCACTCAGCGAGAAGAACGGCTATTTCCATATCCCGAAAGTCGACTGGGACCGGACCGGACGCCGCGTGCTGACGACCGGCAGGGTCGAGGGCACGCCGCTGACCGACCCGAAGGCGCTGGACCAGCCCGGCATCGACCGCAAGAAGCTGGCGAACGACATCACCCGCGGCTTCCTCACCAACGCGATCGAGCACGGTGTCTTCCATGCCGACATGCACGAAGGCAATCTCATCCTGACGCCGGAGGGCCGCATCGCCCTTGTTGATTTCGGCATCATCGGCCGCATCGGCATGACGGAGCGGCGTTTCCTCGCGGAAATCCTCTGGGGCTTCCTGAAGCGCGATTATGTGCGCGTCGCGGAAGTGCATTTCGAAGCGGGCTATGTGCCGCCGACGCAATCGGTCGGCGACTTCGCGCAAGCCCTGCGCACCATTGGCGAGCCGATCCACGGCAAGCCGGCCGAGGAAGTCTCGATGGGCCGGGTGCTGCTGCAGCTGTTCGACTACACGCATACGTTCGGCATGGCGCTGCGCCCGGAACTTGTCCTGTTGCAGAAGACGATGGTGCAGGTGGAGGGCGTCGCGCGTGCCATCGACCCCACGCACAATATCTGGAATGCGTCCGAGCCGGTCGTCGAGGGGTGGATCAGGCGCAGCTTCGGCCCGCAGGGGGCGGCGAAGCTGGTCGCGGATAATGTCCGTGAAGTGACGAACCGGCTGAAGCGCCTGCCGGAAGTCATGGACCGGTTCGAGGCCTTCATGGAGCATGAGACGGCTGAAGCGCCGCCGCCGCCCAGGGAGCGCTTCGCGCCGTGGTGGGGCTGGTTCGGGCTTGCCGCGGTGCTTGCCGGTCTGGCAGTGTGGGCCTTCAAATAGGAGGCCAGCCAATGTCACATACCGGCGGATGCCAGTGCGGGCGCGTGCGCTACGAGATGGACGTGCTGGAATATTCCCACGTCTGCCACTGCCGCATGTGCCAGAAGGCGACCGGGGGCTTCTTCGCCGCGCTGGTCGGCGCCCCGAAGGACAGGATCCGGTGGACGGCAACGCCGCCGGAGGAGTTCTGGAGCTCCAACCTCGCCAAGCGTGCCTTCTGCAGTGCCTGCGGCACACCGATGGGCTTCACCTATGACCTGCCGGAGGCGAGGCAATATGTGACCATTGGTACCCTCGACCATCCGGAAGACGCCCCGATCACCCACCAGTTCGGCCTGGAGTCGAAAGTGCCGTTCGTCGAGTTCTGCGAAAGTGTTCCCGGCGAGCGCACAGGCGATACGGCCGCGGTCGGCGAATTCCTGGCGAAAATGGTCTCCCGCCAGACGTGAACTCAACTGTAAGGGGTATGGGGTTATAATGGCAGGGTCATCGCCCTACGCTGGCCCCAGCTTCCTGACGAAAGGACTGCCCATGAAGGCCCTCCTCGCCGCCGCCCTCGCTCTCGGCGCTGTCGCAGCCGCACCCGCAGCGCGCGCCCAGACGGTCGACTACCAGCGTCCGGACGTCGGCAATGGCTGGTATCCCGAGCGCGGCAGCGCCGCGCCGGCCGATGCGGAGGATGAGGGCGAGGCGAACTATTATCCGAACCGTCCGGAAGAGGGGAATGGCTGGTATCCCGCCCGCAAGACAGCGCCGGCACCCGTCGCTGCGTCGGCGTCGCCCGGAACGGCGCCTGCACCGGCCCCGATGCCTGCGCCGCAACCGCAGCCGGTCACTCAGCCGATGCCGCAGCCTGACCTGCGCCCCGTCGCGCCGCCGCAGCCTGTTGCGGTGTCGCAGCCGCTTCGTTCGACCCAGCCCGCGCCCGCTGTTGCGCCGCAGCGCGTGCCGGCGCCGCAGTCTGCCCCCCGGGCCGTACCTGCGCTCGCCGGCGCTCCGGCGCTTCGCTACAATACCAGCGCCTCGAAAGTCGTGGCGGTCGCCCCGGCGCCGGCACCCGCCCCGCAAAGCGGCGTACGCGTCTTCCGCTCCAGCGAGGCCAGCATCGCCCATCCGCGGCCCGGCCTGCAGCAATCGGTGACGGCGGCCCCGGCGGCGCCGCCGCAGCAGATGAAGGTCGTCCGCCTGACGCCGGGCCCGAATGCGACCGTCACGCGCTACGGCACCGAAGTCGTGGTCGACCCCGATGCCTTCCGGCCGAAGCCGAAGACGATCCGCGTCAATCCTTAACGGTCACGGTGTTTTCACGGGGTTTTCATGGGGCCGTGGCAAGGATTCTGCTGTAAGGACAGGTATCAGAAGCCTTAACCTGGACCGATGAGCGACAAACGCATCCTCCTCATCATTGGCGGCGGCATCGCGGCCTATAAGAGCCTGGAGCTCATCCGTGAGCTCGGCCGCCGCGGCATTGGCGCCCGTTGCATCCTCACCCATGGCGGCAGCCAGTTCGTGACGCCGCTGTCGGTGTCCGCGCTGTCGGGGGAGAAAGTGTTTACCGAACTCTTCGACCTCGATGACGAGGCCGAGATGGGCCATATCCAGCTCTCGCGTTCGGCCGGCCTCGTCGTCGTCTGCCCGGCGACGGCCGACCTGATGGCGAAAGCCGTGCACGGCCACGCCAATGACCTTGCCTCCACCACGCTGCTCGCCACTGACAAGCCGGTGCTGATGGTGCCCGCCATGAATGTGCGCATGTGGCAGCACCCGGCGACGGAGCGCAATGTTGCCCAGCTCCGCGCCGACGGCGTCACCGTGATGGAGCCGGACGAAGGCGCGATGGCCTGCGGCGAGTTCGGCCCCGGCCGCCTGCCGGACGTGCCGGCGATTGTTGCGGAGATCGAGCGTGCGCTGGCCGGGGAGGGGAGCGGCCTGCTGGCGGGCGCCCATTGCCTCGTCACGGCCGGGCCGACGCGTGAGCCGCTGGACCCGGTGCGCTTCCTGTCCAATCATTCCTCCGGCCGCCAGGGCTATGCGATTGCCGGTGCGCTGGCGCAGCTTGGTGCGCGGGTGACGCTGGTCTCGGGCCCGGTCTCTATTGCGCCGCCGCGCGGTGTGGACCTCGTGAAGGTCGAGACGGCCCGGCAGATGCTGAAGGCGTGCGAAGATGCCCTGCCGGCGGACGTGTTTGTCTCCGTGGCGGCCGTTGCCGACTGGCGCCCGGCCCGCGCCGCGACCAAGAAACTGAAGATCAAGGGCGCCGGCAGTGACGCGCCCTCGATGGAACTGGCCGAAAACCCGGACATCCTGAAGACGCTCTCCAACAAGCGGAAACAGCGGCCCGCGCTGGTCATCGGCTTTGCCGCCGAAACGCATGATGTCGAGGAGCATGCCGAGGCCAAGCTGAAGCGGAAGGGCTGCGACTGGATCGTCGCCAACGATGTATCCGGCGACGTCATGGGTGGAACCGAAAACCAGATTGCGCTCGTCACGCGCGCCGGCACCGAGCGCTGGCCCCGCATGGGCAAGGACGAGGTCGCCCGCCGCCTCGCGCTGAGGATCGCCGAAACGCTGCCCGGTCTCGACAACGGCCTGAAGCTCGCGGCAGAGTAGGGCGGCGGCGCCCGGACCTGGCCTTCCCCGAAGACGCGCTGCGGCATGGCACAGCAATTCGGAAGACGACTCATGCGGGCGATGATCCTGCGCACCCTGAAATGGCTGCTGGCGCTGGCGATTGCCGGCCTGCTGGCCTTCGTCGGCGTGGTCTACTGGCTCTTCTATGACAACCGCATGCCGCATGACGGGAGGTTTCCGCTAGACCTCGCCGCGCTGCACCAGGCGGCGGACGCCATGCCGGGCGAGAAGGCAACCCGGATCGAGGTCGAAACGGTCTCGCACACGCCTGTGCCGCGCATCGCCATGGTGGCCGGGACAGGCTGGAAGAAGACCGACATGGTGCGGAACAGTTACCGCGTCGTCTTTCCGGAGGGGAGCCTGATCATCGACACCGGGCAGGACCGGGCCGACGCGCTCCGCTTCGGCGCCAATGCCTATGACGATGAGGCATGGACCCGCATCCTGGCCGGGATTGCATCTGCCGATACGATCGTGCTGACCCACGGCCATGGCGACCATGCCGACGGGCTGGCGGCCAGTGCGGACGTTCCGGGCATTGCCGGCAAGGCCCGGCTGTCGGCCGCGCAGATGGCCACCATGGCGAATGGCGGACTGGATACATCCGCTTTTCGCCCGACGCTTGACTATGACGGCGTGCTTGCCCTTGCGCCCGGCGTGGCGCTGATCGCTGCACCGGGCCATACGCCGGGCTCGCAGATGGTCTATGTGCAGCTGGCAGGCGGGCAGGAATACCTGTTCATGGGGGATACGGCCTCCATGGCTGACAATGTCCGCCTCGGCCGCATCCGGTCGCACTATGTCACCGACAGGATCGGCAAGGATGACCGCCACGCCGTGTTTCTCCAGACGGCGGCGCTGCAACGCCTCGCCGCGGAGGACCCCGGGCTGGTTCTGGTTCCGGGCCATGATGCGTCGGCTACGGCTGCTTTCGAGGCGCAGGGCCTGTTGCAGCCGGGCTTTTCGGGCCCCTGACGGCGCCCGCCGCGCTAGTAGTGATGCCCCATCAGGAGGAAGTCGTGCAGGATGTCGTCCGGTGCGGCATCTGCGCCGAGCTGAGCGAATCCCGTCAAAGGGTCCGCCCACGTATCAACCGCGGCCACAGTCATGGCCAGTTCCGTGTTCAGGCCGATATCGAAAGCGTCGACAAACGGGGACGTATCCTGGACCGGAGCGGTGAGGCTGTCGAAATCGAAAGTGTCCTCGGCGGCAAGCGTGGTTGCCTTTCCGACTGTATCCTGCACTTCGGCGACCGGTGGGTCGGCAAAGATGATGCTGTCGAGCACGTCCTGCACGGTGTGGCCGTTGAGGCTGATCTTCAGCTGGAAGTCATCAGCGCCGAAGCCCTGGATTAGCTTCATGATCGTGCCGCCACCGACAAGGCGGACTTCGAGATCGTCCAGGGTCAGTCCGAGAGCGGACAGGTCGATCGCATCCTGCGCATCCCATCCGGTCAGGAAATCGAGGGACGAGGATGTGGAATCGCCCGGCTCGAAGATGTACCGGTCCGCGCCATCGGTCCCCGCCGACTGCTCCGCCACGCCGGCAGTGAAGTTGATGTCGTTGTAGACAGAGACCGACGCGCTGACGAGTTCCAGCACAAGGTGGCCCGTTTCCTGTGAGACGAGGTCAAGTGTGGTGCCGGCCGGAGCGTAGATCGACATAGTTTGGTCAGACTCACCGTCTCCATCCATGTCCCAGTTGAGGCCAATCGCGTTTGCAAAAAGCTGAACCTGGACTTCGCCGGCGGTACCCGAGAACGCGTCCTCGCCGATGAAGATGTACGACTCGATGCCATCGGCAGCATTTCCATCCGCAATGTCGAGACGTTCGCCGACTTCCATGTCCCAGATCACGTCGCCGGCAAATTCCCGAATGCCGTCAACTGTTGCGAATGTGTCGTTTCCGGCCCCGCCAAACAGCGAGTCTTCCCCGGATCCGCCGGCGAGCCAGTCGTCGTCATTCTGTCCCTGCAGACTGTCGTTGCCCTCTCCGCCGAACAGCAGATCGTTGCCGTCGCCGCCCTGCAGCGTGTCACCGCCGCCACGACCGTCGATAGTGTCTTGCCCGCGCAGGGCGGTAATCGAATTGTCGCCATCGTCGCCGATGACGTTATCGCTAAAGGATGTGCCCTTGATATTTTCTATTCCGACGATGGTGCCGGACCCTCCATAGCCGTCATCGACAATAAGACCCGCCGACAGGTCGACGGTGACGCCGAGCGTGCGCCCTTCAAATCCGAATATGGGCCCGGAGGCGTCGGTGGTCGCAAACATGCGATCGGCCAAGAAGGACAGGCGATCCGTACCCGATCCACCATCAATTAGCGTCGGCGCTTGGTCGATCCAGATATCGTCATTGCCACCAAGGCCGTGGACCTCATCCCCGCCGCCGCCATACAGGACGAGCCTATTGTCATTGTCATCGCCGACAAGAAGATCATCCAGCGTGGACGAGATTTCAGCATTCTCGATGCCCGTCAGCAGGTCTTCGCCGAGAAAGCCATCCTGATAGGCATGCCCCTCGATCAGGTTCACGTAGATTGGTTCAGCAAGGAAGGCGTTTGACGACCCATAGACAACGGTGTCCCAGCCTTCGCCACCGTTGATCTCATCCATTCCGCTTGAGCTCGCAATGATGATGTCGTCGCCCCCAAGCGCATTGATGATTTCGTCACCGTCAACGCCGGACAGGTGATCAGGCCCTTCTGTCCCTTCAATGACGATTGGCCCGCTTGCCTGGGCGTCGAACGAAACATGGTAGTCGCCGATGGCAAAATTTCCTGCGCCCATGACTTCGAGATAATAGGTTCCTGAAGTTGCAGGCGTGAAGACGACACGGGATATGCTGGAGCCGGCGGCGCTCTCCGAGGCAACCTGACCGCCGTCGTCGAACAGCGCCGTGACCGGTTCTGTGAGGGGCCTATCACCGGTCCCCTGCGTCTCGAACACATAGGTCTGCCCGGCGGTAAGCTCCACCGCGATCCAGTCCCGGTCGGAGCGGAATTCGAGCGCGCTCAGCAAGGTTTCTCCACCGGCGAGCGTGGCCGTAGTGGAACTGTCGCCGGCGATGTCCCCATCAGGCGGAGTAACCGTTACCGTCAGGTCGCCGACACTGCCGCCTTCGAGCGTGTAGGTGATGTGACTTGTCCCCACATGTGCGTCATCCGGAACAAAGGTGAGCGTTCCGTCGGCGTTAAGCCCGATCTGGAAGCCGAACGGAGAAGCAATCGATTCACCCGGAGCAACAGGCTCGCCGAGGAGTTCGATGACTGCAAGTCCGGCATTGTCCGGATCGAGATCGTTCGACAGAACATCTATGACAATGGGTGTCTGGAAGGCCGTCTCGGCTGTGTCTGCGACGGCAGTCGGAGGGGCCCGGTCACTGTCGAACAAAAGGCTGACGAGCACGT
>Ga0116151_10004778_pt1 | contig 11851 bp, 6 predicted proteins | sample AD_UKC117_MetaG_FD_89893 | JGI IMG/M metagenome (GOLD analysis project Ga0116151, IMG submission 89893) | Active sludge microbial communities of municipal wastewater-treating anaerobic digesters from Hong Kong - AD_UKC117_MetaG | ecosystem: Engineered > Bioreactor > Anaerobic > Digestate... | reverse complement strand
GCCATGCCCGAGCAGTTGTCGTTGCACAGGGACGGATGGCAGGTGTGCGTGAACAGCAGCACCTCATCAGTGGTCGCACCCGGTAGAACGCACTCGGCGTAGGTCAGCGCGCCGTTCGTGAGGCTCGAATCGATCACAACCTCATAGGGTCCCGGCTTGAGGCTCTCCAGCGTGCGATGCGAGAGGCAGAAGCCCCACGTCTCCTTCCAATAGGTGGTGCGGTAAGGGATCCAGTCCGGCCGATCGGGGAGCGTGTGCAGGTGCGGCCGGAGATCTTCGAGGTCGAGAGTTGCGCGTACCGGTACGCTGTAGCCGACGACGTGGATATTATGCTCGCGGTAATCGACGATCCGCCGCCCGCTTGCATCCTTGATGTAGGCGTCGCGGATCGTCCATTCTTTCGGCACCTCCCAGTCATAGACCGGGCTACCCGAGGGTACCTCGCTCAGCGTAAGCGGAATCAATTCGCCAAGGATCGCAAGTGTCTCGCGAACGCCTCGGCCGGTCAGGCTGCGTGGCAGGGGATAAAGCCTGGCGATCAGCGCCATCAGCGCGTCGCCGACAGCCGCAGAGGAGTCCTCAATCGCCGCGGCGGGCGAAACAGCGGGGGAGACCATGGCCTTAGCGGTGTCCTCTAGTCGCCGCTGCAATCCGTCCCAGCGCGGCATTTCGGTGCGGCGGGGCGAAGCAGCTGATGTTTCAAACGGCGGCCGAACACGAACGCTTTCGGGCTCACAAATGCGACCGCGTCGGCGCAAAACGTGATCAGGTTGTTGCCGGCGCCCCACCACTTGAGCAGGCTCGCGTAGGCATTTCTGCGTTCCGGCAAGTCCTGCAGGTGCCGGTGTACCATCCGCACGTAGTCGCGATAGACCATCAGATGGCCGAACCGGTTCCAGTGCCCGCCTTTGCTGTCGTGATGGGCAGCCCAAGCCGCCCGCACGACGGCGCTGGTGGCGCGTTTCTGATGCTCGCGATTGGCAATCAAGGGTTCATCAATTTGCAGAAACCGGCCAAGCAATGCGAGTTCGGCAATGATGACCTTGTCCGAATTGTAGTATGCCGCCATCGGTTCAATGCGTTCAAAAGCACTGCGGCGGATCAGGGCAAAGAGTTCCGAATTGCGATGCGACTTCAAGATGCAGACCGCAAACCGCTCCGATGGCCGTTCTGACACGCGCGCGGCGATCAGATCGCTGTCGTAGATCCTGATCTGTTCGCCCTTGTCGTCGATGACCTGGACGAGGGAACTGCACAGCGCCGCTTCGCTATCGGCATCAAGGGCGGCGACCGCTTTGGCGAGGAAGGTCGGCGCAATGCGATCGTCATGCGCCAGCCACTTGAAGTATGTCGTGGGCGAGCAAAGACGGTAAACGAGATCGTAGTTGCACGCGGCGCCACGGTTGTAGGCGCTCCGGTGGTAGCGGATCCTGAAATCGCGCGCCGCGTAGGCGCGACACACGGATTCCGTCGCGTCCGTCGAGGCGTTGTCGGAAATGACGAGCTCAAAGTCCTCGAACGTCTGCGCAAGGACCGATTCGATCGCGTCGGCGATATAGTTCTGCCCGTTGAAAACGGGTATGCCAATCGCCACACGCGGGGGGGAGGCGAGGGTCAATGCGACTTCCTATAGCTTTTCTTGTTCAAGGCCCTGTTGCCACAACTTATACGCGTTTGGCGCCGCTGGTTCAAGCAGCAATAACCGGGAGCGGGCGGATAGCGCCCAAGCCGCGGACCTAATTCGCCACGCTTGAGCCAATGGTCACCGCGGAAACGGCGCCATACATCGCGCCGCGCATGGGATCGGTGCATCCGCTCGCCGACCCGGTTCGTTCGCGCTATCGCTAAGGCGTGATACCGCCGTGGTCGATCTGCCGTCAACCGCTGCGGCGGGGGCTCGTGCAGCGCCCCAATCGGGCGATTCACGCCCGAGCAAAGTTGTCACTGCACAACATATTGAATCGCGTGCACTTTCCGCACAAGCAGGATGTACGCTCTGTTTGTGCCAGTGCACGAGCGTCAATCGGCTTGCAGCCGATGCGTGGAGACGGCATACCCGATCCAGCCGATCCGGCGGCTCCCGCCCGCGACCGGTGCGTTCCGCTGATCAAGGCGCTGCCGATGACTTCCACAACCCAAACATCCGCCACCCAGCCACCGGTCGCTTCTGGCCTGCTCGGGGGCCGGATTGCCCTCGTCACCGGTGCTTCGCGCGGGATCGGCCGTGCGGTGGCACTCGCCTTTGCCCGCGAAGGCGCGGAGCTCATCGTCGTCGGCCGCACGCAAGGGGCGCTGGAGGAGCTCGACGACGCGTTGCGCGCGGAAGGCCGCCAGGAATCGCTGGTGGTGGGCGACTTGGCCGATGGAACACTCGTTGACCGGATTGGCGCTGCAATCTTTGCCCGCTGGGGCCGTCTCGACGTCCTCGTAGGAAATGCCGCCACGCTGGGGGTCCTCGGTCCCCTGGGTCATACGGAGCCCGCGGTTTTCGAGCGTGTGATCACTGTCAATCTGATTGCCAACTGGCGCCTGGTGAGGTCGTGCGATCCGCTTCTGCGGGCGTCCGACGCCGGGCGAGCGATCTTCGTGACCTCAGATGTCGCGCCCGGCCGTGCCTACTGGGGCGCTTACGCCGCGAGTAAGGCCGGCCTTGAGGCGATGATCCGCACATATGCTGGGGAGATGGCGAAAACGGATGTGCGCGCCAATCTGATCGATCCCGGCCCGACGCGCACGCAGCTACGCGCAACGGCCTTTCCCGGCGAGGATCCTGAAGCGCTCAAGCCGGCCGACGATCCAAGGTTGATCGAGGCCTTTATCGCCCTGGCACTGCCCGCCTGCCGGCGCAACGGCGAGATCGTGCAGATCGACTGAGCTCAGCCGTCGTCAGAGGATGAAATCCGAGGCCACGTAGTCCTCGGGGGCGTAGGCCGAGCCGTCGCGGGAAAGGATCTCCATCTCAGTAGATGAATCGGCATCGGTGTTGAAGAGGATCAGGGTATCGACCCCTCCGGCCTGGACCCGTATCTGGCCGGGACCGGTGAAGTCCGCTGTGCCGATAAAGACGAATGCCTGGTCGCCGGCGATCGTCGTGTCGGCATCAATCCCGGAAACGTCGATCACATCCGCAACGAAATCGCCTGGGCTCTCGAAGTAGATCTGGTCGCGGTTGCTGGATCCCGCTTTTGATTGCGCTGTGCTCGTGTAGACCAAGGTATCGTAGCCAACGCCACCATCCAGTGTGTCGCGGCCGGTATGACCGTAGAGAGTATCGTTTCCGCTGTCGCCGACCAATGAATCGTTGCTTGAGTATCCGAACAGGTAGTCGTTGCCGTCGCCACCAATGAGCGTGTCATAGCTATAATAGCCGTACAGAGTATCGTTTCCGGAGCCGCCGTAAACGAGATCATTGCCGGCATCCCCGTTGATCCTGTCGTTACCGGCCCCACCGTCGATCGTGTCGTTGCCTTCGCCGCCGGTGATAGTGTCGTTGCCGTCCGTCGTCACGACGCCCGGGTTGCGGCCCCAGATTGTGTCGTCGCCGTCGCCGCCTTCGAGCAAATCGGCGCCGCTTCCACCCTCCATGGTGTCGTTGCCGGCGTTGCCGCGGATAATGTTGTTTGCGGTGTTGCCGCGAATCACATCGTCTGCCGAGCCGCCGAAGGCATTCTCGATCGTCACGCCGAGCGCGATGTTCAGTGTCTTGGCGTTCTCGCCTCCGGCTGTGTCGTAGGCCGGGCCGAGCTTGCTCCAGACGCCGGCGGTGAGGTTGATCTCGGCTTCGCTCGATTGGTTCGACCAGTCGATCGCGTCTGTCCCGCCGCCATCCCAGATCGTCTCCAGGATCTGCTCACCAGCGCCCCACTGGTAGGTCGTATTGCCGGCGTTGGTCGCCATGTTGGCACCGTAGAGATGCTGCAGGGCGGCAATGTCGTAAATGCCTGGCGTGCTCGGAAAGAACGTATTGGTATAGGCGCTGCCGATCGTCTGATTGATGTATGAGCGGTAGCTCATCACCGTGTTGCCGAGGTAGTCAAGGTTGACAGCCAACACGACGCCCGAGCCGTCGGTGTCATGCGGGTGCTTGAGCCCCAGCGCGTGGCCGATCTCATGCATCAAGCCGAGCAACGAGTAGCTGCCGTCGGCGGTGCTGTCGAAGTAACTGTTGCGGCCGAGCCAGACATCGCCACCTTCGGCAGAACCGGTGGGATAGTAGGCCCAGGCCGTCGAGGGCAACGAGCTTGAGGCGAAACGCATGTCACCGACGACGGTGCTGCTCTCCGTCACCTCTACAAATGTCACGTTGGCAACAGCGCTCCAGGCGTTGAGCGCCTTGCGGGCAACCTCCATCTGCGTCCCGTTCAGCGGCTGGAAGCCGTAGCTTGGCTCGCCGCTGCCGTAGCCGGTGCGCCACAGGAGGCCGGACTGGGCGAAACTGTAAGTGACGGTGACCGCTTGTCCGACCGCGCCGCTGCCCCACTTCGATCCCCCTAAGAGCGCATTGGTCGTTGCGGTGCTGGAGTTCGCAACAGTCGACCACGGGCCGTAATCGGCTGGGGCGACCGAACTCGGCTGGGGTGCCGCGGCAGGGCTGGAGACCGCATGCGCGCGAAGAAAGCTCTCGGCTGACAGGTTCATCGGGTCCGGTCCCTCTTGCTGTCGGGCAGCAGAGTCGCCGAAGGACACACTGCGCCGCAAGTGAGAATGAATATCGGCTGAGCCGATCGCCGGAGCAGATCAATTAAGCCTGTCTTCGAATCCGGCGCGGGGCGATGCTGCGAAGCATTATCAACGCGAATACTTCGCGACAACCACCCCTGACGCCCACATCTTAATTGTAAAGGGCGCAAAAGCTAAAATATTTATTTGTTTACTTATTTCGCAACGCCACAGATTAATTTGCAGGCATTGTCGCGAAAATTTGACTTACTTTGGGTGGGTGAATGCGGGCTGGTTGGGAGCGCTGCCGGACTTCGCCCCGGCTCACGGTCCGGCCGTGGTGACTGCTGCACCACGGCCGGCCATGGAGGCGAGGGACTGCACTTGTCGTCTAAGCACACGCGTGGGAAGGAGGCACGCGGGTGCGGGGGGCTCGGCTCACACGAGCAGGAAGTCCGCGGCACCTAAGGCTGCAGGGTCGATGCCGTGCACCAGAGCGATCGTAGCGTTCGTTGCGGCGTCGGTGATGAGGGTGTCGGTCCCGCTTTCGACGAGGCTCAGGTCCTCGAAGCTCAGGTCGGCGAGGCCGAAGCGGTCAACACCCAGCTCGAAGTCGAGGATGACGTCCGTACCGGCATTGGCTCGCAGGACGAACACATCCGTGCCGCCGTCACTGCCGTCGAGGGTGTCATTGCCCGTACCGCCGTCCAGCCGGTTGTCGGTGCCGCCGACCACGGTGATGCTGTCGTTGCCGGAGCCGCCAAGGATCACGGAGCGAACGACGGAGTCAGCAGCGAACAGCGCTGGTGCGGTTGCCACGATCACGTCGTTACCGGAACCGGCATCGACCGTGTTGGTGACCGTTGACCACGTGGAGGCGGCGCCTACCGTGGTGAAAATCGTGTCGTTGCCGGATCCGCCGAAAACGATGCTCTCCGCCGTGGTCTGTTCGCCTTCGGCGAGGAGGGTCACGTGGATGGTGTCGTCGCCGGAGCCGGCGGTCGTCTTGCAGCTTGCCCGGGATCCACCAATGGTGCCGGTGGTCAGGGTGGCGGTGATGAGATCATTGCCACTGCCGCCGTCGATTTCGGCTTTCGCCTCGGCAAACGCGCCGTAGCTCCACTGTTTCGCGCCGGAACTCGTCAACGAGACGGTAATCTGATCGTCGCCGATGCCGCCACTCACCGTTGCGCTTGTGAGGGAGTAGGCGTCTGGCCCTTCGAGCTCAGTGTAAGCGTCCGCCTTGAGGTCCGCTTCGATGACGTCGTTGCCCGCCCTCCCCGTAAGGAAAGTCTCAAGGACAGCTTGGGCACCGACGTCGAACAAGTTCAGGATGCCGCGCTGCTGCAGCGTGTCATCGCCGGCGCCACCGTCGAGGGTATCGTTGCCTTCGCCGCCCTCAAGGAAGTCGTTGCCGACGCCACCGAACAGCCCGTCATTGCCGCTATTGCCGAACAGGCTGTCGTTGCCGGAGCTGCCGCGGAGGATGTCATCGCCGGAATTGCCGTACAGCTTGTCGTTGCCGCTGCCGCCGGAGACGGTATCGTTGCCGTCGCCGCCATAAAGCCTGTCACTCCCGGCATCACCGAAAAGCTGGTCATCATCGGCGCCGCCGTAGAGCGTATCGTTGCCGTCGCCGCCATAAAGCAGGTCATTGCCGGCATCGCCATAGATCTTGTCTTTGCCGATTCCCCCGTTTGCCTGGTCGTTTCCGTAAAAGAGGCGGATCAGATCATCCAGGTCAGAGCCCGGGATGGTGTCGTCGTCTGTGCTGCCGATAATCACGTTCACGTAAACAGTCCCTATTTTTGCCCACGAAACCGGCTGAGAGGCTCGAAAGAGCGGCGCCGGAAACGGTGGCTGTTGCCTCCAAACTGAGGACAATTTTTACGGGAACTTTTACGAATTTTAAATACCCACGCGGGTATATTCTCGCTAAGATAGCAAGACGGTCACCGCAATAGCGGGTCAAATTCCTCAGATGGGGCAGGCAGCCGCCGAGGGGCGTTCGGCAGCTGGGCGCTGCGCGTGGGCGTTGCCGGTGGCGTTCCTTGATTGACGCTTGCTCGCACGTGTCTTAGTTTTCCGGACACAGGGAAAACCGGGTACGCTCAAGTCGAAACCGACTGGCGGCGGGAACCGCCGGGGCAATTCCTGGCAAAACGCACGCGGACGAACGAACAACAGACCCAGCCACGCGGGAAATCCATGACCGACCAGCAGCTGAATTTCACGCAAGAGTTCAAGAAGCCAACGCCTGAGGAGTGGAAAGCCGAGGTTGAGCGGGCGCTCAAAGGGGCGCCATTCGACAAGAAGATGCTCACCCGGACCTACGAAGGGCTCACACTGCGGCCGCTCTATACGAGCCACGACTGGCCGTCGGCTGGGGATCCGTCAGGGTTTCCGGGAGCGATGCCCTTCACGCGCGGTGGCACCGCGGCCGGCAGCCGGCTGAACGATTGGGATGTCCGCCAAGTTTACAGCCATCCCTGCCCGGCGAAGGGGAACGCGACAATCCTGCACGAGCTGAACTGCGGCGTCCGTTCGCTCATGCTGAAGTTCGATCAGGCTGCCCAGGCCGGGCTCGATGGCGATGCGGCAGGCGCGGCGGAGCTGGCTGGGGCCGGCGGCATCATGCTCTACTCGGTCGATGACCTGGATCGGCTGCTGAGCGACGTCGACCTTCGCCTGGTGCCGATCTCGCTTGCGGCTGGCGGGCAGTCGCTCGCTGCCGCCGCACTCTTGGCCGCCTTGTGGCGCCGCCGTGGTGTCGGCGCCGGCGATGCGAAGGGTGCTTTCAATGCCGACCCCCTCGGGGCGCTGGCGGGCGGCGGATCGTTGCCGGCATCGCTCGCGGACGCGCTGGCACAGATGGCAGCGCTCGCCCGGTACACGCAGGCCACCTACGCGCAGGTGAGCGCGGTTGGGGTGAATACCACTGCCTATCACGATGCCGGCGCGACCGAGACGCAGGATCTGGGTATCCTGCTCGCCACCGCGGTTGCGTATCTGAAGGCGATGACGGCCGCCGGCCTCACCATCGATCAGGCCTGCCGGCAGATCGCGTTTACCGTCGCCGTACCGTGCGATCAGTTCCTCGGCATCGCCAAGCTGCGCGCGGCGCGCAAGCTGTGGGCACGGGTTGCCGAGGCGTGCGGTGCGTCCGAGCCGGCGCGGGCGATGCGCCTGACGGCGGTTTCGGCCTCGCGCATGATGACGACGCGCGACGCCTGGGTGAACATGCTGCGGACAACGGTAGCCTGCTTCGCCGCTGCCGTTGGCGGCGCCGATGCGGTCGTCGTCCAGCCTTTCAACACGGCACTCGGGGTGCCGGACGAGCTGGGACTGCGGGTCGCCCGCAATACCCACATCGTTCTCGCCGAAGAGTCGAACATCGCCAAGGTGATCGATCCGGCCGGCGGCTCCTGGTATGTCGAGAGCCGGACCGACGAGTTGGCGCGTGCCGCCTGGAACGAATTCCAGGGCATCGAGAAGGCGGGCGGTATCGCCCAGGTCCTGACAGACGGCACGCTTGCCGCGGCGATCGCCAAGGCGTGGAGCGAGCGCGAAGCCGGTATCGCCAAGCGGCGCGATCCAGTTACCGGCGTCAGCGAGTTCCCCAACATCGGTGAGGCGCCGGTTGCAACCGAGGAAGTCGATGTCGCGGCTGCCAAGGCGGCCGCAGGCGAGCGGCTGCGGGCGACACGGGGGAAGAATGCGGGCCCGAAGGTCGAGGCCCTGGCAAAGGCCGGTGCGGCCGAGCGGCCGGCAGCAGCAGTCGCCGCGGCCGAGGCGGGGGCGACAATCGCGCAGATGGCGCAAGCGCTGGGTGGCACGCCTGCAAAGCTGACCGCGCTGCCACAGCACCGCTACGGCGAGGCGTTCGAGGCGTTGCGTGCCGCAAGCGATGCCTATCGGGCGCGGACCGGCGTCCAGCCGAGCATCTTCCTCGCCAACCTGGGTGCAATCGCCCAGCACACGGCGCGGGCGACGTTCGCCAAGAATCTCTTTGAGACTGCCGGCATTGCAGCGCTTCCCAGTGAGGGCTTTACGGATGCTGCCGCCTGCGCCGATGCATTCAAGGCGTCGGGTGCCCGCGTCGCCATCCTTTGCTCGGCCGATCCGATCTACGAGCAGATGGCAGCCGCGGTCGCGGGAGCCTTGAAGGGGGCTGGCTGCGAATACCTGTTCCTCGCCGGACAACCCGGCGACAAACGGGACCTTTATACCGGCGCTGGCATTGACGACTTCATCTTTATGGGCGCCGACGTTCTGAAAATCACCGGTTCCACCCTCGCCCGCTTGGGAGTGATCGAGCGATGACGACTTTCCCCGATTTCAGCCAAGTCCCGTTGATGCCCGGCAACCAGCCGCCGGCCGCTGGTGACGGCCTTGCCGCATGGGCCAAGCGGTTCAAGGCCGAGACCGGCCGCGCGCCCGAGGAGATGATGTGGGAGACGCCGGAAGGCATCGCCGTCAAGCCGTTCTATTCAGCCAAGGATCTGGAGGGCTTGGACCACTTGGATACGGCGCCCGGTCTGCCGCCGTACCTGCGCGGGCCTTACTCCTCGATGTACGTCAACCAGCCGTGGACGATCCGCCAGTACGCCGGTTTCTCGACCGCCAAGGACTCCAACGCCTTCTACCGCCGCAACCTTGCGGCCGGGCAGAAGGGCCTCTCGGTCGCGTTCGACCTGGCCACCCATCGCGGCTACGATTCCGATAATCCGCGCGTCGTCGGCGACGTCGGCATGGCGGGCGTGGCGATCGATTCCATCTACGACATGCGCGAGCTGTTCGACGGCATCCCGCTCGACCAGATGACCGTATCGATGACGATGAACGGCGCGGTGCTGCCCATCCTCGCCAATTACATCGTCGCCGCCGAGGAGCAGGGCGTCAAACAGGCGCAGCTGGCCGGGACCATTCAGAACGACATTCTGAAGGAGTTCATGGTCCGTAACACCTATATCTACCCGCCTGAAGCCTCGATGCGGATCATCTCTGACATCTTCGCGCACTGTTCGCAGAACATGCCGAAGTTCAACTCGATCTCGATTTCCGGCTACCACATGCAGGAGGCGGGAGCCACCGCCGATCTCGAGATGGCCTACACCCTGGCCGACGGCGTCGAGTACGCACGGGCCGGTTTGAAGGCCGGGCTGACGATCGACCAGTTCGCGCCGCGGCTGTCTTTCTTCTGGGCGATCGGCATGAACTTCTTCATGGAAGTCGCCAAGATGCGGGCTGCCCGCATGCTGTGGGCCAAGCTGATCAAGCAGTTCGAGCCGAAAAACACCAAGTCGTTGGCGCTGCGCACCCATTCGCAGACCTCCGGCTGGAGCCTGACGGCGCAGGACGTCTACAACAACGTGGTACGTACCTGCGTCGAGGCGATGGCTTCGACACAAGGCCACACCCAGTCGCTGCACACCAACTCTCTCGACGAGGCGTTGGCGCTGCCAACCGACTTCTCCGCCCGTATCGCCCGCAACACCCAGCTGTTCCTGCAGCAGGAAAGCGGTACCACCCAGGTCATCGACCCGTGGGGCGGCAGCTACTATGTCGAACGGCTGACGCGCGCGTTGGCCGAGACGGCGTGGGGCCACATCCAGGAAGTCGAGCAGCAGGGCGGCATGGCGAAGGCCATCGAGGCCGGCATTCCCAAGCTGCGGATCGAGGAGGCGGCCGCCCGCACCCAGGCCCGCATCGACTCCGGCCGGCAGACGGTGGTCGGCGTCAACAAGTTCCTGTTGACCGAGAAGGAAGACGTGCCGGTCCTCAAGGTTGACAACACCGAGGTGCGCCGGCAGCAGATCGAGAAGCTGCAGCGCTTGCGCGCCGAGCGCGATCCGGCTGTAGCGACGGCCAAGCTCGAAGCGCTTACGCGCTGCGCCGAAGCGGGCGAAGGCAACCTGCTCGCCTTGGCCGTCGACGCCGCCCGCGCCAAGTGCACGGTCGGCGAGATCTCCGATGCCTTGGAGAAGGTCTGGGGCCGGCACAAGGCGGAGATCAAGAAGATCTCCGGCGTCTATCGGGCCGAGGTTGGGGAGCGTTCCAACGTGATTAGCAAGGTACAGAAGGCGGTTGAGCTGTTCGAGGCCAACGACGGCCGCAGGCCGCGCATCCTGATCGCCAAGATGGGCCAGGATGGCCACGACCGTGGCCAGAAGGTCATCGCGAGTGCGTTTGCCGATCTCGGCTTCGATGTCGACATCGGCCCGTTGTTCCAGACGCCCGGGGAAGCGGCCCGTCAGGCGGTCGAGAACGACGTCCACATCGTCGGTGCCAGTTCGCTGGCCGCAGGGCACCTGACGCTGGTGCCGGAGCTGAAGTCGGAACTGAAGAAGCTGGGGCGCGAGGACATCCTGATCGTCGTCGGCGGCGTCATCCCGCCGCAGGACTACGATGCGCTCTATGCCGCCGGCGCGGCGGCCATCTTCCCGCCCGGCACCATCATCAGCGAGGCGGCCCTTGCCCTGTTGGGCACGCTCAACAAGCGGCTGGGTTACACCAGCGAGGCAGCTTAGCAGCGATGGACGTCCGGGATGGCGCCGGCCTCGCGGCGCCGCGCGCGGGATTGACGATCGACGACTACGTCGCGGGCGTTCGCGCGCACGACCGCGCCATCCTCGGGCGCACCATCACCATGATCGAGAGCCGGAGCCCCAGGCACCGGCGCCTCGCTCAGGACATCTTGGTGCGCCTGCTGCCCTACGCCGGCGGGGCGCACCGCATCGGCATTACCGGTGTGCCCGGCGCCGGCAAGAGCACCTTTATCGAGGGCTTCGGCCTCGAACTGGTCAAGCGTGGCCACCGCGTCGCGGTGCTGGCCGTCGATCCGTCGAGCCCGGTTTCCGGCGGCAGTATTCTCGGCGACAAGACGCGGATGACCGAACTGACCCAGCGCGAGGAAGCCTTCGTCCGGCCGTCGCCCTCGGGCGGCACGCTGGGCGGGGTCGCCCGCACCACCCGGCAGACCATCGTCGCGTGTGAGGCGGCCGGCTACGACGTGATTCTGATCGAGACGGTGGGAACGGGCCAGTCGGAAGTCACGGTCTCCGAGATGACCGACTTTTTTCTCGTCCTGATGCTACCGGGCGCCGGCGATGAACTGCAGGGCATCAAGAAGGGGGTGCTCGAGATCGCCGACATGATCGTCGTCAACAAGGCCGACGGCGACAACGAGATC
>Ga0116151_10004776_pt1 | contig 11852 bp, 8 predicted proteins | sample AD_UKC117_MetaG_FD_89893 | JGI IMG/M metagenome (GOLD analysis project Ga0116151, IMG submission 89893) | Active sludge microbial communities of municipal wastewater-treating anaerobic digesters from Hong Kong - AD_UKC117_MetaG | ecosystem: Engineered > Bioreactor > Anaerobic > Digestate... | reverse complement strand
TAGCCAAAGAATATATGGAGCAGCGCCAGCGTCTCGGCTATCCGCTTCTGAAAGATGAAAACCAGCGGCAGCAACTGCTGCAGGATGTGGAGGTAGAAGGATAATGAAAAGAGATCTGTTATTAGAAATCGGCGTGGAAGAAATGCCTTCCGCTTTCATGGCGGGAGCACTGAATGATATTAAGGAGCTGGCGGAACAAAAATTGACCGCCCGCCGGATCGGTTTTGATCAAGTTGACAGCCTGGGCACTCCCCGGCGACTGGTCCTGCATGTCAAAGGCCTGGAAGAAAAGCAGGAAGATGCGGTGATTGCAGCCCGTGGTCCCAAGAAAGCCAGCGCTTTTGATCCGCAAGGCAACCCCAGCAAGGCCGCGTTGGGCTTTGCCCGGGGACAGGGAATTGAGGCAGCGGATTTGCAGATACGTGAAGTAGACGGAATTGAATATGTTTTTGCCGTCAAAACGGAATTGGGCGGCATGACCGAAGAAGTGCTGCCGGAGATTCTGCTCGACATCATCCATTCACTGAGCTTTCCCAAGTCCATGCGCTGGGCGTATTACCAGACCCGTTTTGCCCGGCCTGTTCGTTGGCTGCTGACCCTTTACGGCAACCGGACCGTCAATGTCCAGATCGAAAATGTCTTCAGCGGCAATAGCAGCTACGGTCATCGTTTCCTGGCACCAGATAATTTTGTTGTGAACAGCATTGACGAATACTTTGCCCAACTGCGCCAGCGCTATGTAATTGTGGATCACCGGGAAAGAAAAAACCTGATTTGGGAGCAGGTTCAGGAGACAGCCCGGCAGGCAGGCGGCAAGGCCATGGAAAATGATGAGCTGCTGGAAGAAGTATGCTTCCTGTTGGAATATCCGACCGCTTTTGCCGGCCGTTTTTCGCCTTCTTATCTGGATGTTCCGGCCGAGGTCCTGACTACATCCATGATCGAACACCAGCGTTATTTCCCGGTTTTTGATGACCAGGGGCGGTTGATGAATGCTTTTATCGGGGTGAGAAACGGCACCGCGGCAAGTCTGGATATTGTACGGGCCGGCAATGAAAGAGTATTAAAAGCCCGACTGGAGGATGCCCTCTTTTTCTGGAAAGAAGACACCGCCAAGGCGCTGGCAGATTTTGTGCCCGGTCTTCACAAGGTCATGTTTCATGAAAGACTGGGCAGCATCATGGACAAGGTGGAGCGTTTGCAAAAGCTGGCCGTTTTTATTGGCCAACAGACAGGACTCAGTTGTCCGGATCAGCTGGAACGGGCCGCGCTGCTGTGCAAAGCCGATCTGTTAAGCAATATGGTCTATGAGTTCCCGGAACTGCAGGGTATCATGGGCCGTTACTATGCGCTGCAAAGCCGGGAAGAAGAAGAAGTCGCCCAAGCCATCCTGGAGCACTACATGCCTCGTTTCGCCGGTGACGAATTGCCTGCCAGCCCCACCGGAACCGTGCTGGCGCTGACAGAAAAACTGGACAACCTGACCGCTTGCTTTGCCATCGGCATCCGGCCTTCCGGATCCCAGGATCCCTATGCGCTGCGCCGGCAGGCGTTGGGTGTGGTCAACATCCTGACTGAAACGAATATCAAAACCGATTTGCGTCTTATCATCAATGCGGCCTGCCAAGGTTTGGTCAATGTTAAAACCGAAGGGGATGTACAGCAATTCACGGATGAGCTGATGGACTTTATCCGGCAGCGGCAGCGTGGCATTTTGCTGGACAAAGGCTTTGCCTTTGACGTGATCGACGCTGTTCTGGCTTTGTCCCTGTCCGATCTCAATGATATTCAGGATCGGGTCAAGGCGGTACAGGAATTCAAGGCAACAGAAAAATACGAAGATTTTATGGTGGTTTTCAACCGCTCCCACAACCTGTCCAAGAAGTGGGACAGCACAGCGGTCAACGTTGAATATCTGAAAGATGAAAGCGAGAAGGCCTTGTACCAACACCTGGTGCAGGCTCAACCGTTAGTCAGTCAATGTTTGCAGGCCGGGGATTATACGCAGGCCATGCACCGTTTGGCAGCTTTGCGTGTTGAGCTGGACCGCTTCTTTACTGCTGTCATGGTAATGGTCGAAGACGAAAATTTAAAAGCGGCCCGGCTGGGGATGTTAAAGACGATTGCCGGATTATGTGTCCAGGTAGCAGACTTTTCCAAAATTATTTAATCGATAAAAATGAAATTAGGTATTGGCAAACAGGATTTTATTCGTCACAATAGTATATATGATTTATGATATTTTACCCAAAAAGTATAGCGTAATTGGGTGGTGAAGAAAATCGAGCTAAATGAACGACAGATTAGAATCCTGGAAATCGTCAAACAAAACGGTCCCATAACCGGCGAAAGCATTGCGGAATTGCTGGAAGTGACCCGGGCGGCACTGCGCTCCGATCTGGCAGTATTGACCATGTCCGGTTATTTGGAGGCCAAACCACGGGTAGGCTACACTTATAAAGCAGACGGAGTAGACAATAAAATAAGAAAGGTATTGAATCAATACCGGGTCAGGGATATCATGTCAATGGCCGTCGTCGTCAAGGAAAACTGCAGTATTTATGATGCCATCGTGACGCTTTTTGTAGAGGACACCGGCAGTATTTTCGTGCTGGATACAGAAAACTATCTGGCCGGCGTGGTGTCCCGCAAGGATTTGCTGAAAACGACCCTGGGACAGGCCGATATCCACAAAATGCCGGTCAGTGTCATCATGACCCGCATGCCCAACATTATTACAACAACCGGCGATGAGACTGCTGTGGAAGCAGTCAAGAAAATCGTCGAACACGAAGTAGACAGTCTGCCGGTGGTCAAATGCTATCTCGGTCCGCACAACGATGAAAAGTGCGAAGTCGTTGGGCGAATCACCAAAACCAATATTGCCAGAATATTTTTGGATCTGGCATGTAAATAACGAGGGGGTTAATCATTTTGACAGAACATTTGCCCGGTGTGTTTATTGTGTCTGATTCAATCGGGGAAACTGCGGAAATGGTAGTCAGAGCAGCTGCCAGTCAGTTCAACTCCGGAAATATGGAAATCAGACGCATTCCCAACATATCTGACCAGAGTATTCTGGATGAAATCGTCGTTCAGGCGGCAGAAAAGAAATATATCATCGCATACACGCTGGTACTTAAAGATCTGGCGGATCATCTCCAGCTCAAAGCCAGTGAGGCCGGAGTGGTATGTGTAGACATTCTGGGGCCCATCATCGAGGCCTTTAAAAATGCCAGTCACATCGAACCCAAGCTCGAACCGGGTTTGCTGCGCAAGGTGGATGAAATGTATTACCGGCGGATTGAGGCAGTAGAGTTTGCCGTGCGCTATGATGACGGCAAAGATCCCCGCGGCATTGCGCTGGCTGATATTGTACTGGTGGGCGTATCCCGCACTTCCAAGACCCCCCTATCCATGTATCTGGCCCACAAACGTCTGAAAGTAGCCAATGTTCCGCTGGTGCCTGAAATCGCCCCCCCGGATGAATTGTTCTCTGTAGAGCGGGGCAAGTTGATTGGGTTGGTCATTCATCCCGAGCTGCTTAACAGCATTCGCACTGAACGCCTCAAGACACTGGGCCTTTCCCACCAGGCCAGCTATGCCAATGAGGAAAGGATTCTCGAGGAACTGGAGTATTCAGATAAAATCATGAAAAAACTTGGCTGTCCGGTCATTGATGTCACCAATCGAGCGGTGGAAGAAACAGCCAGCAAAATATTGGAAATATACTATAGGAGGTTAAGTAATGTCTAGCAAGAAGTTCATCTACCTGTTTGAAGAGGGAAAATCAGACATGAAAAACATTCTCGGCGGCAAAGGAGCCAATCTGGCTGAGATGACCAAGATCGGTCTGCCGGTGCCGCCCGGTTTTACGATAACCGCTGAAGCCTGCAATGTTTATCAGGAGTTAAAAGGCGATTTTCCGCCGGGGTTAATGGACGATGCTTTTGTTGCTTTGAAAAAGCTGGAAGAAAAAACCGGCAAGCATTTCGGCAGCAAAGACAATCCCCTTTTAGTATCGGTTCGTTCCGGAGCGGCAGTTTCCATGCCGGGCATGATGGATACCATCCTCAATCTTGGTCTCAATGATGAATCCGTCCTCGGTCTGGCTGAATTGACCGGCGACGACAGATTTGCCTACGACTGTTACCGGCGTTTTATTCAGATGTTCTCCGATGTCGTTCTGGAAATCAGTCACTCCCGGTTTGGAGAAATTGTGGAGAAATACAAGCGCAAACTAGGGGTTATTTTTGATTATGAGATTCCGGCTGCGGAAATGAAGAATATGATCCAGGAATTCAAAGACCTGGTCCTTAAAGAAAAAGGGTTCCCCTTCCCCCAGGAGGTAAATGAACAGCTGGAGAGAGCCATCCGGGCGGTTTTTGATTCCTGGAACAACCAGCGCGCCATCGTCTACCGCAGGATTAACAAAATTCCTGATGATTTAGGCACGGCCGTCAATATTCAATGCATGGCCTTCGGTAACATGGGACAGGACTGCGGAACGGGAGTTGCTTTTACCCGCAACCCTTCCACCGGAGAGAAACTCCTCTATGGAGAATTCCTGGTCAACGCCCAGGGCGAAGATGTGGTGGCAGGAATTCGCACCCCCATGCCGATTAGCAAACTCCAGGAAGAACTGCCCGGTGTCTATCAGCAATTTGTAGACACCTGCAATAAACTGGAACAGCATTACCGCGATCTGCAGGATATTGAATTTACAGTGGAAAAAGGCAAATTGTATATGCTGCAGACCCGCAACGGCAAAAGAACCACCCGGGCAGCCGTAAAAGTCGCCGTAGATATGGTCAAGGAAGGCTTGATTACCCAGGAGGAAGCGTTGCTGCGGGTTGACCCTGAACAGATCAACCAATTGTTACATAGACAAATCGATACTTCCGTTGAACTTGAACCGATTGCCCAAGGACTCCCTGCTTCGCCAGGGGCAGCCTGTGGCAAGGTGGTGTTTGATGCTGATATCGCCGAAAAATTAGGTGAGGCAGGCGAAAAAGTGTTGCTGGTCCGCACTGAAACCACCCCCGATGATATTCACGGAATCGTCTACGCCCAGGGGGTTTTGACATCCCGTGGCGGCATGACCTCCCATGCGGCGGTGGTAGCCCGCGGCATGGGCAAACCTTGTGTCTGCGGCTGCGAGAGTATCAAAATCGACCTGGCGGCAGACCAGTTCGTTGTGGACGACATCGTGGTCAAAGCCGGCGAAATTATCACCATGGACGGTTCCACCGGCAAAGTAATGCGGGGTGAAGTTCCCATGATTGAGCCTACCCTTTCCGATGAATTTGAAGTGCTGCTCAATTGGGCCAACCAAACCAAGAAACTGTCGGTCAGAGCCAATGCTGATACCCCTGAGGATGCTGCCAAAGCAAGGGAATTCGGTGCAGAAGGCATCGGATTGTGCCGCACCGAGCATATGTTTATGGCCCAGGAGCGTCTGCCCATTGTGCAGGAGATGATTCTCTCCGAAAACCTGGCTGATCGGGAAGCTGCGCTGGACAAACTATTACCCATCCAGAGACAGGATTTTTACGGTATCATCAAAGCCATGTCGCCGCTGCCGGTGTGCATTCGCCTGCTTGATCCGCCCCTGCATGAATTCCTGCCCTCTCGTGAAGAGTTGATGGTAGAAATTGTGGAGATGAAGCATAAACAGGTTTCCCTGCGGGAAATCGCGGAAAAAGAAGAACTGCTCAAAAAAGTCAACAAATTGCATGAAGCCAATCCCATGCTTGGACACCGCGGCTGCCGCCTGGGCATCACCTATCCGGAAATCTACATCATGCAGGTCCGGGCTATTTTCCAGGCTATGGTGCAATTACACCAGGAAGGCTGCAAAAACTATGTGGAAATAGAAATACCGCTGGTCATGGATCAGGCTGAGTTCCTCCTGCTAAAGGATCATATCCTGGAAGTCTATGCCTCCATCAAACAGGAAAACAATGTCGAGCTTGACTTTGCCCTGGGAACGATGCTGGAACTGCCCAGAGCCTGTGTCATGGCAGACGAGATTGCACAACAGGCGGAATTCTTCTCTTTCGGCACCAACGACCTGACCCAGACGACTTTGGGCTTCAGCCGCGACGATGCAGAAGGCAAGTTCATTCCGGTCTATCTGGAAAAGAAGATTATCAAGGACAATCCTTTTGCCGTACTGGATCGCAAAGGGGTGGGTGCGCTGATGAGGTTGGCCGCCGAGAAGGCACGCAACACGCGCCCGGAAATCATCCTGGGGATCTGCGGAGAACATGGGGGAGAACCGAGTTCGGTGGAATTCTGTCATCTGCTGGGACTTGATTATGTCAGCTGTTCCCCCTATCGCATTCCCATTGCCCGTCTCGCAGCCGCCCAAGCAGCCATTAACAACAAGTAAGGCTGCCAGCGGGAGAAAAGTTGTCAGGCTTTCATTAAAAAAGCTTGGGAAGTTCCGGTCAGTAACACCGGCTCGTGAGTGAACAAGCATGAACTTATATATTCTTTTTGATACGATTGTCTGAGAAAATTTCATATTCTAAAGCTTTATAGGGTTCCGCAGTTTTGCAAAATACTGGTCTGGACCGAGATAAAACGCACAGTCAGCTGTGTTCACGGAAGGATAAAAGCCTGGGAGATATCATGCATATCTTCCGGGTTTTTTATATTTTTTTACTGAAAGGATGGAAGAACATGCAATGGGTGTTATTGGTAATCGCAGGGCTTTTGGAAATGGGTTGGGCAGTAGGTTTAAAATATACGCAAGGTTTTACAAAGCTGATACCGAGTGTTTTTACGGTCATGGTGATGATGGCCAGCTTTTATTTATTATCGTTGGCGTTGAGGAGTCTTCCCTTGGGAACAGCTTATGCGGTTTGGACCGGAATCGGTACAGTAGGTATCGTAATTCTGGGAATCATTTTGTTTAAAGAGCCCGTGGACCTGTTAAGGCTACTCTTTATTGGATTGATTGTTATAGGAATTATTGGCTTGAAAATGGTATTTCCTCGTTAGTGATAGGGAAAAAACTTTTTGTTAAACTTTTGTTAACGAAAGATAAAAATTTGATGAATTAAAGGATTTCAATTGACGATTGTAGTATTAATTGAAAAACAGTGAACTGATGTTTGTGTACAAGATCTTGTATAAGACAGGTAAATAATGGTGTGATACCACAATTTAACGAGGTGAGACGGAATGATCAGGCAGGAAATCGAACAACGGGAAACAGTGATGCTGCATCCGCTGGCGACCCCGGCGGTTCTTTCCCGGGGCAGAAGCATGGCGGAGGAGCCTGACCCCATCCGTACCTGTTTCATGGTTGACCGGGATCGGATCATACATTCCAAATCGTTTCGCCGGCTGAAACACAAGACTCAGGTGTTCATCGCGCCGCCCGGCGATCATTACCGGACCCGACTGACCCATACCCTGGAAGTCAATCAGATCGCCAAAACCATCGGTGCCGGCTTGAACCTTAATCTGGATCTGATCGAGGCCATCGCGCTGGCCCATGATGTAGGACACACTCCCTTTGCCCATGCCGGCGAGCAGATCCTGGATGAATTGGTCAGCGGCCGTTTTCGTCACAATGAAAACAGCATCCGGGTGCTCACCCGGGTCGAACAGCACAAAGCCAGCAGCGGACTTAACCTTTGCGAGGAAGTGCTGGACGGTGTGCTGCACCACAGCGGGTATGGAGAAAATGTACCCGCAGCCGCTACCCTGGAGGGTCAGGTAATCAGACTGAGTGACAAAATTGCCTATGTACAGCATGACATTGATGATTCCATCCGTGCCGGCCTGCTGGTGCTGGAGCAAATTCCCAGGGAGTATCGGGAAGTTTTGGGAGAAACCCACAGCAAACGCATCGCCACTTTGGTCACCGATACGATTCATCACAGCCGCAGTTTGATGGAAGCAGGGATACATCCCCGGGTGGAGCCCGGACCGGAAAAACAAAAAGCCTTGCTGGGGCTTAGGGAATTTATGTTTGAAAACGTCTACCGGGGTCCGGTTTGCCTGGCTGAAAGACGTCGTGCCATGTTTATTATTGAACAGTTATTTCACTACTATAAACAGCATCCCGGCCGCATGAGCTGTCTGTATCAGCAGATCGCTGACGAAGAGGGCATTGAGGCGGCGGTGGTGGATTATATCTCAGGTATGAGTGATGATTATTGTATTGCCATGTTTGAAGATATTTATATCCCTCATTCCCATGTATTGTACCCGGAAACGATACGCGAAGAATAAACAAAACTTATAAATTATTATATTTTGACAAAATTCAATTATTAAAGCAGGTATTTCGTTTTAAGTATAGAAATGATGGTGAGTAATGGGATATTATTCTGATGATCAGCTTATACGCGAAATAGAATCAAAAATCGACATTGTGGAACTTATTTCCGAGAGTGTAAGTCTTAATCGTAAAGGCAATCGATACTGGGGACTATGTCCGTTTCACCAGGAGAAAACACCCTCTTTTAGTGTCAGTCGGGATAAACAAATGTTTTACTGCTTTGGTTGTCACGCGGGGGGCAATGTATTTTCCTATTTGATGAAACACGAAAGTCTGGAGTTCAAAGAAGCCCTGGAAGTGCTGGCGGCCAAAGCCGGGGTTGAGCTGACGACTAACAAGAGCCAAAAAAACCAAGATCTGCACAAGCAGATGATCGCGGTCAACAATGCTGCAGCTGTTTATTTTCATCAACAGCTGCAATCCGCCAGGGGAAAACCGGCTCGGGAATACCTGGCCCAACGCGGTATTTGCCCGGATACCATGGAGATGTTTAATCTGGGTTATGCCCCCAATGAATGGCAGGCTCTGACGGATTATTTGCTAAAAAAAGGATACTCCCTGGATCTGATGAAAAACTCCGGATTAATCAAACGCAATGAAACCCAGGAACGGTATTATGATTTGTTCCGCGATCGCATCATTTTTCCGATTACCCATTACAGCCGGGATGTGATTGGATTTGGCGGGCGGGCGATGGGAGATGCCATGCCCAAGTATCTCAACACAGCCGAGACAGACATCTACTCCAAACGCAAAAACCTGTACGGTCTGACCCAGGCCCGGGAAGAGATCCGCAACAAGAATGAAGTGATTCTGGTCGAAGGCTATATGGATTGCATTAAATTACAGCAGTCCGGCATACGCAACACCGTAGCCTCTCTGGGAACATCGCTGACCGAGGAACAGGCCTCACTGCTGCATCGTTATGCGGAAAAAGCAATCGTACTCTATGACGGAGACGAAGCCGGGCAGCGAGAAACGATGCGGGCGATTGAAATATTGCGCCGGCAGGATCTGAGAGTGGAAGTCATCGTTTTGCCGGTCGGCAAGGATCCCGATGATTTTATTGAAAAATATGGCAAAGAGGGATTTTTGCATTATACACAGAATAATACCTATAGTCATATTGAATTTAAATTGAATCGCTTGATCAATGACTGCCCTCGACTTGATCTCGATGCCAAAACCAGTATCATCAGGCAGTTGAAGGGAGAGATCAAGGCATTAAACAGCATTGTAGAACAGGAGTATTTTATCAACATCCTGGCTCGCAAACTGAAGTTGGAAGAAATCGTGGTAGCACAGGAAATCCGCTCCGGGCGAACCGCAGCTGCAAGGAATAAAACTGGAATTATCAGGGATAATAATAAATACGGAAAATATGGAATTCAGGAAAAAATCCTGGCAGCGATGCTCAGTAATGAAAATACATTTGCCAAAGTCAACGAAAGAATCGGAATCAACTTCTTTGCCAACCCGGATTACAATACCCTGGCCAACATATATGAACAACTGCAGGAAGGAAAAGAGAACAAGATGCATGAAATGAGCCGAATTGCGGCTGAGGAAGATCTGGAGGCAGTGTTTGCCCGGATCTCCATGATTATGGATGAGCTGGATGTAAACGACAGAGAAGTTGAGGAGTTTATCAGACGGGTTGAAATCAAGAAGAGCGAAGCTGCTTGGAACAAAGTCATGAAACGAATCGACATGCTGGGTGAAAGCGGAGACTTTGACCGTGTCCTGACTTTTATCCTGCATTTGGACAAATTCATCAATGCCAACCCGGAAGGGGGGATTATACAATGAAATCTGACCGCAAATTAGCCGAAACGATTGTTATACTGGCGGAAAAAGGGAAGAAGAAAAAGCACCTCAGTTATGAGGAAATTATTGACGAATTGCAAAACTACCAACTGGAGCCGGATAACATCGAAGATATTTTTGAGCATTTACAGTCTCTGGGCATATCTGTAGGGCCCGATGTGGAGCTGGAAAGTGAAGATATCGAGTCGGAAAACATAGAGACGGAAGAAGTCATTGTTCCCGATGGCATAGAAATAGATGATCCGGTACGAATGTACCTGAAGGAAATCGGCCGGGTCCGTTTGCTGACTGCCGACGAGGAAATTGACCTGGCCACCCGCATCGAAGGCGGGGAAGAAGAAGCCAAACGGCAGCTGGTAGAGGCCAATTTGCGCTTGGTGGTCAGTATTGCCAAGCGATATGTGGGCCGCGGCATGCTTTTTCTCGACCTGATCCAGGAAGGCAATCTGGGTTTGATGAAAGCAGTGGAGAAATTCGACTACCGCAAAGGGTTCAAATTCAGCACCTACGCCACCTGGTGGATCAGACAGGCGATTACCCGGGCCATTGCCGACCAGGCGCGAACCATCAGAATACCGGTGCATATGGTGGAAACCATCAATAAATTGTCCCGTGTGCAAAGAAGTCTGCTGCAGACCTTGGGCCGTGAACCTACTCCCCAGGAAGTGGCGGAGGAAATGGACATTCCGGTTGACCGAGTCATTGAAATCATGAAGGTAGCGCAGGAACCGGTATCTCTGGAGACGCCTATCGGTGAAGAAGATGACAGCCATCTGGGCGATTTTATCACTGATGAAGAAGCAGAATCGCCGGAGGAATCAGCCTCCTTTGTCCTCCTCCGGGAGCATATGGACGGGATCTTGAATACCCTTACCGATCGTGAGGAAAAGGTTCTGCGACTGCGTTTCGGTTTGGACGACGGACGTCCCCGCACGTTGGAGGAAGTGGGTCAGGAATTCGGTGTAACCAGGGAAAGAATCAGACAGATTGAAGCCAAGGCCTTGCGAAAATTAAGACATCCATCCCGCAGCAAGCGACTGAAAGATTATATTGAGTAGGGCAATAAAAAAAACTTCGGTTATTGACAAGCACCGGCCAATGGTTATATAATAATTCTCGTTGGGTCCTTCCTCGATAGCTCAACGGTAGAGCATCCGGCTGTTAACCGGAGGGTTGTAGGTTCGAATCCTACTCGGGGAGCCATTATGTTAATCAGGCGGTAACCCTCACCGGCTACCGCTTTTTATTGCCAAAGAAGTGCTGGAGACCGCCGGTGAAAATAGCGATTATAAAGTTCTGCTATTGACCTTTGTGACTATTTTCTATATACTAACTCTTGCGGGGTTTCAAGCATCCCCGGGCCTATAGCTCAGTTGGTAGAGCTACCGGCTCATAACCGGTTGGTCCCAGGTTCGAGTCCTGGTAGGCCCACCATTTTTGAAGTCAGAAGCCTGGCATCAGAAGTCGGAACAAAAAAGCCGGATTCTGGGACGGTTTCCTGATATAGAAGTGTGAATTCAGAGGTTCATAAAAGATTCGGTTTTGGAATCCAACCTCTTTTCCCTGAAATCAACTTCCCTCATGGCCCCTTGGTCAAGCGGTCAAGACACCGCCCTTTCACGGCGGTAACAGGGGTTCGAGTCCCCTAGGGGTCACCATTCGGGCGATTAGCTCAGCTGGGAGAGCGCCTGCCTTACAAGCAGGATGTCGGCGGTTCGAGCCCGTC
>Ga0116151_10004768_pt1 | contig 11860 bp, 10 predicted proteins | sample AD_UKC117_MetaG_FD_89893 | JGI IMG/M metagenome (GOLD analysis project Ga0116151, IMG submission 89893) | Active sludge microbial communities of municipal wastewater-treating anaerobic digesters from Hong Kong - AD_UKC117_MetaG | ecosystem: Engineered > Bioreactor > Anaerobic > Digestate... | reverse complement strand
TCTATCCGGCGAAATTCTTCTTCGACCTGACGGCGGGCGGCGCCCGCTTCATCATCGCCGTGGCGCGTAGAATGCGTCTCGCTTTCGACGAAGGAGTCAGTAGCGCTGAGCTTCGCCCATGCGTTCTCGGTTTTTTTTGCGCGCGGTGTTTCCTCCGCATGAGGAAAGGCTGTTTCGTGCTCACGGTCATCTGCGGGCGCAACTTCAATGTGCGCAGACGCTGTTCTTTCCGCGGCTGCGGATTTCTTCTTGCCCTTGCCGAAGAAGCCGGCAAGGCCACCCTCGCGTTGCGCGGGCGCTTCGCTTGCACGTAAGGCCGGTTCATCAAAAAGCGGCTCCTGATGCAGCTTCGATTCCGCTGTCTCAAATACGACTTCCGCTTCGTCGGCGCGCTTCTTGTTGCGGCTTGCGGTTTTGCTGTCGGCGATGATCGCCTTGTCTTTGTCGCGCTTCTTCTTGCCTTTCGCCGGTTTTGCTTCGGCAAGGCTCGCATCTTCGTCTTCGAAAGAGATATCGGCGCCTTCTCCCGCGGGCTGGAAGAAATCGTCAGGAATCGTCGTGGCCGCCCGACGCTTCGAGGCGCGAGCGCTGCCGCGGATGATCATCATGATGACGATGAAAAAGACGACAAGGGGAACCAGAAGCGTCGCCCAGAGGGTGAGCGGCTCGCCCTTCAAAATCGGGTCTGGCGCGGGCTGCGCAACCGTTGCTTCCGTCTGATCGCCGCCCTTCGCTGCGTCCGCTGTTTCGACGCCCTCCGGGCTCGCCTGGCCGCCCGCTTCCGTTGGCTCGCCGGTCTGCATCAGAATCCCCAAACTCTACACCACACGTCCCAAGAGGGTTATATCGGGAAAGTCTCGTAATTGCGAGGGTTTAGGCCGGACAGAGCCCCGCTTGACGGGAGCCTTTCCGCGCCATACCTGAGGGCCATGGCGATCCGACCGATCCTCACCGCGCCTGATCCAAGGCTGCGCGAAAAATCGCGCCCCGTCGACAAAGTCGACGACGGGCTTCGCGCCCTCATGGATGACATGCTGGAGACGATGTACGACGCGCCCGGCATCGGCCTCGCAGCAATTCAGATCGGCGAGCCCATCAGGGTCATCGTGATGGATCTCGCAGGAGAGAACGAAGAGGCGCAGCCGCTCTACTTCGTTAACCCTGAAATCCTCGATCCCTCCGAAGAAACAAGCCTTTATGAGGAGGGGTGCCTTTCGGTTCCCGAGTTCTTCGAAGAAGTCGAGCGACCCGCGCGCTGCCGCGTGCGCTACCTCGATTATGCCGGGAACGAACAAATTCTTGATGCGGAAGGTCTGTTGGCGACCTGCATTCAGCACGAAATGGATCACCTTGAGGGCGTGCTTTTCATCGACCATTTGTCGAGACTGAAACGCGACCGCATTCTCCGAAAGCTGAAGAAAGAGCAGCGCTTCGTCGCGGCCGAATAGGGTTGTCCGAGCGGCATCAGCGAATTTTTTTCAAGAGCGCGGCGCCGACGACACATTGCATCTGGAGAAATTAACCAATGCGCCTCGCCTTTTTGGGAACGCCCGATTTCGCTGTCCCAACGCTCGGCGAGCTCATCGCGGCGGGTCACGAAATCATCGCGGTTTATACGCGTGCGCCGCAGCCGTCAGGGCGCGGACAAAAATTACGCATTTCGCCAGTGCATGCACTCGCCGAGTCGCACGGGCTGGAAGTCCGTACGCCAAGCAACTTTAAATCGGATGACGATCGCGCCGCTTTCCGCGCGCTTGACCTCGACGCGGCGATCGTTGTCGCTTACGGCCTCATCCTGCCGCAGGCCATATTGGAAGCGCCGCGCCTTGGTTGCTTCAATCTTCATGCGTCGCTCCTGCCGCGCTGGCGGGGCGCCGCACCGGTTCAGCGCGCGATCATGGCGGGCGACAAGCGCACTGGCGTGCAGGTCATGCGGATGGAAAAGGGCCTCGATACCGGGCCGGTCCTGCTTTCCGAAACGGTGGATATCAGGCCGGATGATACGGCGGCGAGCCTGACTGAGCGCCTCTCCGTGATCGGCGCCGGGCTTTTGCCTCGCGCGCTTGCGGCGCTCGATCGCGGCGGCCTCGTCGAGACGGCGCAATCAACAGACGGCGTCACCTACGCGCACAAGATTTCATCCGACGAGGCGCGCATCGACTGGTCGCGTCCAGCTGCGGAGATTGACTGCAAAATCAGGGGCCTTTCGCCATTCCCCGGAGCATGGTTCGAAGCTCCGTCGGCGAAAGACCCGCAGCGCGTAAAGGCTCTCCTTTCGCGTCTTGCGCCGAATGTGAAGGGCGCGCCCGGCGAGGTCATGCAGGCGGATGATCGCCTTGTCATCGCCACGGGAGACGGCGGCGTCGAACTTCTGCGTCTCCAACGCGCCGGCAAGTCAGCGCAGTCGCCTGCGGAATTCTTGCGCGGTTTTCCGCTTCCGGTCGGAACGCGGCTTTAGACGATGCAGCGCTACAAACTCATCGTCGAATTTGATGGCGCGCCCTTCGTCGGATGGCAGCGGCAGGAAAACGGGCCTTCCGTGCAGGCGGCGATCGAGGTGGCGGCGCTCGCCTTTTGCGGCGCTGAAACGACGGCGCACGCCGCCGGCCGTACGGATGCTGGCGTCCATGCGCTCGGGATGCCGGTCCACATCGACCTCCCGAAAGAATTTCCGGACGACACCGTGCGCGACGCGCTCAATCATCATTTGCAGCCGCAGCCGATCGCGGTTCTGAAGGCGGATGCTGTTTCATCTGAGTTTCATGCGCGCTTTTCGGCGAAAGCGCGCCACTATCTCTATCGGATCGCCAATCGCCGCGCGCCATTGACGCTCGATCGCGGCAAGGTGTGGCGTGTCGCCGGCGCGCTGGACGCGGATGCGATGCACGAGGCCGCGCAGCACCTCGTCGGACGTCATGATTTTTCGACATTTCGCGCCGCGCAGTGTCAGGCGGCTTCGCCCGAGAAAACCCTTACTTCCATCAGTGCGATGCGTCATGGCGAAGAGATTGCGGTTCGCGCGTCCGCGCCATCTTTCCTGCATCATCAGGTGCGCTCAATGGTCGGCACGCTGGTGCAGGTCGGGCTCGGCAGATGGCCGTCTGCGAAAGTGCGGGCGGCGCTTGAGGCGCGCGACCGTTCCGCTTGCGGTCCGGTCGCGCCGGCGGACGGGCTCTATTTCGTCAAGGCCGATTACGATCCGCTCTGAACGATAATAGTAACTGGCCGAAGCATCATGCTCGCAAGGCCCCCGATAATCAGATTCGTCAGCAGACCGACAAGCAGCACGACAACCATCAAGCCGATCGTCGGCGATATGCGGGCCGCGAAACTCCGGCGCAGATAGCCCCAGAGGAATGCGAGCACGAAGATTGACGTCACGAGGAACAATGGCTTGGCGGAGTCGAGCGCGCCGGTGACGCCAAGAACGGCGTATGGCGCAGACTGCACCATGGTGATGATCAGCTGCAGCCAGTTGAAGCCGACAATGACGTCGGTGATGCGCCACCCGATAGAAAGCGCCCGCGCGCAGAAAATGAGCGCCGCCAGTTGTACGCCCCAGTCCGCAAGGAAAGCGACCGAGTGAATGCCGAGCCCGAGAGCGAAGGGGGCATGCGCCAGCAAGGATTCTGTGGCGTCGGGCGTGCGCTCGGCGAACCGGCGCGCCGAATAGAAACCCAGGAACGAGAAAGGAACGGCCAGGAAGATCGCCCAGAACGACTTGAAGACGCCGTCGACAGTTCGGTCTAACGTCTCCTCCCACCCGGGGCGATTCCATCCCATTTTCCAGACGGCGCCGATCTGCGATGCGGCGTAATCGAGACGGATCACTCGCTCTCTCCCGCGCGGAAGTAATCGGAGAGAATGTCGGCGTAGATGTCGCGCAGCATCGTGATGTCGGCGATGTCAGCGTGCTCGTCGATCTGGTGGATCGTTGCGCCCACGAGACCGAATTCAGCGACAGGAGCGATATCTTTGATGAAGCGCGCATCCGACGTGCCGCCGCTTGTCGAAAACTCAGGGCGCCTCCCGGCGTGCTTTTCGACATTGTCGGCGATGAGCTTGAGGAACGTCTCATCGGTGGTCAGGAATGCATCGCCAGAGCAGAGCGTTTTCAGTTCGTAGATCGCACCCGTTTCAGTGGCGACTGCGTCAAGCTTCTTTCGTAACCATGCGTCGACTGCGTCGCCAGTCCAGTTTGGATTGAAGCGGACGTTAAAGCGCGCCATCGCCGACGCCGGAATGACATTGTGCGCCGGATTGCCCACGTGAATGTCGGTGATTTCGAGATTGGATGGCTGGAAGCGATCATAGCCGGCGTCGAGCGGCGTCTCGCTAAGGGCGAGAAGCTTGCGCAGGAGCGCCGGGATGGGATTTCGGGCGCGCTCCGGATAGGCGACGTGCCCTTGTCTACCCTTGACCGTCAGCACGCAGTTTATGCTGCCGCGCCGCCCGACCTTGATCATGTCGCCGAGCGCTTTGGAGCTTGAAGGTTCGCCGACGATGCAGTGATCGATTTTTTCGCCTTGCCCGGCGAGCCAGCCGAGCATTTTACGGGTGCCGTTGATAGCGACGCCTTCTTCATCGCCGGTGATAAGAAGGCTGATTGAGCCGCCGAAGCCTTCGCCGATCATTTGCGCCGCGGCGGAGATGAACGCGGCGATCGACCCTTTCATATCGGCCGCACCGCGCCCCCATAGGGCGCCGTCCCGAACTTCCGCAGCGAAGGGCGGCGTCGTCCAAGCGTCTTCCGGACCTGGCGGCACGACATCGGTGTGGCCAGCGAAGCAAAAATGCGGCGCCGCCGAGCCATATCGGGCGTAGAGGTTGTCGACCGGCTCAGCGCCATCGCCCTCAAAGGGCAGGCGAACGCACTTGAACCCAAGCGCCGAGAGAGCGGCCTCGACAATATCGAGCGCGCCTTCGTCCGCCGGCGTGATGGACGGGCGTTTTACGAGGGCGCGGGCCAATTCAACAGGGTCGATGTCGCTCATGCGCCTCTGGTAGACTACCGCCATGTCCCCCGACAAGCAGCAGCGCGGGTCGCCGGCGTCCGAAAAGAACAAAACCAGCGGAGCCTTTCGAGCGCAGATATTGTCGGCTTGCTCCGGGTGATCTTCTTTCTGTTTTATTAACCTTTTAAGCTGGCTCTTTGCTGACGTTTATTTTCGCCGCAGTGCAGAAAATGGGTTGAAATTAACCTTTTGTTAAGAATAATCGACCCGACGCGGAACGGCGCAGAAGCGCCTTCGTTAGTGGGGTTAGTCGATGGCGAAGACCTATGAAGAACTGTCGGGTGCGATCGGTCAGGCGCGGTTCTTCCGCCCGACGCGCCACGATGCGCTCGCGGTCTTCTGCGGCGCGCCTCCCAGCGTTTATTTCGACGAGCAGGAACTTTCGCTGATCGATATCAGCGGGGTTGGTCTCGGTTGCGTAATGCAGGGTGCGGCCGAAGAGGGGGCGCTCAACGCGATCAACTCGCGCGGCGTGCTTCGCCTAGTTCAGCGCGGCCGGGAAATCTACCGCACGAAAGCGCGATGCGCCCGCATGAACGATGCGCGCGGACGCACCGTCGCCGGTTTCGCGCTCGAAGACGACATCTTCGATTTCGATCTGCTTCGCGTCGCCAACGCCAAAGCGCTGGCGAGCGATGCGGGCGCGCAGGCCGCGCCGGAAACGCCGGTGGACTACAAGGCGCTTTGCGCGGACACGCTCGAATTTGTCGGCCGTCTTCTCGGCGAGATTGATCGGCACATCACGCCGATCGAGACAAAACTCACGAGCGCCGAAAAAGCGCAGATCGTTTCCGAGATCGAGGGCGCTTCGCGCTCTCGCTGGGATGAGATCCTGCAGGCGGGCAACGAGCTTGTCCGTCCGATGCACGATGACAAGAAGCTTCGCGCGTCCTTGAAGCGCTATACGGAAAACACAGTCACGCGCGTTCTTGTCGGCGGGTCGAGCTGGGGACGCAGCTACTTTAAACCGGCAGGCTATCCCGGCGACTATCAGATCATGAACTTCATGTATGATCAGACGCCGATCGGCGCGACGGCGCGCGAGATGCTTCTGCACTCGCTAGGTGTTTCGGCCGGCGAGCCGATCGTCACGCGCATGCGCAAACTCGCGGAGATCATCGTCGAATATGGCGAGCGCCGTAAAGGCGAAGGGCGCCGCATCGATACGATGAGCATTGGCAGCGGCCCGGCGCGCGAACTCGAACGTATTGCGCAAATCAGCAGCGATGGCCTCCTCTGGCGCACGGCGCTCGTCGATCAGGAGCCGCAGGCGATCGAATATGCGCTCAGTTATGCGCGCCAGAAGGGCATTGATCGCACGATCGACATCGACCCCATCAACATGTCCTTCACGGAAATGCTCGCGCCGTCCACGGTCACCGGTCATTTCGTCGAGAAAGACATCATCTATTCATCGGGTATGGTGGACTATCTGAGCCCCATGCTCGCGCGCCGCTTCGTCAAGCGCATGTATGATTTCCTGCGCCCCGGCGGTTTGCTCATCATCGGCAACGTCAACGACCTGACCACCGGCACTTTGTGGCCAATGGAATATATCCTCGACTGGACGCTCTACTTCCGGAACTACGAGGAAATGGTGGCGATGGCGGCTGGCGTCGACGGGGCGAGCGTGCGCATCATCGAAGACGATCGCAAGGCGATCTATTTTCTGGTGCTCGAAAAGCCGGCTTAAATAGCGAGCGAGCGGCGCAACCTTAGGCGACGGCGCGGCGGTCTTCGCCGGTGTCCTTCGGTGCAGCGAAGCGAATGGTGACCGTCGTTCCCTCGTCGGGCTGTGAGCGCAGCGAAATGTCCGCGTTCTGATCCTGGAGAATCTTCCTTGCGAGCGCCAGGCCGAGACCGACGCCTTCGGACGTGCGCGTACGGAAGGATTCCATGTGAGCGAAAGGCGAGAGCGCCGACTTGATCTTCTCGGGCGACATGCCGACGCCCCTGTCGACGATCTCCAACAGGTAAGCGCCGTCGCGCGCCTTCCGGCAGCGAATGAAAACCTGCGATCCGTTTTTCGATGCGTTGATCGCATTTTCGACGATATGGCCGATCGCATAGCTTGCGTTGAGCGGATCGACATAGAGGCTTGCTGACTTGAGGCCGTCGGTGACGATTTCGACGCCGCGCGCCTGTGCTTTGCCATTCGTCTGCGCGCAGATAGTCTCGACGAGTTCTGAGACCGGGCAATCTTCAAGGTGGTACTTGATCTTGCCCGCGGTCGCATCCGCATAGCGAAGCATTTTGGCGATCTGCGACAGAAGGCTGTGCGCCGACTGATGGATCTGGCCGAGGAACTCCTGGGATTGGTCGCTCGAGCTATCGCCGCCCTGTTTCATGACGACTTCGCAGAAGCCGATGATCTGATGCAGCGGCGTTCTGAGTTCGTGGCTCAATACCGAGAGGAAGTTGATCTTCGACTGGTCCGCCGCCGTCGCTTCGATCAGCAGTTCTTTGATGTATGCCGCGTCGAGTTCGCGCTGGCGCGTCTTGTGGAAGAGAAGGCGCGAACGAATTTCCTGCGTGTAGCTTGTCGCGAAGGAGATCATCGCGATCGTGAACATGAAGAAGAGGCCGCTCGCGACTTCGATGGCGCCCTTCGGCGAGATGGCGGTGATGGTGACCGCATTGGCTGTCAGCACGGTCAGGAAGACCGTCGCGGCGACAACGAAATAGATCCGTGTGATACACGAGAAATAGATGAAGATCGTCAGGATGCCGACGATGTAAGGAGGGCCCCCGGGCGGCGCCATGGCGATCATCCAGACGATCGAGAAAGAGCCGATCGCCATGTTCGCCGCGGTGACGTGCGGGAAGAACCGCCGGAACGGGTCGCGGTAGGTCAGGAGCACGATTGTCAGAGCGAGCGGCGCACACACCGCCCAGCGCACGAAAAGAACGGCTCCGAGATTTTCCTTGAAGGTGATGATGTCGAGGGCGCCGAAGAAGAGATACATCCCGATGCCGAGGATGTTGATGAAGCGCTCCTTCGGCAGCTCCTGCTCGATAAGATACTTGCAGTATTCGTTTTCGAGAGAACGGTCCGCGAACGTCGCCGTCCCCCAGGCGATCAGGGAGCGGTCGGCGCGGCCGAACAACGCCTCAGGGGCGGCTTTGAACCAAGCGGATATGCTCACAGCAGGCGCAATCGTTCCGAATAGTTGGCGCAACGACGCCGACACTAGCCGTTCGGTGGTTAACAACCGCTTTGTCTACGGAACGTTAACCGACCAATTCCACGATTTGATGCGCTGCGGAAATGGTGGGCGCAGATAGGATTGAACTATCGGCCTCCACCGTGTCAAGGTGGCGCTCTCCCACTGAGCTATGCGCCCGAAGGGCCGCTCTCTATCGGTTCTGGCGGACCGATGCAAGCGGGTTGTCGCGACTTTTCTGGAGCTCAGGCCGCGACCATCCGTTCGACTTCCTGGACGAGGTCCCGGAGGTGGAAAGGTTTGGAGAGGATCTTCGCATCTTCCGGGGCCCGGTTCGCCGGGTTCAGCGCCACGGCGGCGAAGCCGGTGATGAACATGATCTTCATGCCGGGGTCGATTTCGGCCGCCTGCCGGGCGAGCTCGATGCCGTCCATCACGGGCATGACGATATCGGTGAGCAGGAGGTCGAACTCGCGAAGCTGAAGCTCCGTCAACGCCTCGTCGCCCTGAGCGGCGGCGACGACGGTGTGGCCCGCCCGTTCAAGCGCCTTTTTGAGGAACCGGCGCATGGAATCATCGTCTTCAGCCAGGAGAATCGCCGCCATCGTTTCGTCGCCTCATTCCTCACTTTCGGCCCGACAGTCCTAGGCTGCGTCGAAGCCGAATGAAACACTGTGCGCGGGCCGAATTTGCCCCGTCGGATCACCTTCCAGCAAGTTCCGCGCCGTCTGGGTTCGGCGCGGCGCCGAAGTCGTTTCGCAAATCCTGTCATTTGACGTTAACATCTGTCGAGCCTGATAGGGCTCTCAGAACGGGACAGGCATGGTCGAATTGACTGGCGACTTTGATGATGACGATCGGCGCCCGCCGATAGAAGTGCTGGCGCCGCCTGAACTTCTGTCGCCTTTCATCTTCGCCTCGCCGCATTCCGGCCGGCGCTATCCGAGTGATCTTCTTCGGATGACGAAACTCGACCGGCACGCATTGCGCCAATCGGAAGACGGCTATGTCGACCTCATCTTCGACGCCGCGCCGCGGTTTGGCGCCCCGCTGCTGCGGGCGCTTTTCCCGCGTGCTTACGTGGATGTGAATCGCAGCCGGCACGAACTCGATCCCCGGATGTTCGCCGATCCGCTGCCGAAATCGATCGATGCGCGGTCCAACCGCGTGCTCGCCGGGCTCGGCGTCATCCCGCGTATCGTGGCCGACGGGCAGGACATTTACAGCAGAAAGCTCAACTATTTCGATGCGCGCCGCCGACTTTCAGTCTGCTATGAGCCTTATCACGCGGCGCTCGCCGATCTGATCGGGGAAGCGCGGCGCGGTTTTGGCTGCGCCATCCTGATCGACTGCCATTCCATGCCGTCGGCAGGCGGCGCGCCCTTCCGCCCGGGCGAGCCCTCGATCGACTTTGTATTGGGCGACCGATTCGGCGCGTCCTGCGCCCCGAGCCTCGTCAGTCTGGTCGAAAATCTGCTCACCAAAATGGGCTATCATGTCTCACGGAACGCGCCTTACGCGGGAGGCTATGTCGCGACCGCCTATGGCCGCCCCAGTGAGGGCGTTCACGTTCTCCAGATCGAAATAAATCGCGCCCTTTACCTCGACGAGACGCGCCTGGCTCGCAAACAGAGCTTCGTCGCCCTCCGCGAGAATATGCAGGCGCTCATGGCCGATCTCGCGCAGATCGACCCCGCCGCGTTAAGGCCTGCACAAGCGGCCGAATAAGGCTATAAACCCCAGAAAAAAAGCCGCGGGTCGTGCCCGCGGCTAGAAGTTTAAGGGAGGAAACGCCCATAAGGGCAGCAGCGTGAAACACGCTGCAGAACGGATATTATGCGACCGCCTGCTGCGGTGCAACAATTATTTTGCGCTGCAATATTCTGTTGACAACACCTCCTATTCGCCGCCCCCGACCGTGATCGGATGGCTCGAAGCGTTGTCATCATCCGCAATTGTGCCTAAGCGATCGCTTCTCGACCTGCGGATGCCCTTTCAAAGCGAGGCGCCAGGAATGGTGAATGAAAAGACACCGGGGGCCGGCGAGGCCCCGGCGGCGCGTAAGAAAGGCGCCCTGACCCGAATTGGCTCGACCGTTGGCCGCCTGACGCGGCCGAAGCAGCGATTCCAGATGCCGAACGGGGCTGAGGGGCTTCGAATCATTATCGCGACGGACGCCTGGAAGCCGCAGCTCAATGGTGTGGTCAGGACGCTCGATACGCTCGGCGAAATCCTGTCGCGTTTCGGCAATCAGGTCCGCTACATCACGCCGAACGAATTCAAATCCGTTCCTCTGCCGTCTTATCCGGAGATTCGGCTGTCGCTCCTCCCGAATCGGCGCGTCGCCAAGATCATCAATGAGTTCAAACCGGATGCGATCCACATTGCGACCGAAGGGCCGATTGGACGGGCGGCGCGTCGTTTTTGCAAACGTCGCGGCTATCCCTTCACGACGAGCTTCCACACGCGGTTTCCCGAATATGCGGCTGAGCGCTGGGCGGTGCCGATTTCGTGGGGCTACGCGGTTCTCAAGGACTTTCACAAAGACGGCGAGACCATGATGGTCGCAACGCCCGGCCTGATGGACGAACTCAAAGAGCGCGGTTTCACGAAGATGAAACTGTGGGCGCGCGGCGTTGACCTCGAAACCTTCAGGCCCGGCGACCGCACGGCCTTTGATAAATACCCGCGTCCGATCTTCCTCTATGTCGGTCGGCTGGCGGTTGAGAAGAGCATTGAAGACTTCCTCGCGCTCGACCTTCCGGGCACGAAGCTCATTGTCGGAGACGGGCCGCAGCGCGCGGAGCTTGAGCAGAAGTATAAAAACGCTGTCTTCGTCGGACCGAAGTTCGGCGAGGAACTCACGAAATATTATCAGGGTTCGGACGTCTTCGTGTTCCCGTCTCGAACGGACACTTTCGGCCTTGTTAACGTTGAGGCGCTCGCTTGCGGCGTGCCGGTTGCGGCATACCCTGTGCGCGGGCCGCTCGAAATTCTCGCCGGCGCTCCGGAAGGATGCGGTGCGATGGACGAAGATCTCAGGGCGGCGTGCATGAAAGCCTATGAAAAGCGCGACCCCATAGCCTGCCGCACGCATGCGGAGAAGTTCTCATGGGAAGCGGCGACGCGCCAGTTCATCGCCAATCTCGAGACGCCGGGCTTTGATGAGGATTTCTGGCTCCGCTCAGCACGGATGGACGATTAACCTCGCAAAGCCCTTTGGCCTGTCCCGCTTTGGTTCAGTTCCCGTTCCGGCATGTCCCGCGTAGCGTATGACATCGCCGCGGGCGAGCGCGCGTCAGGCGATTTCAGTTCGAAAATCCGCAAGATTTTCTCTTTGCGCGTGCGCTGAAACGCCCAATCCGCGAATTCGGCATGGAGCTTGCCTCTCTCCGGGCGAGAACGGGACGGCCTCGTCAGGCGCGTCCTCCCGCGAGGAGAGTAAGAATGGCCAATTCGATTGATGCTCATGTCGGCAAACGCCTGCGCCAACGCCGCCGCCTGCTCGGGCTGACGCAGCAGCAGCTCGCGGGCGAAGTAAACATCCGCTTCCAGCAGATCCAGAAATATGAGAGCGGTGCGAACCGCATCTCTGCGTCGCGCCTGTGGTCACTCGCCAAGGCGCTCGACGTGCCTGTTTCCTATTTCTTCGACGGCCTTAACGGCGAAGAGACGGCGCAT
>Ga0116151_10004767_pt1 | contig 11861 bp, 9 predicted proteins | sample AD_UKC117_MetaG_FD_89893 | JGI IMG/M metagenome (GOLD analysis project Ga0116151, IMG submission 89893) | Active sludge microbial communities of municipal wastewater-treating anaerobic digesters from Hong Kong - AD_UKC117_MetaG | ecosystem: Engineered > Bioreactor > Anaerobic > Digestate... | reverse complement strand
CATGAAAGTTTCTTAAATTTCCAGCAACACATACCCTCTCTACGTTCGGTCACATAACAGGACTTGTCTGTAACATCCCGACAAAATTAAATTTCAACGGATAGTCGGGACGTCAGACCAAGTCCAGACGTTGAGACGAAATAGCTCCGCGTCGGACTGCTAAAGCTCTATCTTTTATTATTCAAATTCTTAGCAGTATCCTCAAACTGCTCAAACATACTTGATACCTGATACCAAAAATCTACATTCATACTCAAAAATTTCTCAAATTCTGCATCCAAAAGCACTACTTTAGCATTCTTTAATCCTTCTTCTAAATCAGGGATCATTTCTACAGCAGAAGATCTTTTTTGCTGACAATCGGATTTGACCGATCATTCATCACCATAAGAACACGGATCATCCATGACCACATATTTATTTTGTTCTGTTTCCAGATTTAAATCTTTCCCAAATCACAATATATTTTTCATTAAAGATGTATTAAACTCTATTTGTTCCTCAGTCTGAGTAAGTTCAGACTCCTGCGAAAATACTGGTTTTTTGGTGCTATTGATACTAAAAGACAATTGATCAGCAAAATTATTTTTCTTTAGACTAGAATCCAAAAACTCCTTAGTCTTTACATTTACAGCCATCTGACCACTATTTCTCAGATTTTGCAAAACATTGTATATTTCAGTAAATACTGAAGCAATATTGTAAACTATTTTATCATCTACAATATTGTTTTCCATCACAGGCACTATACAAAATTTTAATTTAAAAGCGCTAGTTAAACCAGGAAAAGTAGAAGGATCAAATACAGGACTTTCATATGTCTTACACGCACATTTTGCATAACAAGTTAATTTTTCGCAATTGGTAGGATTACATGTCACATGCTGACATTTTTGGAAACATCAAAGCACTGGATCATTTGGGTCTATATCATCCTGATTTTGTTCTGCCTGATTCAAAAGCTGTTCTATCTCTTCAATATCAGTACTTCCACTAGAAGAATTTATACAATCACTACAATCTGAACTCTCCCAGACCTGACATTGACCATCCTTGTTACAAGACAGCTCAGCCACATCAGATATTATAGTATCCAAATATTCTTCTGGAGATAAACTATTTCATGTATCAACTGACTCAATAGTCCCACTAAATCACAAAAATTCATTGGCTTCTACACACTGATTACCAAAAACAACCGAATCAGGATTAGAATACGTATTACTATTTATTGATTCTACAAAATCTTGTATCTCTGGATCAGATATTTCATCCAAATTTTCATCTCATGACATATTAGACTCTTGCATCAAATCCTCTGATTGTGTTCAAGTATCTACCAAATCTTGACCTGATCAAGATGCAGTAAAATTGTTGTAAGGTGAAAACCAATCTATATCCATAGATATTTCAGGAGGCTGATATATAGAATTATAATTTACATCAGGCATTTTATAAAAATATATCTCTTGTGGCTTCTCCACATCCTGAAACAATATCTTTGACAATACGTATACATCATTGAGTATATCATAACTACTATCATCCAGAGACAAATTGTAAAACAAATTAGATCATTTGTTTCATTCATCTACAGAGTACATATAATACTCATTCACAAAAAAGTCTAAATATATTCATTTTACATACCTCTGACACTCTTGGTTGAGCGTTACACTATTTTTCAAAACTCATCATACTGGATCATACACACATATATTTATCTTATTACAGCTAGCTCACATATCAGATCTGCTAGGCTTTTCAAAATCATTTAAGTTAGTCTTTATATTTTTTCTCAGACTATCGCTAGAAAAATACAAAACATTTATCACATCCAATTTATCTATCTGACAGGCTTTTTCTTGATTTATATAAGAAACTGTCTTATCCATAGCATCCATCATTGGCAATACTTGATTGTTTTGGACCACAGACAAAGATTTATCATATATATCTTCTACTATAGCCTTACCATTGAGCGAATTAGTTTCTAAGTTTCTCTCTGCATTTTCATAAAATCTATCTAGCATATCTCACAAAGGCACCTCAAAAGCAAAAGAACTACCAAAAAAACAGAACAATACAAAAAGTACGTTAAACAAAGCTACAAATATATTTTTATATCTATTCTGCAATCTGTACATTTCTTAGCTTATCATATAAAGTCCTGATAGGTGCATATATTTTTGCCAATTCTTTCATAAACATATTTGCATCTTCTTGATACATCAAAAAGCCAATATGCAAAGGAAAGGAACTAGATATTTCTGACAAAGATCTTATAGCAATAGATATAGCTCATCTTGTACTTATTATCTTTTGCTCAAAAGACAAAAACCTCTCGTTGTTTGAATCTATCCTCTCAGTACTAGAAGTATAAAAAGGATCTGCAAAGTATATGCTATCCTTAATATTAAAAGAATAATATGCTACAAACAAACGATACCACATATATTCATTATATATCACATTCAAAAAAGACTGATCAGGTTTCAATTCATCTCCAATTAAACCACAATATAATATGTTTTGATCAAAATCATTTATACAATCTATATCTTGTAAATTGCTAAGTTCTTCAAAATTTATTACCTTAGTTTTTTTAAGTAATTTTTTTGCTCATTGCATATAATTTTTTAAATCCCTACAAGTCTGGTCATAATAATCATCATCAGGATCACACATCTCCAATCATACAAAATAATGTTTGGAAAAATTATTAGCCAAATCTTCATTTTTTACACCTTGTGACACACTATCTACACCGTAAAGATCAGCCTGTTTTATGTTAAAATAGTCATTTGCAATCTGATCAAAAATCTTTGGCAAATGTTTGGATAAATCACAAGCATTCATATTGGTAGTAGAATAGTTACAATTATCCAATCTTGTATCAGCATTATATTCTGATATTCCAAATTGATTAAAGCCAGTTTTCAACATAAAGTTATTGTAAATATTGTATTGTTGGGTATATCACACATTTTTACACAATACAGACAAAAACACAGATTGATTGGCATCAAAATATTTATCATCATAAATTCACTTACTATCTCAGACTTTCACACAAAAATTATTTATCAAATTTTGTATGCTTCTATCTTCTGGATTATCTATCAATCAAATAGACATTTCATCCATCATCCTATCAATAGAACTATTGACCGCAAAAACTGATCCAGCAAACAAGCTAATCAATCATACTGTCACTACTATCTTAAATAAATTTTTCATCATATTTTAAACCTTATAAACTCTTGACCCGCAAAGCGGTGTTTAAACCTTTTCCACTATGGTGCATAACAATTTGTACTACCATTATTTGAACACTGATACTCACAAGCATCTCAAAGATACTTAACCAATCATTTACTGTCTTTCCTACCTATACTATTTTCCAATATATCATGTATATATTCGCCTATCTCTCTAAAGTGTCTTAAAACACTTACATTACTATATATCATAAAAACAGACTTATCCTGATCTAATTCAGCCAATACAGAGTCCATAGTATTTCTCATATAAATATCTAAATCTTGATATTTCTTATCATTATCAATTTTTAAATTTTTTTCACTAATTTCTTTTTCAATCTTGTCTTTATTTTCCTGTGACAATTCAGCTAAATACTTTTCGTCCTGTTTTTCTTGCTCCCTAAGCTCTCTTTTTTCTTTTCTTGCCTCTTTTTCTTGAGCTCCAAAATAATCAAGAGGATCTAAGTCCATATCTTTTACCACAGTTTTCCAATTTTCTTTATGAAACAAAGATTCTAAACCAATTCATTGTTCTCTAGACAATTTTGTTGAATCAATACCATAAACAGTTCTAAGCAAATCTTGTTGTTTTTTGGTTAGTCAAGTTTCATCTTGCACCTTCTTGGAAAAGGTATCTTTTGCACTAGACCCAAAAGATTGCATCGCATCAGCAAGATTTTTATTTGCTTCTTCTATTATATCCCAAGATTCACTAAATCAATTTTTCAATTGAGACCAAACTTTTGTATTATTTGCAAATTCTGAAAACATTTCATTACATTTGCTAAATCATCTAGCACATTCATAATTATCACGCATCAGCTGCATCAAATCATAATTAAATCTAAACTTCATATTACCATTTGATACATCTTTAGACAATTTATCATTATTTTTAGAAACAAAAGTTTTCATAAGTGCATTTAAACTCAACATAGACTGTATTACGTCTTTATATTTGCTATCTGCAGAATACACAAACTGAGAAAAAAGCGCATACTCATTGTTGTTGTCTCTATTGTATTTTTGTTCTAAATCTCACAATTGCTTATATATATCATTTGATATTTTTTTGTTTCGTAATCATTTAGTACCTATATCCCACATAGCATCATGTATACTATTGTCTATATCTTGCAAAGTCTTTCGATCTCTTACAAATGGTTTATTTTTAAACAAAATTTTAAATCAACCAAAAGAATCTTTGGTCACCAATTCACCCACTATAGATCATGCCAATATAGCAGACATCGCAGCAGACTTAGCGGCATATTGAAGCTCTTCCGCCTCTTTTTTAAACATACTTTTCCAAGCTTGCCATATTCTTTGGAGAAATGGCATCTCCAAAACTCCTGCTGAAAACAAGCCAAATCTTTTATTTTCAATATTTTCTTCCTTTTCTTTGACTGCATTTCTAAGTAATTGCAACATTTCTACTTGAAAATTTACATAAACTTGAAATTCTATAGAATGCATACCACATACCACACAGCTGCTATCAGAAGAATCTGATCACGCCGCATATACAATAGGATAAAACACATTTTGCAAAAGCAAAACTGACAAGATTATATATATTATTTTTTTTGATATTTTCTTCATCAATTTAAACAAATTTAAACTACAATACAATTATATTCAAAATATAAAAAAAACACTAAAAAAACCCCAATAAATCGAGGTTAAAACTTGACAAAATTACATTTTTTCATTTTTAATTTTCTATGTTTGGTCTATTATTACATTCTTGTAGTATCCCAAGGTCTCCACTCATCATTGGATCAATGACCTTGCAAATCTTCACTAGCATTAAACAAATACTTACCACCATACAGATTTGCCAAAAAATTATATTTTTTCTTCATTATAGAATTTTTCCTAGCCCAAGATCTAAATATCGCATTGTGATTAAAGTATAGATTGTGACATTCTGCAAAATCTTCAAAAGGATCAGTCATACCATATCCACTACAAAAATCCTCTTTTTTAGCACTTGATTTTCTTATTTTCTCACTATCCCAAGATAATTTATAAAAATCTATAGATGGATCGTCTATAGAAAACACCTTTCTATCAAACTCTGTATAGTAAGAATCTTTTTGGCTCTTAAATCATCTCACAACTCACAGATCTATTATGTGTCACAACTCATGAGACATCAACTCAAAAAATTCTTTATAAGATCCAACTGTTCACAAATTTATTATTATATCATCCCGCGTAGCATATCACCTTCTACCACCATATTCTGATTTGATTGTTACCTTGTCTAGTTGCTTTATCACATCTCTACCAAATTCTATATTATCATTGATTTGATTGACCAAATATATTGTACTAGCAATATACATGTATTTATCTTTATATGATACTTCATCATCAAATTGTATCTTGCTACAAATAGACATATTAGATACACATATTCTCTGATATTTCATTTTATATTCATTTCTCTCTCATTCTAAATCTTCTGTTTGATCCACTACTTCAGATTCTATCTCATTTGCTGCATCATGCTTTCACAAAACATCCATCAGCTCATCTTCTAGATCAGAACTATCTATCTTCTCTAATATATAATCCTCATCAAAAATATCTGTTTTTTCTCAAATATGAAAAACATTTAAAGTCAGACCAAAATAAAATATAGCAGTAGCAGCCACAAATTTGATTATATCATACATCAATTTCTTTTTAGAGATCTTTTTTTGCATATCGTTGTATGTCATTTAAAAGATATTTATAAGACTTTCACTTTATATTAAAATCTATACAAATGTCAATATTAACTTTGTTGGCAAAAAGCCACATCAGAAAATTATAACCCCCTACAATAATCTTGGATCATTTGGTTTTTGCTTTAAATATATTTTTTCCCATAGATCATGTAATATTTTCTACCAAAAGCTCGCTCTTTTGACCAAAACCATTGGAATAAAGACTCTCAAATATCTCCTTAGACTCAGATTTTACTGTAGAAATTATAAAATAAGTCTTCGATCATATGTCGTCTTTTTCTTTTTCCATAAAATTTAATATAGTACCTATAGTATCCAACTTTAATACTTTTAATTTTTCTTGATTTTTTTCATCTTCAATCAAATTCTTGTAAGATCCATCAAAATTGGAAAAAAACAAAGTGTGTGACAAAAATATATCAGTAAATTCATCCCAATTTGTAAATTGACTAGACTCAGAATATACAAAATAAAATTCAGATTGTGTATACATCCTCTTGTCTACCTGTATCAATCCACCAAAAATATTTATCATATGATCAATTTTATTTCGCAAATTTTCAAAATCCTTCTGATCAAGAGTTTCTTCCAATATTTTTTTGTGATTATCAAACTTTTTTATAAGTCTATTTGTCTCAAAAAAATCTATATTTTCCAATATTGGGTTGATTGTCAAAAAATTGTCTCTTATATCTACAAACTTCTTCTTTGTCTCAGTAAATAAAACTCACATAAATACTTCAAAGAATCTAGCAAAACTATCTATAGCACTTTTTGCTGCTTCTAAGTTTTCCAAAGTATATTTATAATAAAAGTTTTCCAACAAATTTAAAACAAGATAAAGATCGGATGGTTTAGATAGATAAGAATTATATGATTTGTATCGCATCTCTGTATCAAAAAAACACACATCATAATGTCTATATAGATGGTCTACATCTTCAAGTATAGAAAAAAGTCAAGCATGACTAGTCAAAACGATCGGATATTTTTTATTTTTGTTGTTGTCTTGTATATAATGATATATTTTATAGTCAAAGTTGTTGTTTAAATCTAGTACAGAAGAGTTGTTTCTCAGATGAGACATATATTTAAATACAAACAACAATTCGTTGTCTCCAAAATCTTCTTTGTTCAAAAATCTTTTAAACTTAGACTTACTAATAATTGTTTGTCATCTAAAAAATCAAATATTTTTCATACCAATTTCATTCAATATATTTTTTACAATATTGAGTTTTGCAACACTTGAAAAGGACAAAATCACATTTTTATTTCAAGAACTTATAGCTCTTATCAACTTCTTCATATCGACATTACCTATAAAATATCTTTCCTTGTTTTGGTAATCTTCCAATTTTATTTTCAAGTCAGTATCTATAGAAACATTGCTTGGCAACTGCCTTTCAAGATTTGGTAATTCAATATTATTGTTTTTCTTACCAGCCCGGTCTAATTGCAAATCCAAGATTTTGTTGTATAATCATGTATTTTTAGCCAAAAAGTTAGACAAAACAGGATATTCTTTGACTAGTTCTGTCATATAAGACAACAAATAAAAAAACAATGCTAAAGAATTTTTGGAATCATACAATGCATCATGTACATCATTTGAATCAAAAGCTACCCCACCATGAATTTTATCAAATGTATTTTTAAATTTTTCCTTACTCAACAAATGCTCAACTAAGACATCCAGTGCATAACTAGGGGCAAAATGCACAAAACTCTGAGCCAAAATCAAAGTATCTAAAGTACTATAATATTGTACTTCTCCAAAATATTTTTGCATAAAAGCTATATCAAATTCTATATTGTGTCATATCAACACAACATTTTCACCAAAAAAATCCAATATTTCATCTTTTAGATCCAAAATACTTGGAGCATCCTTGATATCGTCCATTTTGATACCAGTAATATATGCCACCAAATCTCTCAATTCTGAAATATCTTTTTGAGGTTTTACAAAAGATTTAAACTCCTTTATGGGCTTACCATTTACATCAATCTCTACCAAACCAATCTGTATTGCTTCATCTTTTTTTACATCCAATCCTGTAGTCTCAAAATCCAATGAAACATATCTAAAATTCTTATTTAACATAAACAAAAAAATAATTTAAATTAACTCATTAAGCTTATAAAAAACTAAAGAAAATTATCAAACAAAAATTACTTAATGCATTTTACAAAAATCCAACTAATAGACAATCAAACAAACAAAAGCAAAGCTAAAAAAGCAAATCATACAGTATATGAATAGTTCATAATATATCACAATAAAAATACCAAAAATAAATTTAATAAGTTAGATAGCTGTACCTTAACAGACAACATAGTCGCCTTATATTTTTTATCTGGTAAAGTATTTATGATATAGTTTTGTACAAAAGACTCTCTTCACCAATAATATCAAATCATTAAAGACAAAAATAATCAGACTATATATGGATTTTTTAAAAAAGCTACAAAAAACATAGTCACAGAAAAAACAAAAATCTCTATAAAAAATAATTTTTTAATAGTAAATCTCTCCTCTATTTTGTGTACAAATCTAGATACCAAAAACCAAACAAATCTAGATAGTCACATCACAAATCAAATGTAAGCAACAGGATATCATATAGACTCTAAATATGGTCACCTAAAAGAATGGGTACTGCTACTGATTCAATATAATATCACAGCAAATATTACAACAGGCCAAAAATTACTTCATTTCGTTTCTTTTACTACGGCTACAATATTTTTGGGTTTTTCTATTTTCATCTCTCTTTTGGGCTCTACTAGACAAAAAGCAATAAGCAAACCAACAATATCTACTCACAATCAAACATAAAATGGCAATTCAAAACTAATTTTTGTCAAAAACGGTATCGCTATAATAAGTAAAGCATTAAAAAGCGAAACCGAACCTTTTATTCTACCCCATATTTTAGTAAAAAAAGCTCATTTACCCACTTCTTCCAGATTTTCATGAAAAAATGAAGCCATAGTACCAGAAGTAAAAGCAAAACCAAGAGATATAAAGATAGAACCTACAGCAAAATAAAACACATTGTGACCAAGTATAAAACACAAAGTAGCCAAAAACATAAATATTTTGGCAAGTATCAAAGTTTTTTTGTAACCAAAACGGTCAGAAAAATAACCACTAGGTATCTCAAACAAAAAAGATACCAAAGAACCCAAGGCAGTATAAAATCAAATTTGTTTGACAGTATTGTCAGGAAATGTCAAAAAATATATCCCCAAAAGAGTTATATAAGCCCTTCTATTTGTAAATACATATATCCAAATTTTCCAAAAATTACTCTCTAGTCAATTCCAACTAATTTTTTTAAACATATCAAATAAAAATATAAAGAAAAAACATTGGCTCTTAAATCTTCACTATTAATTTTTCATTATTTCCAAGCATTTCTCAGCAAACTCTTGAGCTGCATCAGGACCATTGGCTGTCACAATATTCCCAGAAATCACAACATCTTTATCTACCCAAAAACCTCAATTATCTTGAATAAACTTTTTTTGTACTCCATTTTGATCCCATCCTGTCACATTTTTGCCATTAAAAATTCACGACTCACTGAGTATCATTGGTGCTATACATATAGCTCAAAGTTTCTTTGCCTCTTTTGCTATCCTAAGATAATCTTTATCATGAAAATATTGGGAATACGCTCATCCACCACCAATAAAAATCACCATATCATAATCTCATCCATATATTTTTTCCAATTCTTTGTCTGCTATTGTTTTTGATCAAAATACACCTACACATTCTGATTTTCTTCCAGCTCATATTGTAATTTTTACTCATTTATGATGAAAAAAATCAAAAGGTATCCCAAATTCATAATCTTGAAATCAATTATTGGCTATTATCATCAATATATTCTTCATTGTCTACAATAATGATATAAACATCAAAAATATAAATATTCAAATATTTTTTGCAAATTATAAAAAATATTATTGCAAGCCAAGAAAAATTCTTTAAAAATAATTTTACATTTTCAATTTTACATTTTACATTAAACAAAGTGCAGTTATTTATCACAGAATTCACCAAAAATTGAGATAAAATCAATATAGACAACAAAGAAATATTAGACCAAATGAGAAAAGTACTTAGAATGAAAATATGAGACAGATTTTTTGTACAAAACAAAAATGAAAGACTAGAAGTAGAAATCCTAGATCGAGACAAAACTACAATTACTTGAAATATATTAAATACCAAAACACGTTGCAACGATGAAGCGTTTCAACGTTGAATCGCTATAGCTATGAGCAACAAATGGTCAAAAATGGAACTAATCGTACAAAAACTATCTGAGATATGAATCAAAAATATCTACATCCGACCAAGCGAAAGATCTGTAATAAAAGATGTTAATAACAAAAAAATGGAAAGATTGTACAAAATATCACAAGAAGCAGTAGAACAATCTCGATGACGAGAACTACCAAAAATAGAATTCATCAAAGACATATCCAAAATAATTTTAAATAGAAAGGTCATCATCTTCGATAAAAATCAGCGTTGCAACGTTGCATCGATTCAACGCTGAAACGCTATTTGAATCATCGGCCCAGAGTGATGACTTACAAGCAAAGATTATCAAAAATTTTGAGATAATTATGAAATAATTTCTTTATGAAACACAATACTGAGAACCGAAACAGCTAGTATCATAGCAGGATGGTTTATAAAAAATTTAAAATAATATGTAAAGTGGGTAATATTTACGAACATCCCTTACACAAAAAATTTTTTATTGTAAAAAAAATACATTTTATTATCCTATAATAGAAAAATTTACATCCTAGTATCAAATATGAATTGAAGATTTAACAAAATATTTCCTAAAATTGCTGACGATAACAAACAATTCGAAAACGATATATTAGCTGAATGACGTACAAAAGCAGAATTTTATAGAAGACAAAGACAGAAGGCAACAGAACAAACATCCAAAGATCTTTGAGAATTGATATGATACACAACTAAAAATCCAGAGACATGAAAAGACGAATTTATAAGAGTTAATAACTGAGATCAAAAAAAAGATAAAAAAGATAATTCTTAAATTAACTATTTTCAGATTCCTATTTGCGATTTACTATTTCCCAACACAATGAAAAAACTAATCGAAAAACTTATCTGATACAACAAACTATACAATATTTTAAAATGAAGTTTTTTGTATCAAGGATGGAAAAAAATAAACTGAAAGATAGCAAACGCTATCAACTGAAACCCATCCAAAGATTTTTTTATTATCTGAATCACTGGTACCAACTGAAAAACTACTACAGCAAATATGCTGCACAAGATGTTAAATGAACTACTATGAAAAACTGTCATGATTAGTACAGCTTGCATCAAAATATGAAACAAAACCATCGTAAATGACAAAAAAATGACATCGCTAGACGTGTATCACCTACAATCACTTTTGAACGAAGCCAAGAATCAATGATGCAAAATAGCAATACTAGAGACATCCTCACATTGATTAGATCAGTATAGATTTGAATGAATTACTTTTGACTATGCAATACTCACAAATGTCACCAAGGACCACTTAGACTATCACAAAACTATGCACGAATATATAAACTCAAAAAAGAAACTATTTAAATATGTACTACAAAACCTCAAAGAAACAAAGTACGCAAGTTTCCCAGCAGACGACAAAATAGGTAGAGAACGATTTGATGAAATGGCTTTCGACAAAAAGATAAACTTTTCAATACAAAATTCTTCTATACTAAAAGCCAATAATATAGAAGAATCCAATACAAATACTTCTTTTGAAGTTGAGTATCTAGGAAATAAATATCCAGT
>Ga0116151_10004766_pt1 | contig 11861 bp, 11 predicted proteins | sample AD_UKC117_MetaG_FD_89893 | JGI IMG/M metagenome (GOLD analysis project Ga0116151, IMG submission 89893) | Active sludge microbial communities of municipal wastewater-treating anaerobic digesters from Hong Kong - AD_UKC117_MetaG | ecosystem: Engineered > Bioreactor > Anaerobic > Digestate... | reverse complement strand
GTTCCAGTATAGAACAGTCTTGGAATAATTGCGAGTTGCTCCAATGGCAACGTTTTTTATGCCCCAAATCAAATTACCGGCAAAGCATGAATCTGCGGTTTGATTTTCAGACAAATTATAGTGGCCGGTAATCTCCGTGAAGTAGATTTCTTTATCTGGGTGATTTTTGTAAACGTCACTCTGATTCACTGGCTGACCATTATAACCATGCCAAGCAGAACCGATAACAGATACATTCGCGTCTGTATCATTTACGGTATCATTTAGAACGTTATTCGGATATGAGGGAGTATCCCAATTGTGATCCCAGACGAGAATCTTTATGCTAAAATTTGGGTCATTTCTTGTTGCGTTTTTAAATGCTGGAACAAGATGATTAATTATAAAATTAGATTGATTTTTCCAATCCATTTCCATGCTCGGATATTTCGGTGTTGGATTTTGTGGTTCATTTTGGACTGTAACTAAGCTAATTGTAATCTCTTCATCTTGATACGCTTGGAGGAATTTTACAAAGTAATTCGCATATGCTTCGTAATATTCTGGATTGAGGCTACCTCCATTAAGGGTGTTGGGTAATTTCATCCAAGCGGGTGCGCTCCACGGACTTGCCATAAACTTGATTTGTGAATTGATCTCTTTTGAATCATTAAGGACGGGAATTATGTAATCCTTATCGTGATCAATTGAAAATTTTGTGAGTTTCGGATCAATCTGACCGGATGGCATGTAATCATAAGTGTAGTTATATCGCGCGAAATCTGAGGCGCCCATGGGCAGACGAATATAACTTATACCGATCCCCTCAGTTTTGCTGAATAGGGCATTCATGACTTCCCGATATTTAGTGCTATTATTGGTCTTCAGTTCGTTAAGCAGCCAGGCCGAAGAGTCGGTCATTGCGGCTCCGAAACCTTCCATAGTTTGGTTCGTTATATTTTCATTTATCAAAATCTTCGTTGTATTATTCCCTTCACCTGATGTAAACCTTATGTCATTTTGTTGCTGTAATTTATTTACCTCGTCTCCGGTTGTCAGCCAAACCTCTACTGTCTCGCTAGAGTCATCATGTTGGGCGCATAGGCTGATCGACAAAGCCGAACCCAAAACCAGCAGAACTAAAATCGATTTACTTAAGACACTCCATTTTATCATAGCTCCTCACCTTGTTATACGGATTAACATAGTTAAAATTTAATGCTATTTATATGTTATCACATTAGTGGAATCTCTAAACTCGGATATTTATATGGGTTGATTAATCCATTTCTACCTAAAGGACGGACCACTCTTCTTGGATTCTATGTATATTCCGACTGCTAGCAAATGCAGAAATGTGGCGCATGGTCCGCTAGCGGTGCGTTGCCTCAGGACGAGGTCATGATTATCGGAGGAATCTCACCCGCAGGATTGCCTCGGCCCACGACTTCGCAGAAGATGTGGCGGCCGCGATCCCCGAGTGGGAGGCTCCCACCACCAGAACGTCGCAGTTCACGCTTTCCAGGTGGGTGATGAAGGGTTCTGTTTCGGACAACGAGGGTCAAAGCCCCAGGAGCCCGGAGGCTCCGTGAACGTCGCGCAGGTCAGGCAGAGGCGAAGAGATCGAGCCGCGAAAACAAGATGAATCAACGCCCTCGGCAGGAACTAGCCCGACTCAAGAACGGATGCTCACAGATACCTGGCAAAATCGAACTTGTTATAGAGAATCTTGACCGCCGCCTCGCCAAAGACCGTCCTAAGCTTTGACAACGGGAACCACCTCAAAGGTGGTTATGAAAGGTCGTTTCTTTTCTTCCAGAGGAAACTCTTCCAGGTAAAGCTCGGTCGCCTCTTTCAGGTTGTCCACGGCCTCTTCTGGCGTCTCACCCTGGCTGACCGTCCCCACCTCGGGGCATTGGGCCACGTACATCTCCTCTTCCCTATAGACCACAGCCGTAAACGTCCACACGTCCAATCACCTGGTCGAATATATGCGACCAATCAGTTAAACCATTCTCCTCAAAATGAGCCTCCACACGGCCGCCTCGTCCCCCTTTCTCTGGGGCTTTGCGCCCAACCGAGGACATCTGCCCCATCCGGCGCCGACCTGGCAGCTCAGCTTCGGCATGCAGGCCGACTGGCAGATATTCAGGTGGCCGGCGTACTCCGACAAAATCGCATATCTCAATCCCGATCGCCCCTTAGCAGCGGAGCCGGAGGCGGCAGAGTAGATGATCAATGCGAGGTCCCGGCCGCCCCAACTTGAGGTATACGTCTTTTCCTACAAAGCCAAACCCGACCCCCGGATCGATGAACAAGTCGAAGAGTATGACCAGCAGAAATCGGCTAAGTTCGCCATCATCTGATCAACGATTGCGAATGTGTTCTGGCATATAAGGAAGAAATTTTAAATATCAATGTCGGATAAATGGCGAGTGATACTTGCCGAAATTTAATGGCAAATTCCAAAAATGCTGTGAAAATATGAATCAAGAGACGGAGAGTTGATTTGACATGCTTAGAGCTTCAGCATATCGATGTTGCATCTCGATCTTGTTCCTCTGTGCCACATTTACTTCAGCTTCGGCTCAAGAGATCTTGTTTTCGGACGACTTCAGCAATGAAAGCAGCGGGTGGGCCATCTACAGCGATGCAGGTGGCGAAGTTTTCTACGAAGATGGGGTGCTTCATATTAAGGATTACCCGTTTTATCAACAGGCCACATGGACGTCCCCTTCGCAGTTCTTCACCGATTTTATTCTTGATGTCGACACCAGACTGGTGGATGGAACAGATTCAAACTGGCATATAGTATGCCTCAGGCTGAAAGATGATTACAATTACTACGGATTCCATATAAGCGCAGACGGGTGGTACTACATCAGCAAGGTGGTCGACCAGGAAGGTACGAACCTGGTTGAGCCAATTCGCTCTGGCATCATCCAGCAGGGCAGGGATGCCAACAACCACATCCATATCGAGTGCATAGGCAGCAACCTGACCTTCTCGCTTAATGGCCATAAACTGAGAGAGATAAACGACGACACTTTCACCGCGGGGGACATAGGATTCGGGGCTGGCGCGTTGAAGGGACCGTTTACAGAGGTGGCCTTTGATAATCTCACGATCACCAGACCATGAACTTCTCGGCGGCTTCTTCGCCGATGGGTCGAACGAGCAGAACGCCGTTTGCATCTCCAAAAGGATTGGAGATGGCGGGCGAGAAAGCCAAGATGCTCCATTCCGAGGTGCGGCATAGACGTCCGGCCCTTCCCTGGCACAAGATAGCGGGATGCTAGAGAAGCTCGGCAATTATTGCAGCGGATGGATATCCAGTATATCTTCCATGCCACCCCCCTCCAGCGCCGACCTGAGATCCGCTCGGATGAAAATATATATATTCCGAGCATACCACCAGAATCACTGAGGAGATCTTATGGGCATTCCCGAGCGCTGGGCTGGACATCGGCCCCTTCCTGAGGAGATAAGAAGCTCTCTCGAAAAGCTGACCAGCCTCTTTGAGGAGGAGGACGTGATCCTCGCCTACCTCTTCGGCTCGCTTGCAAGAGATGAAACCGATCGAGAGCCCCACGACGTTGATCTCGCCGTTCTGACCGCGACGCCGGAAGAGCCCGCCTGGAGGCTGAGGGATAAGATCGTCGACGCCCTGGGGACCGAGCGGCTCGACCTGGTCGACCTTCGAAGGGCGTCGCCAGTCTTGCGCTTTGAGATCGTCAGGTCGGGGAGACCCATCTACGTCTCCGATGAAGCCGCAAGAGAGCGCTTCGTTCTGGATACTCTGCACCTCTACCGCGATACGGCGCCGATGCGCAGGCGGCAGATGGATGCTCTCAAGAAGAGGATGATCTGATGTTCAGAAGAGAGTCAGTAGACGAACGGTTGAAAGAGCTGGACATAATACGTCGGGAACTCTCCAGATACGGAGACATCACCCTCGATTCGCTGAGAAGCGATCTGAGCGAGAGATGGATCATCGAGAGAGGCCTGATCGCCGGAGCTTCGGTGATCTTCGACATAGCAGACCACATTCTCTCAGAAGAATTTGGAGTCTATCCAGAAAGCTACGAGGAGAGCCTGAAGGGCCTCTTTGACAACGAGGTGATCTCAGAGGAACTCTACTTGCTGATAAAAGGGCTGGGGGGCTTTCGCAACGTTCTGATTCATCGTTATACAGGGATTGAACCAGACCTGGTATTCGAGAACTTCCTCAAAGCCTTGACCGTATTCTCCCGTTTCGCAAAGGAGATAATCAACTGGTTGGATTCGACTTAGAAAGAAGCTAGAAAGCTAAAAAGAAGACATGGGTCATTTGGAGATTCTACGTCTTCCTGGCTTAATGAGCCACGTGTTTTTTTTTATTTGAGTCGAACCACAAGCCCTTTATCGCCTTGGGCCGAAAATACCCCTTGATGGCCAGGGATCAAAAGGACTACTTCTACCGGAGGGCAAAAGCCGAGGGGTACCGGGCCCGGTCGGCCTTCAAGCTCCAGCAGATCAATAAGAGGTTCCGGCTGATCAGGCGGGGCGACGCCGTCCTGGACCTGGGGGCCGCCCCCGGCGGCTGGCTCCAGGTGGCAAAGGAGATCTCCGGCGACCGGGTCGTCGGGGTCGACCTCCTCGCCATCGAGCCGATCGATGGGGTGACGACGATCAAGGCGGACATCACCGCCCCCGAGACCCTGGAGCTGATCACGGGCGCCCTCGGCGGGAAGGCGGACGTCGTGATCTGCGATGCGGCGCCAAACCTCTCGGGAAACTGGACCCTCGACCACGCAAGGTCCATCGACCTCTCCCGATCGGCCCTCCAGGTCGCCGAATCGGCACTCAAGCCCGGCGGAAACTTCCTGGTGAAGGTCTTCCAGGGGGACACCTTCCTCGACTACCTCTCGGAGGTGAAGGAGAGGTTCAGAAGAGCCCAGTCCCACTCCCCGGCCGCCTCCAGAAAGGAGAGCGCCGAGATGTACGTCGTCGGCCAGGGGTTCTTTTTACCGCCGGTGAAGGTGGGGGAGGTTCTTGAAGTCGAGATCGTCGGCATCGGCAAGTCCGGAGACGGTGTCGCCGACGTCGAGGGGTTCAAGGTCTTCATCCCCGGCGCAGCCGTCGGCGACCGGGTGCGTGTGAGGATCGGATCTATCAGGTCGGGCCACGCCGTCGGGTCTCTTGAAAGGTGACGGCAAGCCCGACGGTTTTTCGAAAACTATTTCAGATATTCTGGCGACCTCTCTACCGTGACAGTCTTCAGAGCTTATGACGTGCGAGGCGTCTACGGGACGGAGCTGACCGAGGGTATCGCGCGGAAGGTGGGAAAAGCCCTGGGGTCCTACCTCCCCGACGGCAGGATAACTCTCGGGAGGGATACGAGGGTGAGCGGCCCCTCGGTGGAGCGGGCCTTCCTGGACGGGGTCTTATCCACCGGCTGCAACGTCGACAGCTACGGCGTCCTTCCGATATCGATTATCAGCTTTGAGACCTGGAAAAAAGGCTACGACGCTGCCGCCTACATCTCGGCCTCCCACAACCCCCCCGAGTACAACGGCATCAGGTTCAGGACCGCCGAAGGGTACGGGATGCTCTACCACAAGACCGGGATTATGGAGATCTACGAGAAGGGCGCCTTTCGAGAGGGCGATGGGAAAAAGACCAATCGCGCCCCTGAAGATGTTATAAAGAGGTACGCCGACTACGTCGAAGGGAAGCTCTCCATCGAGCGGCCCCTCCGGATCGTCCTGGACATGGGGAACGGCTCTGCATGCGGCATGTCCATGCTCTACCAGAGGCTCGACTTCGACGGGAGGGTGATCAACGGCGAGCCCGACGGAACATTTCCCGGCCGCGGCCCCGCCCCCACGGAAGAATCCCTCCGGGATGCTGCAAAGCTGGTCGTCGAGACGGGGGCGGATTACGGCGTCGGCTTCGACCCCGACGCCGACCGGGGCCTGGTGGTAGACGATCGGGGGCGGATCGTCACCCCCGAGAAGGTGGCGGTGATCCTGGCGAAGGAACGGTACGGCCCCGGCGACAAGGTGGTGGCGGGCTTCGACTGCTCCATGATCGTCGAACGGGAGCTGGAACCATTGGGGATCGAGGTGATCCGGGAGAGGGTGGGAGACGTCTACGTCGCGAACCGGGTGAAGAACGAGGGGGCAGTACTGGGAGTCGAGCGGAGCGCCCACTTCTTCCTCTCGGAGTTCCAGCTCTCCGACGACCCCTTCGCCATGAGCTTGGCCTTGGGCGAGATCGTCTCCCGGGGCGAGAAGCTCTCAGAGCTCGCCGACGCCATCCCCGACTACCCCTACGTCCAGAAGAGCATCCGGATAGAGGGGTCGGCGGCTGAGGTGATGAGACGGCTGGAAAGCGACCTCGCATCCCTGGAGCCCGATACCACCGACGGCCTCAAGATCTGCGGCGAGGATTATACCGTCCTCATCAGGCCTTCCAACACCCAGCCCCTCATCAGGCTCTACGTCGAGACCGCGGGGGCGGATGCGGCAGATCTTGTGAAGAGGTTTGAGGGGTTCATAAAAGGGGCCCTGAGGTGACACGGCCGGAGAAGGGAGCCCCATCCGAGGATCGACCACTGGAAAAAGGGAGAAGAGCTGATCAGCGTTGACCGACCATCAAGTCTGCATTCTGATCCCCACCTTGAACGAGGAGGACGCCATCGCCGAGGTGATCGGCGAGTTCAGGGGGATGGGCTTCGACGACATCCTAGTCATCGACGGCCACAGCTGCGACCGGACCTGCGAGCTGGCGAAGGCTGCCGGAGCCCGGGTCGTCGTCCAGAGCGGGAAGGGGAAGGGCCAGGCCCTCAAAGAGGCCTTCGACCTCATCGAGGCCGAGTACATCGTGATGATCGACGGTGACGGGACCTACCTTCCGTCCGAGGTCGGCCTCCTCCTCGACCCGGTCCTCGCGGGAAAAGCCGACCACGTCATGGGAAATCGGTTCGGAAACCTCCAGAAAGGGGCCCTGACCCGACTGAACTCGGCAGGGAATCGATTGATCAACTTCTTCTTCAGAATAACCTACAATGTGCCCCTTAACGACATCCTCACCGGTTATCGGGCCTTCAACCGCGACTCCGTCCGACGGCTCGACCTCACCATGGAGGGCTTCGAGATCGAGACGGAGATGACAGTCGAGAGCGTCAAGAAGGGTTTATCGATCGCCGAGGTCCCCATAACCTACCGGGCGAGGACGACCGGAACGAAGACGAAGCTCAACCCCCTCATGGACGGCGCGAGGATCATCGCCACCATCTACCGGATGGCCAAGACCCACAACCCTCTATTCTACTTCGGTCTGATGGGCTCGTTCTTCGGAGCCGCCGGCTTCCTCCTCGGCCTCTACGTCGCGAGCGAGTGGCTGGCCACCCGGACCGAGCACATACCCCTGACGATCCTGACGGCCGTTCTGATCATCGTAGGGTTCCAGCTCTTCTTCATGGGGATCCTCGGCGACGCCGTCGTCTCGATGCACCGGGAGGTTCTGAGGGAGATCTACAGGAACCGAAAAGATTGATGAAGGCTCATTATAATGCCAGATCCCCACGACCGGCCGTCATCGACGTGGAGGTAATTTGTTCGGGTGGGACCCCGATGAGCTTCAAGCCCTGACTGAGCCTCAAAAATGACTAATAGACAGAAATGTAAATACTATCTCCATGAGGATCGAAGAGGACCGATATCGCCACATGTTGAGCCGAAATCCCGATAGATCGCAGGTCTTGGAGGGGCTTTGATGACGAAGATTGCGATGGTGCTCTTGATTCAACTCGTCATCGCTTGCCAGAGCGGCTTATGTGAGATCCCGGTGACCCTCTATCTCGACGATGGAGCTGCGGAAAACGGCTTTATGATGGGGGGCGGAAGGGGCCACACCGTCATCTTTGAAGCGCCTCCCGGAAATTGGACCCTGTCGGAAGCTGCCGTCTACGGAAAGCTGGAGCCGAACAGCACCTCCGAGATCTTCGTCTTGGAGATCTGGGACGAAGACTACAACCTCATATCGAAGGTGACGGACAGGGCCGACTCGTTCTTCGGCGACGAGTTCGGCTGGGCCGTCGTGGACGTCCCCGACGTCCTTGTATCTGGGTTCTTCCTCATCTCCCTCTACGAGTACGGCGGGATCTACGTTGGAACAGACATCGGTCCCGCGACGAACATGTCCCAATTCTCCGCTCGAAATCCCAACCGTCTACTTGTCTGGGACCTGGATCCGTACCGGCAGAACGAGACCGAATGGATGATCCGGGCAGTGGGCTTTTCTCCAGCTCCGGAGGTATCAGACCTCAGACTCACAAACGATATCGCGAGCAAAAATCGCCCCGCAAGGATCGAAGTAGAGGTGAAAGACCCGGACCAGAACCTCAAGACTGCGACCCTGTACCTGGCAGATAACGATTCACGAGAGGTGGTCTGGTCGGAGGTTCGGGATATCGATGGCGGGGAGGCGACGGTCCAGTTCTCCTGGCCCGGGACGTTCTATCAGGTCTCAGGACCCGACGGCACCGTATCTCCCGTCCTCGCGTCCGAGGTGGCCGGAGTATCAGACCAGTTCCGACCCCTCCTTGCCCATTCTATACCCTGCATCCTCCTTCTGGATCGCGGGAAGTCTCAGATCGCAGCCTATGCCTACTTTGGGGATGATGGAATCCTCAACGGCCTGATCGACCTATCAGGGCAGGTCCACTACATATCTCGGGAGGCTCTGAACGCCACGTCTCCCGGCGTCAATTACATGGGTTACATGGCGGAGAACGTGACCGCAGCCCAGGACGAAAGCGCCATCGTATTCTACAACGTGACCGCATCATCCGATAACAGGACCATATCGGCCGGCTATCATCTGCCGCTGGTCCTCTCCAGGTCACCCCTCTTCAATTACAGGGTCAGCCTCACCGAGGTCGATGCCGAGGCCGGCGATTACATTCCCATAGTCGTGGTGGAGGATGATGCCTACAACTCGGTTCTGTTCGCGGGGAGGGCTGTGGTGAAGGTTGCTTGATATAACTATGTTATATAATTATTTTTTATAACTAAAATCGGAATTTTTATATAGATTCTCAATCAGTAGTGAGCAAAAGGAATTGATTGAGGAGGGAGATCTCTGTCCGGACTGCATAGATTGACAGTATCGATTACTTGCCTTCTTGTCCTTCAAGGGGCTTACGCCATCGATATGTATTTCTCGGCTAGCGATGGCGGCGGAGAGAGCGTGAGCATCTGGGACTCCTACAACGTCGACGACAGCGTCGAGGTGAGCGGCGAGTCTGCGGCGAGCTTCGGCGGTGGCCTAGCGATCGATGATAAGAGAACGATTGCCGGACCCGGCGACGTATACGCCGTCCAGGGATACTCGGGGAGCGGCTGCTACTCCGGGGCGAACTACATATACGCACGGGACGCCTCCCGGACCCTGGCCTGCGGCTCCGCCCATCTCACTCCCAATACCCTCAACGTGGTCCAGGACGTCTCCATCGACGGGGCTGACGAGAGCGCCGTCGTCTCCACCGCATATCAGGGAGTCAGGGGCACTATGCAGCACGCATTTGTATTCGACGGATCCCTCGACTCGAAGCAGACGATAAAGGTCGATGACGGGATCGCGACATCTCAGGACACTCAGATGGTCGGGTTCCTCCCAACAGCCTTCGGGACTGCTGGCTTCATGTGTGTCGATGTGGGCCCCGGAACCTTGAATGTATTGGGCGAAGGGGCGGCTGTTGCCGTATCCTCCCTGGACCTGGCCGGACCTGCTGAGGTCGACTGCAAGCTGGCCACGGGAACCGGAAACAGCGCCTGGGCTTATGGCAAGATCAGATCGGCCGAAAGCGATCTTGGGGCCGTGGGTGCTGGAGCCGGTGCCGGCAACGTCGACCTCAGCATCGACGCGAACGGCAACCTCCGCATAAATGGCGGGGCTGAGGCAGCAGGAGCCGGGATTGCCGCGGTCGGCGTTGACAACGAGATCAGCGGAACACTGGCCGCCCGCACTGGTTGCTCTGGAACCGGAGCCTTCGGTGAGAATATCGAGGCTTCAAACAAGGACGGGTTCGTCGGGGCAGGAGCTGCCGCAGGAAGCGTCGGCCTTGACGTCAATCTGCAGAACGGGTACATCGGTGGCGGCGCCAATGCTGCCGGGGTCGGCGTCGTTGCAGACGGCAAAAATAATGAGATAAGTAGCGGAACACTGGCCGCCTGCACCAGTTGCTTTGGAACAGGAGCCTTCGGTGAGGAGATCGAGGCCTCTAACAAGAAGGGATTCGTAGGGGCAGGAGCTGCCGTAGGGAGCCTGGGTGCCGACGTCGATCTGCAGAACGGATACATCGGAGGCGGCGTCGATGCCGCCGGGGTAGGCGTCGTCGCAGAGGGCAAAAAGAACGCGATCAGTAGCGGAACACTGGCCGCCTGCACCAATTGCTTTGGAACAGGAGCCTTCGGTGAGGAGATCGAGGCCTCCAACAAGAAGGGATTCGTAGGGGCAGGAGCTGCCGCAGGAAATGGAGGCGCGCTATTCGATATGCAGACCGGATTCATCACCGGAGGAGCCGGTGTTGCCGGGGCTGGCGTGGTCGCTGACGGAAAGAAGAACGAGATCAAGAGCGACGCCCTAGGCGCGAGCACCGGATGCTCTGGAATCGAAGCCTACGGCGAGGGGATCGAAGGATCCAACAAGAAGGGATCCATCGGGGCCGCCGCGGTCGCAGGGGGCGCACAAGTCAATCTGTGGTCCGGATACATCGGTGGCTGGGCTGAGGGTGCCGGGGTCGGCGTTGTTGCGGACGGCAAAAAGAACCAGATCAAGAGCGACACCCTGACCGCCGAAACAACCGTCTTTGGAACCGGAGCCTCAGGCAAAGGGATCGAGGCCTCCAACAAGGAAGGCTTCGTCGGAACAGCGGCGGGCGCTGGCAACCTGATTGGATCAATCGACTTCAATAACTTGCACATCTACGCCGACGGAGAAGGCGCCATCTTCGGCGCCGGGGCCGCAGGCAAAAAGAACTATGTCGGCGTCGGAAGCGTCGAGGCCAGCACAGGAGACAGCGCCGAAGTGACTGCGAGATCTGTAGAAGCCTCCAGCGATGAAGGCGCTGCGGGGACAGGCGCAGCTGCCGGAAACGCCCAGCTCAACCTGATAGGATGGTCCGGTACCGTAACGGCTGAAGGGTCGGCCGTGGGCGCCGGGGGTGTCGGCGACTTTGCCGCTGCCAGCGCCGACTGCCTGAAGGCTGAGTCCGGAGACAGCACCTCCGCAGAAGGAAAGAATATGTGGCTCACGGTCATAGAGGGCAGTGGAGGCATTGGTGCCATAAGTGGGACCTACGACTCCAGCGGACCTGATCGGGTCGCCAGCGTTGAGGGGGATGTAGCGGCCGGGTCCGCCATGATCTGGGGCGACTTCAGCGCCGATACGAGCTCGAGCGCTTCGGCATCGGCCGAGAACGTGGGCGCAGTCGGGACAAACATTCACCTCGGCTCCCACGCCGACGATGGGACAGCTCGCTCCGACGTGGATTCCACATTGGTAGCCGGAGGATTGAACTATGGAGAGATGGGGGCGTACGCGGGTGACGACTCCACCCGGGCCACACAGAAGTACCCAGTGGTGGGCATGTTCGGGATCGTCGCCGAAGCTTGGAATCCACCGTATCCTCTGGCTTTTAGTCCCAAAGTAGGCTTCGGGGCATATAGTGTCACCGGGGAGGCCCGGACCGACAACACTGGAGCGTATGCCGAAACGAGCGTGGTCTGAATGAGGACGGAATTCGCATATCTACTGCTGCTGACGGGGCTGATATCAGGAGCCTCCGCCGCCTCGTACACCTTCGGGGTGGACAACATCACCGACGGCTCTTC
>Ga0116151_10004763_pt1 | contig 11863 bp, 9 predicted proteins | sample AD_UKC117_MetaG_FD_89893 | JGI IMG/M metagenome (GOLD analysis project Ga0116151, IMG submission 89893) | Active sludge microbial communities of municipal wastewater-treating anaerobic digesters from Hong Kong - AD_UKC117_MetaG | ecosystem: Engineered > Bioreactor > Anaerobic > Digestate... | reverse complement strand
TGTCGCTTGAAATGTCTTCAGAAGCACTGGCGATTATTAAACCTGAAGAAGTGATGAATGAATGGCAGGAGCGTGTCGGGGAAATCCCGGAAGCCGTTGAAGTAACACTCAAAAACTCACGCAGTGATCAGCGTCGCGGGGGTGATTTAAGTTTCTATGTTTCGGCCAGCAATCAAAAAGATCTTGCTGATGCGGTTGAGAAGGTCAAGCTCGAAATGCGCGATATTCAGGGACTAACCCAGATTTACGATAACCGTGACAGACAAACTCTGGAGCTCAATATCAAGCTGAAGCCGGAAGCGGAGCATTATGGCCTGACATTAGGCATACTCAGTCAGCAGGTTCGACTGGCGTTTTATGGTCGGATTGTTCAGCGGATCCCTCGTGATGGCGAAACAATGGATATCATGGTCCGCTACCCACTGGAAGCACGTCAGAATATCAACGCGCTAAGGGAAATGTATATTAAAACACCGGAAGGTGGGGAAATACCTTTTAACATGGTTGCAGAAATGGAATATGTTCCGCTTCTGCTCTCACCGGAGCGGATTAATGGCCAGGACATTATTAAAGTTCAGGCAAGTATGAATAAAAATATTGTTTCTCCCTATGAAACCTATAAGCATCTAGAAAACAGTGTTTTCAAAGAACTGGAAAAAACGATACCGGGATTTTCGGTCATCCCTGACGGTGAAATTGAAGAGGAAAGCATTTTCTTTGGTGAAATAACTTTCTATCTCTCCCTTGTATTGCTGGCAATCTACGCGGTCCTAGCAATTGGTCTTCGTTCATATGTTGAGCCTCTTATTATTCTTACTGCCGTTCCATTTGGCTTTGTCGGGGCAATAATTGGTCACCTGCTGATGGATATGCCCATTAGTCTTTATTCATTCCTCGGGCTTTTTGCGGCGGCGGGTGTGGTGATTAACGATAACCTTGTGCTTATCGACTGTATAAAGGGCCTTAAGAAAGATGGAATGCATTTCAGGGAAGCAATTCCTGAAGCGGGCAGAATGCGCTTCCGGGCGATAATTCTGACCTCTCTGACAACCTTTATCGGACTGGTGCCGATTATGCTGGAAACCAGTTACCAGGCAATCTTTGTGATTCCGATGGTGGTTTCATTGACCTTCGGTGTACTTTTTGCAACATTTATTACGCTGATCCTGGTTCCTTGTCTCTATGACATCAAGGATACAATTCTGGAAAGAATTGAATCCTTAAAGCCTAAAGAAGAGGGAATTACGGACATCGGTACCGCCGAATAACGGGACCTAATATAATGCGGGGACCTTGACAACCATACCGTCAAGGTCCTCTGTCATTTCAATTTGACAGCTAAGGCGGCTTCCTGCTCTGCGATTATCAAGAAAATCAAGGAGCGCACTTTCATCTTCATGTGCCGAGCCGGTTTTGGCTCTATATTCTTTGGGTATAATGATATGGCATGTGGCGCAGGCGCAGGCGCCACCACAATCCGCATCAATCCCTTCGACATTATTTGTTACTGCGATTTGCATCAATGTCTTGCCGATTTTGGCATCAACGACATATTCTTTATTCTCAGGGGATATAAAAGTAATTTTTGGCATCATTATTCACTAATTTTAATGGCACTACTAGCCTTTATTTCTTCCATTACCACATATGTATGTGTGCTGCTGATATCTTCAATAGTGGAAAGTTTCTCACCCAGAAAACGTCTGTAATGATCCATATCACGGGTTCGAACTTTGATAAGATAATCAAAGCCGCCGGCAACCATATGACATTCCTGAACCTCATCCATTTCAAGAATAACCTGACGAAAATGATCAAGGGCTTTTGTTGTTGTCCGGGCCAGTGATACTTCAATAAAGGAAACGAGTGCGGCATCCAGCATTTTAGGGTCAAGAATGGCGACATAATCTTTAATGAAGCCCTCTTTTTCCAGTCTTTTGACCCTCTCCAGGCACGGCGTCGGACTTAAATGGATAAGCTCTGCAAGTTTTACATTGGAAATTCGGCCATCCAGTTGAAGTAACTCTAAAATTCGGCGGTCAGTTCGATCCAGCTTGCGTGAGCCCGGCGGGGTTTGTGAAACGTCTTTATTAATGGCCATAATAATATCTTTAAAAATTCAATTTAACCAGATTAAACATATGAAGAATCGGATAGGACCAGTATTTTATGCTATAAGCTTGCCATTGAACAGTTTTAAATATAATGTTGGCCAAAGCTTATGAATAAGCGAAGGAAAATATTCTAAGTCTCGGCTTGACTTTAGGAAATTAGGGGCGTAGATGGTGTGTTTTCCGGCATAAAATTGCCTTAATTACTATGTAAATTAAAAGGCAGTAGATTAAAGTTTGATAAAATACAGGTAAAACAATGAGCAACCAGACTATTGAAGAGCTTGCAAAAAAACTGATCCGCCGTATGGGGCGCAGTCAGGCCATAGAGATTTGTGAAGCGAATAAATGGTCAAGAGTATTAGAGCATATCAAGTCACTTGATAAGACGGCTCAAAACGCATAAGCTGCGTTTAATATCTTTTCTATATTAATTCCCTGAGAAATGAATAAGGTGGGAGCATGTATTACAGCGTTTTCAACCTTTTTAAGATCGGTATAGGACCATCAAGTTCTCATACGGTCGGACCAATGGTCGCGGCAAAAGCATTTCTTGAGTCACTGACGGATATAAAAAAAGTTGGGTCCGTTAAAGTCGATATATATGGTTCACTCGCGCTAACCGGTCTGGGGCATGCCACGGACAAGGCACTGCTTCTTGGCTTGTCTGGATTGAAGCCAGCGACCGTAGACCCGGCAATTATAGATGACCTCTGCGACAATATAAAATCTTCCTCAAAAATTAGTCTGCTTGGGACTAAGGAAATTTCATTTTCAATGAAAGACCATATGTTATTTCATATGGAAGAGCTTCTCCCTCATCACAGCAATGGAATGACATTTCACGCTTTCGACAGCAAAGGCCAGAAAATAGCCTCGGAAAGTTATTATTCCGTTGGCGGCGGTGCCATTATGAGTGAGGCCGATTTTGGCCGGAACACGCCCCCGCCAGAAGAAATAGAAGTTCCCTATCCATTCGATAGCGCACAGGAACTTTTGGATCTTTGCAGCCTCCATAAACTTTCGATTGCCGAACTGATGTGGGAAAATGAGAAGGCATTAATGCCGAGGCAGAAAATCAAACAGGGGCTCGATAAAATATATGATGCCATGCAGTTTTCAATTGACCGGGGCTGTGCGACCAGCGGCAAACTTCCTGGTTCACTTAATGTAAAACGAAGAGCGGCACAGGTCCTTTCTTCGCTCAAGGAAGCGCAGGAAAAACAGCTTGGCGATCCGTCTGTTATACTTGACTGGATAAATTTATGGGCCCTTGCGGTTAATGAGGAAAATGCCGCCGGTGGTCGTGTGGTGACGGCGCCGACAAATGGTGCCGCTGGTATAATTCCGGCGGTTTTAAGGTATTTTGCCCGCTTTTATAATCGTAACGGCGATAAAAAAGCAGTTTATGACTTTCTGCTGACGGCAACGGCGATTGGTTCTTTATATAAAAAGAATGCATCAATTTCCGGTGCAGAGGTAGGGTGTCAGGGCGAAGTAGGTGTTGCCTGCTCCATGGCGGCCGCGGGCCTTACCGCTGTCATGGGCGGAACAGTGCTTCAGGTTGAGAATGCTGCCGAGATTGGAATGGAGCATAATCTGGGCCTGACCTGTGATCCTATTGGCGGTCTTGTGCAAATACCCTGTATTGAAAGAAATGCAATGGGGGCGGTAAAAGCGATTGACGCGTCACGGCTGGCACTAAGGGGGGATGGGCTTCATCATGTCTCTCTTGATAAGGTAATTGAGACCATGCGCCAGACAGGTAAAGACATGCAGTCAAATTATAAGGAAACCTCAAAAGGGGGACTGGCCGTCAATGTGGTTGAATGTTAATAGCATTAAATTCTATAAAAAAACCATTTTAATAGATAATATATCGGCAATTTTTTTAATAAAGTAGGACATTCTACTATATTATACGATATATTCCCGTGATCATCCATTTTAAAAAGAGGTGTCACATGTATTCTATAAATGATCAAAAAGTGATTGAAGCATTGTCTCTGGGCGAGATCAGACATAATCTGCGTCTTGCTATACATGCTGATGAAGACACATGTGTCAATAATCTGCTCCATGCCACAGAACTGACAACTGGGGAAAGAAATCGTCTGGTTGATCAGGCCCGTGTCTTCGTTGAAAAATCCAGGGAAAGAAGCGGTCGTCAGGGGACGATGGACTATTTCCTGCAGGAATTTGATCTTTCCAATAAAGAGGGTGTGGCCCTCATGTGCCTGGCTGAAAGCCTGCTCAGGGTGCCCGATGGGGCAACGGCCGATAAACTGATTTCGGAAAAAATCAGTGCAGGGCGCTGGTCTGATCATAAAGGCCATTCTGAAAGCACTTTTGTCAATGCATCGACATGGGGTCTGATGCTGACGGGTGAGTTTGTAGAGCTTGGTGCAGATGTAAAAAGAAACACGGATAACTGGTTCAAAAATTTTGTCAAAAAAGCCGGAGAACCGGTTGTTCGGACTGCTATTATGCAGGCAATGCGGATTATGGGCGGGCAATATGTTCTGGGTCGCACCATTGATGAAGCCATAAGCCGTGGCAAAAAGGAAAACAGTCCTGATACCCGCTTTTCTTTTGATATGCTGGGGGAAGGGGCGCGGACGCTGGCTGATGCGGACCGTTATTTTGAAGCCTATAAAAAAGCAATTCTGGAAATTGCTGAACAGAATGAAAATTCCGATCCATATTCTGCAAATGGTATTTCAGTAAAATTCTCGGCCCTGCATCCACGTTATGAAATGGCACATCATGAAACGGTAATGTCCGAAATGGTTCCAAGAATTACCGAGCTGGCGGCGTTATCCCGGGAAAATGGTCTTGGCTTTACCATTGACGCCGAAGAAGCCGACAGACTTGATCTGTCCCTTGATATTTTTGAAAGTCTTGCCCGCTCATCAAAGCTCCAGAATTGGGATGGTCTTGGTATTGTTGTTCAGGCCTACCAGAAAAGGGCACCATATGTCATTGATTGGCTAAAAACCTTGGGTCGGGAACTGGGCCGTAAATTTATGGTCCGTCTGGTCAAGGGCGCTTATTGGGATAGCGAAATTAAACATGCACAGGAAGCGGGCCTTAGCGATTATCCGGTATATACGAGAAAACCAACAACAGACCTTTCCTATCAGGTATGCGCTGAACGATTAATGATGGCGCGGGATGTCTTCTTCCCACAGTTTGCAACGCACAACGCCTATTCTGTTGCACTTATTCTTGAGCTAGCGAAAAAATGGAACGTTGCTCCGGACGAATTTGAATTTCAACGGCTTCATGGCATGGGTCACCTTCTTTATGATGTGGTCAAAAATAATGTTGAAAGGCCGTTTAATATCCGTGTTTACGCGCCTGTTGGCGCGCATAAGGATTTGCTTCCCTATCTGGTTCGTCGTCTGCTTGAAAACGGCGCCAACAGCTCTTTTGTTAACCGTTTCATGGATAAGCAAGTCGCCGTTGAAGAGCTGATGCAGGACACTATTAAGCTGGTAGAGGAAAAAACTCCAAGACGCCACAGCATGATCCCGCTGCCAAAGGATATTCTGGTGGCGTCCGGATGTGAAAAATTCCCTAGAAAAAATGCTGCTGGCTTTGACCTATCCGACCCACTCGAAATTGAAAAACTGTCTTCCAGCCTCGTTGTGAAACATGATTGGCAGGCTGGGCCTATTGTCTGCGGAAAAAGGGGTTTTGAAAATCCGGAAAAAGTTCTAAGCCCGACAACCGGCGATGTGGTCGGTTTGGTTGGCAGGACATCAGATGATGATATTGAAAGAGCACTGGATGCTGCAAAAAATGCTCAAAAACCCTGGGACTCTTTGGGCGGTGCCGTCCGGGCAGAGATACTGGGTAAGGCGGCAGATGCGTTAGAGCGAAACTGCCTGCCCCTGATGGGGCTTATTGCCGCGGAGGCGGGTCGAACGCTCGCCGACGGTCTTTCCGAAGTACGTGAAGCGGTGGATTTCCTGCGCTATTATGCAGGGCAGGCACATGAAAATTTTGAAGGGGGGAAAGCTTTGCCCGGACCCACTGGTGAACGCAATGAACTTTATCTTCAAGGTCGCGGTACATTCCTTTGCATCAGTCCCTGGAATTTTCCACTGGCAATTTTTATGGGCCAGGTATCTGCAGCACTTGCTGCTGGAAATGCCGTTATTGCCAAACCTGCTGAACAGACACCGATTGTCGCCAGTGAGGCGGTAAAATTTTTGCATGCTGCCGGGGTTCCTGCTGATGTGCTACATCTGCTTACCGGAGATGGCGCCACAATCGGCGCTAAGCTCGTTGCTGATGAACGAATTGACGGTGTTGCTTTTACCGGATCAACAGAAACGGCAAAAATTATTAATCGCACGCTGGCCAATCGTGAAGGGGCAATTGTGCCGCTTATTGCCGAAACGGGAGGACAAAATGTCATGATAGTTGATAGCACTGCCCTGCCGGAACAGGTGGTGGATGATGCCATTTCATCAGCATTCCAGTCAGCCGGACAACGGTGCTCGGCACTTAGAGTTCTTTTCCTTCAGGAAGAAGTTGCGGATACAATTATTCCGATGCTGAAAGGTGCGATGGACTGTCTTAAGGTCGGCAATCCGGCGGAGCTTTCTACAGATGTTGGCCCGGTTATTGATCAGGATGCAAGAACCCAATTACAAGACCATGCAGACAGGATGGATAAGGAAGCAATTTTGATTAACGCCCTTTCAGCACCGAAAGAGCATAATAAAGGAACTTTTTTTGCCCCTCGATTATATGAAATTTCATCACTTGATAAACTTAAAAAAGAGGTATTTGGCCCGATCCTTCATGTGATCCGCTTTAAGTCATCAAAGTTAGACGACATTCTTGAGCAGGTCAGAAACACGGGCTTTGGTCTGACCCTTGGTGTCCATAGCCGCATTGAGGAAACTGCCAATTATATATTCAGAAATCTTGATGTCGGGAATACTTACGTTAATCGGAACATTGTCGGTGCTGTGGTTGGTGTCCAGCCGTTTGGGGGGCAGGGACTTTCCGGAACCGGGCCAAAAGCCGGTGGTCCAAGATATCTTTATCGCTTTGCAACGGAAAAGACATTGACCATTAACACGGTCGCGACCGGCGGTAATGCAGAACTTTTTGCCATGAAAGAAGAATAACTGTATGTTTGACGACAAATAGGATTTATAACCGGACCTCAAAATCATCAGTGCAATAAAAGGGGATATCTAAATATGACTAAAAAATACCGTTACGTTTTTTTGATGAGTGGTTTCGCCCTTTTGATGTTTGGTCTTTCATCATGTTCCGAACAGGATATGGCGAATATTAGGCTTCTGGCACATTTAAAAAAATATGACGAGGCCCGCAATTTAATCATTGAAAGAAATTATAAGCAATCAAACCCGATTTCCCGCGATGAATGGGAAGCACATTTTGCTGTCGATGATAGTGATCAGTTTACGCCGATTGATACTGGTCTGCTTGAAGAAAATGAAAAACTGATTATCGAACAAAGCCGAAAAGAGGCAATCAGAAAATCAAATATTGATATCACACCACTAAGGGGTGATCCGGTTGCCCTCGCTAAATTCTGCGAAGAAATCCCCAAAGGCGGCATGCTGCATGTCCATCCATATGGTCTATTTACACGGGATGTTGTCATAAAAATACTCAGCAAATATAATCCGGTTGTTGAGCCTGAATATTTTATTAAAACCATCAATGATCAGGGTCAGAAGCTTTATGACTATGAAATTGAAGCACTTAGATCCCTTCCAAAGTCAGAACATTTCCTCTCATTGAGTGAAGCAGATCAAAGTCTGTTTGTTGATTTTTTCTTTTTGCCCACTGACCCGCCATCCCATGACTTCACCAGATTTGATGCCATTTTTGTTTTTGTCATCTGGATGGTGGAGGACGAACATCTTGATGAAAAAATGGAAATGCTTTATCTCGATTTTCTAAATCGCGCTGCGGGCCATGGTATCAGCTATATTGAATTTACCAACGGTTTCCCACCCACACTGGAAAGCATTGAAAAGCTGACAAACTGGTCAGATAAATTTTACAAGGAAACCGGCGTTGTTGTGCGCTGGAATCTTGGTCAGCTTCGTTTCCTGCCTGGCGAGAATAATGGGGACCTGATTAAAAAATGGAATGCGCTTCTTGTTGAGCACCCGACCGATGCCATTGTCGGGGTTGATCTTTATGCCATAGAGCGGGGGAACCCCGCACTGGAACGCGCGCAGGAAGCCTATGGGTTCTTAAGCGGCTATAACCGGGACCATCCGGATGATCACCCGTTGGAAATGACGATGCATGCAGGGGAGCTGGGTGATCCACGCAATGTCCGGGATGCTTTGGTAATGGGGGCATCGCGCATTGGCCATGGGGTAAAGTTAAAGGATGATCTGGTCACCCTTGAATATGCCCGTAATATTAAGCCCGGCATTGAAATGAATATTACCAGCAATTACAGGCTGGAAGTGTTTGATATGAAAACGGGGCCACATCCTTTCTTACGCTTTTTGCGTCTTGGTATCCCGGTCAGTCTTTCGACCGATAATGACGGCATTTTTGATACCAATATTTCAAAGGAATGTATTGCTGCGGTCAGCACCACTGATGTCACTTATGCCGAGTTGCAGCAGATGAGCTTTAACAGCATCAGCACCAGTTTTGCCAGTCCGAAAGTAAAGGATATCCTGAGCAACCGTTTGCGCCAGAGCTTTACACTTTTTGAACAGGAATATCTTAATTAACCTTTTAGCGCACCGGCGGTCAGTCCCTGAACAATAAATTTCTGGATATAGGCGAAGAAAATACAGACCGGTATCAGGGCGAGGATCATTGCTGCGGCCATCTGCCCCCAGTCCACGGAAAATTTGGTAACAAAATTCATTATGCCGGCCGGAAAGGTCATCTGTGACTGACGATTAATAAACATCAGCGCGAAAAGCAGTTCCGACCAAGCGGCAGTGAATACAAAACCGAGCGTCGCGCCAATACCGGGAAGGCAAAGTGGCAGAGTAATTTTTTCAAGGGCTTCAAGACGGCTGCAGCCATCAATCATCGCCGCTTCCTCAAGCTCAACGGGCGTGCCGTCAAAGAAAGTCTGCATTAAAAAGCAGGCAAACGGCAGATTAAAGGCTGTATAAACCAGAATTAGCCCGGTCAGGCTGTCAACCAGATTAATCATCGTCAGCACATTATAAATCGGCGCAATCACCATGACGATTGGGAACATCTGCGTGATCAGTAGCACGGTTATAAGGGCGACTTTTCCTTTAAACTGAAAGCGGGAAAGCGCATATCCGGCAAGGCTGGCGATAATTGTGACCAATATTGCCGTGGTGGCGGAGACAATGAAGCTGTTTAAAAAATAATCGGGAAAGCTCCCTTCCACCAGCACCGCGTAATAATGATCGAATGTAACTCGGCTTGGCCACATCACGACCCCTTCGGAAAAGAGCAGGCGGTCAGGCGTCAGAGATATTTTCAGCATCCAGAAAACCGGGAAGAGTGTGAAGAGAAGAAAAGCGGATATGATCAGATATTTACCGTATTTCATGGCTGGAACTCACAAAAATGTTGTCATTTTTCGGCGGATGCGACCAAGAATAAGGCCATAAATCATCAACAGGATTAAAAGCGCAATGGAAAGCACGGATGCATAACCGAAATCCATTTTCTGGTAAGCGGTATCATAAATATATGTGGCGACAATCTGGGTTGAATTGGCCGGGCCGCCATTGGTCATGACAATGATAATTTCTGCAAAATTGGCGATCCATATCGCCCGCACCAGAAGCGTGATAAGTATGGTCGGTGCCATCAGCGGCAGGGTAATATGGCGAAAAGCGTCAAGTCCGCTGACCCCGTCAATGCTCGCCGCTTCGTAAATTTCATTGGGGATCGTGCGCCGCGCCGCCAGCAGCATAATGGCAAAAAACGGAATGCCGAACCAGACATTGGCAATGATCGGCCCCCACATGGCATGATCCGGATCGCTTAATAAATTTTCCGGCTTTTCCATAAGCCCAAGTCCTTCAAACAGGTAAGGCAGCGGCCCGGTTACCGGGTTAAACATCCACACCCACATCAGCCCGATCAGAAAGGACGGCACCGCCCACGGCACGAACAGCACCGGCTGGATCAGCCTGATCCCCCGAAAACCGTGGTTTAAAATAAGCGCCAGCATAAGCCCGAACGTGAACTGGAAAAATAGCGATGCTGCCGTCCAGAACAGGGTGTTTATAAGGCTCATGGAAAATATTTTATCGTCCTGTAAAAGGCGGAAAAACTGATCTAGTCCGACAAAGTCCCGCGTCCCTGATATCAGGTCAAAATCATAAAAGGCATAGCTGACCCCGGTGATCAGCGGCACCAGCACCAGCAGAAAAATAAACAAAATCGTCGGCGCAAGATAATACCAAGGGGTTAAAAATTTTGTCATTCTGCCGCTTCCCATCGTTTTTCCGCCGCGGTCATGAAATCCGCCCACGCCCGTGCTGTTTCCTCCGGCGTTTGTTCGCCCAGCATCATGGCCTGCCCGGACTGGACCACCTCGATACTGTCAAATTCAGCAATATCCGGCAGGTAATTGGGGTTGATCATATACTGATAATGTGGGTCTTTCGTGGTTTGAAGCCATCCGGCACCAATTCCGTCCGCATCAAATATATTTTCCGATAATCCCTTATAAATCGGCACCAGTCCCGAGCGCTCGGCCCAGGCCCGGTTATTTTCCCGGGAGAGCAGATGCCGCACCAGTTTAAAAGCCGCCGCCTTATTCGAGGATCCTTCCAAAACCGACCAGCCAATATAACCCAGATGAGGAAAGGAGTTGCCACCTGGCCCCAGCGGCATCGGCGCCGAACCATAATCGTCATCATCCATGCGTTTCCGAAGGGACGTGAGCGCATCCGGCGTCTGGTGCAGCATGGCGCAGGTGCCGGAATAAAAGCCCGACACCGTTTCATTAAGACCCCAGTTAAGGCTGTCTTTGGGCGCATAGCCGTTTTTATAAATATCCCGGATCAGGGTCAGGCCCTTTGCCGCACCGGGCTGGTAAAAGGTGCTTTTGCCCTCATTATCAAAAAAGCGGTTCGAGCCGTTCATGGTCGTCATGATCCAGTAATAAAAAACCGCGCCGCCGCGCCCGCCATGATGGCAATAACCGTAAATGCCGGGAAGGGCGGATATTTTCGCCGCGTCCTCGTAAAAGTCGTCCATGGTCAATGGCGGTTTTTCAATGCCGGCGCGGGCAAATATTTTCTTGTTATAAAGCATTGCCCGCAGATAATAGCCGTATGGCACCGTATAAACCCGGCCACGGATACTGCCATAGCTGAAAGTATTCGCCTCCAGATCATCATCAAATTCTGTCTGCTCAAGATATGGGGTCATATCGGCAATCTGCCCGGCGCTGACATAGCGCGACAGCCAGAAATCCGGCATTTCAATTACATCCGGATATTGCCCGCCGGCAATCATCATGCTCAGCTTTTCAAAGGCCTGCCCCCAGGAAAGCGAAATCACATCCACCCTGATCCCCGGGTTATCCTCTTCAAAGCGGTCAAGCTGCGCGCGTAAAAGCCCCGTCCGCTCCGCCGAGCTATTGACCTCAACAATCAGCAGGTTATTCGGGTCATGCTCCCTGTCGGACATCGCCTGCCAGCCGGCAAAGCCAAGCACAGCAATGACAAAAATGACCGCCGCTTTGATCATGTGGCAAAATTCCCCTTTTTTATTTTTTATTC
>Ga0116151_10004758_pt1 | contig 11869 bp, 12 predicted proteins | sample AD_UKC117_MetaG_FD_89893 | JGI IMG/M metagenome (GOLD analysis project Ga0116151, IMG submission 89893) | Active sludge microbial communities of municipal wastewater-treating anaerobic digesters from Hong Kong - AD_UKC117_MetaG | ecosystem: Engineered > Bioreactor > Anaerobic > Digestate... | reverse complement strand
TTCGTGGACCTGACCCCCGGTGCGGGCTACTACGTCGTGTTCACCCCGCCGGCAGATGCCACCTTCACCACCCAGAACTCCGGCACCAACGACGCGATCGACAGTGACGCGGCGGTGGCCACGGGTCGGGCGGACTTCACCGCTCCGGCATCGGGGTCGAACAGCGCCACGGCGCCGGACAACCCCACCGTCGACGCTGGACTCGTGCGGATGAACCTCACGCTGGCCAAGAAGCTCGAGACGGCCGGCCCGTTCGGTGTCGGTGACACAGTGACCTTCACCCTGACCCCGCACAACGACGGCGAGGTCAACGCGCTGGCTGGTTGGTCCGTCACGGATGTCCTGCCCAAGGGGCTGACCTTGGTCGGACTCACCGGTGACGCCGGTGTCTACACCTTCAGCGGAGCGACGGCCACGTCCACGGTGGCTCTGGCAGCAGGCACCGACGGCGCCCCGATCACGGTCACGGCCACGATCGACGCGAACACGATCGGCACCCTGCGCAATGTCGCCTTCGTCAGCCCGGCGTCGGCCGACATCGCCGAGACCAACCCGCTCGTGATCCCGACGACCGGCACCGACACGGCTGCCTCCAGCACGGACAACGACGCCCAGGCTGAGCTCACGCTCGTCCCGGTCTCGATCGGTGACCACGTGTGGTGGGACGTCAACCGCGACGGCCTCCAGAGCGAGGGCGAGGCCCCCGTGGCCGGTGTGACCGTCACGCTCTACCAAGCCGACGGCACGACCAAGGTCGGCTCGACCAAGACCGACGACAAGGGGTTCTACTCCTTCGTCGACCTGGCCCCGGGTCAGAACTACGTCGTGGTCTTCACCAAGCCGGACGGCACGACCTTCACCACCCCCCTCGCCGGGGACGTGGCGAAGGACTCGAACCCGAACGCATCCGGTGTCGCCCCGGTCCACACCCCCAAGTCGGGCCAGAACTCGGCGACGACGCCCGACGACCCGACGATCGACGCCGGCCTGGTGCGGATCAACCTCGTGCTCGCCAAGAAGCTCGAGACCGCGGCGCCGTTCGGTGCGGGCGACACGGTGACCTTCACCTTGACGCCGCACAACGACGGCGAGGTCGACGCCCTCAAGGGCTGGACCGTCTCCGATGTGCTGCCCAAGGGTCTGACCCTGGTGAGCATGACCGGTGACGCCGCGGCGTACTCCTGCGACAACAACGGCGCGATCTGCACCTCGCTCGTGCCGCTCGCCGCAGGCAAGGACGGTGCGCCGATCACGGTGACCGCCACGATCGACGGGTACACGACCGGGACCCTGCACAACGTCGCCTGGATCGCCCCCGTGAGCGGGGAGACGCCCGAGACGAACCCGCTGGGGACCACCGTTCCGACGACCGGCACCGACACCTCGGCCACGAGCACCGACAACGACGCCCAGGCCTCGTTGACCGTGCTCCCGGTCTCGATCGGTGACCACGTGTGGTGGGACGTCAACCGGGACGGTCTGCAGACCGCCGGTGAGGCCCCGGTCAAGAACGTCGTCGTGACGCTCTACAAGGCGGACGGCACGACCAAGGTCGCCTCGACCACGACCGACGACAAGGGGTTCTACTCCTTCACGGACCTCGCCCCGGCGCAGGCCTACGTCGTGGTCTTCACCAAGCCGGACGGCACCACGTTCACGGCCAAGGGCGTCGGCAGCGACATCGAGATCGACTCCAATGCGGATGTCGCGACCGGTGCGGCCCCGGTGACCACGCCGCGGACGGGCGCCAACAGTGCGACCGCCCCGGACCAGCCCTCGATCGACGCGGGCCTGGTGAAGATCAACCTCACCTTGGCCAAGAACCTGGCGACGATCGGTGGTGTCCACCCCGGTGACACCGTGAGCTTCACGCTGCGGCCGCACAACGACGGACCCGTCGATGCCCTTGCGGGCTGGTCGGTCACCGAGGTGCTGCCGAGTGGGCTGACCCTGGTGTCGATGAAGGGTGACGACTACACCTGCTCCGGCACGACGTGTGTCTCCTCGGTGCCGCTGCGCGCCGGGCAGGACGGTTCACTCATCACGGTGATGGCCAAGATCACCGCCACCGGCTCCGGCAGCCTGCGGAATGTCGCCTACGTCAGCCCGGCCAGTGGCGAGACCCCGGAGACCAACCCGCTCGGCACGCCCCCCGCGGCCGGGACGGACACCTCGAAGACGAGCACCGACAACGACGCGGACGCCAAGGTGACCTTCACCACCGTCCCGCCGGTGCAGCTCGCCTTCACCGGATCCTCCGGACTGACCTGGACCGTCCTCGGTGGCGCACTCCTCGTCATCCTCGGAGCGCTCGTGGCCCTCATCGCGCGCCGCCGTGAGGAGGAGTTGACCTCCGTGCGCTGACCCCCGCTCGCGCGCGGACCCCGCTCGGGGGCGACCTTCTCACCGGAGAGGGGCGCCCCCGAGCGGTCGTGGGTATGCCGGGTGCTCACTGGGCGGCATATGTCGGTTTGGTGGGTGCGGTTGGGGGACGCTTTCCACAGATGGTGCTCACCACGTCCGGGATTCCATGCCCCGGGCGTGGCCCGCTGCGTTGGTCAGTGGGTGATCCTGTGCCGCTCTTAGGCATTCCTGCAGGCCGGTTGTGGGCGTGATCGGCGGACACTCCCCCTCGCGTAGGGTCAGTCGCTTGGAATCAGGCCTGCGCGACGTGCAGTGGCGACGGCCTCGGACCGGGCATGGACCTGCAACTTCTTGTAGGTTTTGTGAATGTGGACCCGCACCGTCGCCGGGGACAAATGCATGTGGTGCGCGATCTCGGGGACGCTGCGGTGAGTGGCCAGTTCACGCAACACCCGCAGCTCTTGGGTGGTCAGACCCAGACCGGGCACCGGTGAGGTCTTCTTGGTGGCGTACTGCTGCTGGAATGAGCGCAGTTGTGCGGACGGGTAGATCCCCAGGTCGGCTTCGTTCAGCGGTGTGATTCTGTGGAGAAGTTGGCTGATCAGGGTGGTGTCGTTCAGGGCGACCGCGGTGCGCGCCAACGCCAAGTAGCAGCAGCCGGTCAGGACCGGAAACGAGGTCCCTACCCGATCCAATTGGTCGAGAGCGTGATCCACCGCGCCGGTGGCGCGGGAGATGTCGCCCTGGCGCGCCGCCGCCCACGCGATCATGCAACTCATTTCCACTGTTATGGCCAGTTCCTTCAAACCCTGCTCCCAAAGGGTTGAGTAGGCGTGAACCACCTCGAGCGCACCGTCGGGATCTCCCGTTTCGAGCAGCGCCAAACTCACCGCCGACGCATAGAACATGCCCAACACGGGGAAACGTGCCGCGTAAGGCTTCAACACCGAGAAACAGGCGCGCACATCCTCGAAGTCACCTGTTCCCAACGAGTTCAGGCCACGGAGTATCCACGCCATGATCCGGGCCCACCCGCCCCGCGCGATGGCCTCGCTGGTCAGTTCGATGCTCGGGCGGGAGTCGGTGAACGCTGTCAGCATGTGTGCCACCTCCGGGTACAAGGTGACGTCGTGGTGAGCCCTACGCTCGAAGTCGTCCAACCACGCCTGGGTTTGCCTGCCGTCGCCGCTGAATCCGGCGTGGAAGGCCCGCGAAAGCGACAGTTGGGGCCAGCGGTCATGATCGCCGGGCTCAAACCGATCCAAGAGCTCCTCAAGGACATCCATGTGCCCTTGCAGAGCCAACAAGGGTGCGCAGTCTAGGACGGTCTGGATGAAGTCATCGCGAGGCAATACCCGCTCGGCGATGAGCAGCCCGTTGCGCAGGTGCCCACGCGCGATCAAATCCCGCTGGAACACCGCTGCCAACGACCTTGCCTCTGAGGGCAGGGGTCGGCGGTGCGAGGTGAGTTGACGCGCCAACCAGCCACGCACCGCGATGGTGGGTGGGTCGCTGGGCAGGGTGATCAGCGGGATCGCGTGCTGACGAAGTTCCTCGAACAGGTGGGCGCCCTCCGGGGTGCTGGCAACAACATCGAGGCGCAAGGGTGCTTCCGCGATCGCGGCCAAGGCCAGAGTGTGCACCAAGGCCGGCGACAGCGGCTCGAGCACCTCTTGGTCCACATAGCGTTCTAGCACCGCCCGAGCCCGAGAACTCGCTGCGAACCCACCGCGCACTTCGGCCCACGCCACCTCGAAGGCGGCCACCCATCCTTGAGTTCGCTCCATCACGGCATCGATCTGCCGCTGACTCAAGGAGCCGCTCAAGTCGCGCAGGTCCTCACTGGTCAGCGTCAAATCTTCAAGATCGAGTCGTAGGACATTCCCGGCAAGTTCATGCTTGGCCAATCCCAACGAGGAGGCGTACCGACACCCCAACCCCACCACCATCGAGGAGGGAAGACTGTTCAGGAAACGCCCAAGATCCTCCACGACACCCGGTGCAGGCGCTTGCGGAAGGTCATCCACAATTAGGAGGGTTTCCGAAGCGGGTAACACCGAATTAGGGCAGGCGCCACGCCCACGCGCAGTTAAAGCCAAGAAGTCATCCCCGAACCCGGAGGTCAGGTGCGCAGCCGAAAGACGCACGCTGGGACGGTCGCTGGCCAGGGTCCAAGCATCAAAAAGTGCTGTCTTCCCATAACCAGCAGGGGCATCCAGGACAACCACAGTCCCACTGGGTACCTGCAGCAGACGCTTGACCAGCCGAGCCCGAGACAACGTGGGAACACCGCGCGCACCCGCGCGAGCGTTCGGTGACACCACCTCACCCTCCTCACTCGCGCGCGGACTTGTGGTTGATCCCGTTTGACGGACATCGCTTATGCGGCTTGGGCCGCGGTGGTGGTCCGGTGCTCGAAGGTTACCGGGTTGATGTTGCCGAGGGCGCTGTGGGTGCACCCGGCACGACGACCGCGACGACGAGGTTCTGGACGATCCACGAGGTGGCCAGGGCGAGCGCGGTCACGCCGACCACGCGACTGTGGGTCCGCAGGCCGGGCGCGCTCATGCCGGCCGCCCCGCGGCATACGGCTGGTGGGGGCGGTGGCGCCACGCAACCCGGGCGATGAGCAGCAGCAGGACGATCTCCACGACGCTGCCGAGCTGGTAGTAGAGCCACGGCTCGCCGACCATGCCGACCGCGATCGACACCGGGTAGAGGGCGGTGAGCACGAGGGTCAGCGGTCGCAGGATGCGCCAGCGCAGCATCGTCGACGCCGCGACCATGAGGCTGGGCACGAGGACGTAGAGGGTGGTGAGGACCAGGAAGCGCTGGTCGATGGTGAAGCCCACCCGGGGGATGACGCCCTCGAGGGCGCCGTCGATCATGTCCGCTCGCCAGAAGCCGAAGATGTCGACATATCACAAGACGAAGAGCAGGGTCGCCCACAGGCTCGAGAGGACGAGCCGGGGATGGACGGTGTCGGAGATGGTGCCGGCCAGCGCTGGCGGCCGGTCGGTGGTGGTGTGGGTCATCGGGTCTCCTTCGTGGTGGGTGACGACGAAAGGGACCGTAGCCGTACGTTGTAAGGGTTGGAGCCGGTTTCGGGGTCGGCTCCGGGGCGGGGCAGGGAGGAGCCCGGGAGTTGGGCCCAAGGCGCAGCACTCACTGAAGTCGATGTGATGGTGCGATGATGTGGTGATGCGCACCACCTTGGAACTCGACGACACCGTGCTCGCCGCGGCGCGCTCCCTGGCGCGCGCTCGAGGGACGTCGTTGGGTGCGGCCGTCTCCGAGCTGGCGCGGCGCGGCCTCGCCAGTGCCTCGGAGGCGACTGTCGACTACTCCTACAGTCCCTTCCCGGTCATGGTCGGCGAGGGGGAGCTCGTCACCGACGACCTCATCGCCGAGCTCCGCGATGCCTGACGTGCCGGCCGTCCTCTTCGACGTGAACGCTCTGGTCGCGCTCAGCCTGACCACCCATGGGCACCACGGCGCCGCCCATCGGTACCTCGCGACGATCCGGGGCGGGTGGGCGACCTGCCCCCGCACCGAGGCCGCCCTCTACCGGCTGCTGCTGAACCCGGCCGTGACCGGCGCCGCACGCCGGTCGGCGGACGTCACGAGCATCCTCGCGGGAATGCGGCGCGACCCCCGCTGGTCCTTCCTCACCGACGCCTCGACACTCACCGATCCGCTGATCGACACCGCCGTGCTCGCGGGTCACCAGCAGGTCACCGACCTGCACCTGGTCAACCTGGCCGCCCATCACGGGGCCGTGTTGGCAACCTTCGACGGCGCGCTGACGACGTGGCTCGCTCCGGCAGACCGCCGCCACCTGATCCTCATCCCGGCCTGACTCCGGCCCACGGGTCGTCCGCTTCTGCGGAGTAGACGCCCTCTCTCACCGCGTCACTGCGCGCCTGGACCCGTCCCGGGCCCGACATCCGCTGCCCCGCCCTCGGTCGTCGCTGCCGCCAGGAGGGCCGCCACGTCTCGACCGGAGGGGTTCGTGCGGACGTGATCGCCGACCCGCACCGTTGGGACCACCTCGTTGCCGGAGTTCACCGAGCGCACGAACGCGGCGGCGTCGTCGTCCTCCCAGATGTCGACCCACTTCGCCGCGATGCCGCGGAGGGCCAGGTCGGCGCGCAGCGCCATGCAGAAGACGCACCCGGGTCGCCAGAACACCTCGACCGCGGGCCCCTCGCCCGGACGGCTCTCCCCGTGAGAAGCGCTCCCGGAGCTCTCGTCAGGCTCTGACATCGTGGGGCTCCTCTTCGTCGGGTCGGCTGTGTTGGAGGGGGCGGGGTTGGCGCGTCAGGCCCAGTGACCGGCGCGCATGACGCGGGCCACGGCCAGGTCGGCATCGAGCACCACGAGGTCGGCGCGCGCACCGGGAGCGATCCGCCCCAGGTCGGGACGGCCCAGCAGGTCGGCCGGCACCCGCGTGGCCGCGGCGACCGCCTCCGCCAGCGGAATCCCGCGAGCGACGGCCAAACGGACGGCGCGGTCGAGGGTCAGGGTGGACCCGGCGATCGGACCGTCGGCGCCGCCGATCCGCGCGACGCCGTCGCGCACCACCGCGGTGAGCGGCCCGAGGCGGTAGTCCCCGTCGCCCGCCCCCGCCGCCGCCATCGCGTCGGTGACCAGGGCCACCCGGCCGGCGCGCGTCCGCAGGGTGGCACCGACGACGGCCGGGTGCACGTGCACACCGTCGGCGATGAGCTCGAGCACGACACCCGGGGTGTCGATCGCCGCCTGCGCCGGCCCCGGCTCCCGGTGGTGGATTGGACGGTGCGCGTTGTGCAGGTGCGTGACGACCCGCGCCCCGGCCGCGAACGCCCCGAGCGCCTGGTCGTAGGTGGCGTCGGAGTGCCCGATGGCGACGAGCACCCCGGCCTCGACGAACCGCCGCACCGCCTCCGAGGCACCCGGCAGCTCCGGCGCGAGGGTCACCATGGCGACGGGGCCGGCGGCGATCAGTCGGTCGACGTCCTCCGGGGAAGGCGCCCGCAGCAGCCCGGGGTCGTGTGCCCCCTTGTAGCGCTCCGCCAGCCAGGGCCCCTCGAGGTGCACCCCGAGCAGATCGTCGCAGGCGACGAGCGGCGCCAGCGCCCGGACCTGGTCGACGAGCCGGTCGACGGTGTCGGTTACCAGGCTCGCCATCGTCGACGTCGCGCCGTGGGCCAGGTGGGCGGCCCGGGCGATGCCCGCGGCCTCGACGCCGTCGGTGTAGGCCGCGCCACCGCCCCCGTGGCTGTGGACGTCGACGAACCCGGGCGCGAGGGTGGCCGCACCCAGGTCCGTGGCCACCCACTCGTCCCGACCCGCCGAGCCCGTCGGCCCGGGGGGCAGCCCGTCGCCGACCTCGGTGATGCGGTCGCCCTCGACCCGCACCCACCCCGGCGACAGCACGGCATCGGGCGTGAGAACCGTTGCGGCCGTGAGGACCTGACCCCCGCCCCCGGCGGTCGTCGAGTCGGCGGTCACGTGGGCGCGGCCAGATCTGCGGTGATGATGGCGATCTCCAGGGCTCGTCGGTTCCGTCCTTCGGTGGGGTGAGCGTATGCCGCGTCGCTCGGGGTGCGCTGGAAACCCGCCACCCCGGCCAGCCCCGCCGGGGTTGGGGCCAAGACGTGTCCAGCGGCCAGACTGCCGGGATGCTGGTGGCCGAGCTGGAGCGGATCATCCCGATCATCGTTGTCCTCCTCGCCGCCGCCGTGCTCGCCGAGCTCAGTGACCGCGCAGGGGTGTTCGACGTCGTCGGGCACTGGCTCGCGCGACATGCCCGCCACCGGCTCCTCGTTCTCTGGCTGCTCTTCAGTGCGTATGCCGTGATCTGCACCGTCTTCCTCTCGCTCGACACCACCGCTGTCCTGCTCACCCCGGTCGCCCTGGCGATCGCCAAGCAGGTGGGCGTGCCGGCGCGGCCGTTCGCCCTGACGACGCTCTGGATCGCCAACACCGGCTCGATGCTGCTGCCGGTCTCCAACCTCACGAACCTGTTGGCGCAGAGCAAGTTCCGGGCGCTCGGGGTCGACCACACGGCATACCTCCGTCTGGCGCTCGTGCCCGGACTGGTGTGCATCGTCGTCACGCTCGTCGTGATCCTCGCGCTGCACCCGCGGGTGCTGACGACGCAATACACGGTCGACCCGCCGGCCGAGCCGCACGACCAGGTCCTGCTGCGCGTCGGGCTGGTCACCTGCCTACTCGTGGGACCCGCCTTCGCCGCCGGGCTGGCGCCCTGGGCCGTCGCCGGCGTGGCCGCGGGGGTGCTGCTGCTCGTCACCTGGCTGCGCGCCCCGCACCTGCTCCGCGGCCTGGCCGTGCCGTGGGTGATGGCCGCCGGGTTCGCGGTGCTGGCGCTCCTCGTCGGCTGGGCCCAGCACGCGGGGCACCTGGCCTGGCTCGGCCAGCTCGTCGGCCAGGGCACCGGCCTGACCGACCTGCTGCGCGTCACCGGGACCGCCGCGCTGACCTCGAACCTCGTCAACAACCTCCCCGCCTACCTGGCGGTCGAGCCCTTCGCCGCCGACCACCCGGCGCGGCTCATGGCTGCTCTCGTCGGCGCCAATGCCGGGCCGCTCGTCACGCCCTGGGCCTCGCTGGCCACGCTGCTCTGGCTGCAGCGGTGCCGGGCCGGTGGGCTGCGGTGGCGGCTCGGTCGGCTCGCGCTCGCCGGGCTGGGGTGTGCTCTCGCCTCGACCGTCCTGGCCGTGCTGGCGCTGGCCCTCGTCACCGGCTGAGCGCCCGGCGCGGGCGTCATGATGGAGCTCATGGCGGTCCTGTCCTTCAGCATGAACCAGTCCCTCGACGGCAATGTCGCCCACGACGCCTTCGCGCCCGGGCCGCTGATGTTCGCGCACTTCATCGACCAGGTGGCCGGGCTGTCGGGGAGCATCTACGGCCGCACGATGTATGAGGTCATGCGCTACTGGGACGAGGACCAGCCCGACTGGGTCGATGCGGAGAAGGCGTATGCCGAGGTCTGGCGCCGCCAGCCCAAGTGGGTCGTCTCGCGCACCCTGGACTCGGTGGGCCCGAACGCGACCCTGGTGCGCGGGGACGTCGCGAGCGAGGTCGCCCGGATCAGGGCCGAGCACGACGGGCGGATCGAGGTGGCCGGCCCCACTCTCGCGGCCGGCCTGGGCGCGCTCGGTCTCATCGACGAGTACGTCATCTACCTGCACCCGGTCGTCGCCGGTCCGGGGCCCACGTTCTTCGGCGACGACCGGCCCCGTCTGGAGCTCGTCGCAGCCGAGCCACTCGCCGAAGGCGTCGTCAAGCTCACCTATGCACCGGCCGGAAACGAACCGGCACTCCCGTGACGCCACCGGCACCGGGAGAGGTCGCGGGGAGCCTGGCGGGCGAGCGCGTGGTGGGCAGGACTGCGGCCGCCCGGTTCCACCCCGGCTGGTGACCCCACCCGTAGCTGAGCGCGTCGTCGTCGATGCGGCGCGGCATTCGGCCATCATCGCCGATCCGCCGGCGCCCTCTTCCCCCACGGCTCGCCGCGAGGGGCAAGGATGAGGGCATGACCTCCTTCCTGATCCCGCGACCCACCCAGGGCGACGTCGTGGAGCTCATCCTCGACGACCATCGCGCCTTCGAGGACCTCCTGCGCGAGTGCCGCCGCTCCGACCGTGACCGGGCCACGGCCCGAGCCGCGCTGGCCGAGCTCCTCGTCGCCCACGCCGAGGCCGAGGAGAGCGAGGTCTATCCGACGCTGCGGACCAAGCGGGCCATCTCCGCCCACAAGGAGGAGCACGGCGAGGAGGAGCACGCCGAGATCGTCGAGGCCCTCCTGGCCTTCCTCGATGCCAAGGGCACGTCGACGAAGAAGTACGACGAAGCGCTCGAGGAGCTGTCAAAGGTCGTCTCCCACCACAACTGTGAGGAGGAGCTCGACATCCTCAACCCCGCGCGGGACGACGTCTCCGTCGCAGTGCGGCACGAGCTCGGCGTGAAGTGGGCGCGCAAGCGCAACGCGCTGCTCAAGGCCGGTTGCGCCTCCCGCACCCAGGTGGCGGCCCTCCTCAAGGAGGCGGTCAAGGACAAGACCCTGCCGCCGGAGCCCGTGCGCGAGCAGATGGACGCGATCAAGGAGCGGGCCAAGAAGAAGGCCGACGCGCTCGGTGAGGAAGCCACCTCCTGACCACTCGGGCGGCTGGCGGGTGACGCCGGCGGCAGGTTGACACTCCCGCGCGCGGTCACCTATTTTTGACGCCCACGAGGGGAGTACTTCCCAAGTCGTGTCCGGTCAGTTCGCGAGGCCCATGCCTCGCCCGGCGCGCGCCCGACCCGGGTGAAGCAGACCTCGCACCGCTACCGCGTGCTGCGAGGACGACATGAGCTCCCTGGTGCTTTACCCTGCAACCCCCCGCGAGGTCGGCTCGACCGCCACCATCGCCGACCCCACTCTGTGGGTCCTCACCGTGGCGGGGGTCCTCGCCCTGCTGGCCCTCGACTTCCTCATCACGCGCCGACCCCACGAGGTGTCGATGCGCGAGGCCGTGGCCTGGTCGGCCTTCTATGTCGCGCTCCCCGTCACCTTCGGCGTCTGGGTCTGGCAGGCCCACGGCCCGCAGACCGGGCTGGAGTACTACACCGGCTACCTCGTCGAGAAGTCCCTCTCGGTCGACAACCTCTTCATCTTCATCCTCATCCTGGGCGCCTTCGCGGTCCCGCGAGCGCTCCAGCAGAGGGTGCTCCTCATCGGCATCGCGGGCGCCCTCGTCATGCGGGCGGTCTTCATCGCCCTCGGGGCCGCCCTCATCACGCGCTTCGCCTGGATGTTCCTCATCTTCGGCGCGATCCTGCTCGTCACCGCCTGGGGCGTCCTGCGCGATGCCCGTCACGGTGGCCACGCCGTCGACGTCGACGAGCTGCGCATCGTCAAGCTCGCCCGCCGGCTCTACCCGGTGACCGACGACTACCACGGCACGCGGATGAGCATCGTCCGCGCGGGTCAGCGCGCACTCACCCCCCTCGCGCTGGTGGTCCTGGCGATCCTCGGGACCGACCTCGTCTTCGCCATCGACTCCGTGCCGGCGGTCTACGGGATCACCGGCGACCCCTACCTCGTCTTCGTGACCAACGCCTTCGCGCTTCTCGGCCTGCGAGCCCTCTACTTCGTCCTCGAGGGGGCGCTGAGCAGGCTGCGCCACCTCGGTTACGGACTGGCTGCGATCCTCGCCTTCATCGGCGTCAAGCTCGTCCTCCACTGGGCGCACGGGGTGTGGCCCGGCGTGCCGACGATCCCGACCCTGGCCTCGCTCGGCGTCATCGTCGCCGCCCTCGGGCTGACCACGCTGACCAGCGTCCTGGCCAACCGGCGGGAGGTCAGCGCGGCGTCGTGAACCGGGCCTCGATGCCGTCGAGGACCAGGTCGAGCCCCGGCTCGAACTCCCTCGCGAACGAGTAGCCGGGCTGAAGGATGACCTGCTCGGTGAACCACACCATGTGCGGCTGGTCGGCGAGCCCCTCGCCGAAGCCGCCC
>Ga0116151_10004757_pt1 | contig 11870 bp, 9 predicted proteins | sample AD_UKC117_MetaG_FD_89893 | JGI IMG/M metagenome (GOLD analysis project Ga0116151, IMG submission 89893) | Active sludge microbial communities of municipal wastewater-treating anaerobic digesters from Hong Kong - AD_UKC117_MetaG | ecosystem: Engineered > Bioreactor > Anaerobic > Digestate... | reverse complement strand
TGGTTGCTCTTGTCCGCGCGGGCGCCACGTTCGACAAGGGCGTCCTCGTCGAACGACCCGACGAATCAGGAGGCGATCAGCAAGTCGCATGACACGCCAATCCACAGGTCTTGACTATTCCTCACCCGAGCAGGCACAGGAGGTGTTGCGCGACGTGCCGCTCGAGCGCCTTCCCTCACTTCTTCTCGGGGTGTGTCATGCAGCCAGGGCCAGGGGCACTGCGGAGAAGACCATCAGGTCCGTTGTCGACCCCTGGCTGCCCGCGGTCGAGCGGCTTCTCGTCGAGGACCTGCGCCTTGGTGACTCCGCCCCGGACTCCTGGGTCGGTCTCTCGTGCCTCCGCCTGGACATGCGACTTGACCTGAGACTGCTTGAGCGCATCAGGATTGAGCGACCCGAGCTCACCTCCGACCTGGGCGCGCTGGCCGCTCGATGCGTGTCGAGCCTGACTCCACCAGGCAAGGTGGACCGGACCTTGCTGCGTTACGTGCTGCCAGATTGGCCCGCATTCCCTCCTCCCGCCGCCGACGACGATCGCCCGTGGAGCCTTCGCCGGCGGATCGCCTTCGATGCGGTCGCGGACGTCACCGAGCCGGCCTGAGCGCAGCCCGGTCGACCTTTCGGGCCGAACCCTCCTCCGTTCGGACGATCTTCCGACGTCGGCCTGTCGGCGCCTTTACCCTCGCTTTACCCTCGTGATATGGCCTCAGCGGGGGAGCTGTTGAACAGGCTGTCGACCGATCTGCACGACGATCTCGGCGACGGTCTGCTCGGCGTCGCCGCGCACGGATCCTGGGTCTCCGGGGATTTCGTCGAAGGCCGCAGCGGCCTCGGCGTGCTCGTCATCCTGCGCGAGGACCCGGGCCGCGAGACCCTTGGCATCGTCTCCGCCCTGCACCAGCGGCTGATCCGTGACTACCCGCGCTGGCGCGACCACATGGAGATCGACTTCGTCTCGCCCACCGCCGTGCAGGACGCCCTCGACGGCGGCGAGTCGCACGTCATGGCCCGCATCTGCCCGGGCGAGCTCCTGCACCTCGCGCGGGTGAGCCTGCAGTACCTGCTCAACTGGCGGTCCGCGGTGGAGCACAACCACGTGCTCTACGGCAGGGCTCCTGGCGACCTGCTCCCGCACATCACCGACGAGGTCGTCCGCGAGGCCGTCCTCCAGAACGTCCGCCGGTGGCCCGATTGGGCCGACGACCTGCCCGGCGCCGGCGGCGAGGCCTACGCCGTCCTCACCCTCTGCCGAGCCTCCGTGCTGCTGCGCGAGAGCCGGTGGGTCAGCAAGCGGGTCGCCTCCGAGGAGCTCGAGGCGCAGCAACCCCGGTGGGCGGCGCTCATCCGGTGGGCGCGTGAGTGGTGGTATGCCGCGGGGCTGAGCATCGACACGACGCGCGAGGCCGAGGTCAGCGCGTTCGTTCGGGAGCTGTCCGGGCACCTCATCGAGGAGAGTCTGACGCCGCTGCCCGCGGCCGGATGACCCACAGCGCACTGGCAAGCGTCGCGAGGAGCATGCCCCACTTGATGCAGGCCGCGCCGGCGCCGGCGACCACGAGCGGGGTCGACACGTCGGGACGCTCGGCGACCAGTCGCAGCTGCGCGGCGTCCTCGACGAGGTCGGCCACGGCGGCGACGAGCGGGAGCCGAGCCACCCCTGGTCCGACCCGTCGGCCCTGGCGAGCCGCCAGGTAGCGCAACAGCATCGGCAGCCACGCGGCATACGCGGCGATGAGCACGACATCACCGGCGAAGTGCCGGGTGAAGCTGCCGAGGGCACCCGTGCGCTCCCACTCCGCGAGCTGGCCGGCGAGATAGGCCGGGTCGAAGCTCACCTGGAGCCGCACCAGCTCGCCGCCGCTGACCGGCGCGAGCAGCACGGAGGTCACCGCGCCGGCTGCGATGGTGGCGGCACCCAGGCCGAGGACCCGTCGCCCCGTGCTCACGAGCCCGTCGCCTCGAGTCCCTGTGTCTCGCTTGCCCTCACGAGCCCACCGACGCGCTGGCCAGCCTCTGCCGGATCGCCGCCACCAGGGCCTCGGTATGCCGCGTGCCCGCCTCGGTCGTCGCGCCGAGGCGCAGGATCGGGCCGGCGATCGCGTCGAGCTCGGGCGGCCGGCCGGCAGCGACGTCCTTCTGCATCGAGCTGCGCATCGCCCCCGGCCCGGTGTCACCGGCGGCGCGGACCGCGTCCTCGTCGACGTGTGCCCCGGCCGCCCGCGCCGCGGCCAGCGCCTCCTCGCGGCAGCGGCGGAAGTCGGGGTGCTCGCGAATGTCGCCGAGCGGCGCATCGTGCGCGGTCGTGGCGAGCGCGACCGGCCCGAGGAAGCACAGCTTGCTCCACATCAGCGTCGCCTCGTCCTCCCACACCGCGGTGGTGACCCCGCCCTCGCCGAGCAGCCCGGCAATGCTCGCGACGCTCGGGTGACCGTCGCCCGATTGCTCACCCGGCGGCGGGGCAATCCCGAAGCGGCAGAAGGCTGTTCGCTGGACGATCTCGCCAGGGGCAGCGCGCTCGGCCTCGACCGAGATGGTCGCGCCGGCAACGCGGGGGAAGACCGCGCGCAGCTCGGCAAGGTGGTCGACCCCGTTGAGCAGGGGCACGACGAGCCCGACGGAGGCCGGGTCCGCGACCCAGTCGCGCACATCGGTCATCCCCCCGGCCTTGACGGTCACCCACAGCACGTCGACCGGCTCGGTCACCCGGGCGACGGCCGCCACGGCGACGTCGAGATCCCCCAGGCTCGGGCTGGTGAGCCGGAGCCGACCCGGGTATGCCGCGCGGCTCGTAGCCCGCAGCACCACCGACACCTGCTCCCCTCGAGTCGCGAGCACGGCGGCGACAAGCCCGCCGATCCCACCGGCTCCGATCACGGCATGCTGCATGGTCGCTCCTTGGCCGAGGCGCCCGTCCGACAGACGGGGTCACCGCCTACTGTGCCCGACCGCGCCCTCGGATGGGCGCTCGGATGCGATCCTGTCGTCATGGACGCCCCGGGTGCCGCACGATCGGAGGTCTGGGGAGCGGTGGAGCTCATTCCGAGCCGCGCGGCATACCTGGTCGGCGAGCCGGTCACCATCGAGCTCCGCGGCGAGGTGGCTGCAGGCGAGCTGATGGTGCGGCGGCTTGGCGAGCCGGTGCTGCGCGTCTCCGTCGACGGTCCGGGCTTCGTCCCGCTCGGGGCCTTGCCGGGGGGTGGCTACGGCGTCGAGCTCGACGGCGTGCGCACTGCCATCGAGGTGCATGCCGTTGGCCGACAGCCGAGCTCGTTGCGCTACGGCTTCGCGGTGAGCTACCGCCCGGACGAGGACGTCACCGAGGTCGTCGACACCGCGCGCCGCCTGCACCTCACCCATGTCCAGCTCTATGACTGGGCCTATCGGCACGCCGACCTGCTCGGCGGGGGGCCCGACTATCTCGACCCGCTGGGTCAGCCGGTCTCGCTCGACACCGTGCGCAGGCTCGCTCTGGCCTTGCAGGAGAGCGGGATTCGCGCCATCGGGTATGCCGCGGTCTATGGCGTCGGCGCGGCCGAGTGGCCCTCATGGCAGCACGCCGCGCTGATGCGGCCCACCGGCGAGCCCTATGCCCTCGGCGACTTCCTCCGGGTCGTCGACCCCGCTGCACCCGACTGGCTCGAGCACGTCGTCGCCGACCTGCGGCTGGCTGTCGAGCAGGTCGGCCTCGACGGCTTCCATCTCGATCAGTACGGCTGGCCCAAGACGGTGGTTCGGGCCGACGGTGTGCGGGTCGATGTCGCGTCGAGCTTTGCTGCCCTGCTCGCCCGGGTCCGCGCGTCCCTGCCGCAGGCGACGCTGATCTTCAACAATGTCAACGACTTTCCGACCTGGGCGACGGCCGGGTCCGCGCAGGACGCGGTCTACATCGAGGTCTGGCACCCGCACGACCGCCTCGAGCACCTGGCCGCCACGGTGACGCGCGCCCGCGCGCTCGGCGGCGGCACGCCGGTCGTCGTCGCGGCATACCTCACCTGCTTCGCGAGCGAGACCGACACCCGCGCAACGGAGCTGGCCGCGGCATACACGATGGCGACGCTGTTCTCGCACGGTGCGACGCATCTCTTCGCGGGCGCGGACGGCCGGGTGCTCGTCGACCCCTACTACCCACGCAATCACGCCATCGGCCCGACCACTGCGGCTCTGCTGCGGCGCTGGTGGGACTTCGCGGTGGAGCACGGTGAGCTGCTCTTCGACCCCGCCGCCGTCGAGGTCACGGCGAGTGTCGTGGGGTCCTACAACGACGACCTCGACATCACCGTCGACGGGTCCGAGGTCGACCATCTGGCGCGTCCGGGCGCGCTGTGGCGCCGGGTGGTCCGGCTGCCGGACGGTCGTCTGGTCGTGCACGTGATCGACCTGCTCGACCAGACCGACACGAGGTGGGATGCGCCCCGGCAGCAGGTCAGCGTCGGTCGCGTGGGCCGAATCAGACTGCGCCGCACCGGCCCCGGTATGCCGCGCGTGCAGGTCGCCTCACCCGAGCCGGCGCCGGGCGGCTCGCCATGGCTCACCGACGTGCCGCTCGAGGAGCGCGGGGACTGGGTCGAGGGGGACCTGCCGCTGGGCGGCGTGTGGACCGTCGTGCTCGTCGACGACCGCTGACCCGCTCGTCAGGTGCGCCGGGGCGTGGGCGCTGGCGCGCCTCGGCCGACGCCGTCCCGGTCACCCCCGCTTCGGCGGACGCGGGACGAACATCGAGGTGCGCGAGGCGTATTCGGGATATCCGGGGCGCTGCATCATCGTCTTCTCGAGCAGCTTCGCACCTGAGACATTGACAAGCAGATGGGTCATGAGGATCGGCGAGAGGATGGTCAGCACCCCCGGCCAGGCCTCGGCGGAGATGACGAAGATGCCCCAGGTGACGAGGGCGTCGCCGAAGTAGTTGGGGTGACGGGTCCACGACCACAGGCCGCGGTCCATGACGGCGCCCCGGTTGGCCGGGTCGGCCTTGAAGGCGCGCAGCTGGGCGTCGCCGATCGCCTCGAAGGCCAGCCCCGCGGCATACAGGACGAGGCCGAGCCAGGCGATCGAACCGATCGGCCGGTCGGTCGTGGCCGCGACGATGATCGGCAGCGAGACGAACCACGCGATGACGCCCTGGACGGCGAAGACCCGCCGGATCGCCCAGCGGAGCCGACGCTCTGGCGGCACGTCCCGCATCATCGCGGCGTAGCGCGGGTCCTCGCCGCCGCGCATCCGCGGGGCGAGGTGCCAGGCGAGACGGCCGCCCCAGACGGTGACGAGGACGGCGAGCAGCAGTGAGCGGGCCGCGCCGCCGGCCACCGCGCAGGCGGTCCAGGCGATGACGACGAAGAGCAGGCCCCAGGTGACGTCGACGACCGAGACCTTGCCGAGCCGCCGGGACGCCACGGCGGTGACGGCCATCGCCACGATGACGGCGAGCAGAGTCGCGACGGCGACCAGCCAGAACGGTGGCATGCGGGCTCCTGCGCGTCGATGGAGGTTCGGTGCCTGTGTTTAAGGTTTGTCGAAGGATAACGCATGGCTGTCAGCGTCGGCCTGCACTGGGCATCGACGATCGACGGGCTCACCGACGCTGATGGTGCCGGGTGATCGCATCGCCCGCCAGCGCGTCGGCCTGCACTGGGCATCGACGATCGATGCGCTCACCGACGCTGGTGAGGCTGGGTCAGGTGACTCTTGAAACACGTTGTCCCGCAACGTGGTTGACTTGACACTAGAATATATGTTCGAGTAGAGTCGAATCATGACAACGACCGTCGAGACCGGCCAACACCTGGCACTCGGCGGGGTGCTGCCCACCATCGCCGCGCCGGATCTTGTGCCGATTGCCGCCCGGCCGGTGCAGCCGCTCGTTCGACGCGACCCGCTGTCTGCGTGGGAAGCGGGCTTCGACCCGCTGCTGCCCGCCGGGGCCGATGTGCCGCCAGGCGACGACCCGGTGATCCTTGGACTCGACGGGACGCCGGTGTCCGAGGTGTCACGGGAGGATGCGCTCGCCATGGCGCTGTCCGTCATCGTGCAAGCCGAGGCAGCCAAGGCGGCGCTCGACGCGTCGGTGCTGCCGGCCTGGCGCGCCCTGCATGCGGCGTACGAGTCGCCGTGGACCGAGCGAGTGGCTCCCGCCGAGGTGGGGCGCGCGGGTGAGACGGCTCGGTTGGCGCGAGCGGCGGTGACCGGCTGCGTGCAGGAGGTGATGGCGGCCACGGGTCTGTCCGAGCGGGAGTGCCGGAGTCGCTTGCGGTTGGCCGAGGCCGGTCCACAGCGCGCCGGCATCCTCATTGCGATGCTCGGCGAGGGGCAGGCGAGCCTCACCGCGGTGATCGACGTGTTCGACGCGTGCGTCGATCTGCCCGACGAGGTGGCCCATCGGATCGGGGCGGCCGTGCTGGCCGACGAGCCAGACGGCAACCCGCCGTCGACCAGCCGGCGACGCCGGCGCCTCAAGCGCCTGCTCACCGCCGCGTATGCCGCCCTCGACGCCGAGGCACGAGCGGCAGCGGCGGCTGCTGATGCCGATGCCGATGCCGATGCGAATGCCTCCGAGGGTGGCGAGGCAGGGTCCGATAGGGACGAGACCGACGGCGCCGACGCCCCAGCTGCTGTCGAGTGCGGGGGAGTCGACGCGTCCACCGGTGAGCTGCTGCCCGACGGTGCCGGTGGGGCACGCGCAGCGGCCTTGGCCCGACGCGGCGTGCTGGCCACCCTCTACCCCGTGGGCGACGGTGAGCTGTCCGTCACCGGCGACGCCGCCCGGATCAGCGCGGCGCTCGCTCGGGTGGATCGGATCGCGCGAGACCTCAAGGCGCATGGCCACCACCAGGGCCGCACCCTGGCCCAGCTGCGCTCCGACGTGACTCTTGACCTCATCCTCTTCGGCGCCGTCGGCACCGAGACCGGTTGCCCCAGCGCTGCGATCGACTGGTCGCGGCTCGGCGAGCTGCCGCCGGCCCACGTCCAGGTGGTCGTGCCGCTCGATGCCTTGCTCGACCCGACCGGATCCGGCGCCACCAGCGTCGGCGAGCTCCGAGCTCCGCTGGCCGCCGCCGCGGGCTACCTCACCGGTGAGCACGCGCGAGCCGTTGCCCTGGCCGCCGGCAGCGTCTGGACCCGACTGGTCACCGATCCGCTCACCGGGCATCTGGTCGAGCTCTCGACCCACCGCTACCGGCCCACCCCACGGCTGGCGGCGCACGTGACCGCGCGGCATACATCGTGCACCGGGCCGGGATGCACGGTGCCGGCCAGCGGGTCCGATCTCGACCATGGCGAGCGCTGGCCGCAGGGACGCACCTGCTCGGCCAACCTCGACCCGAAGCACCGCGCGCACCACGAGCTCAAGACCCTCGGCCACTGGCAGGCCGAGCACGATCCGACGACGCACGCCATCCGCTGGACGACCGCCGCCGGCCGACACTACGTCGTGCCGCCCACCGACTACCGCGAGCTCGGCTGTCCGGAGCTGCACGATCCGGTGCCGATGCTGCTCACCGACAACACCCCTTGGCCGGATCTCGATGGCGACCCGCAGCCCTCACCCGGGCTGGGCCCACCCGTCGAGATCAGTCCCCAGGTCGATGAGCCCGACGACGAGACCCACTACCCACTCACCGTCATCCGCCACCGACCGCGAGCACGCTCCCTAGGACGACGCGAAACAGAGCAGACCTGCCTGCCCACCCGCTCCCCGGCGCCCGCCGGCTGGGGGCCCGCACCCAGCTACCCGGCACCTCCCTTCTGACCCCGATTAGGCTCACCAACCATGCCGAGCGCCCCCCACCCCGCCGACTCCCACGACCTCATCCGGGTCCACGGCGCGCGCGAGAACAACCTCAAGGACGTCTCCGTCGAGCTGCCCAAGCGCCGGCTCACCGTCTTCACCGGCGTCTCAGGGTCGGGCAAGAGCTCGCTCGTCTTCGGCACCATCGCCGCCGAGTCGCAGCGGATGATCAACGAGACCTACAGCGCCTTCGTCCAAGGCTTCATGCCGACGCTGTCCCGCCCCGACGTCGACGCCCTCGACGGTCTCACCACGGCGATCATCGTCGACCAGGAGCGCCTCGGCGCCAACGTCCGCTCCACCGTGGGCACCGCCACCGATGCCAATGCCCTGCTGCGCATCCTGTGGAGCCGGCTCGGCACGCCGCACATCGGCCCGGCGAGCGCTTTCTCCTTCAACGTCGCCTCGGTCCGCGGCACTGGCGCGATCACCGTCGACAAGGGCGAGTCGACGCAGGCCGTGCACCGCACCTACGAGCGCACCGGTGGCATGTGCCCGCGCTGTGAGGGGATGGGCTCGGTCACCGACTTCGACCGCACCGTCCTCTACGACGCGACGAAGTCGCTGCGCGAGGGCGCACTCACCATCCCGGGCTACAGCATGGACGGCTGGTACGGCCGCATCTACCTGGGCTCGGGCTTCCTCGACCCGGACAAGCCGATCGCGAAGTACGGCAAGCGGGAGCTGCACGACCTGCTCTACAAGGAGCCGACCAAGATCAAGGTCGACGGCATCAACATCACCTACGAGGGCCTCATCCCCAAGCTGCAGAAGTCGATGCTCGCCAAGGACCTCGACGCGATGCAGCCGCACATCCGCGCCTTCGTCGAGCGCGCCGTCACCTTCACGACCTGCCCCGAGTGCGACGGCACCCGGCTCGCCGAGGCAGCCCGCTCGGTGACCATTCGCGGCCTGGGCATCGCCGACGCCTGCCGGATGCAGATCAGTGACCTGGCCACCTGGGTCGGCGAGTTCGACGAGCCGAGCGTGGCCCCGCTGTTGGCCTCGCTGCGGCATACCCTCGGCTCCTTCGTCGACATCGGGCTCGGCTATCTCAGCCTCGAGCGCCCCGCGGGCACGCTGTCCGGCGGAGAAGCGCAGCGCACCAAGATGATTCGCCATCTCGGCTCCTCGCTCACCGACGTCACCTATGTCTTCGACGAGCCCACCGTCGGGCTGCACCCGCACGACATCGAGCGGATGAGCGAGCTGCTCCGGCGGCTGCGCGACAAGGGCAACACCGTGCTCGTCGTCGAGCACAAGCCCGAGGTCATCGAGATCGCCGATCACGTCGTCGATCTCGGGCCCGGCGCGGGCAGCTCCGGCGGCGAGGTCGTCTACGAGGGCAGCGTCGAGGGCTTGCGCCGCAGCGCCACACTCACCGGGCGGCACCTGGGCTACCGCGCCCGGCTCAAGGACTCGGTCCGTATGCCGCGTGGCGCCCTCGAGATCCGCGGCGCCTCCGCGAACAACCTGCGCAACGTCGACGTCGACGTGCCACTGGGCGTGCTCGTCGTCGTGACCGGGGTGGCGGGCTCGGGCAAGAGCTCGCTCGTGCACGGGTCGCTCGCCGGTCGCGACGGTGTGGTCGTCGTCGACCAGGGCGCGATCAAGGGCTCCCGGCGCAGCAACCCGGCGACCTACACCGGCCTGCTCGAGCCGATCCGCAAGGCCTTCGCCAAGGCCAACGGGGTCAAGCCCGCGCTCTTCAGCGCAAACTCCGAGGGTGCCTGCCCGACGTGCAACGGCGCGGGCGTCATCTACACCGACCTCGCGATGATCGCCGGCGTGGTCAGCACCTGCGAGGACTGCGAGGGACGGCGCTTCAAGCCGGAGGTGCTCGACTACCGGCTGGGCGAGCTGAACATCGCCGGGGTCCTCGACCTGCCGGTGAGCGAGGCGCTCGAGGTCTTCAAGACCGGACCGGCCCGCACCCCTGCCGCGCACACCATCCTGGCCCGGCTGGCCGACGTCGGGCTGGGCTATCTGCGGCTCGGCCAGCCGCTCACGACGCTCTCCGGCGGCGAGCGGCAGCGACTCAAGCTGGCCGCACAGCTGGGCGACAAGGGCGAGGTCTACATCCTCGACGAGCCGACGACCGGCCTGCATCTCGCCGACGTCGAGAACCTGCTGGCCATGCTCGACCGGCTGGTCGAGCAGGGCACGTCGGTCGTCGTCATCGAGCACCATCAGGCGGTGATGGCGCACGCCGACTGGATCATCGACCTCGGACCTGGTGCCGGTCACGACGGTGGGCTGGTGGTCTTCGAGGGCCCGCCCGCCGACCTAGTCGCCGACCACACAACGCTCACCGGGCAGCACCTCGCCCGGTATGTCACGGCGAGCGGCGCCGCGGCTGAGTGAGACCGACGGCGTGAGCGAGATGCCACTGCGACAGGTGCGGGCGGCGCCAGCAGCTCACGCGAAAGGTGACCTACCCTCCCCCGCAGCCACCCCCCGCGCCAGCAGCTCACGCGAAAGGTGACCTAGCCTCCCCCGCACCCACCCCCCGCGCCAGCAGCTCACGCGAAAGGTGACCTACCCGGTCAGTCCTCGAAGCGGCTCGGGTCGCCGGCACCCACCCGCACGACGACCGGCCCCTCGTCGCCGCTGAAGTCGACGATCGTCGTCGGCACCGACCCGCACTCGCCACTGTCGAGCACCGCCTCCACCTGGTGGTCGAGAGCCTCCTTGACCGCCCACCCGTCGGTCATCGGCTCGGTCTCGCCGGGCAGGATGAGCGTGCTCGACAGGATCGGCTCGCCCAACGCGGCGAGCAGCTCCCGCACCACCGGATGCTCCGGGATCCGCGCCCCGATGGTGTGCTTCTTGGGGTGCAGGAACTTGCCCTTGAGCTCGGGCGCGGCCGGGACGATGAAGGTGTAGGGACCCGGCGTCGCCGACTTGATCGCCCGGAACACCGAGTTGGTGAGCAGCACGTACTGACCGAGCTGCGCGAAGTCGCGGCATACCAGCGTGTAGTGATGCCGATCGTCGAGATGCCGGATCGACCGGATCCGGTCGCGGGCGTGCGGGTTGCCGATCATCGCCCCGAGGGCATATCCGGAGTCGGTGGGGTAGGCGATGATCCCGCCGTCGCGCAGCATCGCCACCGCCTGTGCGATGAGCCGAGGCTGGGGGTCGACCGGGTGCACGTCGAGATAGCGCGCCATGTCAGCAGACTAGGCCGCTATCCGGCCCCCAGCGCCTGCTCGAGGTCGGCGATGAGGTCGTCGGGGTGCTCGAGGCCGATCGACAGCCGCACCAGCCCCGGCCCGATCCCCGCCGCCGCCGCGACCGGCCGATGGGTCAGCGCCGCAGGGTGCTGGATGAGCGAGTCCACCCCGCCGAGCGACACCGCGTGCGTGAACAGGCGCACCGACGACGTCAGCGAGGCGGCCGCGGCATGCCCACCGGCGAGCTCGATGGCGATCATCGCGCCGGTCCCGCGCAGCTGCCGACCGATGATTCCGGCCGGGTCGCCATCGAGCCCCGGATAGCGCAACCGCTCCACCGCGGGATGCTCGCGCAACGCCTCGACGACGCGCACCGCCCCGGCCTGCTGAGTGCGCACCCGGATCGGCAGGGTCGGCAGGCCACGGTGCAGCAGGTAGGCGCCGAGCGGATGCAGCAGCCCGCCGGTCACCGCCCGCACCCGACGCAGCCCGGCAGCCAGCTCCTCGGAGCAGGCGATGACGCCGGCGATGACGTCACCGTGCCCGCCGAGGTACTTCGTGCCGCTGTGCAGCACCATCGCCGCGCCGTGGTCCAGCGGGTTCTGCAGCACCGGCGTCGCGAAGGTGTTGTCGACGAGCACCGGCACGTCACCGGCGCGCGCGACGACGTCTGCGATGTCGACGAGGTCGAGGGTGGGGTTGCCCGGGGTCTCGAGGATCACCAGTCCGGTGTCCGGTCGGATTGCCGAATCCACTTGGTATGCCGCGCAATAGCTCACCTCGGTGCCGAGCAGCCCGCTGCCCAGCAGGTGATCGGTGCCGCCGTAGAGCGGGCGGATCGCGACGACGTGCCGACGCCCGGTGGCGGCGGCGCTGGCGAGGATCGCCGCGGTCACCGCGGCCATCCCGGA
>Ga0116151_10004755_pt1 | contig 11871 bp, 8 predicted proteins | sample AD_UKC117_MetaG_FD_89893 | JGI IMG/M metagenome (GOLD analysis project Ga0116151, IMG submission 89893) | Active sludge microbial communities of municipal wastewater-treating anaerobic digesters from Hong Kong - AD_UKC117_MetaG | ecosystem: Engineered > Bioreactor > Anaerobic > Digestate... | reverse complement strand
CGCGCGGTGCCCGGCGAAGGGCTGCAGGTGCCGCTGTGGCTGCTCGGCTCGAGCTTCTACGGTGCCGAACTCGCCGCCCGGCTCGGCCTGCCCTTCGCCTTCGCCTCGCACTTCGCACCGCGCTTCCTGTTCGAGGCGGTCGACCTCTACCGCAGCAACTTCCGTCCCTCCGCCCAGCTCGACAAGCCCTGGTTCGCGGTTGCCGCCAACGCGATCGCCGCCGACACCGACGCCGAGGCGGAGTACCTGCTGCGCTCCCTGCAGCTGCGCTTCGCCGCGATGGCACGCGGGGTGCGCGGGCAGCTGCAGCCTCCGGAGGCCTTCGTCGACACCGATTGGTCTACCTCCGAGCTCGCCTTCGCCGAGCAGTCGCTCGCCTGCTCGGCAGTGGGCGCCCCCGACACCGTTCGCCAGCAGCTGGAGACCCTGATCGAGCGTACCGGAGCGAACGAGCTGATCCTCACCGCGCAGATCTTCGACCACGGCGCCCGCCTGCGCTCGTTGGAGCTCGTCGCGCGCGCATGGGGACTGCCGGTGGAGGACACCGTGGCAGGCGCCTGAGCGCACACCCGAGCAAAACGGAAAAGCCGTGCTGCACCCTGGGGGCAGCACGGCTTTTCCTGGATGCAACACCGGCCCGGAGGCCGGGACAAATCAATGCGGGCGCAGGTTCGCCTTGTCGCCTTCCGCACCTTCGGCCGCCGGTGTGGCCGGCGCCGCCGGAGCGGGCTCCTCGGGCAGAGGCTCGGGCTTGCGTTCGAGGGCGAGCTCGAGCACGCGGTCGATCCACTTCACCGGCACGATCTCGATGGCGTTCTTGATGTTGTCGGGGATCTCGGCGAGATCCTTGACGTTCTCCTCGGGGATCAGCGCGGTGCGGATGCCGCCGCGCACCGCAGCCAGCAGCTTCTCCTTGAGACCGCCGATCGCCAGCACCTCGCCGCGCAGGGTGATCTCGCCGGTCATCGCCACGTCGCAACGCACCGGAATGCCGGTGAGCACCGACACCAGCGCGGTCGAGATCGCGATGCCCGCCGACGGTCCGTCCTTGGGGATCGCGCCTTCCGGCAGGTGGATGTGCAGGTCGCTCTTCTGATAGAAGTCCGGGTCGATGCCGAGCGAGCGCGCGCGCCGGCGCACCACCGAGAGCGCGGCCTGGATGGACTCCTGCATCACCTCGCCGAGCTTACCCGTGGTGACCACCTTGCCCTTGCCGGGCAGCTGCACCGCCTCGATGGTCAGCAGCTCGCCGCCGACCTCGGTCCACGCGAGACCGGTGACCTGGCCGACCTGGTTCTCCTTCTCGGCCATGCCGAAGCTGTACTTGCGCACGCCGAGGAACTTGTCGAGGTTCTTCGCGTTGACGACCACCTTGCTCGTGCGGCTCTTGAGCACGAGCTGCTTGACCACCTTGCGGCAGACCTTGGAGATCTCGCGCTCGAGGCTGCGCACGCCGGCCTCGCGCGTGTAGTAGCGCACGACGTCACGCACCGCTTCCTCGGTGACCGACAGCTCCTCGCGCTTGAGCCCGTTGTTCTTCATCTGCTTGGGCAGCAGGTAGCGCTGGGCGATGTTGATCTTCTCGTCCTCGGTGTAACCCGACAGGCGGATCACCTCCATGCGGTCGAGCAGCGCCGGCGGAATGTTGAGCGTGTTGGCGGTGGCGACGAACATCACGTCGGAGAGATCGAAATCGACCTCGACGTAGTGGTCCTGGAAGGTGTGGTTCTGCTCCGGGTCGAGCACCTCGAGGAGCGCCGACGAAGGATCGCCACGGAAGTCCATGCCGAGCTTGTCCACCTCGTCGAGCAGGAAGAGCGGGTTCTTGACCCCGACCTTGCTCATGTTCTGCAGGATCTTCCCGGGCATCGAACCGATGTAGGTGCGGCGGTGGCCGCGGATCTCGGCCTCGTCGCGCACGCCGCCGAGCGCCATGCGGATGAACTTGCGGTTGGTGGCCTTGGCGATCGACTGGCCGAGCGAGGTCTTGCCCACGCCCGGGGGGCCGACCAGGCACAGGATCGGCGCCTTGACCTTGTCCACGCGCTGCTGCACGGCGAGATACTCGAGGATGCGTTCCTTGACGCGCTCGAGGCCGTAGTGGTCCTTGTCGAGGACCTTCTCGGCTTCGCCAAGATCCTTGCTGACGCGCGACTTCTTCTTCCACGGCAGGCCGATCAGGGTGTCGATGTAGTTGCGCACCACGGTCGCTTCCGCCGACATCGGCGACATCAGGCGCAGCTTCTTGAACTCGGCCTCGGCCTTCGCCAGCGCTTCCTTGGGCATGCCGGCGGACTTGATCTTCTTGTCCATCTCCTCGAGATCGGCACCCTCCTCGCCCTCGCCGAGCTCCTTCTGGATGGCCTTGACCTGCTCGTTGAGGTAGTACTCGCGCTGGCTCTTCTCCATCTGGCGCTTGACGCGGCCGCGGATGCGCTTCTCGACCTGGAGGATGTCGAGCTCGCCCTCGAGCTGGCCGAGCAGCTTGTCGAGGCGCGCGCCGGTGTCGAACATCTCGAGCACTTCCTGCTTTTGCTCGAGCTTGAGCGGCAGGTGGGCGGCGATGGTGTCGGCCAGGCGCCCGGCCTCCTCGATGCCCGCGAGCGAGCCGAGGATCTCGGGCGGGATCTTCTTGTTCAGCTTAACGTACTGGTCGAACTGGGCGATGATCGCCCGCCGCATGGCCTCCAGCTCATGGCTGGGCGCCTCGGCGACCGGCACCGGGCGCACGCTGGCGACGAACAGGCTGCGCATGTCCTCGACGCGCTCGATGCGCGCGCGCTGCACACCCTCGACCAGCACCTTGATGGTGCCGTCGGGCAGCTTGAGCATCTGCAGGATGTTGGCGATGCAGCCGATGTCGTAGAGATCCTCGACCGCGGGTTCGTCCTTCGCGGCGGACTTCTGCGCCACGAGGAGGATGCTCTTGCCGTCTTCCATCGCGCTCTCGAGCGCCTTGATGCTCTTCGGGCGGCCGACGAAGAGGGGGATCACCATGTGCGGGAAGACCACCACGTCGCGCAAGGGCAACAGCGGCAGTTCCATCGCTTCGTTGGGGAGGGCAGCGTGACCCGACATTTTCTAGGTTTCCTCAAGCAAAAGGTCACACCCATGTGAGGGCGTGACCCGGAAATTCAAGCGGCCGGCCGGACGGAGCCGGCGTCGCCGGATCGGGCGGTGGTGGTGGTACGCCGCGCTCAGTTGGCGCCCGACACCTTCTGTTGCTCGGCATAGATCAGCAGCGGCTTGCCGCCGTCCTCGATGGTGGACTCGTCCACCACCACCTTGGCGACGTCGTCGAGCGTCGGCAGGTCGTACATGATGTCGAGCAGCGCCACCTCGAGGATGGAGCGCAGCCCGCGCGCACCGGTCTTGCGCTTGATCGCCTTGCGCGCCACGGCGTGCAGCGCGTTGGGACGGATCTCGAGTTCGACGCCCTCCATCGAGAACAGCTTCTGGTACTGCTTGACCAGCGCGTTCTTGGGCTCGATGAGGATCTGGATCAGCGCCGCCTCGTCGAGTTCCTGCAGGGTTGCGACCACCGGCAGGCGGCCGATCAGCTCGGGGATGAGGCCGAACTTGATCAGATCTTCCGGCTCGACCTGGCGGAAGGTATCGGTGAGGTTCTTGCCTTCCTTGCTCTTGACCTCGGCGCCGAAGCCGATGCCGACCTTCTCGGTACGGTTGCGGATGACCTTCTCGAGGCCGTCGAAGGCGCCACCGCAGATGAACAGCACGTTGGTGGTGTCAACCTGGATGAAGTCCTGGTTCGGGTGCTTGCGCCCGCCCTGCGGCGGAATCGACGCGACCGTGCCCTCGACCAGCTTGAGCAGCGCCTGCTGCACGCCCTCGCCCGACACGTCGCGGGTGATCGAGGGGTTGTCGGCCTTGCGCGAGATCTTGTCGATCTCGTCGATGTAGATGATGCCCTGCTGCGCCTTGTCGACATCGTAGTCGCACTTCTGCAGCAGCTTCTGGACGATGTTCTCGACGTCCTCGCCGACGTAGCCGGCCTCGGTCAGCGTGGTCGCGTCAGCCATCACGAAGGGGACGTCGAGCAGGCGCGCGAGCGTCTGCGCGAGCAGGGTCTTGCCCGAACCAGTAGGGCCGATCAGCAGGATGTTGCTCTTGGCAAGCTCGACGTCGTCCTGGCGCGCATCGATGTGGCGCAGGCGCTTGTAGTGGTTGTACACCGCGACGGCGAGACTACGCTTCGCCAGCGACTGACCGATCACGTACTGGTCGAGGATCGAGCAGATCTCGTGCGGGGTGGGCAGCGTGCCCTTGATCCCCTCGCCACCCTCCGCACCGACGACCTCGTCGCGGATGATGTCGTTGCACAGCTCGATGCACTCGTCGCAGATGAAGACCGAAGGGCCGGCGATCAGCTTGCGCACCTCGTGCTGGCTCTTGCCGCAGAAGGAGCAGTACAGCAGCTTCTCGCCGCCAGCCTTCTTGTCCGTCATGTGGGGGTTCTCCAGAAATCAGGTGTCGTCGCGGCTGGTCAGCACCTTGTCGACCAGGCCGTACTCGACGGCCGCCGTCGCCGACATGAAGTTGTCGCGATCGGTGTCCTTCTCGATGCGCTCGAGCGGCTGCCCGGTGTGCTTGGACAGCATGTCGTTGAGGCGCGAGCGCAGGTAGAGGATCTCGCGAGCGTGGATCTCGATGTCCGAGGCCTGCCCCTGGAAGCCGCCGAGCGGCTGGTGGATCATCACGCGCGAATTGGGCAGGATGAAGCGCTTGCCCTTCTCGCCCGCCGCCAGCAGGAAGGCGCCCATGCTCGCCGCCTGGCCGATGCACAGCGTGCTGACGTTCGGCTTGATGAACTGCATGGTGTCGTAGATCGCCATGCCGGCGGTCACCGAGCCGCCGGGCGAGTTGATGTAGAAGTAGATGTCCTTGTCCGGATTCTCGGACTCGAGGAAGAGCAGCTGGGCGACGATCAGGTTGGCGGTGACGTCGTTGACCGGGCCGACGAGGAACACCACCCGCTCCTTCAGAAGGCGCGAATAGATGTCGTAGGCGCGCTCGCCGCGACCGCTCTGTTCGACCACCATCGGGACCAGGCCGAGACCGACCGGGTTCCAGTCGCTGCTGTGCTGGGGTGTTCCTTGCATCATTCGTCAGACCCTCTGCGACCTCAGGCCGCGTTGCCCATCAGTTCGTCGAACGCCACTTCCTTGTCGGAAGTGTCGGCCTTGGCGCAGACCCACTCGACGACGTTGTCTTCGATGACCACCGCCTCGGCCTGCGCCAGACGTTCCGGTTGAGCGTAATACCAGCGCACGAGTTCCGAAGGATCCTCGTAACTTTGCGCCATCTCCTCGACCAGGGCGCGGATCTGCTCGGGCTTGGCGTGCAGCTCGCTGGCCTTGACCAGCTCGGCCATGATCAGGCCCAGCTTGACGCGGCGCTCGGCCTGGTCCTTGAACCACGACGGATCGACCGGGATGTCCTTGGTCTTGAGGCCGCGCATCTCGAGGTCGCGGCGGGCGTTGTCGGCGAGCTGGTTGGACTCGGCCTGCACCAGCGCCTTGGGCACGTCGATCGGGGCGACCTCGATCAGCGCGTCCATGACCTGCTCCTTGAGGCGGGACTGGATGCGACGCTTGACCTCGCGCTCCAGGTTGCCCTTGACCTCCTCGCGCAGCTTGGCGACGTCGCCGTCGGCCACGCCCAGCGAGCGCGCGAAGTCGGCGTCGACCTCGGGCAGCACCGGCTCCTCGACCGCCTTGACGGTGATCTCGAACTGGACCTGCTTGCCGGCCAGATTGGCGGCATGGTAGTCCTCGGGGAAGGTCATGTCGAAGGTCTTGCCCTCGCCGGCTGCGAGACCGACCACGGCATCCTCGAAGTCCTTGAGCATGGAGCCCGCGCCGACCACGAAGGGGAAGTCCTGGGCCTGGCCGCCGTCGAACACCTCGCCGTCCATGCGACCGGTGAAATCGATCACGACGCGGTCGCCCGCGGCGGCGGCGCGCTCGACCGCCTTGAAGCCGGTGCGCTGCTTGCGCAGGACCTCGATGGTCTTGTCGACCTCAGCGTCACCCACGTTCAGCACCGGGCGCTCGATCTTGCGACCGGCGAACTCGCCCACCACCACGTCGGGGTACACCTCGAACACGGCGGTGAATTCCAGCGTACCCTCGGCGGCGCCATCCTTCGGCTCGATGCTCGGATAGCCGGCGACACGCAGGTTGTCGGCGCGCACCTTCTCGCCGAAGGCCTTCTCGACCGCCGCACCGACGGCCTCGCCGCGGGCCTGGCCGCCATGGGTCTGGGCGACGATCTTCATCGGCACCTTGCCCGGGCGGAACCCCGGCATCTTCACCGTGCGCGCCATGCGCTTGAGGCGGGCATCCACCTCTTTCTCGATGTCCGCGAGCGAAACGGAGATGTCGATACGGCGCTCGAGCGCGCTCGGGGTTACCTGGTTCTGCTCCATTGAGTCGATCCTGAGAAGTCTGAAAAACGCTCCCGCCGGGCGCTTGCGGCACACTCGCGGGGACCGGAGGCGCACCTAGCCAGCGTGAGCACAATGAACTGAGTCGGGCATTCTAGCACAGGCACTGCGCTTGTCCCGTCCCCCGAGAACAGCCCCGGAGAGCGCCCCGACGCGGGACGTGACGGAGTCCACGTCCGCTCACGAAAAAGCGCCGCGAGGGGTGGAACTCCCACCCATCATGGGGTTCTCATGTACAGACCCGGCACCCCGTGAAGGCGAGCCGGGCACCGCCGAGCAGGCGGAAGACGCGATCCTGCTTCACCTTGCGGCAGCCCCTTTCGCGCCGCATTGCGCCCGACGAGGAGACGACCATGTCCATCTTCAACGCCTACCAGGCACGCTTCGAAGCGGCCCGCGAGGAAGAGATGTCCCTGCAGGACTATCTCGAGCTCTGCCGCACCGACCGCATGGCCTACGCCACCGCCGCCGAGCGCATGCTCGCGGCGATCGGCGAACCGGAACTGGTCGACACCCGGCTCGACCCGCGCCTGTCGCGGATCTTCTCCAACAAGATCCTCAAGCTCTACCCGGCCTTCCGCGATTTCTACGGCATGGAAGAGGTCATCGAGAACATCGTGTCCTACTTCCGCCACGCGGCGCAGGGCCTGGAGGAGAAGAAGCAGATCCTCTACCTGCTCGGCCCGGTGGGCGGGGGCAAGTCCTCGCTCGCCGAGAAGCTCAAGAGCCTGATCGAGCGCGTGCCCTTCTACGCGATCAAGGGATCGCCGGTGAACGAGTCCCCGCTCGGCCTCTTCAACGCCGCCGAGGACGCGCACATCCTCGAGGGCGACTTCGGCATCCCGCGCCGCTACCTCGGCGGCATCATGAGCCCGTGGGCGGTCAAGCGCCTGCACGAGTACGGCGGCGACATCACCCGCTTCCGCGTGGTCAAGCTCAGCCCCTCGGTGCTGCGCCAGACCGCGGTCGCGAAGACCGAGCCGGGCGACGAGAACAACCAGGACATCTCCGCTGGTTGGCAAGATCGACATCCGCAAGCTCGAGCAGTACTCGCAGGACGACCCCGACGCCTACAGCTACTCGGGCGGCCTGTGCCTTGCCAACCGCGGCCTGCTCGAGTTCGTCGAGATGTTCAAGGCGCCGATCAAGGTGCTCCACCCGCTGCTCACCGCCACCCAGGAGGGTAACTACAAGGGCACCGAGGGCTTCGGCGCCATCCCCTTCGACGGCATCGTGATGGCGCATTCCAACGAATCCGAGTGGGTCGCCTTCAAGAACAACCGCAACAACGAGGCCTTCCTCGACCGCATCTACACGGTCAAGGTGCCCTATTGCCTGCGCGTCTCCGACGAGGTGCGGATCTACGAGAAGCTGCTCGCCCACAGCTCGCTGTCCGAGGCGCCGTGCGCGCCCGACACGCTCAAGATGATGGCCCAGTTCGCGGTGCTGTCGCGGCTCAAGGAGCCCGAGAACTCCAGCATCTTCTCCAAGATGCGGGTGTATGACGGCGAGAACCTCAAGGACACCGACCCCAAGGCCAAGAGCTACCAGGAGTACCGCGACTACGCCGGGGTGGACGAAGGCATGACCGGCCTGTCGACCCGCTTCGCCTTCAAGGCCTTGTCGAAGATCTTCAACTTCGACCACCGCGAGGTCGCCGCCAACCCGGTGCACCTGATGTACGTGCTCGAGCAGCAGATCGAGGCCGAACAGTTCCCGGCCGAGACCGAGGCGCGCTACCTCGGCTACATCAAGGAATACCTCGCGCCGCGCTACGCCGAGTTCATCGGCAAGGAGATCCAGACCGCCTACCTCGAGAGCTACTCCGAGTACGGGCAGAACATCTTCGACCGCTACGTGATCTACGCCGACTTCTGGATCCAGGACCAGGAGTTCCGCGACCCCAACACCGGCGAGATCCTCGACCGCGCCGCGCTCAACGAGGAGCTGGAGAAGATCGAGAAGCCGGCCGGCATCAGCAACCCGAAGGACTTCCGCAACGAGGTGGTCAACTTCGTGCTGCGCGCGCGTGCCAAGCACGAGGGCCGCAACCCGAGCTGGACCTCGTACGAGAAGCTGCGCGCGGTGATCGAGAAGAAGATGTTCTCCAACACCGAGGACCTGCTGCCGGTGATCAGCTTCAACGCCAAGGCCAGCGCCGACGAGCAGAAGAAGCACCAGGACTTCGTCGACCGCATGATCGACAAGGGCTACACCGAGAAGCAGGTGCGCCTGCTGTGCGAGTGGTACCTGCGCGTACGCAAGGCGTCCTGATTCATGAGCCACGGTCCGGCCCGGCCCGCGCCCTCGTGGCGCGGGCCCGGGCCGGGCGCGGACACCGGGAGGAGACATGGTCCGCATCATCGATCGGCGCTTCGACAGCAAGAACAAGAGCGCGGTCAACCGCCAGCGCTTCATGCGCCGCTTCAAGCAGCAGATCCGCAAGGCGGTGTCCGAGGCCATCCATGGCCGCTCCATCCGCGACCTGGAGAACGGCGAGCAGATCTCCATCCCCGCGCGCGACCTCTCCGAGCCCTCGCTGCACCACGGCAAGGGCGGCGTGTGGGAGCAGGTCTTCCCGGGCAACGACCAGTTCAGCACCGGAGACCGCATCAAGCGTCCGCTCGGCGGCGGTGGCGACGGCGCCGGCAAGGGCAAGGCGAGCCAGGACGGCGAGCACGAGGACGACTTCGTCTTCCAGCTCTCGCGCGAGGAGTTCCTCGACCTCTTCTTCGAGGACCTCGAGCTCCCCCGCCTGATCCGCACCCAGCTCGCCAAGGTCACCGACTACAAGACCCGGCGCGCCGGCTTCACCTCGGACGGCGTGCCCGCCAACATCAACATCGTGCGCTCGATGCGCGGCGCGCTCGGGCGCAGGCTCGCGCTCGGCTCGCCCTGGGCCGCGCGCATCCGCGAGCTGCAGCAGGAACTCGACGAGGCGCTCGCACGCGGCGGCGAGGACAGCGAGGAGGTGCGCGGCCTGCGCGAGGAACTCGCCGCGCTGCGCGCGCGCATCGACCGCATCCCCTTCATCGACCGCTTCGACCTGCGCTACAACAACCGCATCAAGGAGCCCCGCCCCACCACGCAGGCGGTGATGTTCTGCGTGATGGACGTCTCCGGCTCGATGGACGAGGAGCGCAAGTCCATGGCCAAGCGCTTCTTCATGCTGCTCTACCTCTTCCTCACGCGCAGCTACGAGCACATCGAGGTCGTCTTCATCCGCCACCACACCGTGGCCAAGGAGGTCGACGAGGACGAGTTCTTCCACTCGCGCGAGTCCGGCGGCACCGTGGTCTCCAGCGCGCTCGAGCTCATGCGCGGCATCCTGCGCGAGCGCTACGCCAACGGGCAGTGGAACGTCTACGGCGCCCAGGCCTCCGACGGCGACAACTGGGACAACGACTCGCCGGTGTGCGGGCGCCTGCTCGGCAAGGAGATCCTGCCGTGGTGTCAGTACTTCGCCTACGTCGAGATCACCGCCGGCGAGCCGCAGAATCTGTGGCGCGAGTACGCCAAGCTCGAGGCCGCGCACGACAACTTCGCGATGCAGCGCATCGAGTCGCCGGCCGACATCTACCCGGTGTTCCGCGAACTGTTCAAGAAGACCCTCGCATGAAGACCACCCGCCCCCGCACGCGCGGCCGCGCCGCCAAGTCGCCGCTCCCCTCCGGCTCGGAATGGACCGTCGAGGCCATCGACCGCTACAACGACGAGATCGCCCGCGTCGCCGCGCACTACAAGCTCGACATCTACCCGGTGCAGGTCGAGATCATCACCGCCGAGCAGATGATGGACGCCTACGCCTCGGTGGGGATGCCGGTCAATTACCACCACTGGTCCTTCGGCAAGCACTTCCTCGCCACCGAGAAGGGCTACCGGCGCGGCCAGATGGGGCTGGCCTACGAGATCGTGATCAACTCCAACCCCTGCATCGCCTACCTGATGGAGGAGAACACGCTCACCATGCAGGGCCTGGTGATCGCCCACGCCGCCTACGGCCACAACAGCTTCTTCAAGGGCAACTACCTGTTCCGCACCTGGACCAACGCCGACGCCATCATCGACTACCTGCTGTTCGCGCGGAACTACATCACCCAGTGCGAGGAGCGTCACGGCGAGGAGGCCGTCGAGCTGCTGCTCGATTCCTGCCACGCCCTGATGAACCTCGGCGTCGACCGCTACAAGCGCCCGCCCAGGCTCTCGCTCGCCAAGGAGAAGCTGCGCCAGCAGGAGCGCGAGGAATACCTGCAGAGCCAGGTGAACGACCTCTGGCGCACCCTGCCCGCACACGACGTGCGCGCCGACGCCCGCGCCGAGGCGCGCTTCCCGCCCGAGCCCGAGGAGAACCTGCTCTACTTCGTCGAGAAGAACGCCCCCCTGCTCGAGCCCTGGCAGCGCGAGGTGGTGCGCATCGTGCGCAAGATCGCGCAGTACTTCTTCCCGCAGCGCCAGACCCAGGTCATGAACGAGGGCTGGGCGACCTTCTGGCACTACACCCTGCTCAATCACCTCTACGACGAGGGCCTGCTCGCCGACAGCTTCATGCTCGAGTTCCTGCAGTCGCACACCAACGTCGTCGCCCAGCCACCCTACAACAGCCGCTGGTTTAGTGGCATCAACCCCTACGCGCTCGGCTTCGCGATGTGGCGCGACCTGCGCCGCATCTGCGAGGACCCGGACGAGGAAGACCGGCGCTGGTTCCCCGAGATTGCCGGCAGCGACTGGCTGGAGACCTTCGACTTCGCGATGCGCAACTTCAAGGACGAGAGCTTCATCGCGCAGTACCTGTCGCCGAAGGTCATGCGCGACTTCCGCCTGTTCGCCGTGCTCGACGACGACCACGAGGACAAGCTGCAGGTCTCCGCGATCCACGACGACGCGGGCTTCCGCAAGCTGCGCGAGATCCTCTCCGACCAGTACAACCTGGGCGCACGCGAGCCCAACGTGCAGGTCTGGAACGTCGACCTGCGCGGCGACCGCTCGCTCACCCTGCGCCACACCGCCTTCCGCCGCCGCCCGCTCGGCGACGGCACCGACGAGGTCATGCGCCACCTCGCCCGCCTGTGGGGCTTCACCGTACGCCTGGAGCGCGCAGGCGATGACGGCAAGATCGAGCTCCTTCACGAGATCCGCGCCGAAACCACCCGCCCCCGCGCCCCCGCCTGAACGCCCGCGGCCTCGTCACTCCCTGCACCGCCCCATTCGCGGCTGCCGCCGCTCCTACAGGGGCTGCGGGCGCGTGGCGGTTTACGTAGGAGCGCCGGCAGGCGGCGAAGGCGGCGTCGATCACCCGCGGCCACGTCACCCCCTGCACCGCCGCATTCGCGGCTGCCGCCGCTCCTACAGGGGCTGCGGGCGCGTGGCGGTTTACGTAGGAGCGCCGGCAGGCGCGAAGGCGGCGT
>Ga0116151_10004751_pt1 | contig 11875 bp, 12 predicted proteins | sample AD_UKC117_MetaG_FD_89893 | JGI IMG/M metagenome (GOLD analysis project Ga0116151, IMG submission 89893) | Active sludge microbial communities of municipal wastewater-treating anaerobic digesters from Hong Kong - AD_UKC117_MetaG | ecosystem: Engineered > Bioreactor > Anaerobic > Digestate... | reverse complement strand
TCCGGGAGAAGATGCGCGACGAGAAGATCACCTCGCGATCCGAGATCGGCGTGGGCGAGGACGAGGGCCTCTGGCGGCTGACCTTCATCTACGGGGATCGCGCCTGCCGGTTCATCGTCGACGGGACCGGCAGGATCCTCAAGCGCGCGGGCTTCCCGATCCGTACCACACCCAAGGCCCCGTTCCGGAAGGAGGGCCTGCCGCGCGGCTGACCGCACGAGCGCCGATCCCGCCGGCGCCAATGTGATGCACCGCTGCCGGACAGCGCGCACCTCTGCCCCGATCCTCCCCGAAAGGACCCTGGATCCCATCCCTTTCCGGTTTGATTGGTCCTGAGCCTGGAGCAGGGCCCTCGCCGTCGCGGCATGCGCCGTGCAGGAGATGGCGGTACTCGGCATACGCCCGATGACGCGCGCCATCCGCCCCACGTTGCACGTGCAGAGGCGCGCGGATATGGCGATGCCGAACGAAGTGATCGCGCGAGCCATCAAGATTTCGCTCGCGACAGGCCAAGCGGGCTCCCCCGCCACCGGTAGCTCCTTCCGGAGGCCTTACTCCTTTGTGGCCTTCTTCGCGGCGTGGTGAATGCGGCTATCCGCCCGCGCCTTCAGCTTGAAGTAAATCTTGTTTTATGCCTCGCGCACTTCGTCCCGCTTGCGCTGGGCCGTCGCGAGTTCGGCTGTCTCCTCGTGCGTCAGATGATCTTTCCATGCCATCCAGCTTGGATGCCGTTTCTCGGCATGTTCTGCAAGCCGGTCTCATGCCTATTGGTGTACGCATTTCATTGGCGTACAAATCGCGCTGGTCGATGCATGGTCCATCGGGAGCGACGAGCGCACCCGGCGCGAGCCGGGCGGCCCCGGCGCATCTGAGGGTGATACGACGGATAACGATCTGATCGGTCCCGCCATCCGGATCCTCCAATTGGCGGTCAGTGCTGCGATACTGATCACCGCCAGCCGGAGGAAGTCAGGCTCGGGGGACGGGCGAAAGCCCGGCCTCCATATCGAAAAATAGCGCGGCACCCCCCGTCGCGCAGGACGGAGGCACGGATGGACATCCTGCAGATCATCCTAGGCGTCGCAAATCTGGCGCTCCTGGTGCTGATCTATCGCCGCATGAACTGATCGCACCGCCGCGGGCGCCCCGTGTGCCCGCGGCTTCGCCCGGCGCCGCGCCCGCGCGATCGCGGTGCCCTCGTCGGCATCCGCCAGCACGCAGCGCCCGGCTGCGTTGCGATAGGCGTCCTGGCCCGCCGTGATCGTGTCGCCGGAAAGCCCGGTTTCCGTCGTGGCCTCGGTGATTGCGGTGGTGTTCGCGCCGCCCGGCAGCGAAGGTGTCTCGGTGATCTCGATGCGCCCAGCGAGCCGCAAGGAGAGGAGGATGCTGTGAGCCCCAAGAGAGCGATCAACGACGAAGAGGATGCCCGGATTCAGCGAATGATCGCAGGCGACCCGGACGCCCCCGAAGCGACGGATGAGCAGATCGCCCAGAAGAAGCCATTCGCCGAGGCTTTTCCCGAGCTGGCCGAAGCTATGCGGCGAAACCAGGGCGGGCGGCGGAAGTCCGCCAACCCCAAGGTCGTTATTTCGCTGCGCCTCGACTCCGAGGTGTCGGAAAAGATCAGGGCAACCGGCCCCGGCTGGCAGAGCCTCATCAATGAGGCATCGAAGAAGGCGCGCGTGTGAGGCCGGATGGAGCAACCGCAGTGAAGAAGGAGCGCATCGTGATGCCGGCTGATCCCGACGACCCCGAGGACTTCGATGTCAGCGTCGAGGCGCTGGACCGTGCGCAGCGTGCCCAGCTGATCCGCCGGACCCGCACCCGCCTCGCCCTGTCCCAGGCCGAATTTGCCGCCCGGTTCCACGTGCCGGTCGGCACGCTCCGCGACTGGGAGCAGGCCCGGGCCACCGCGCCGGACTTCGCCGTGGCCTACGTCCGGGTTATCGCCAGGCACCCGGATATGGTCGCGCAGGCTGTGGCATGGGGCACCGCACCATCGACGAGAGGATCGCCAATGCCCGAGAACGAGCGATTGACAGGCCCCGCATCCGGCCCGGACGCCCCCGAAGCGACGGATGAGCAGATTGCCCAGAGACAGCCATTCACCGAAGCCGATCCTGACCTGGCCGAAGCGATGTGGCGGAAACAGGTGGCGGACGAGGACGACGCCCCCGACCTGAGCACGCCTTACTGGCAGGAACGCTTCGCCAAGGTCAAGGTCCGACGCGGCAGGCCCAAGGACGGGTCTGGCGACACTTGACAGGTACGGCGGTCTGGATGGCTGGATGGCGACTTCTGCGACGTTGACTTGGAGGACCACCTTTGTTGGGCAATCCGCTTCTCAAGGGACTCCGTCCCACGCATCCCGGCGAACTGCTTCGCGAGGACATTCTGCCGGCGCTCGGTCTTTCGAAGGCCGCGATCGCCAAGCGGCTCGGCATCTCCCGGGCCAGGCTCTACGCCACTCTCGGCGAGAAGGCTCCCGTCACCCCGGCGATGGCGCTCCGCCTTGCCCGTCTTATCGGCGGCAATGCCGAGATCTGGCTTAGCATGCAGCGTGCCTACGACCTGCGGACGCTCGAAGCCGAGAGGGCCGACGATCTCGCCGCGATCCAGCCGGTCGCAACCCGAGGCCGACCTTGATAGCGCTCGCCTGAGCGAATACGCTTCTGCCCGAGCGTCGGCCAGGAGGTTGCTTCGACGCCTCTCTAAGGGAATTGGCCCCGGTGAGTTCGTACTTGGTGGCGCTCGCATCTTCTTGCCTGAGAATATCCCGGTGTCAGGCCGTCTTCCTGCCTTGCCGGTGTTTGAGGCCAGCTTTGGGCAATTGGAACCCTGTGGATCCGGCCCGTTCATCGGCGCTCCTCCTGCTCGCGCAGCACCGCGATGCTCTGCGCTTCGGTAATCCTGCTCTTCTTCACGTCCGTCTCCTTCGGATGACGGACTCTCACTCAGATCGAGGGACCAGAAAGGGGGCAGAGCAGCTTCCAGGCTCTGTGCCGAAGAACCTGAGCGACAGATGTGAGAGCGCGAAGCGACACTGATGGCTGTCAGGCATTTCAGCCCTTCCCCAATGCCTACTTGGGAGGATCATTGAGAGCTATGGAGTGGACATATTTTTTTATCGCTTTCTCGCATGACCCGCTATGAACTGCCACTTTCCGCACAAATCGGGTGTTTATACTGTCCTATCAACCGGATCTTCTGCGAAGAACGATGACTGGCTTGCGGCGGGGGGGTCTCACCCGGCCGGCCATGTGGGAGGTCCTGCCAGTGTAGCCGCCGACGTGCCCGTGCCGATTATTGGATGGCCCGCGGCTCACCTGCGTCGAAATAGTCTCTACGCACCGTAGTGTGAGGAGACGGATGAATGGACGCGTCGGCGATGGGGATGGTTCTTGGCAAGAACTCGTGCAGCGTCGCTGGTATGGACGAAGCCGGGAGCGTGGTCTTCCGCCGTCGGGCGGACCGAGCCGACTTGATGGTGATGGTGCGGCGAGACCCGTGCCGCATTGTCGCGATGGAAGCCTGCTGCGGGCGCATCGCCGGAGCGGGTCCTCCTTGAAGACGGCCACGAAGTGCGGCTTATGTCGCCCGAGTATGTCCGGCCGCAATCGCGACACCGCGTCGCTATCCGCCTGGACAATGGTTCCCGGAATGGGTCGGCGGCGATTTCTGGCAGCTTCGCCGCTCCGGGCACCCACCAGGAGGACACGGGAGAAGTGCTGGGCACCGGGAACCGACCACCCAGTGGAGCACACCTGTCGTGTGCTCACGATGCGCGTCGTCTCCGGCGATACGAGGGCATGACGATCCGCCCACCTCGCGACGCCTAAGAATACATGAACACGGTTTCGTGCGGGACGACCCGAAATCCTAGTCAGGGTGATTGTTAGGCATCGCAGCAACCGCTGGAGTCACCCTGATGCCTTACACTCCCTACTACCCCGGATCGAAGCTTGCCGGCAGCCGGCTGCTCCGGATGAGTGACGTCGTCGAACTCATGGCGCTGAGCCGTGCCACCATCTACCGCCAGATCACCGCCGGAAGCTTTCCGGTCCCGATCAAGATCGCCGGGGCCTCCCGGTGGCTCGCCTCCGAGGTCACGGCCTTCATCGAAGGCCGGGTGGCGGAACGCGCGGAGCGCCCCGACCATGGCTGACGACGTGCTTGAGGCCGCGCTGACATAGGCCGCGGCCGGTATCCAGATGTTTCCCTGTCGTTCCGACAAGGCTCCGCTGATCAAGAACCGCCGGCAGATCGCGACGACGGACGAAGCGACCATCCGGTCCTGGTGGGACGACTTGCCCGAGGCCCTCGTCGCCATTCCGGCTGGCGCAGGCGCGGGGCGGTTCGCGATCGACTTGGACGTAAAGAACGTTCGCCACGGCATCGCGGTCTATCGGGACCTGGGCGCGCCGAAGACCGAACTCGCTGTCCTGACGCTGTCCGGCGGCGGACACGCCTATTTCCGTTGACCCGGCGAGGGATGGGGCAATTGCGCGTCCAGGATCGGGCCCGGCATCGATACGCGCGGCGAAAGCGGCTACGCCATCGCCCCGCCCAGCAGGATCGGCGGCAAGCCGTATCGCTGGGGCAGCCCCGCCATGCAGGCGGCACCGCTGCGCGGCGACGAGCCCGAATTACCCGAGGTCGTGCGGGCCAGGTTCGCCGACACGGTGCGCCCGCCCGCCCTCCGCCCCGGCAAGCCCTGCGAAAACTGGGCCAGCAAGGCCCTGCGGCAGGAGGCCTCCGCCGTCGAGAGCGCTCCCGAGGGGGAGCGGAACGACTGCCTGAACCGGGCGGCCTTCAACCTCGGCCAGGTCGTGGCCGGGGATGGCCTCGATCAGACCGAGGTCCAGGCATGCCTTCTCGGGGTCGCGCTCAAGGCGGGTCCGGATGAGGCCCCGGGTGCGCAACACGATCGCATTCGGCCTTGGCGGCGGGGCGAAGCAGCCGCGCGGACCTGCCGGCGAGGTGAGCCCGACCGACGACGAGTCCGAGGCCTGGCTGGTGCCTGACCTGACCATCCTGCAGACGGCGCGCCATGACCCGCCGCCGCTGCCGGTGCGGGCGATCTTCGGCGACGCCTGGGGGCAATGGATCGAGGCTGCCTCCGAGGGCAAGGGCGCGCCCTGCGACTATGTGGCCGGCGCGCTTCTTGCCGTGGCCGGCAGCCTGATCGGCAATTCCCGCTGGGCGCATCCCTACGGAGACTGGCGGGAACCGCCGGTGATCTGGTCGATGCTTGTCGGCAACCCCAGTTGCTGGAAGAGCCCTGGCCTCGACGCGGTGCGCGCGCCGCTGGAGGCGCTCGCGGACCGCCTCATGACGCCCGCTGCGCCCGCTCTCGAGGCCTGGCGCAAGCGGAAGGAAATTGCGGACCTGCCCGACTCTGCCTGGCGCGAGACGTACAAGTTGGCGGTCAAGAAGCGCGAGCCGCTTCCAACCTACCCTGCCGAGGCGGATGCCGGCGACGAGCCCCTGGTTACGGTCCTCGAAATCAACGACGCGACGGTCGAGGGCCTGACGAAGTTTCTTGCCCGGCAGCAGCGGGGCACCCTGGTGGTTCGCGGCGAGCTCGCCGGCTGGCTCGGGGGCATGAACCACTACCACGGCGGCAGCTCGGATCGTCCGTTCTGGATCGAGGCCTATGGCGGACGGCGGCACGCCGTCGATCGAGTGTCCAGGGACCGGGAGGAGGTCCGGCGTCTGTCGGTGTCGCTCGTCGGATGCATCCAGCCCGAGCCGCCGAGCAGCCTGCTGCTGAAACCCGACGACGACGGCATGGTCGCCCGCTTCTGTCCCTTCTGGCCCCTTTTGTCACCGCCCAAGCGGCCGGTGCGGATGTCCGACAGCGGCTGTGCGGAGCAGGCCTTCGGCAGGCTCCACGGCCTGAAGATGCCGACCGACTATGAAGGTGACCCCAAACCGGATTTCAATCCCTTCCCGGAGACCGCCCAGGCCCGGTTGGATGCCTTCACCCGGGAGGCCTTCGAATGGGAAAAGGAAGCTGAAGGTTCCGGACTGCTCGTCTCCTTCATTGGAAAGGCCAACGGATTGAGCGTCCGTGTCGCACTGATCCTGACCCTTCTCGATTGGGCCGCGAGCGACCAGATCGATCCGCCGGCCGAGAGCTCCGAGGACTACTGCCTTCGGGCCGTCAGGTTCGTTCGTGACTACGCCCTGCCCATGGTCCGCATGACCTATGCCGAGGCTGCACTGAAGCCGGTGGATCGGGCGGCGGTCATGGGCGGTAGATGAGCGTGTCGTTGTGCTGGAACGTGCCGCCCCGCATATCCTGGTGGCGGCGCCCTGATCATGAACACCGGCTTGGACCCATCCGACGCACTCAATTTGATGCGCGATCAGGTGGATGGCAGCACCATCCGGAGCGTGCTGGGCAAGACCGGCAAGGAAATCGCCACCCGATCGGCCCGACCTTGCAGAATGCCCTGGACGCCGCGCCGGAGCATGACGCGGTTACGATCCTCGTGAACTCCAGGGGCCAGCCATGGACCTGCAACGGCTTCTCGACCTTCTGGCACCGCTTCAAGAAGGCACTTGAAGCGGAGGGCTTGGTGCGGCCTGGACGACCCTCGAGGGGCTGCGCCATACGGTCGCCACGACCCTTCGCGAAGCTGGTCTGGGAGAACGGCAGATTACGGACCTGCCGGGGCAGAACACCCCCTCGATGGCCCGCCATTATTCCCGGTCGGCCAACCTCGCAGATCGCAACCGGATCACGATGGATGCTCTCAAAAAAGAGAACGAACGCCGATCAAAGGTTGTCAAACCTTTTGCGAAAAGTCTCAAACCGCAAAAGGCCAGCGAATGAATGTCGGGAGGAATCAGAAGGTTGAATGGTGCCCGGGGGCGGATTTGAACCACCGACACGCGGATTTTCAGTCCGCTGCTCTACCCCTGAGCTACCCGGGCCCGCGACGGGCGAACCGTCGAACGCCGCCGCTGATTAGGGGAACGGCCCGGCCCTGTCCAGCGGAAATCCTGCGATGGGCGAAGTCGGCGCGGCAGGAGCCGGGATCGAAGGGGAGCCTCGCCGTCAGCCGCCTTCGCCCGCCGGCTCTGCGTCGCGCTTGAGGATGTCGCGGATCTCGGTGAGGAGCTGTTCCTGGCTCGGCGCGTCGGGCTCCTCGGGCTCCGGCTCTTCGACGTCCGCCAAGGCCGCCTCCTTGATCTTGTTGACGCCCTTGACCAGCAGGAAGACCACCCAGGCGACGATGGCGAACTTGATCACCGCATTGATGAAATTGCCGTAGCGGAAGGTCGCGGCGTTCTCGCCCTCGCCGAAGCGGATCACCTGGTCGGAGAAGTCGATGCCGCCGACGAAGAACCCGATCAGGGGGTTCACCAGATCGTCGACGAGCGAGGTGACGATCGCCGTGAAGGCCGCGCCCATGATGATGCCGACGGCCATGTCCATGACATTGCCGCGAGCGATGAAATCGCGGAATTCCTTGAGCATTCCGATCTCCCTCCTGTGCGCCCGCCGGTCGTCAGGTCCGCAGGCTGCCTCCCGTCGCGGCCTCGACTGCCGCGATGATGCGGGCCGAGACGGCCTCGATTTCCCTGTCGGTCAGCGTGGCCTCGGCCGGCTGCAGCCGGACCGCGATGGCCAGCGACTTCCGGCCCGCGCCGAACTGCGCCTCGGCTCGCGGGCCGGAGAAGACGTCGAAGACCGAGACGCCGTCGATCAGCGCCTTGTCGGCGCTTCGGGCGGCCTTCACCACCTCGCCGGCCTCCACCTCCGCATCGAGCACGAAGGCGAAATCGCGCTCGACCGCCTGGAAGTCCGAGGCGACCAGGGGCGGGCGGGTGGCGCTGCGGGTCTTGGGGAAGGGCAGCGCCTCGAGCTGGATCGCGAAGGCCACCGCCGGGCCGCGCAGGTCCAGCGTCCCCAGCACGCGCGGATGCAGCTCGCCGAAGGCCGCGAGCACGGTCTTCGGGCCGAGGGTGATCACCCCCGAGCGGCCGGGGTGGAACCAGGCCGGGGCGCCGCGCCGGAGCGTCGTCCTGGCGGGCGCGCCGATCGCCGCGAGCACGGCTTCGGCATCCGCCCGCGCGTCGTGGAGGTCGACCGGCCGGCGACTGCCGTGGGCGTCGCGTGGCGCGGTGGCGCCGACCCGGATCCCGGCGGCGATGCGCGCCTGCTCGCCCGGCTCGCCGCCGGCGAAGGACTGGCCGACCTCGAAGAGCGCGAGATCGGCGAAGCCGCGCGCCTGGTTGCGCGCGGCGGCGCGCAGCAAACCGGGGAGAAGCTCGGGCCGGAGGTGGCTCATCTCCGAGCTGATCGGGTTCTCCAGCCGCGTCGCCTCCTGCCCGCCGCCGAAGGCCGCGGCCGCCTCGCGGTCGATGAAGCTGTAGGTGACGCATTCGTTGTAGCCGAGCGCCGCGATCCGCCGCCGGGCCTGTCCCTCGCGGCGCTGCATCGGCGTGAGGATCGGGCGCGCCACGCCGGCGGGGCGCCGCAGCGGCCGGCCCTCGAGCCGCGAGAGCGAGGCGATGCGGGCGATCTCCTCGACGAGATCCGCCGGGCCCTGGACGTCCGGGCGCCAGGAGGGCACCGCGACGTCGAGCGTGGCCCCCTCGCCCTCCGGCGCGAAGCCCAGGGCCGAGAGGATGCGGATTTGCTCGCCGCGCGCGATCTCCATGCCGACCAGGCGCTCCACATGCGCGGGGTCGAGCGGGTAGCTGCGTGCGGTTCGCGGCATCTCGCCGGCGATGGTGACCTCGCTGGCGGTGCCGCCGCAGAGATCGAGGATCATCCGCGCGGCGAGCTCGACCCCGAGCGGGGTGAAGGCGGGATCCACCCCGCGCTCGAAGCGGTAGCGCGCGTCGGAATTGATGCGCAGCCGCCGCCCGGTGCGCGCGGTGCGGTGGGGGTCGAACCAGGCGGATTCGATGAAGACGTTCACCGTCTCGGCGGTGCAGCCGGTGCGCATGCCGCCGATCACGCCGCCGATCGCCTCGGGGCCCTGCTCGTCGCAGACCAGGGTCTCGCTGCCGTCGAAGGCATAGGTCCGGCCGTCGAGCGCGGGCAGCTGCTCCCCGGGCCGGGCGAGGCGCACGGTGATCGCGCCGTGCAGCTTGTCGGCGTCGAAGACATGAAGCGGCCGGCCGCGGTCGTAGGTGACGAAATTGGTGATGTCGACCAGCGCCGAAATCGGCCTGAGCCCGATGGCGCGGAGCCGGTCCTGCAGCCATTGCGGCGAGGGGCCGTTCTTCACGCCGCGGATCAGGCGGCCGACGAAGAGCGGGCAGGCCTCGCCGGCCACGTCGGGTGCGAGATAGACGCCGACCGGGCAGGGCTCGGCGCCCTCGACGGGCGCGACCGCGGGCGTGCGCAGGCGGCCGAGGCCGCGCGCCGCCAGGTCGCGGGCGATGCCCGAGACCGCCAGCGCGTCGGGCCGGTTCGGGGTGACGGCAATGTCGATCACCGGGTCGAATGGGACGACGTCGATGTAGCGGGCGCCGACGGCCGCCGAGGGATCGAGCTCGACGATGCCGTCATGCTCGTCGGAGAGCTCCATCTCGCGCTCGGAGAGCATCATGCCGTGGCTCTCGACGCCGCGGATCCGGCCGACCTTGATCGTGGTGTCGATGCCGGGGATGTAGTCGCCCGGCGCCGCGACCACGACCTTGATGCCGGCGCGCGCGTTCGGGGCGCCGCAGACGATCTGCTTCTCGCCCGCCGCGGTCGCCACCCGGCAGACGCGGAGCTTGTCGGCATCGGGATGCGGGCTCGCCGCGATCACCTCGCCCACGGTGAAGGCCGCCAGCCGCGCGGCCGGGTTCGTCACGCTCTCGACCTCGAGCCCGAGATCGGTGAGGGCGAAGGTGATCGCGTCGAGGGTCGCGTCGGTGTCGAGATGTTCCTTGAGCCAGGCGAGCGTGAATTTCATCCGTAGGTTCCGTCGGCGGAGGTGCGCGGCGGGTTTAGCGGATGCGGCCCCGGGGCGAAAGGGCCGGTTCCCGGGGGCGGATTCTGCCTTCGGGGCATGCAGGTCGGCACTGTCCCCATGGGGACAGGTTTCAACAGGCTGATATGATTGAATAAAAGTGTTAACGCGCAGGATTCTGGTGTTCGGGGACAATCGGGATGGCTTTCCCGGGACGCGATCGCCTCACATATTCTCCGGGCAACTACCTTGGACCGGAGCCGGTCCTCCCGTGCTGGCGCCGCCTTCTCCCGCGGAATTGGCAGGTGACAGATCCGCGCGCTCCGGCCGACGAACCGGCGCGAGGCAGTGCCTCGCTGTTGCCGGTCCAGGATGCCCCCGATCCAGATGTGCTGCCCGGATGTCGTATCGGGCAATGGGCGTACTGCAACGCGTGGCGTCAGCGCAGCGGCGGGAAATGGCGGGCGAGGATGGATTCGAAGCGCCGGGCGGCGGCGGCGGGGCTGAATTCGGTCTCGATCAGGCGCCGCCCGGCGCGGCCCATGCGGGCGGCGGCGGCGGGATCGGCGACGAGGTCGGCGACCCTTGCCGCCATGGCCGGGAAATCCCCGTCGGGGAAGACGAATCCGGTCTCGCCCTCGCGCACCACGAAATTGGTGCCGTTGTCGGAGCCGCAGATCACCGGGATCCCGGCAGCGAGCGCCTCCATGGGCGAGACCGCGGCGCGCTCGGCGGAGCTCGCCAGCACCAGGAGGTCGTGCTCGGCATAGAGGCGGCGGCTGGCGGCGTAATCGAGGTTCTCGCGGATCCGGACCCGATCCCCCACGCCCTGCGCGGCGATCTCCTCGGTCAGGGCGGCGAAGACCGGGCTCGTGCCTTCCTCGCGCAGGCCGAGCAGGGTCAGCCGGATGTCGCCCCCGCGCAGCAGCGGCGCGAGATGGCGCACCAGCGGCCGGTGGTTCTTGCGCGCCTGGTCGAGCTTGCCGACCGCCAGCACCGAGAGCGGCGGCCGCTCGGTCCATTCCGTCCGGACGGGGCCGGGCTCGATCGCGAAGGGCAGGAAGTCGCAGGTCTTGCCAGGCGGGGGCGGCGGCGGGTCCGGACAGATGGCGTTGACGGTATGGGCCGGCCAGAGCCCCAGGCGGAGCAGCATCTGGCGGCCGGGGCCCATCGTCTCGCAGCCGGTCCGGCGCTGGATGTAGAGCAGGAAGGGCAGGCCGCGCAGCCGGCAGAGCGCGTGCAGCGCCAGGCTGGTGCGGCTGGGGTTGCGCGCGACCACGACATCGGGGCGCACCGCGGCGAGGATCCGCGCCAGGGCGCGGACCGGCGGCGGGCGCCGCAGATTGTCGCCGGTGTCCCAGCCCGGCAGCAGGGTGACGGCGACGCCGGGCCGGTGGAACTCGGTCGCGTGGCCGGCGCGCACCAGGAAATGCAGCTCGTGGCCGGCAGCCTGCAGGCCGGCCACGAGCCCGTCGTGGTTGGGATGGTAGCGCGGGACGGAGAAGAGGATGCGCACCCTGGACGGCGTCAGCGGCCGGGCCGGCCCGAGGGAAGTTGCATCTGGCGATGCGACCCCATCCGGCCCGGCGTGCACCGCCAGGCAGCGCCCGCCCCGCCGCCGTCACGCCGAAGGCGTGCCTCCGGCACGACGCGGGCGCTCCGCACCCGCCCGGGCCGGGCGCTGCCCTCATTTCGTGGCGGGACGGTCGGAGAAGAAAGAACGAGCCCCAAATGCCATAACCCCGGCCGGCCCTGCGGCGCCGGCAGGGCAAGCGCACCGGCGCCGCGATGGCCGGGCAGCCGTGGACCGCATGTGGAGCGGGCGCGGCGCTCGGGGAGGCCGTTTCCGGGCAGCGCAGGCGTGGTGTCCATTGTCGGTCCCGTCGGCGGTGATGCGCGGCGGGTCTAGCGGATGCGGAGCCGGGGCGAAAGGCCCGGCAGCGCCGGCCGGG
>Ga0116151_10004749_pt1 | contig 11877 bp, 8 predicted proteins | sample AD_UKC117_MetaG_FD_89893 | JGI IMG/M metagenome (GOLD analysis project Ga0116151, IMG submission 89893) | Active sludge microbial communities of municipal wastewater-treating anaerobic digesters from Hong Kong - AD_UKC117_MetaG | ecosystem: Engineered > Bioreactor > Anaerobic > Digestate... | reverse complement strand
CAAGCGGCTGAGTTGGCCCGAGAGAAAAACTTTCCCAAGAATATTGCCAAAAGTTTGCTTTACGCGGGGCAGGCACTGATCCACCTGCAGCGCCCACAAGCGGCGGCGGAACGGCTGGAACAGGCCGTCGCTTTGGCTGATCAGATCGACCACGCCGCGCTGCGCTGGCAGACCCGCCTGCGGCTGGCAGAAGTTAATACCATACTTGAACGCCCCAACACCGAACTCTATCAACAAGCATCGACAATTGTCGATGCGCTTGCCGCTAACCTGCAAGACCCTCATCTCCGTTCCTGTTTTCTCAGCGCAACCCTTGTCACAGAACTGCGTGCCAACGCACGAGCAGCACTTCTTTCTACACCCACCACAACATCCAATGCAACACCCATTAAAACACCCACTACAACGTCACCGACAAAAAACGTATTCCCCGCCGGCCTGACCACCCGTGAAGTCGAAGTGTTGTGTCTGGTAACCGCAGGGGCTACCAATCGCCAAATCGCTGAACAACTACATCTCAGTGTCGGTACAGTCAATACCCACGTCACCCACATCCTCAACAAAACTGGCTGTGAGAATCGCACAGCTGCTGCCGCGTTTGCATTGCAGCATGGGCTGGTCGGACCCGATCATCCATAGACTCATCGCGACGCACAGGTCTTTCCACAGTGAGAGCACTGCGCTAACAGATTGGCATCGGTAATATTATATACGCCTATATCGGCATCTTGGTTTACTTCCCGCATAAAAAATCTATAGGATTCCCGATGCATCACTACGTCGAATGTACTACAATGTAGGTATCTATTTGGTGCTGGTGGCTTTGAAAGTGGAGAACAATAGGATGGCACATGAGCTCTATCATAGCGTCGACGAATTACTTGCCCCAGAAAATTTGACCAAGTTGACGGGCAGCCAGCTCAAATACATCCGGTGTCTACCGATGGAAGGTGGACTTTCCGGTAGCTCTCTGCTGCGGATCGAAGCTGATTGTACCGATGGTACTCGCCGTTTTGTCCTCAAGCGGATGGCATCACAACGGGATTGGATAATGGCCGCCAGCAATGATCACCATTGTCGTTCCGTAACATTGTGGCAGTCTGGTCTCTTAGACCGACTGCAACCCACAATTGCCCACACAATTCTTGCCGGTGCTCATGACGCCACCGGTTGGGCTATGCTCATGGACGACGTCAGTCCGACATTGATGTCGAATCGTCCCTATACCGCCAATGAAGTTTATCTTCTACTCAATGCCCTGGCAACCGTCCACGCAACTTTCTGGGAAGCAGCGGAGCTAACTGAGCCAACATTGGGTCTCTGTAACCATCAGCAGGTACTTGACGTGTTCACATCGGCAACAGGACGTCGTTTCCCTGCGACGATTTGCCCCGTTTCAAAGGCACTCGTAGAAGGTTGGTCGCTGCTGCAAGAGTTGATTGCACCTGATGTTATCGACGTGCTTGACAGGCTATACAGAGATCCGCAGCCGCTCTGCAATGCGTTAGCTCATTACCCTAAGACACTCGTCCATGGCGATTATAGAGGCCCCAATTTGGGCATCGAATGGTCGTCTGCCCCCCAAATCATGCTGTTTGATTGGCAATTAGCAGCATGTAGCGCAGCGACAGTTGATTTGGCCTGGTTTTTTTCTGGACACAATGTGTTGTTTGCGTCAGTTGCACCAGATGTTGCTATTGACTACTACCGGCAACAGTTAGCAGAACAGCTTGGCAAACGATTTGACGACGATTGGTGGCAACCATTGTTGGCGCTAGGTCAGTTAACAAACGTATTACGTAGAGCCTGCCTGAAGGCGTGGGCAGCGATAAATCATACAGACGAAACCTACCGTGCCAATGAACGAAAAATGTTAGATATCTACAGTGACCAAGTTCGTACAGCGGTGCAGTGGCTGTAACAGCCACGTGACTTCAAACTAGGTTGAAGAGATTTGACTTATTTGTGTAAAAAGAGGAGAGAGAGATGCACGTAAATGAAGAGAAGCTTCACGCATTTGTTGGCGGGATGTTGCTCGATTTGGCGGGTGCCTTTAGCATTGGACTTGTCCGTATGGGCAATGAATTGGGGTTATACAAAGCAATGCTTGAGGCCGGCCCCCTCACGTCTCAAGAACTTGCGACCCATACACAAACCGCAGAACGCTACGTGCGGGAATGGCTTTCCCATCAAGCCGCGTCGGGCTACGTCTCGTATGAACCTGACACAGAAAAATTCACATTACCACCTGAGCAGGCGATGGTCTTTGCCGTTGATGACTCCCCAGTCAATATGTTGGGCGCATTTGAGTTGGCCGTGGCCAATCTGGAAAGTGCGCCCAAAGTCCAAAAGGCCTTTCACACCGGTGAAGGTGTCAGTTGGGGCGATCATACCAATTGCCTCTTCTGTGCTGTGGAGAAGTTTTTCCGCCCCAACTACAAAAATAATCTTGTCGAACAGTGGCTGCCGGCACTCGATGGTGTCATGACAAAGTTGGAAAAGGGAGCACGTGTTGCCGACGTGGGCTGCGGTCATGGTGCATCGACGGTCTTCATGGCCGCGGCTTTCCCCAATTCGGAATTTGTGGGATTCGATTTCCACGATGGTTCCATTGCCCATGCAAATGATTTGGCCAAAGAGAATGGCGTTGAGGCAAACGTACGGTTTGAAACCGGCCTCGCCAAGAGCTTCCCCGGCACAAATTATGATCTGATCTGCATGTTTGACTGTCTGCACGATATGGGGGATCCAGTCGGAGCCGCCAAACATGTCAAGGAAGCATTGGCTCCCGATGGAACCTTCATGGTGGTTGAGCCAATGGCCGGGGACCGACTCGAAGAAAATTTAAACTCACTGGGCCGACTTTCCTACGCCGCTTCAACCCTGGTTTGTGTTCCAACCTCGCTGGCACAGGAAGTCGGGTTGGCACTTGGCGCACAGGCCGGTGAAGCACGGTTACGGGAAGTCATCACCAGCGGTGGCTTTTCTTCTGTTCGACGTGCCGCGGAAACACCGTTCAACATGATCCTGGAAGCCAAGCCGTAGCTGCAGTAAGACTTGCACAACTTTGAGTTTCTATAATCCGCTACGCAACCAACTTAGTGCGTAAATCCTATACAACATTGATTTGACGCCCAATTGTGCCCGATGCGTCGCTAATAGATATGTCGCACTGCCCAGTCAAACTTGGCTAGTACATCGCGGCGTAAATACCACGGCAGTAAATAAGACCAAGTTACTCGTGTGAATAGGCAGAAATCACTATGGCCTTATTTACGCCGGAATTTACTAGCCATTTTCGTTTGGACAGTGCGACACATCTATAGTGCGGTTGGATAGAGAAGCAGTTACACCGCGCTACAACGAAACCCCCAATAACCCACGCGTAAACTGAAAGTCAATATTGCCTTGCTGGTAGAGCTTCGGCGCGTACTCGTGCTCAATCACCCGCTTGACCAACCCCAAAATCTGCTCGTTCCATGTCTCCGGTGCACCATCCAGCAGCAGATCGAGATCAGCCTCAAACGATTCCATCGCTTCCGCAGCAGAAACTTGGAGGACCGGCACCAGCGGGTGGGTCTGCATCGGTTGCTGCGCCACGTGGGCCACAATCACCTGCACGCCGGTGGCGGCAAAACCGGTTAGGGTTTCAACCCAGTGTTCGGTCGGTGATTCCATGATGTGGAAGCCGGCTTGTGCGGCATGTTCGCCATAGCCCAGGGAAGGTAAGACCGTTGGCTGGGTCAGTACATTGTTGCGATAGGCCGGGGCAGAGAGCAGTTCGGCATTTTCCGGCACCACGACCGTGCCGCCGGCGCTGACCACCATCTTCGTCAGATCAGCCAGTTGGGTTGCCACACTGTCGGTCACGGGGCCATCGGTGTGCAGGCCCAAACGCAGCGCACCCAGCCCCACGGTGACTGATTCCGCGGTGCCATCCGCCGCGATCTGGTCGGCAAACCACGCTTCGACCTTTTCTGTTACCTTTTCAATACCACCGTCGAGCTGGATGCTGGCGAAACCCAGTTTGTCCATATCGCCACCGAGCGCTTCAATCTGGTGGCGCATGAAGTCGTTGTGGGTTTTCTCACAGCCATGTTCGAGCAATAGACAGTGGCGCACAAGCGGGTGAAAGGCATAGCCGACCATCGCCTGCGCATACATCTCTTCGGCGGTCCCACCGGAGTTGCCACAGCCTTCGGTGTGTGCCAGAGCCACGTAGCGGGTTACGCCATCCGGTTGACCCAATTTTTCCATATTCAGCTTGTGCGCGATCATGTTGGCAACCTGGCCGGAGCAGAGGCTCGTCGGCAAGATCAGGCCGATACGGTCGGCGACAGGGCGACCGCCAACCTGCCGCATAGTGAATTGCATGTCAGATGTTGTCGAGGCCGGCTGAATGGCAATGGGGGTGCCGGTTGGCTTGGGCGCGCTGAGCAAAGTGCCCAGTTGGCTGTCATCGGTCTGCTGCCAATTGCGCCAGATCTGTACTTGCGCGTGGCCCGCCTTTTCCCCGACGGTGCGTTCGCCCGAGGCTACGTTGACGGTGAGATCTAGGGTCTGTGCGCCCAACTCGTCCATCGGCACACCATCCTGGTAGGCCCCGGCATTGATATCCATATCGCGCGCCAGCAGTTCATAACGGCGTGTCGTCGTCACCACTTTGAGCGTGGGCACAAAGGGGAAATTGGTAATCGAGCCGTTGCCCGTCACAAAGAAGATGACATTGCAGCCGCTGGCCACCTGCCCGGCGATGCTCTCTAAGTCGTTGCCGGGGCTGTCCATGAAGTAGTAACCGGCATCCCGCATCAGCTCGCCATACTCAATCACATAGTCGAGGCGAGAGGCCGGATCTTTTTTGCGCGCCGCGCCGATTGACTTAAGCACAATATTGTAGAGGCCGCGGTACTTGTTGCCGCCGGAAGGGTTCCCTTCGGCGGTGGCGCCATGCCATTCGACGCGCTCTTTGAAACGGGCGATCTGGGCCAGGAATTTCTGCGCCGTTGCCAGATCGCGCACCTTGTCGAGCACATAGGGTTCGGCACCGATCAATTCGTCGGTTTCGGCGAGATTGGCCGCACCGCCATAGCGGATCAGCTCACGAGCAACCCAACCGATGAGCGGGTTACCGGAAATGCCGGAGAAGGCATCGGAGCCACCACATTGGAGCGCGATCTTGAGATGGGCAATTGACTCGGCGGTACGCTCGATCTGGTTGACCTGTGGCAGCCATGCCCGCACAAGCGCTTCACCCTTGGCCAGGTTCTCTTGAAAACCGCCGCTGAGCGAGAGAAACTGGTGAGTGACCTGATCGAGTTCATAGTCGTTCTCAGCCATATACTGCTTTAGCATCGCATTGGTAACCGGCTCGATTCCGTAATCGACCACCAAAACCGCACCGACATTGGGATTGACCATAAAGCCGGCCAGGGTACGCAGGAGCAGCTCTTTGTTATTGGGGTTCTCGACCGCGCCTTCGGTGTGGGCCACCGGCACAATGCCGTCGACATTGGCGTAATCGCCCACTTCCGTTTGCAACCGTGCCGCCAACTGTTTCACATAACTGCCAGCGCGTGAGGTTGTCCCCAGCAGCACAATCATGTTGCGCGTACCGACGCCACGATTGCCGCCACGGCGATAACCCTGGAACGTACGTGTTTCCGTGTAGTCGGGCAGCCGTTGCACCGGTCGGAAGCTTGCCTCGTCAAGCACATAGGGGTGAACATCATCGGCAAAGTTGGGTTCGGCGGGCAGCGAGAAGTTGAGCGTGCGGTCGCGCAGGGCGTGGAGGGCACTCTCGTTGATCACATAGTCGCCGAGGGCAATGGGACGGATCGCGATGCCAAAAGGCAATTCCCAAGAGAGTAACGGTTCACCCGGTGCAATTGGCTGGATGGCAAAGCGATGCCCTTCGAGGATCGTTTGCTCCAACGTAAACGCGGTTCCCCTGTAGACAATGGTCGTACCCGCTTCGAGACGGCGGGTGGTAATCGCCACATTGTCTCCCGGCAGCGGTAACCGTCCGACTTCATCAAATTGATAGGTGGTACTCATGAATGGTTCCTCTGGTCTTGATTTCACTGGTCTATCGTCGTATAATGCGTGAAACATAAAACGTGATGCGTGTTGCGTGATTGGTTGACGTTGCCGCTTGCAACCTTACAGCTTTGGTGTGAAAGGATGATGTGATGCCTTCTCCATTTCCCGGAATGGATCCCTATTTGGAAGGATACTTGTGGACCGACTTTCATCAAGACTTTGCTTCAGCGATCCGACGCTATATTGCACCACAGATCCAGCCGCAGTATGTTGCACGCCTGGCAGTGCGTATGGTTCAAGACCCAAATCCTGAGGCCGAGGTGGGGATCATGTATCCTGATGTTGAAGTGCTGCGCCATGATCAGGCAAAACCACAACAGCCGTTGCCAAAGACAGGACTAGGTGCCACCGTCGCAGAAGTTGTATCACCCTCTCTCACTGTGCCTCTAATTGACTATCAAGTCCGCTTAGTCAATATTGAAGTGCTTGATAGCGCTACAAATAAATTGGTAACGAGCATAGAAATTCTTTCGCCCATCAATAAACGCGGACGGTACCTACGCGAGTATCGCAGAAAACGAACCCGGTTAGAGGCTGCCGGTGTTCATATTCTCGAAATCGATCTGCTGCGACGTGGACGCCGTCCTGTCTTAACCTCACACGTTGCCCATAGCAAAGAATTGCGCGAAGCACAATATTTGGTTACGCTGCTACGCAGCGAGGCATCTTCGCTGCAAGCCTGGCCACTTAAAGTTACAGATCCACTACCGGTTGTTGCTGTTCCACTGCGTGCACCAGATGCTGATGCTACTTTGCATCTTGGTGAGTGTTTTTCTACCGTCTATAATGAAGCCTATTACGCCCTTTCGTTGCCATACACAGAAGCACCGCCGCCACCATCTTTCGATGACAAGACCACTCAATGGATCGACAACCTGCTGCGTGATTATCGCACTTCAGCCACCGACGGGTAGCGCTCGCACCTCTGCGACAGCCTGCTTCAGCGCACCGGCATAGACGCCAAAGTCAATACCGTAGGAGATCACGTTGAAGCCAACTGCCATCCACTCTTGCGCCTGCGCCACATTGGCCGGTTGGATGCCGGCCCCGAGGCCGTGCTTTTTCGCCACATCAACCACTTGTTTCAGGGCATCGTGAAAGCGTTGGTCGTCAAATTGACCGGGGATCCCCATGGAATTGGTCAGGTCGAAGTGACCAACCCACAGCACATCGACGCCCGGTGTTGACGCAATCGCTTCTAAATTCTCCAACCCTTCCACACTTTCAATCTGGCAAATAATGGTTGTGTTTTCATTGGATTTCGGCAGAAATTCAGCGGGCGACACACCTTTGTAATCGGTCTGGGCATTGCCGAGGATCACGCCGCGGTCGCCGAGCGGGGCATATTTAGCCGCGTCGACAATTTTCTTGGCTTGGGCCGCGGTCTTGACATTGGGAATCATGATGCCCAATAGGCCCGCATCCAGGGCACGGGCAATGAAATGGTAGTCGACCTGGGGAATACGGACAAAGGGTGCGATGGTCGTCACCTTGAACCAGGCGGCGAGATCGGCCAGGTCCGCCATCGTAAAGGCCCCATGTTCCGTGTCGATGATGACAAAATCCAGGTCGGTGTTGTCGAGGATCTGGGCGATGCCGCGGGTGCCGAATTCGCCGATCATATGGCCGACAGGCACTTTGCCCTCAGCCATGCGCTGTTTGCAACGGTTGGGTTTCATTTGGTTCTTCTTTCGTGCGGTTGATTTGGGTTCAAGGGGGCCTGCTCTCTGCCTGTATTATACCGTTCTGTCCAAGATTTGAAAAGATACACCGATTCCAGGGGGATGCGTCCCATGTTTTGGGATACCCAGCAGGCCTTACGGAAGCATCCAACGCAATGCCAAACATGTGGTACGCACCCAATTGTTGGGGTGAGACGGATGGTCAGACCCCATATCCTGCGCTCACTGCCATTACGCTAAGACACTTGCTCGTTCCACGCTCCGCATGGAATATCAGTTTGAGACGCTCTGTAAGATTAAGAAATTAAGCGGGTGTAAAACCCCCTCCCAGCCTTCCCCGATGTCGGGGAAGGGGCCGGGGGATGGGGTTTACCCGATTATTTACTTATTCTTCTACTGCGTCTCGGGATACGGAGCGTCCTGATGAGGATGCCCTTAACTGAGTGGCAGTGATTCCTGCGCTGGGTATCAGCCAGGACTGAGCCTGATTGCCGAGATTGGGAATGTTGGGGTACGATACAGCTGACGCTTGATACATGATACAGCAGTCGATCAACCGGAGAGGCGATAGAGGAGGCAGTCAATGACCGACAAGGGTACAGAGAAAATACGGATTGAGTCGTTGCTTGCGGCCCGGCAATTTCTTGCGCCGCAAGTTGTGGGCGATCAGTTGTATTTTATCAGCGATATGTCAGGACGGTTAAGTCTCTATCGCATGGCCATTGGGGGCAGTTTGCCACAACCGCTGTTGCCACCGCACATTGCGCTGCAAAACCCTCACTTGCTCGAGGGTAGCCATCTGTACCATGTCTTGCCGGCGCTGGGCAAGATTTTGGTGATGATCGACCACGATGGTGATGAAAACTATCAGCCCATGTTCATTCCCATTGAGGGCGGTTTCCCCGAATTGATCTTTGGTGATCGCTTTGGCGGACAACAGGTTATCTGTATAAAATGTGACCCCACGCGCAATCTGGCGCTCTTTTCGATTGATCCGCGCACGGTGGCGCAAAATGACACCTACCTGGTCGACCTGGTCGACCGTACACTGACTCCACTGGGCAGCAGCCCCTACGGCAATGTACCCCTGGCCGTCGATGCCGACTGGTCGCAGGTGCTTCTCGCCGATCAGTATACCTTTGGAGATACTGTGCTCTACCTTTGCAAGACCGATGGCCAGGATGGGGAGAAAGCGGAACGGTCGTTGTGTTATGGGATTCCCTTGCCCGAGCGCACAGCGGGCGAGCATTACCCCCTCACCGGCTTTGGCGCAGCGGAATGGGGGAATGCAGGGATCCTCCTCATCACCGCCCTCTTTGATGACCACTATAGTCTCGGTTATTTCCCCTTGGCGGCTGCGGCAGCGACAATCGAGCCGGTGACGATCACCGGTCTTGTCCACACGGGCGAGGGCGAGTTGGTGGATCTCCAGCACTGTGCAGGCGAGCGCTACTTCTTGACCTATAACATTGACGGCGTCTCGTGGGTCTATGAAGGGAAGTGGCAAGAACGTGCGCGTCAATTTGATGTCGTGTGCGTGATCTGTGGGCAAGGCTTATTGGCCGACGGTGTATTGGAGGCAGTCCACTACGAGCCAACAACAGGCCGCTACAGCCTCGCGTTTTCAACGGCAACGACGCCAGCCCAGCTTTATCTGGTCGATCCCAATGGCACCGTTGTGGCGCAGACAGCAGAACGACTGCTGGGTCTCGCCGCCGATCAACTGGCCACCGGCGAGGATGCGTCGTACAGCAGCCACGATGGCGCGCGCATCTCTGCCCGGCTTTACCTACCGGCAGAATCGCTGGGCTACCACGGCAAGCGCCCCGTGGTCTTTTATATCCACGGCGGTCCGCAGAGCCAGGAACGCCCTGATTTCACCTGGTTTTCGATGCCGCTCATTCAATTTCTCACGCTCAGTGGCTTTGCCGTTTGGGTACCCAATGTGCGGGGCAGCACCGGTTACGGTCTGGCCTACATGAAACAGGTGGACCACGATTGGGGTGGCCAGGATCGGCTCGATCATGTGGCAGCCTTTGCCCATCTGCGCAACGATGAACGGCTCGACATGGATCGGGTCGGTGTGATGGGGCGCTCCTATGGTGGCTACATGACACTCACCTTGGCCGGCCGTCACCCGGAACTCTGGAAAGCGGCCGTCGATATGTTTGGGCCCTACGATCTCTTCAGTTTTCTCGACCGCCTTCCCGAGACATGGAAGACCTACTTTTATCAGGCGCTTGGCCATCCAGCGCAGGATCGGGAGTTCCTCATTGAGCGCTCCCCCAGTACACACCTGCAAAATCTGGCCTGCCCCATGCTTGTGATTCAGGGCGCCAATGACCCGCGCGTGGTTGAGCAAGAGTCACACGATTTGGTCGAGACGTTGCGGGCACAGGGAAAAGCGATCGATTACCTTGTCTTCCCCGATGAAGGGCACGATGTGCTGAAGTATGTGAACAAGGTAATGTGTTATAATAGGATCGTTACATTTTTTCAGCTGCACCTAATCACTGAGCAAATCTAAGGAAAGATCATGCCTTACATGACCCTGATTTCCACTGAAGAGTTGGCGCCCCACGTCGGCGATCCGGATTGGGCGCTGATCGACTGCCGTTTTAAGCTTGATAACCCGGCAGCCGGTCGCGAACTCTACCGAGAGTGCCACATTCCGGGTGCGGTCTACGCCCATCTTGACGAGGATCTCTCGAGCCCCATCATTCCCAGCCAAACGGGACGTCATCCGTTGCCGACCATTGAGAACTTCGTGGAAACACTTTCGCGTTGGGGGATCGACGAGCGCACGCAAGTTGTTGCGTATGACGACAACAGTGGCGTTTACGGCGGGCGTCTGTGGTGGATGTTGCGCTGGCTGGGCCACTTCAATGTGGCCGTGCTCGACGGTGATTTTCGGGCCTGGCAACGGGAAGGGCGCCCGACAGCGAGCGGTGAAGAAAGCCGGGCCCGTTGCCGTTTTCTACCTTATCCGCAGGAGCACATGCAGGTCGATGAAGCCTATCTGCTGGCAAACATCGAACGCGAGGAGTATCAGCTCTTTGACGTGCGCGATGAAGCCCGTTTCCGTGGCGAAGTGGCGGGCATGGATCCGGTCGCCGGCCATATTCCCGGTGCCAAATCGGCGCACTACGGCCACAATCTCACGGCGGACGGCAAATTCAAATCGCCGGCAGAGCTACGCGCGCGCTACGAAGGATTGCTCGACGGCAAAAAACCGGAAGAAACGATCTTTTACTGTGGCTCAGGGGTCAGTTTGCACCACGATCTGCTGGCGCTCGAACATGCCGGCTTTGGTCCCGGGGCACGGGTCTATATTGGCTCATGGAGCGGCTGGATCGCAGACCCGGCCCGCCCCATCGCCACTGGAGAATAGAAGGAGTACAGTTGCTTTATGGATCGCTTATTTTTTGCTTTAGGCAGCCTACTGGGTGGTCTAGGCGTTGCCATTGGGGCCTTTGGTGCCCATGCGATGCGTGGACGCATTACAGAAGATTTGCTCGCCAACTATGAAACGGGTGTCCGCTATCATTTCTACCATGCGCTCGCCCTCTTTGCTGTCGTTGTGGCAATTCAGCGTTGGCCCAGTTCGACGTTACCAGTAGTTGCCGGTTGGCTCTTTATTGTTGGGGTAATTATCTTTTCCGGCAGTCTCTATCTCATGGCCTTCACCGGTCTGCGTTGGCTGGGAGCCATTACACCAATCGGCGGTGTTGCCCTCATCGCGGCGTGGGTCTGCCTGTTGTGGGTAGCCTGGCGCGGTGCGTGAGGATCTTTGCTCGAATACAGGGGCGGCATAGCACGAATTGTGCAAATCGCGATTGGCTCAGAGAACGGATTGGCAATTTACACAACATTCGGCATATCGCCGACACCGGCAGAGGCGTTCACTGCACGCGAGTTAACCCCGGCAGGAGCCACAGAGAGTTCCTGCCGGTTACCGTCGTTGGTGTTGTGTGACCTTGGCTAATCCCGCCGCCGATTCCAGCCACATTGGGAACTGTGCTACGGACTGATCCACCGCGACAGATCATACTATCTTCATCACACGCTGAATACTATCCATTTGGCTCATATAGGT
>Ga0116151_10004746_pt1 | contig 11881 bp, 10 predicted proteins | sample AD_UKC117_MetaG_FD_89893 | JGI IMG/M metagenome (GOLD analysis project Ga0116151, IMG submission 89893) | Active sludge microbial communities of municipal wastewater-treating anaerobic digesters from Hong Kong - AD_UKC117_MetaG | ecosystem: Engineered > Bioreactor > Anaerobic > Digestate... | reverse complement strand
GTGTCCACTTCGTCGGAAAACGCTCTAGACGCCTGTGTCGTGCCGCAGGTCCCTTGGCCACCCAATTCACTCGTATTCAAGCCTTACTCCGCAGCGCGCAATTGGTGAAACCATGCACAAGCGGACGCCTGCTGAATGGGTCGGACTCCCACTCAGCTAATATATTAGAGATATGTCAAAAAGCAATAATTCAACAGAAATCCGGGCCCTATGCCTCGTGCGCTGCATGGAGGAGGCCACTATTTTTCAACTTTTTAGAAAAGAATATTTCCGTTTTATCTATTTCGCCGACACACCATTGCCGTTACGGCTAGTGACAAGTTGGACTGATATCGGGCCCAGAAAGCCCAATTGTAAGCATGTTCGTTCTGGAGGAACCTTAAGGTCATGACGTCCATCAGCGATTTGGATATCTTTGCCCGGGTTGCGCGAACCGCAAACATGTCTGCGGCTGGCCGCGAGATGGGCTTATCGCCCGCGGTTGTCTCAAAACGCATCAGCCTGCTTGAGGACCAGCTCGGCGCACGGCTGTTTCAGCGCACAACGCGCCACCTGACCCTTACCGAGACGGGTGAGGGATATTTCAAGCGCGTAGTCGATATTCTGAGCCTCATCGAGGAGGCAGAGGACTTCGTCTCCAGGCGCAACACGCGCCCCCGTGGCGTCCTCAAAATGACAGCACCAACTGCATTTTCACGGCTCCATATCGCACCGCATCTGCCGGCGTTCCTCAATCGTTTCAGCGATATCGAGCTTGAGATGCACCTGACCGACAACTTCGTCGACATCATCCGCGACGGATTTGATGTTGCCATCCGCATTGGCGAATTGCGCGATTCCTCCCTGGTTGCACGTAAACTTGCCGCCGACGACCGGGTGCTGTGCGCAACGCCAGGCTACCTCGCCGAGGCCGGCACACCCAGAAAACTTGCCGATCTGGAGCGGCACAATTGCCTTCTTGCCGGGGCCCAAGACGTCTGGCGGCTCGAAAGCCCGGAGGGACAGATCCAGGCGCGCGTCAAAGGCAACATCCGCTCCAATTCAGGGGAATTTGTGCGCGAGGCGCTGCTCTCGGGCCTTGGCATCGCCCTGCGATCGACCTGGGATATCGGCGCGGAACTGGAGGCTGGTCAGCTTGAGGTTGTGCTACCCGAATACCGCGGCTCATCGTCGGTAGGCATCTTCGCCGTCTACCCCTGCCGCGAGTTCATGCCCAACAAGGTCAACGTCTTCATCGAATTCCTCAATGAGGTTTATGCGGCCAATCCGCCGGCGGAGCGTAAGCTAAGCACGCGGGCAGGCGAAACCGCAGCTGCCACAGCCAAGGACACCCAGGCCGCAGCGAACAGCAGCAGCACCAATTCCCGCAAAGCCCCCACGGCGCAAAAATCGCCGAATACCAAAAACCGCAAGAACAACTCAGCGGCAACGTCGCGCTGATTGCCTTCGCGAGCCAATTCCTTATCATCGGCACGGCCCCGCACCGGCCCGACATGCTCGGGCCGGCCCCATGATGGGGCCTCGACTCGATGAGGTGACACCGCGCCTCCCCTCAACGTCACGTTGACAGCGCAAATACTGGCGCAAATCCCGCAATTTGCCGATCTGGAGCAACCTGCCATGACATCACTTTGGGCACGTGTAGCTGGTTTTGTCGCACTCATTGCGCTTCTTGGTTCAGCTCCCGTGGCGGCAGAAGATCTTGCCAACGGCGCCTCAGTCTTCCGCAAGTGCCGCGCATGCCACGACGCAGGACCCAAGGCACGCAACAAGGTCGGACCAGTGCTCAACGGCATCGTCGGACGCGCCGCCGGATCATTGCCCGACTTCAACTATTCTGATGCCATGCGAACTGCAGGCGAGAAAAAACTCATCTGGGATGAAATGTCACTCAACAGCTACCTGGAATCGCCTTCCGCATACCTGCCAAGTACAAAAATGGCGTTCGTGGGGGTGAAGTCAGAGAAGGACAGGGCCGATCTTATCGCCTATCTCAAGACGCTGAAGCCCTGAGCTGGGGCGAAGCCCTGACGCTGGGACGAAACCCTGACGACGGGGAAACCCAACATCGCACTTAGGTGAGCACGCATCACGTCAATGGACGCAGGTTGCCCGCCCTTGGTGTTGGGCACGCCTCATTGTGGAAACGATCTGCTATAAGCAAGGCAAGATCGGCGTTCAGGGCTCCTTTGCCTTGCCGCTTTTTCCTGCCCGTAGATCGAAAGAGCAATCGGCATGACCGACACCGCCACAAGGCGCCCCCGCGCCGGCCTCTTTGTTACCTGCCTTGTCGACGTCATGCGGCCGTCCATCGGCTTTGCCGCAGCCAAGCTGATTGAGGCGGCAGGCTGTGAGGTGGTCGTACCAGTCGGGCAAACCTGTTGCGGACAGCCGGCCTATAATTCCGGGGACCGGGCCAGTACCACCGCCATCGCGCGCTCGACGATCGCCGCCTTCAAGGATTGCGACTACGTCGTGGCCCCTTCGGGATCGTGTGCGGGCATGCTCAAATCACACTATCCTCGCCTGTTTACCGACGATACTGCCGCGCTCGCCGAAGCCGAAGCCTTTGCGGCAAAGGTGCACGAACTTGTCTCCTTCCTCACCGACGAGCGCGGCATGACGGCCATCGACCCGGCAATGCAGGGCACCACCCCTGGACGAATAACATATCACGATAGCTGCTCGGGCCTGCGCGAATTGGGGATCAAGGCGCAGCCGCGACAACTGTTGACTTCGATCAAGGGACTGGAGCTTGTCGAAATGGCAGACTCGGAAATCTGCTGCGGTTTCGGCGGCACTTTCGCTGTGAAATTTCCTGATATTTCGAATGCGATGGTGGAGAAGAAGGCTGATAACATCGCACAAGCGGATCCCGACCTGCTTCTGGCGGGCGATCTGGGCTGCCTGCTCAACATGGCAGGTAAGCTTGCCCGGCAGGGACGACAGATCGAGACGCGCCATATTGCGGAGGTGCTGGCGGGCGATCTGAACACCCCACCCATTGGCGCGCCGGCAGATTGGAAACCGCGCAGTTAAGTGAAAACGGGCACGTTCCCCATCCGAGCTACCCACTGGGCAGCCCACGACCAGGAGAGAATGAAGAATGACCCATGTTCCGCATGAGATTCCCGATGAGTTCCCCGAGTACAAGGACAAGATCCACGACCTGAAGACGAGCAACGCACATTTCGCGCGGTTGTTTGAGGAGTACCATGAACTCAACCGGGAGGTTCATCGCATCGAAGCGGCCGGCATCAACACCTCTGATGAGGAGTTCGAGAACCTAAAGTTGGTGCGCCTGCGGCTCAAGGACGAGATCTACGAAATGCTGCACGAGTGAACGTGCGGCATCGTGTTCTGGATCTGTCGTGTTGGGAGCCGATAGGGACCTGAGCGTCAGGAAAGGAACACGAGCATGGCTTGGCAAGGTGCGTTCCACAGCTCCCATCATCCGGCTGTATTGGGCATGGGGCCACGTCATGAGGCTGGAACTTGAGGCAGGGATATGAGGGACGTCGATCCTGAGTTTCGGCGTTGGCCGAGTTAACAAGCCGTGCGAGAACAAGAACGCGATGGAGATCGAAACACCTCACTTCAAGGAGAATGCGCGCGCCGCTCTCGCCGACGAGCAGTTGCAGCGCGCGCTCGCTGGCCTGCCAGGCGGACTCGTCGCCCAGCGCGCTGCGGCGCGGGCTAGGCTTCCCGAGTTCGACACGCTGCGCGACATCGGCCGCGACCTGCGCAACGAAACGCTGGAGCTGCTCGACACCTACCTGGAGATCTACGAAAAGAACGCGACCGCGGCGGGAGCGCACGTTCACTGGGCGCAGACCGCCGAGGAGGCGCGGGCGATCATCGTCGAGCTGTGCCGGGCCGAGGGCGCCAGGCTGGTCACCAAGGGCAAGTCGATGATCTCCGAGGAGATCGGCCTCAACGATGCGCTCGAAGAGGCTGGCATGGAGGTCGTCGAAACCGATCTTGGCGAATACATCCTGCAGATCCGTGGCGAAACACCAAGCCACATCATCGCGCCAGCGATCCACCTCACCCAGGAGCAGGTCGAGCGCGACTTTCGCCGCGTACATCGCGATCTTCCCGAGGCGCGCAATCTCGTCGAGCCGGCCGATCTGGTGGGCGAGGCGCGCAAGGTGCTGCGCCAGAAGTTCCTCGCCGCTGACGTCGGCATCACCGGCGCCAACTTCCTCATCGCCGAGACCGGCTCATCGGTCATTGTGACCAACGAGGGCAATGGCGACCTGACGCAGTCTTTAGCGCGCGTGCACATCGTCATCACCTCGATCGACAAGGTCCTGGCGACACGCGAAGACCTCGCCACCATCCTGCGCCTGCTGGCCCGCTCAGCAACAGGCCAGGAGTGTACGACTTACGCTACCCTATCGACGGGACCGCGCCGGCCTGGTGATGTGGACGGCCCGGAAGCCTACCACGTCGTCCTGCTCGACAACGGACGCGCTGAGCTTTTGGGCACGAAATTTCGCGAGGTGCTGCGCTGCATCCGCTGCGGCGCGTGCATGAACCACTGCCCGGTCTACAGTGCGGTCGGCGGACATTCCTACGGCTGGGTCTATCCAGGCCCGATCGGCTCGGTACTGACACCAGCGCTGATCGGCATCGAGAAGGGGGCCAGCCTGCCCAATGCCTCGACGTTTTGCGGGCGCTGCGAAGCGGTCTGCCCGATGCGCATCCCGTTACCGAAACTGATGCGATATTGGCGCGAAGCGGATTTCGAGGCGGGGCAGCCACCACTAACACAGCGTACCGCCTTAGCCGCATGGGCAGCCCTAGCCAAGCGGCCACGCCTTTATCATATGATGACGCGCTTCGCCGCCGCCGGCCTTGGCGCGTTCGGGCACCGGCGCGGCCGATTCGGATGGCTACCTCTAACGGGCGGCTGGACTCGTCATCGCGATCTGGCAGCGCCACAAGGGCGCACATTCCAGCAACTGTGGACAGAAACACAGCGGGGGGTGGCACGATGAGCACCGCCCGATCCGCCATCTTGGGGCGCATTCGCGCCTCACTCGATGCCAAAGCCGACGACGCCACGCGCCTGCACGCAGCACAGGCGCGCATCACCGCCCATTCCCGCCAACTCATACCAAACCGCGCACAGGGCTCGGCGAACGATCACGTGGCAATGTTGCGCAGCTTTCTGGAAGGCCAGCTCGCCACCGTCATCAAGGTCAGTGAACCAGGTGCGGTTCCAGCCAGCCTGCTTGCCTATCTCAAAGACAAGGGCGCGCGGGCGAGCGTCCGCCTGGGTGGTGATCCGCGACTTGCCGCAATGCCCTGGCAGGACGCAAACGGTCTCGAAATCCTACAGGGGGCTGGTTCACCAGACGATCCCAGCGGGCTTTCCTTTGCGCTTTGCGCCATCGCCGAAACGGGTACGCTGGTGATCGCCGCCGGCGCCGACAATCCCGTCACCCTGGCATTCCTGCCCGCAACGCACATCATCATTGTCGAGCGCGCTTCCATCGTTGGCAGCTATGAAGAAGCGATCGACAAAGTCCGCCAGGCGTTCGGTGCGAGCGGCATGCCGCGCACACTCAACTATATTTCAGGGCCCTCACGAACCGCGGACATCGGCGGCAAGATCGTGATCGGCGCGCACGGACCACGCAATCTGTGCGTCATGATCGTGGGTTGAGATGGCACCCTCGCGCGAGAGGAAGAGGACCAGCAATATTGATCGTCCATGCACACGCACGCGGGCTTGGCGCGCGGGCTTTGCGCGATGTCGGGTTCACTCCAAGCCCGTCTCCAAGCTTGTAGCAATCACCGCTTCAGACACGATTGCAGGCATTGCTGCAAGCGCGCATCGCAGCTCGGGTTGCCCTTGGTGGAGATGCGGCATTGATTGTGCTGCGCTCGGCAGTTGGCCGCACACGCGTTGGCCTCGGCGGCAGGCGTCACTGCTGCCAGCATCGCCGAAACGCCGATGAGTGCCGCAAGTGCCAGCAATATGTGCGTTCGCACGGTCAAGACGGAGCTCCAGAAATAATGCCGCCTAACGGTTTCGCACTGCCCCAGCATAGTTGCGGGGGGTTAGCCGACGCACATGCACTTCAACAAGATCAATCAAGACTAATGTCCCGAGGATGAACGGAAGCTGAAAGATCACCGTTCAAAAGCGCGTCAGGTGCCCGAAAAATTCATAATTCATCCAGTTGTATCGGCACGCTCGCCCGATCCCATCGGATCGCAAAGTGCTCTGGTTCAAAACGCGAATTCGGAAAAAAGAGGTTCAACATTGCCCTGCCAGCGGCCGTGGTAGCGGTCAAGCAGCTCGTCTGCGCAGGTGGCACCCCGCGCCACCGAATCATCGAGTGGCGCAAGGTAGATGGTTTCGTCCTGCGACAGGCTATCGAGGCAACGCCGGTTGCGCAGCCCAATGCGCGACAGCATTAGAACCTCCCGCGCCAAATCTCGTACCGTTCGACCACGGAAAGGTGTCTGGAGCGCGAGACGCGGCACGCTCTGGCGCAATTCCTCGCGCTCCTCACGTGTCCAATCCTTGACGAGATCCCAGGCACCGGCGAGCGCGGTCTCATCATAGAGCAGCCCCACCCAGAACGCAGATAGAGCCACGATGCGCCCCCAACGCCCGCCATCGGCGCCGCGCATTTCGAGAAAACGCTTCAAGCGCACTTCAGGAAACAGCGTCGTCAGATGATCTGACCAATCATCGAGTGTCGGGTAGACGCCTTCGAGACCGGGCAGACGGCCGCCCATGAAATCCTTGAACGAGCGACCGGCGACATCAATGTAGCGGCCGTCGCGGTAGACGAAATACATCGGTACGGACAGGGCATAATCGACGTAAGCCTCATAGCCCATTGCCGGCTCGAACACGAACGGCAGCAGGCCGGTGCGGGCCGGGTCGGTATCACGCCAGACTTCAGAACGCATCGACTTGAAGCCGTTGGGGCGGCTCTCGGTGAACGGCGAGGACGCAAACAGCGCGGTTGCAACCGGCTGCAAGGCAAGCGATACGCGCAGCTTGCGGACCATGTCGGCCTCGCTGGCAAAGTCCAGGTTCACCTGGATCGTTGCGGTGCGATACATCATGTCAAGGCCGCGAGTGCCCACTTGAGGCATGTAGCGGGTCATCACCGCATAGCGCTCCTTGGGCATGCGCGGCGTCTCAGCCAACGTCCACTTGGGAGAAAAACCCACACCCAGAAAGCCGATGCCAAGCTGTTTGCCAACCCGCAGCACCTCGAGCAGATGCTCTTCGGTCTCGGCCGCCGTCTCGTGCAGATTGACGAGCGGCGCGCCAGACAGCTCGAACTGCCCACCTGGCTCCAGGCTGACGGTGCCGCCGATCTCGCCTTCGGGCCGGCGCAGTGCGATGATGTTGTCACCCTCCATGATCGGCACCCAGCGACAGCACGCAACCATCGCTTTCATCAGTGCACGAATGCCGCGCTCACCCTCGTAGGGCACCGGAGCGTGGGTCTGGGTGCAGAAAACGAACTTCTCGTGCTCAGTACCAATGCGCCAATCAGCCCGCGGCTTCTCGCCAGCGGCAATCCAGGCCACGAGGTCATTCTTGGAGCGCACGATGGTGCTTTCTTCGCCTGCAACGCGGGTCGACATCGATGCGGGTCTCGTTCTTCTGGTTGGCTCAAGATCACTTTGACAGGCGGGGAGGGCAAGTCGACACAAGTGTTCAGGCACGTCAAGCGCACGAACCAGCCTATCCGCGAATGCCGTTATGCGACCGGGCAGGGCGCAGCACAAGCCTCGTTATTGACCCGAACCCATGTGAGGGGAAGGCGGTAACGACACAGCGGGGCTTCGCACCCTTACGGTTCGCCTGGTTTTACTCGCTCGACCAACCATAGGACTTAATCTCGCGTGGCATCTCGAACGGCTTGCCAAGCGGCTTGAGCCAGGAAAAAAGGCCTGTTGCCTCCTTCTTTTCATCGATATTGCCACCAGCCCCAAGCTGTGCAGATGCGCTGGCGGGCACAGGCCTACTCGACGGCTTCATTGCCGAATTTGCCACCGACGTAGCGGGTTTACGCCCCAACTGCCCCCGCCCACCCCGGCTCGCTCCGCTGACGACATTGCGCTCCGGTAACGGCACAGCGGAGTCTGATTGGGCTTTGATGTGCTTCGCAACACGATCCTTGGGTGGTAAAAGCGGTACATAGCCATAGGCAGCAGCAGCCGATAAGGATGCAGATGATTTGCCGGTCTTGGCCCTCGTTCGTTTGGATCCTGACGGCTCAACCGGCGTGGCCCCATCAGCCGCTTTTTCCGCAAGCGGATGGTAGGCCGCAGCACTGTTCACCACCCCCGAGTTGTTGGACGATTGTGACTCCGCGGCGAGGTCCGGGCCCTGAAGGGAGTTGGTGACAACACCCGCGGCGGGCATGTCGGCCTGAATGGGTAGGCCAGCCCGGTCGATACTGGCTGTCTGGTTTGACTTGGAGCCACCCAGGCTCATCAGACCTGGCAGTGGTTTGGGTGCGGGCCGCACGGCGGAGGCAACTGCCTCAACAACATCTGTCGCCTGCCGATTTTCCATCGGCGCATCAGGCGCCTGCGGCGGATCGAAGACACCTGCCTCAACGGGCTGTGATCCAGCAGGATTGCGGCGTGTTGGCAGAACCTTCACTGAGGAAACGGGCGCTGAGATCCGTTCGGCACTGTTGTGAGAGGCCAGTTTAGCTGCACCACGGCCTATCTCGATACCCATAGCGCCGACCTCGCCGCGTCCGAGGGCAGTGATCTGCGTGATGGCCGGCTCGAAAATCACCGGGCGCGATCGGGTGTCATCACGCGCCATCTTACGCGCCAGATCGGGATCGCCCGCCTGGCGGAAGCGGTCTTTAATCTCAGCAGCGCTGCGGCTCATCTCATCAGCCAGCGCGCGCGCCTCTCCAGCATCACGACGCGCGGCATTGAGCGTACTGCGGAACTCGGTCGTCGTCAGCTGATTGAGGCGATCTGTTACCAATTGAGGCGCGCCCAGAAGCTCTGGCGGCATCCCCTCTCCAGGGTGGTGGTTCGAAGCTGCGGCACCGAAACCGGGCCGATCGGGTGCTTCACCAGTGGTTCCCTGCGCTGTGTAGGCGAGTAGCGCCTGTTGCAATGGGCCAAGCTGCTGCTGGGCGATGAAGCGTGGCATTTCAGCGGCACGGAGCAGGCCAACACACCCACCGAGGGGATTAGTTAGGGCAAACACCGCCGTTGCCAGAGCCACACAAACCGACAGCATCCGCCAAGTGGTACGCCTGGCATGCGCCAAGGCCCACAACGGCTTCGTTTCAACCACGCAAGAACGATACATGACGCACTACCAGATCCAGTTAGGCTCGCACCCAACAATTAAACGCGGGCGCGTGCTCGGGACCATGCCCGCAGAACGGGGAACCAGAGGCAAAACTCAATATGGTGCTTGAGAAAACACAACCCGCGGCAGTCGATCATCCTTCCGCCGCTTACACGCACCCCCTGCTCGATATCCCCCAATCAGTACAGCAGACAAGACCAGCTAAAACGGCATGCTGAGCGCTCATTTTGCACCGCTGTAGATTGAAGCCATGTTTGGCAGGCAGTGCGGCAGCATCATGGCGCTGATCGGAACAGATCGGCAATGCCCGCTACTGGCCTGACCTGCACAATATCAAATTTGAAATCGCTGCCCTGCTCATCCCGGATGCTCGCCAATTCAACAATTGGCATCTCATTCAATGCCAATCGCCTTTCAACGCCAATCTCCCAGCATCACGTTGACGAGGGTCAATGCGGCGACGGCTGCGGTGTCAGCTCGCATGATACGCGGACCAAGCGAGAGAGCCGTGACGAATGGCTGCCCTATGAGCAGCGCGCGCTCTGCCTCATCAAAGCCGCCTTCGGGACCAATCACGACGGCAACCTGCGAACCTGCCGGAGTGCGCGCGGCAAGATTAGACAAGGCATCGACGGGGTTGGCTCGTTCTGCACCTTCATCACAGAAAATGAGCGGTGTGCCGGCCGGCCAGTCTGCCAGCCGCGCCTCCAGCTTTTGCGGCTCATCAATATGGGGAATGCTCAGTATCCCACACTGTTCGGCAGCTTCGATGGCGTTGGCGCGCATGCGATCGAGATTGACGCGATCGGCAACCGTGCGGTGGGTCAAAACCGGGGCGAGACGACCGACACCTAACTCGACAGCCTTTTGCACCATGTAATCCAAGCGCGCGCGCTTGAGGGGGGCAAACAGGTAGATAAGCTGCTGCGGCGCCGTCTGGGGGCGCGTCTGGCACGCGAGGTGGAGGGTGCAGTCACGCTTACCTATCGTTGTCAGGCGGGCGCGCCATTCGCCGTCACGACCATTGAAAACGAGGATCTCCTCGCCATCGTTCAAGCGAAGCACGTTGCGCAGATAATTGGCCTGATCGCGCGTTACAGCTATCTCGCCGCCCTCGGTCAGGGTGGCTTCGAGCCAGAGCCTTTGGGCATTAAAATCGTGAATTGCCATGACTGCCCTCATAGCGGATTGGCAGACACGTGCAAGTATCGCGCGGGCGCATCGCCGGGGGCGATCTGCGCGCGCCAACAGCGACAACAATCCCCAACCATGCTGGTGTCCCTATGTAAAAGCCGGTTCATCAAAGGTTTTCTTTGCCGATCTGCCGCATTAGGGTCCGATCCCAATGACATTGGTCCAATTGCAATCGAAAGTGGACGCTCGTTTTGAAGGCTGGACCTGCCACCTCGTGACACCTGAGCTAATCGAGACATGCCAAACCCCGCACCGCCAGTATCGACGAAGCCACCCCAGCCGACCGAACCGCCGCCGGTACTCGACGCTGCACACGGCAACTGGGTCGATACATATGCGCCCGCTGCCTGGCGACCCTACCTGCGGCTTGCCCGCGCGGATCGCCCGATCGGAACATGGCTCTTGCTGTTACCATGCTGGTGGTCGCTGGCGCTTGCCTCGCTCGCCGACGCGCGCGCCTATCCCAATCCTTGGTATCTCATCCTATTTGCGATCGGCGCATTCGTCATGCGGGCCGCGGGCTGTGCCTATAACGACATCGTCGACCGTGATTTCGATGCGCGGGTCGCACGAACCAAGAGCCGCCCCATTCCTTCCGGGCAAGTGAGCCCACGTCAGGCTCTGACCTTTGCAGTGGCTCTCGCCCTCACCGGCCTGGCGGTTCTTATGTCGTTCAATACGTTCACCATCTGGCTATCGATCGCCTCGTTGTCTTTGGTGCTGATTTATCCGTTCATGAAGCGGCTCACGAACTGGCCTCAATTCGTGCTCGGGCTGGCGTTTAACTGGGGCGCACTGGTGGGCTGGTCAAGCGAAACGGGCGCTCTTGCTCCCGCTGCGCTCATCCTCTACGTCGGCTCGGTCGCATGGACGATCGGCTATGACACGATCTACGCGCATCAGGACAAAGAAGATGACTTGATGCTGGGGCTCAAATCGACCGCACTGCATTTTGGCCCGGCAACTCCGCGATGGGTCGCGGGCTTTTACGCCATTGCCATCCTGGCCTGGAGTTTGGCCGCGGCGATGGCCGGCGCTCACGTTATCACCTTCCTGGCACTGACGATGGTGGCGATACATTTTGCCTGGCAGGTTGCGAGCCTGGATATCACGGATGCAGACAATTGCCTCATCCGGTTCAGATCCAACCGCGACGCCGGCTTGATCCTGTTTGCAGGAATCACAGCTGACATGGCGCTGACATGGGGACTTGCAGGGGCGGGCTGACTGGGGTTCGAGGCTGCGAGAACATCGACAACGCCATGCCATCCCGAGATCGAGATGGCGGTGCCAACAGACAAGCGCGGCACGGTGTTCCCCGCAACACCGCACCGGCTTCGTCTCGCCTGTCGCTTC
>Ga0116151_10004744_pt1 | contig 11881 bp, 9 predicted proteins | sample AD_UKC117_MetaG_FD_89893 | JGI IMG/M metagenome (GOLD analysis project Ga0116151, IMG submission 89893) | Active sludge microbial communities of municipal wastewater-treating anaerobic digesters from Hong Kong - AD_UKC117_MetaG | ecosystem: Engineered > Bioreactor > Anaerobic > Digestate... | reverse complement strand
TGGCGCTCCAGGAGCGACCGACCGGCTGCGGCCGAGGGAGCGCACCGTCCCGCCCGACCCGAGGAACAGGGCGCCCTTGTAGAGGCCGTGGGCCACGAGGTGCAGGGCGGCGGCGGTCTCGAGACCGAGCCCGACCAGCACCAGCGTGAAGCTCATCTGGGCGATGGTCGACCAGGCCAGGCTGCCCTTCACGTCGGGCCGGGTGAGCATCACCGCCTCAGCGAAGGCGCAGCTCAGGGCGCCGACCACCACGGCGAGCACCGCCGGCGCGGCGTGGGGGGCGATCGCCGGGGAGAGGGCGAGCAGCAAGATCGCCCCGCCGTTCACGACGCCGGCGTGGAGCAGCGCCGAAGAGGGGGTCGGTGCGCCGAGCGTGTCGGGGAGCCAGCGGTGGAAGGGGGCGGTGGCGGCGCGGGCGGCAGCGCCGATGACGAGCAGCACGCCGGCCGCCGCGCCCCAGCGGCCGCCGGCGTCGAGCTGGTCGAGGCCGGTGGCGCCCGAGCGCAGGGCGAGCAGGGCGAGGGCGGCGATCACCGCAACGTCGCCGACCACGAGCGCTCGGCGGAGGCGCGCCGTCCGCGCGACCCGTCCGGCGGCCGGCCCGGTGGCGACCAGGGCGACGGTGAGGCCGCTGGTGGCGACCCAGGCGAGGCCGAGCACCACGAGGTCGTCGGCGGCCGCCACGGTGGCCGCCGCGCCGACCAGGGCGGCGCCCACCCCGGCGAAGCGCCGCTGGTAGGGCTCGTCGCGCAGCGCCCGGGCGGCGAAGCTCACCACCGTCGCCCCCATCCCGAGCACGAGCACCAGCACCAGGGCGGCGAAGGGATCGACCTCGAGGGGGCCCAGGCGGGCCGCCGATCCCACGGTCGTCGACACCCCGAGGGCGACGGCCGCCACCGCCCCCACCCCCAGGGCCCCGGCGGTGCGGGCGGTGGCCTCGTCGGCTCGATCCGGTGCCGTCGCGGCGGCGGCGACGGCCGCCAGCGGCGCGCCGAGGGCGGTGGCGAGCAGGGCGCTGTCGATCAACATGCGGTGAGGTTTATGCGAATCGCACTTCGTATGTCAAGCAACTCACGAAAAAAGATTCGTGCGATATCGAGCAGGAGGGGGTTCCCCCCGCCGAGCGTTCGGGGTAGGGTCCTGGGCAACGACCACTCCGAAGGGGAGTATCCCGGAATCGTGCGGTCGTCACTCCGGCTTCGGCCCGGTCGCACGAACCACTGGTGGGAGAGACCTTCGTTCCGCACGAGGAGCGAAGCGCGCTGTCCACCACGATCCCCACCCACCAGGAGCCTCGGACCAGCCCCGGCGGTCGGCCGCCGGCGCCCCACGCTGAGCCGGTCGCCGCCACGCTCGACCGCGTCGCCGTCGAGCTCGGCCAGGGCCTCGATCCCGCCGACGCGGCCCGACGCCTCGCCGCCGACGGCCCCAACGCCCTCCCCGAGGCTCCGCCCCGTCCGGCCTGGAAGCGGTTCGTCGACCAGTTCCGCAACCTGCTGATCCTGATCCTGGTGGGCGCGGCGGTGCTCGCCGGGCTGGTGGGCGACTGGAAGGACACGATCGTCATCGCGATCGTGCTGCTCATCAACGCCGTGCTCGGGTTCCTCCAGGAGAACCGGGCCGAGCAGAGCCTCGCCGCCCTGAAGCGGATGCTGGTGGCCAACGCCAAGGTCGTCCGCGGCGGCGAGCAGCTGGTGGTGTCGGCCGAGGAGCTGGTGGTGGGCGACCTGGTCGTGGTCGAGACCGGGGACCGGGTTCCCGCCGACGGTCGCCTCGTCGCCGCCCGCTCCCTCGAGATCGACGAGTCGAGCCTCACCGGTGAGTCGTCCCCGGTCGCCAAGGACGTGGAGCCGGTCGGCGCCGACGCGCCGCTCGCCGAGCGCTCGTCGATGGCGCACCTCAACACGGTGGTCACCCGGGGCCGCGGCGAGCTGGTGGTCACCGCCACCGGGCCGGCCACCGAGATGGGCCGCCTCGCCGGGATGCTCGCCGCCGCCGACGCTGGCGAGACGCCCCTGCAGGTGCAGCTCCACGCGCTGGGCCAGCGGCTCGCCGCGGTGGCAGGCGTGGCCGTCGCCCTGTTCCTCGCCCTGAACCTCCTGCGTGGCGAGCCGCTCAGCGAGACGCTCCTGGCCTCGGTGGCCCTGGCCGTGGCGGCGATCCCCGAGGGCCTGCCCGCGGTGGTCACCGTGACCTTGGCGCTCGGCGTGAGCCGCCTCGCCAAGCGTGGCGCCATCGTGAAGCGCCTCGCGTCGGTCGAGACGCTCGGGTCGACCACGGTCATCTGCTCGGACAAGACCGGGACGCTCACCCTCAACGAGATGACGGCTCGGGCCGTCGTCACCGCCTCGGGCACGAGCCGCGCCACGGGCGACGGCTACTCGGCCGACGGTGGGGTCGACGTGGCGCCCGGCGCCGCCGAGGAGGTGGCCGCCCTGCTGCTCGGCGCGGCGCGCTGCAACGACGCCATCGTCCGCGACGGCGAGCTCATGGGCGACCCCACCGAGGGGGCGCTGGTGGCCCTCGCCGCCAAGGGCGGCGTCGATCCGGCCGAGGCCCGGCGCCAGGCCCGCCGCCACGCCGAGGTCCCGTTCGACTCGGCCCGCAAGCTGATGGCCACCCTCCACGACGAGGGCGGGCGCGCCGTGCTCTACGTGAAGGGCGCGCCCGACGTGCTCTTCGCTCGCTGCGGCACCACGGACGATCGCTATCGAGACGACGTGGAGGCGCTGGCCGCCGAGGGCCTTCGGGTGCTCGGCGTCGCTCGCCGCGAGCTCCCCGCCGAGCTGCTCGAGCGGCCGGTCGACGAGGACGAGCTGTTCGCCCACGTGGCCGACCTCGAGCTGCTCGGGCTGATCGGCCTGCTCGACCCGCCCCGCCGCGAGGCGCGCGACGCCATCGCCCTGTGCCGCCGCGCCGGGATCGACGTCAAGATGATCACCGGCGACCACCTCGCCACCGCCACCGCCATCGCCGGCCAGCTCGGGATCCGCGGCGGTGCGCTCCGGGGTGCCGACCTCGATGAGCTGAGCGACGAGCAGCTGGCCGAGGTGGTCGACGACACCGGCGTGTTCGCCCGGGTGGCCCCGCAGCACAAGGTCCGGCTGGTGGAGGCGCTCCGGGCGAAGGGCCACGTGGTGGCCATGACGGGCGACGGGGTCAACGACGCCCCGGCGCTCAAGACCGCCGACATCGGTGTGGCCATGGGCATCACCGGCACCGAGGTCTCGAAGGAGGCCGCGGACATGGTGCTCACCGACGACGACTTCGCCACGATCGTGCGGGCCGTGGAGGGCGGGCGCACGATCTACGCCAACATCGTCAAGTTCGTCCGCTTCCAGCTGTCGACGAACGTCGGCGCCATCCTCACCCTGCTCGGCGCCACGGTGCTCGGGATGCCGGTGCCGTTCTCGGCGATCCAGGTGCTCTGGGTGAACCTGATCATGGACGGGCCGCCGGCGATGGCCCTCGGCGTCGACCCGGCCAGCCCCACGGCCATGGACGAGGCGCCCCGCCGCCCGGGCGCCCGGATCCTGTCGGGGCCGCGCCTGGCGACCATCGCGCTGTCGGGGGTCGTCATGGCGGCCGGCACCCTCGGGGTGCTCGCCTACGGGCAGGCGACCGGCAGCACCGACCACGCCCTGGCCATGGCCTTCACCACGTTCGTGATGTTCCAGGTGGTCAACGTCTTCAACGCCCGCAGCGAGCACGGCACGGCGCTCCGCCGCGAGTCGCTGCGCAACGGGAAGCTGTGGGCGGCGCTCGGCGTGGTGGTCGTGCTGCAGGTGCTCGCCGTGCACGTCGATCCGGTGCAGGACGTGTTCGGCACGGCCGACCTCGCCCTCGCCGACTGGGCGATCGTGCTCGCGGTCGCCTCCTCGGTCCTGGTGGTCGAGGAGCTGCGCAAGCTCCTCGGCCGAGCTCGCGGTCGGACGTCGAGCTGATCCGACGTCCGACTGCTCGTCCCCGGTGGCGCTGCGCGCGGCGGCGCCACCGGGGGCACCCCCACCGCCGGGCCGTCAGCCGCCGGTCGGGCGGGGGCGCACCAGGCGCTGATCGGGGGTGATGAGCAGACGGGCCACGCCTCGCCCGACGATCACGCTCGTGATGGCGACGCCGCCCAGGATCAGGAACATGACGGCGAGCTGCACCAGCACCGCGTCGAGCGGGTCGACCCCGGCGAGGAGCAGGCCGGTCATGGTGCCCGGGAGCGCGATCAGCCCGACGATCTTGGTCTGCTCGATCTGCGGCGTGTTGGCCGTGACGAGCGCGTCGCGCAGGTGCGGCCGCGCGGCGTCGGCCCCCGTCTGGCCGAGCGAGAGCCGCACCTCCACCTGGTCGCGGTGCTCGTCGATCGCGGTGGCGGTGCGGCGGGCGGCCAGGACCGTGGAGCCGATGCCGTTGCCGAGCAGCATCCCCGCGGTCGGCACGAGCGTGCGCGGCTCGAGGCCGTACATCCCGAAGCCGAACACCACGGCGAGGCTGGTGCCGAGGGCGACGGAGATGGCGCCGCAGGCCAGCGGCAGCAGGCCCGGCACCTCCGGCACCCGCCGCGAGACGACGATCCCGCCGATCAGCACCATTGCCACCACCCAAGCCCACGCCCAGGCGATGGGGGCGTCGTCGGCGAGGACCAGGCCGAGCGCGCTGCCGATGGCGAGGAGCTGGACGGTGGCCCGGATCGCCGCCCACGCGATGGACCGCTCGATCCCGAGGCGCTCTCGCCACGAGATGGCCGCGGCGATGACGATCAGCACGCTCGACGCGGCGACGCCGACCACGCTCACGTCGGGCCCGGTGGCCGCGCTCACGGTGGACATCGCGCCGGTCATCGGCCCTCGCGGCGATCGGTGCCGTCGGCGGCGACGGTGCTCGTCGAGCCGGTCATCGGGCCTCGAGCCGGGCGGTGCCGTCGACCAGGCGCACGACGTGGCGGGCGAGGCGGTCGAGCTGGTCGGCGTCGTGGGTGACCCAGATGGTGGTGAGGCCGTCGTCCTCGAGCGACCGAGCGAGCGCCTCGATGGCCGCCGCGTGGTCGGCGTCGAGCGAGCTGGTGGGCTCGTCGAACAGCACGACCGCCGGGTGGGTGGCGAGCGACCGGGCGAGGCACATGCGCTGGGCCTCGCCACCCGAGAGGTCCCGTGCGTCTCGGTCCGCCAGGTCCGCGTCGAGCGACACCCGCTCGAGGGCGCGGGCGACGTCGGCGTCGGTCAGGGTCGGGTCCGCTTCGCGCAGGTTGTCGGCCACCGTGCCGGGCAAGGCCACCGGTCGCTGGAACACCATCGCCACCCGCCGCCGCAGCACCGACGCGTCGAGCTCGTCGAGCCGTTCGCCGTGGAGGCGGATGGTGCCGGCGGCGGGGACGTCGAGGCGGTTCAGGAGCCGCAGCAGCGAGGACTTCCCTGCGCCCGACGGCCCCGAGATCGCGATCGGCCCGCGCTCGGGCAGGGCGAGGTCGATCGGCCCGAGGATGCGCCGTCCGTCGCGCTCGACCACCACCCCCTCGAGCTCGAACGACGTCCCGGCTCCCGCACCCATCGCCGCATCCTCCCCCATCGCCCGCCCGGCCCCGCGTTCTGCACCCGTGAGCTGCGCCACGGGCGCGCATTTCGGACAGGGAACGAGCGGGGGGTGGGGTGCGGGGTTCTGCACCCGGAAGTGGCGTTGGTGGCGCGCGCTTCGAGCAGAGAACGAGCGAGGTGTGGAGTGTGGGGTTCTGCACCCGGAAGTGGCGTCAGGGGCGCGCGTTTCGGGCAGAGAACGAGCGAGGTGTGGAGTGTGGGGTTCTGCACCCGGAAGTGGCGTCAGGGGCGCGCGTTTCGGGCGGAGAACGAGCGGGGGGTGGGGTGGGGTTCTGCACCCGGAAGTGGCGTTGGTGGCGCGCGTTCCGGGCAGAGAACGAGCGAGGGGTGGGTGCGGGGTTCTGCACCCGGAACCCGCGCCAGGGGCGCGCACTTCGAGCAGGGAACGAGCGAGGGGTGGGGTGTGGGGTTCTGCACCCGGAAGTGGCGTCGGTGGCGCGCGTTTTGGGCAGAGAACGAGCGGGGGGTGGGGTGCGGGGTTCTGCACGTGGAACCCGCGCCAGGGGCGCGCGCTTCGAGCAGAGAACGCAGCGCAGGGCCTGGGTGGGGGGACCTTCGGCCCTGTCCAGATCGCGGAGGGCAGCGCGAGCGTGACCCCATGCGCACGCTGCTCATCGAACCCCAGGTCGGCGGGTCCGTCGCCGACGTGCTCACCTCGGCCGGCCACGAGGTCGTCCGCTGCCACCACGCCGACGAGCCGGCGTTCCCCTGCGCGGGGCTCACCGACGACGGCTGCCCCCTCGAGGTCGGCGGCGAGATCGATGCCGCCGTAGCCGTCCGCCCCGACGCCGCGCCCCAGCCGACGGCCGACGAGTCCGGCGTGACCTGCGCCATCCGCGCTGGCCTGCCCGTGGTGGTGCTCTCGCCGAACGGCCCCAACCCGTTCGCGGAGTGGACCGAGCCCTGCGCCGACGCCGCCGAGCTGCCCGCCGCCATCGGTCGGGCCGTCGAGGCCACCGCCGCCCGTCGCGCCGCGCCGATGCGCGACGAGGTGCTGCGGATCCTCGCCGTGGAGGGCGTCGACGCCGGTGAGGTGCGCGTCGAGGTCGTGCGCGACGGCGACACCGCGCAGGTGATGATCCGCACCGAGCACGCCCTCGACGAGCGGGTCGCGAACACGGTCGCCACCCGGGTGCACGCGGTCGATGCGTCGAGCGCGTGGCCCACGAAGAAGCTCGGCGTCGCCGTCGGCCGCATCGGCTGACGGCGATCCGGTCGCCGCCCGGAGGGGCGGGCGATCAGCCCTCGGTGTCGCCTCCGACTCCCCCTCGGAGGCCACCGAGGGCGTGTCGCAGCCCACCGAGGGCGCGCTCGGCCTCCCGACGCACGGCGTCGAGGTCGTGGGCGGCGCGCTGGCCGATGGACTCGACCGCCTGGTGGAGCGTCGAGCCGGCCTGGTCGACCCGGTCGCGAGCGTCGAGCTCGGCCAGGTGGGCCTGGAGCCGGAGGTCGTCGTTCATGGCGCTCCACGAGGTGCGGGCCCGGGCCATGGTGGCCTTCAGGTCGTCGCTGGTGGCCGCCTGCAGCACGCCGAGCTGGGCCTGCGAGACGTTGAGCTCGGCTTCGAGGTGCACGAGGGCCCGATCGATCGTGACCGCGTACGACGCCCACGCCTCGTGCTGAGCGGCGTCGAAGGTGCCGAGCGCGGCGCGCACCCGGGCCATCGCCGTGCGCAGGTCGGCTTCGGCGTGCGCCAGCTCCTCGGGGTCCGGGCAGTCGGTGCAGCGGGCGATGTCCTCGAGCCCTCGGTCCTGCGGTGATCCCTGGTCCGTCATGGCGACCTCCCCTCGATCGTTCGAACGTCTCCATGGTCCGCCCGAGGCGCCACGCCGAACAGGGCCGATGGTCCGCGGCCGCCGGCCCGCGAGCGGCGAGCGCCCGATCGGGGTACAAACCACCCATGGACCTCGCCGACCGCCCCCTCGCCCCCTCGCCCTACGAGCTGCTGCCGCCGGTGCCGTCGTTCACGGTCACGAGCGACGACCTCGTCGACGGCGACCGCCTCGCCCAGGAGCACGTCAACTCGGGGGGCAACCTCAGCCCCCAGCTGTCGTGGTCGGGGTTCCCGCCCGAGACCCGCTCGTTCGCGGTCACCTGCTTCGACCCCGACGCGCCCACCGGTGCGGGCTTCTGGCACTGGTTCGTGATCAACGTCGGCGCCGACGTGACGTCGATCGCCCGGGGGGAGCTGCCCGAGGGGGCGCGCTGCGCGCGCAACGACTTCGGCAACGACCGCTACGACGGCGCCGCGCCGCCGGAGGGCGACCGCGACCACCGCTACATCTTCGCCGTGCACGCGCTCGACACCGACGACACGGGCGTGCCCGCCGGCGCCAGCCCGAACTACGCGAGCTTCGCCCAGGTGGGCCACACCATCGCTCGAGCCACCATCACCGGCACCTGGTCGCAGTGACGGTCGCAGGGCCGGGCCGGTGACCGTCCGCGCCCTGCGGTCGGTGGTGCCCGGCCCCGGCCTGCCACCCGACCTCGTGCTGGGCGCGGCGAACAACAACCTCGACGCCGCCCGCCACGACGGCCGGCTGTGGTTGGCCGTGCGCACCGCGCCCACCCACTACGCGTCGGCGGCGGCCCGCCTGCTCGTGCTCGTCAGCGACGACGAGGGGGCGCGCTGGGTGCTCGACCACGAGGTGGCGATGGGCCGCGACGTGCGCGAGCCACGGCTCGTGCCGTGGCGAGGCCGCCTGCTGCTCGTCTGGTTCACCGGCGGCACCTCCGCGACCCGCCTCGAGCCCGACCGCATCCACGTCGCCGTCCGGGCGACGGGCTGGTCCGAGCCGGCCGCGGTGTCGCCGCCCGATTGCATCCCGTGGCGGATCCGTCCGGTGGGCGGGCGGCTGCTGATGACGCTCTACCGCGGGGCGGGCTCGCTCTTCACCGCCCACCCGGTGCCGCTGACCGTCGAGCTGTGGGCGTCCGACGACGGCCTCGCGTGGGCACCCGCCGACCTCGAGCGGCCGGTGGTGCACGAGGGCGGGGCCGAGGCCGACCACCTCGAGCTGCCCGACGGCCGGCTGCTCGCGGTGGTGCGCAAGGAGGGGCCGGAGGGCGGGTGGGGCAGCGACCTGGTGGTGGCGCCGGCCGACGATCCCGGGGACTGGCGACGTCGGGCCAGCGACCCGCGCAAGTTCGACTCGCCGTGCCTGTTCCTCCACGGCGACGAGCCCCACCTGATCGCTCGCCGCCAGGTGGCCTTCGGCGGCCGCTACGACCTCGGCCTGCGGGGGCTGCCGCCCTCCTGGCGCACCAAGGTCGACCAGCTCGCGTACGTGCTCACGCCGAAGCGCACCGCGAGGTACCGCATCGATCCCGATGCGCTGACGGCCACCTGGCTGCACGACCTGCCCTCCGCGGGCGACACCGCCTTCGCCGCCGTCGTGCCCGCTGCCGACGGCGAGGGCCACCTGGTCTTCAACTACTCGTCACGGCTCGATCGGGGCTGGTGGCCCTGGGTGGTGGGCCAGCTGCGGCCCACCCACGTCTACAGCGCCGAGCTCGACGGCGCGTCGCCGTCGGGCGGGGGGAGCTGAGCGGGGGTGACGGTGCCCGCGGCCCAGCGCACGGTGCCGCGGTCGCGCGCCTTGGCGTTCATCAGCGCCTGGTCGGCCCCGCCCAGGGTGTGCTCGGTGAGGACGTCGGCGGCGTAGGCCACCCCGATCGTCACGCCCACCTGCACGATCTCGCCGTCGACCTCGGTGGGCTCGGCCACGGCCGTGCGGATGCGTTGGGCCAGGGCGGCGGCCTGCTCGGGGTCGATGCCCGGCGCCAGCACCACGAACTCGTCGCCGCCGGTGCGCGCCACCAGATCGGAGCTGCGGACCGCGGCCTCGAGGCGCCGGGCGATGCGGCGGAGCAGCTCGTCGCCGGCCTCGTGGCCGTAGCGGTCGTTCACCGGCTTGAAGTGGTCGAGGTCGCAGAACAGCAGGGCGCCGTGGGGCGCCTCGTCGAGGCGCTCGAACAGGGCGCGGCGGTTGGCGAGGCCGGTGAGCGGGTCGCGCCGGGCGGCACCTTGCAGCCGGGCCACCTGGTCGGTGAAGCGGAGGATCAGCTGCACGTAGGTGGTGGCGATCGACATGCCGTAGCCGTGGCCGTCGACGCGGGGCCCCGCGGCGCGCGACCAGACCGTGATCAGGGCCGGCTCGTGGCCGGTGGGGTCCTCGACGGGCACGATCCACAGTCCGCCTCGCCCGTGCGCGGCGGCGAGGCGCCGGCGCTCGGGGTCGAGCAGCGTCTGCTCGTGGTCGAGCACCGGCTCCGACGAGCGCCGGGCGATCGCCCACGGGTCGTCGGCATGGCCCTCGGCCCCGGTGAGGGCGAGCGGCAGGCCCGTCGACACGGCCCGGCGGGTGCCGTCGAGGTCGGTCCACGAGATGGCGACGCGGGCGTCGTTGGCCCGCCACGAGAAGGCGTCGAGCACCGGGGCCAGGGCCTCGCTGCGGGTGGCCCCCTGGAGGAGCCGGCTGAGCACCTCGTCGGTGGCGTGCTCGTGGTCGACCGGGGTGCAGTACACGGCCAGGAGCTCGGCCCCGGACTCGTCGCGCACCTGGGCGGCGGTCACGTCGAACTCGATCCAGCGCCCGTCGGCGTGCTGGAAGCGGAAGCGCGTCGTGCCCGCCGGGGCGCCGTGGGCGCCGAAGCCGCCGAGGTGGATCACGGCGCGCTCGAGGTCGTCGGGGTGGACGAGCGCGGCCACGGCCCGCCCCACCAGGTCGTGCGGCGCCCGATCGAGGTGGCGCTGGGCGGCGGCGCTCACGAAGGCCAGCGTCCCGTCGCCGCGCACCACCGCGACCAGCTGGTAGGCGTCGTCGACGATCGAGGCCAGCAGGTCGGCGGAGGCGCCTGGGGGAAGGTGGGTCGTTCGCATCGTGCTCGTTCCGCCGCGGTGAGTGGTCGTCGGGTGAACGTACCGGAACGGACAGGTGCGGCGAATGGGCCGCGCGGCCCCTCTGGCCGGAGAAGGGCCGTACGACCTACCCGCCGGTCGGCTCATCGGCGGCCACGGTCAGCCGCCACCCGAAGCGGCCGTCGACGAGCCACCAGTGGGTGCCCTCCACCAGGCCGGCGGCACCGAGGGCGCGGCGCAGGGCGGCGAGCGATCGGTGGTTGCGGTGCGAGACCACGAACGATCGGCGGCGGTCGCCGACCCGACCGGTGCGGAGGAACGCGGCGATCGCTCGTGCGCCCGTCCCGCCGCGAGCCCAGGGCGCGAGGAAGTACTCGAGGTGGCCCGAGAGCGGGTTGCGCCCGATGTAGCCGGCGCGGCGGCCGTCGACCTCGATCACGCAGCGGGGGCCCGGGCGGATCGGCAGCCCCCGAGCGGGGGCGATCCACGCCTGCAGGGGGAGCTCCGCCCAGTGGTACTGCGTGCCGGCCAGCTCCGGCGACCACCCGGCGCGGGTGAGCCACGGCCAGTCGCCCGCTCGCACCGGTCGCACCTCCACCCGTCGAGTCGGTCGTCCGGGCTCGCCCATCGCCCGGCGACGGTACCGCTCGCCCTGCCGCCGCGGCGTGCGACGATCGGGGCATGACCGACGTCGCCGACCCGTACGCCGCCTTCGACCAGCTGAGCTTCGACCGGCCGGCGCCACGGGTGCTGCGGATCACCCTCGACGGCCCGGGCCTCAACGCCGTGGGCCACGAAGCCCACCGCCAGCTCGCCGACGTGTGGCTGGCCATCGACCGCGACCCCGAGGTGCACGTGGCGATGATCCGCGGCGCCGGGAAGGGCTTCTCCGCGGGTGGGAGCTTCGAGCTGCTCGACGACCTCACCCGCGACCACGCCACCCGGGTGCGCACCATGCGCGAAGCCCGCGACCTGGTCCTCAACGTCCTCAACTGCTCGAAGCCGGTGGTCTCGGCCATCCACGGCCCGGCGGTGGGCGCCGGCCTGGTGGCGGGGATCCTCGCCGACGTGTCGATCGTGGGGCGCAGCGCCAAGATCATCGACGGCCACACCCGCCTCGGCGTGGCCGCCGGCGACCACGCGGCGCTGGCGTGGCCGCTGCTGTGCGGGATGGCGAAGGCCAAGTACTACCTGCTCACCTGCGATCCGCTGAGCGGCGAGGAGGCCGAGCGCATCGGCCTGGTGTCGCTGTGCGTGGACGACGACCAGCTGCAGGATCGGGCGCTCGAGGTGGCGGTGCAGCTGGCCGAGGGCGCCCCGTCGGCCATCCGCTGGACCAAGCAGGCGCTCAACAACTGGTACCGGTCGCAGACGGCGATCCTCGACGGGTCGCTCGCCTACGAGTTCGTGGGCTTCGCCGGCCCCGACGCGCGCGAGG
>Ga0116151_10004742_pt1 | contig 11886 bp, 7 predicted proteins | sample AD_UKC117_MetaG_FD_89893 | JGI IMG/M metagenome (GOLD analysis project Ga0116151, IMG submission 89893) | Active sludge microbial communities of municipal wastewater-treating anaerobic digesters from Hong Kong - AD_UKC117_MetaG | ecosystem: Engineered > Bioreactor > Anaerobic > Digestate... | reverse complement strand
CAGAACGACCGGCAACGGCCGTTGCCGCCCTGGACCTGGTGCTAAATGCCGCCGAAGTTGATCAACGTCTCTTCGCCACAGACCTCGCTCCGTCCCGCCGCCGGGTTGACGACCGGGCCACCGCTGTCAATGATGCCCGCTACTTGTTGAGCCAACTGCTGGCCAATTGGCAGCCAGATACAGAGGAATTCCCGGCCCGATTAAGCCATCTGGCGCTGATTGGTGCAGTGTATCGTCAGGATTGGCAGGTGTCCCCGGCGTATGCTGGCTGGGAACTGTTCGTGTTGCGCGGCGCTCTTGTTTACGGCTATGACGTAGATTTTTGGTGGGCGGAAATTGCCGATTCCCGGTGGAAATGGTTGGCCTGCCAGCAAACGCTGCTGTTGGAAGGGGATACGGCCGTTTCCCTGGCCCTGCGCCAGATGTCGTCGTTGCTGTCTGCCGAAACCGAGCCGTTTGTCCTGTCGGCTCCCGGGCGCAAGCGCCTGACACAGCTGGCTTTCACAGCCACCGATCCGGCGGCTCAAGAAGAGATGCTGCAAATTTTATGGCACACCACCTCGCCCGCAGACGGCTGGCAGCCGATTATTCTGGGCGCGGCCGAAGACGAGCGTCTGGCACAGTTGGCGCTGGCCGGCCAGGAAATTGCCGCACAGCTTATTGGCCGAATGGGCAGCCAAACGGCCGTAACCCACCTTCTCAAAGCCACCGGCCAGCCCGACCTCAAGCAGCCAGCCATGAGCGCCTTGCACGCGGTGCAGGGGGCTGCTGGTGGTCTGCCGCCCAACACGCCGCTCAGAATCCGGCTGCGGTTAGGCTGGCAGCGCATCCAGGAAAGGCTGCTTCTGGATGGCCGGAACCAGATCGTGTCGCGGAGCCTGATTGGGCTGAGTGTGGGCGCGCTGGTCTTTTTGCTGATGGTCGCCGGCTGGTTCACGCCGCTTAGCGCCCAAATGCGGGATAGTTTGTTGGAGCCTTATCCGGTGAGCGGCATTGTCACCATTGTGGCGGTGGATGATGCCAGCCTGGCCGCTTACGGCCGTTGGGACAGTTGGTCGCGTTCATTACATACCGACCTGATCGAACGTCTGCGCGCTGCCGAAGCCGGGGCCATTGTGTTTGATTTCTTGTTTGCGGCACAAACACCAGAAGATGCGGGGCTGCGCCAGGCAATGGTGTCGGCCGGCAATGTGGTGCAGCCGGTTTTGGGCGTGGGCGATGCGATTCGGGACGAGCCCGGGGAAGTGCGCTATGAACAATTTGTAAGCCCGCAGCCATTATTGCGCCATGCGGCAACGGCCGTTGGCCACACTAACATCCTCCACGATGACGACGGTTACGTGCGCCAGATTCCCCTTATTGCTGGTGATGCTGTCGACCAGTATCCCAGCCTGGCGGTAGCCGCTTTGCAGACCTATTTGGGATTGCCCACAGGGTCAATGCCCGCTGTTCACGGCGGCAAATTGGCGCTGTTAGGGCGGCAAATTCCGGTCTCGGCGCATAGCGAGATGCTCATCTACTACGCTGGCCCGCCGGAAAGCCCCGGGGGGGCAGTTTTCCAGACGGTCAGCTATCAGGACGTGCTAGAAGGGCGTGTGCCCCCCGAGGTTTTTAGGAATAAGATTGTGCTGATCGGCATGATGGCTACAGCCGAGCCTGACCGTTATCTGACGCCGGTCAGTAACGGCCGTCCGATGTACGGCGTCGAAATTCTGGCAAATGTGGTGGAATCTATCTGGTCCAGCCGCTTCATCACGCGCCCGGGCGGGCTGGTGCGGCTGGTTATTTTGTTGGCCCTGGGCCTGTTAACGGCGCTGCTCTGTGATCGGCCCTGGTCGGGATTGGCAATGATGCTGGGCTTAAGTCTGGCTTACTTTCTGGCGGCCATCTGGCTGTTTGACGTGTCTGGCCTGATGCTGGATATTTTATTTCCGCTGCTGGCTATCATTTCCAGCTATGTGATGGTGATGGCTTTCCGCTTGTCAATCGAAGCGCGCCGCCGCCGGGAGATAGCTCGCCGGCTTGAGGCGCGCGTTTTAGCGAAACGGCCGTAACTCGCAGCATTGTTCAATTCCTTCAGGCCAGATTAATTCTTTTTCCCGCCGCCGTTCCCGTTGCCATTGTTGCCGCTGTTTCCGTTCCCGTTTCCGTTTGATGGATTGTTTTCCTGGCCGGGCGGTATGCCGCCTTGCCCTGGCGGAATCCCGCCGCTGTCCGGCGGGTTGCCGTTGCCGGGTGTGTCGGCGGGCGTGTTACCCGGCACCTGTGACGGCGCATGGGGGGTGTTTTCGGGGTGTATTTTGTCAGGGGTCGTTCCATCGCCACTGGATGGCGGGTTGATGATCTCCTCTTTGTTGATGAGGGGTTCTTCGTCAAATAAACCGGCGACAATCGATTCTAAGGTGGTCTTTTGGGCCGATTTGCCGCTTTTCGGCGCGATGGTAGGTGTGGCGGTTGGTGTGCTGGGAACGGCCGTGGCCATTGCCGTAGGTGTGGGGGTGGCCGTAGGAACGGCCGTGGGGGCGGCGCCCGATTTGGTTTGAACCTGTAACGGCCGTCCGATAATCGCTGTTACCTCTTCATTCGGATGAATGTCTACACTTTGATCTTGCAAAACGATGTGAACCACGCCCTCATCACAAGAAAAATAGGTAGAATCCGGCGAAATCACGGCGACCGTAAACACAGTGCCCCGCACTGAAGCCGTCGAAGAAGGGGTCCTGATCTCGAAGGCGTCGCCAATGCCCAACGCCCGCACAACCCGGCTCAACGTACGTCCCGCCAGCAGATTGAGCTGCACGCGGTAGGTGCTGTCGGTTGTGTTCAGTTCGGTAACTTCTAACGAAGCGCCTTCCGTCAGATCGACAGTGCTGCCGTCAAATAAGCGCAACTGCCCGACGGCGCCAGGGTCCAATGAAATTTTGTCGCCGGCTCTTACCGTGAGTGCCTGCCCGGCAGACAGGCTGACGCTCGAATCGCGCATGACCAGAGGGACGCTGCCTTGTTGGCTAACCGTGGCCCGCCCTTCGGCGACAACCAGGGTGGCTTCAGAGTTTTGCTCTGGTTGAGCTACGGCGAACGCGCTAACGAGTAGAAGAATCAGGATTGTAAGCCCAATGATCCCCACACGGCGTTTTGTTCTCATATCATTCGTTCTTTCCCATCGTCATCTGCATGGGATAAGTATCAGCATCGTTCTAAAGGGAGTGACGTGGTCCGATTTGGCATCTTTGATGGAGTGGGAGGTTAGCAGCGAAGGACCAAATTTGCGAAATATAGCAGCAAATTCTGCTCAGTTGTTACAGTTCGCCTGCATTATAGCGTGGTTTGCTTGCAATATTCATTAACATATTGGTACTGTTCAAGTGATCAGTAGAAAGTTTTCAGAAGACCCGAAGGGGTTGAAACCCAGGATACTCGACTCAATTGATGCAAAACCCTTCGGGTCTAATTCCAAAAACCTACTGCGGTTTACTCAAAACAACCTGTTCTTATCTCTAAGCGAGAAGTCAGGGGTGCAAACCTGCAAGGTCGGCCAGAGTTAAGGTATGATTGCCGGTAGCTGTGACCGGGATGCGGTATTCGCCTCTTTTGCGACCGGGTCAACCTTATCAAGCTAAAGTATTAGGAAGTGACTTACTTGCTGTAAGAAAGGGAAACCATGACAGGCAGAATAACGGCCGTTTCCCACTGGCTCGCAGAACGACTTCGCGATGCTGCCATGTGGCCTATCAATCTGATGCGCGACCTGCCGCAGCGGCTCGGCCGCCTGCTGTCCACCCTGGTCAGCGGCGGGCGCGGTCTGGTATCCCTGCTGCCAGAGTGGGCCGAGGCCAGGCGCGCCGGGCAGACGGCCGTCTGGCGTCGCCGCAAACTCGGCCGGCTAGCCGGCGGCCTGCACCAACTGCTGGCCCAAACGTTCGATCTGGTCGGTGGGCCGGAAATCGCCCAGTTTTTTATGCACCTCATCACCCGCACGACCCCCCTGACTGTGGCTGAAATGAACTTGATAGCCGGCGTGTTGGGGCCAGACGCCCTGCGCTTTGGTGACGTACGCGTAGCCGAAGGAGGGTTGTTAGACCTTGTTTTTAAGGTTAATGGCAATCTGGCCTTTGCCACCTGGCACACCATCAACCTGCCGCGTTCCGGCAGCCACACGCGGACCAATCGGCCCATTGTGATCCACGAACTCACCCACGTTTACCAGTATGAGCGCCTTGGCTCCCGTTATCTGGGGGAAGCGATTTACATGCTTATCAAGACGCGGCGAGATTGCTACAATTACGGTGGGGTCGAGGGCTTGCAGAGCGCCTGCGCGGTCGGTAAACGATTTGGCGATTTTAACCGGGAGCAGCAGGCGAAGATCGCCCAGGATTATTTTGTTTTACGTGAAAAAGGGTCTGATGTGACTGCTTATGAACCCTTCATGGCCCAGGTGCGTGCTGGTGAATTGTAAATGGCTATCGGGTTGGTGGGTGTGGGCGGTATTGGCCACGGCCGTCTTGCTTTCTGCCTGCCGCCTGCCGGTGGAGATAGAGCCGGAAACGGTGACACCTGTGCCGCGCCCGGAAATCACCGGGGAGCCGGCCACGGCCGTTATCCAGCCGGAGGCCACCTACAGCGGCAGCAAAGACCTGGTGGTATGCCTGCCGCGTGAACCAGAAACCCTCTACCGTTACGGCCGTTCCGCCCGCGTCGAAAAAGCCGTGCAACACGCCATCTACGAAAACGACTATACTCATCTCTCCTTCGCCTACCAGCCGCAGGGGCTCGTCAAACTGCCTAATCTGGCCGACGGCGACGCCGCCTGGCAGCCGGTGACGGTAAAAGCCGGGGAGCGCGTAGTGGACGCCGACGGCCGTGTGGCGGTGCTGTCCATGGGAACCCGGGTGCGTCTGGCGAATGGAGAAACGGCCGTCTTCGCCGGAACGCCGCTGGTGATGGGCCAACTGACGGCCGATTTCACCCTGAAACCGCGCCTGTGGGCCGATGGCGCGCCGGTCACCGCCGCCGACTCGGTGTACGGCTTCACCATGGCGGCCCACCCCGACACGCCCGCGCCTAAAGGCAAACTAGAGCTGACCGCCAGTTATACGGCCGTTTCCGACAACACCGTGCGCTGGGTAGGGCTGCCCGGCTTTAACGACGCCACTTACTTCACCAATTTTTGGGGGCCGTTGCCCGAACATGCCTGGCAGCAATATGCTCCAGCCGACCTGCTGACCGCAGAAGCCGTTAACCGGTATCCACTGGGCGATGGCCCCTTTCAGGTGGTGGAATGGGTGGCCGGCGAGTATTTGCGCCTGGAACCCAACCCTTTCTACTACCGCGCCGCCGAGGGGCTGCCCCACCTGGACAGCGTCACCTTCCGCTTTTTGCCCGACCCTGACCGGCGGCTGGCGGAGATTTTGACCGGCGCTTGCGACATCGCCACGCAAGAGGCGGTAGATCTAAGCCAGGCTTCGCTCTTTTTGGGCGCCGAGTCCGGCGGGCTGCTGCGGCCTGTTTTTCAGATTGGCACGGTCTACGAGGCCATTACCCTGGGCATCAATTCCTGGGGGAATTATGGCGATGGGCTGGGCCGCCCGGATTGGTTTGAGGATGTGCGCGTGCGGCAGGCGTTGGCCATGTGCCTGGACCGGCAGGCGATGGTGGATGCCCTGTTTTACGGCCGTTCCGAAGTCATGCACAGCCAGATTCCCGCCAGTCACCCCCTCTATTTGCCCGAAATCCGCCGATGGCCGTATGACGTGGCCGGGGCTACGGCCGTTTTAGACGCCGCCGGCTACCGCGATACCAACCAGGACGGACTGCGCGAAGACCCCCAAAGCGGCGAACCGTTCCGCATCCGCTTCACGACCACCACCGAATTTGCCATTAACCAGACCCTGGCCGCCATGATTCAGGCCGATCTGCGCGCCTGCGGCATTGACGCCCGCGTCGAGCTTTTGCCGGTAGCCGAATGGTATGCCGCCGGTGAAGAAAGCCCGCTGTTTGGCCGCCGCTTCGACATGGGCCAGATCGCCTGGCCGGTGGGCGAACAGTCGATGTGCCATCTCTTTGCCTCCTGGGAAATTACCGGGCCGAACGGCCGTGTCAATCCCCAAACCGGCGTGCCCTACGGCAGTTGGGATGCGCTCAACAATACCGGCTGGTGGCTGCCCGATTATGACGCCGCCTGCCGTAAAGCGCGTGACCTGCTGCCCGGTATGCCCGGCTACGAAGAATACTTCCAGGAAACCCAGCGCCTGCTGGCCGAAAACTTGCCCATGATTCCCCTCTTCATGCGCCTGAAACTGGCCGTCGTCCGGCCCACCGTGCGCAACTTTGTCCTCGATCCCACCCAGGATTCGGAATTGTGGAATTTGTTCGCGCTCGATCTGGCCAACAGCCCAGAAAATTGACCGTATGGCCGAAAATCTTATAATTGCCCTTACATTCGTGTCGTTTATTTTGGCAGATCTTAAGCCTCAGAATGGGATGTTTGTTTGAGCGGCCTCATTGCACCGGCTTAAAAACGAATCGATTGATTAGAGTAGAGCGCCATGGCAGATGCAAAAAAAGTACTGGTAGTTGACGATCACTTCGAAATGTTGGAAATGCTGCGTTCCTTGTTGGAGTTGTCCAACGAGGAATGTGAGGTGCTGGCTGTGCCTTCCGCGGAGGAAGGCTTGCTGGAACTGCGGCGCACGCCCTTCGATCTGGTCATCACCGACGTGCGTTTGCCCGGCATGAGCGGGTTTGACCTTGTGCGGCGCATCAAAAAGCTGGAGCGCGACGTTCCCATCATCATGATCACCGCCTATTCCTCGTCCGAAGGGCAGAAGGAAGCCCATAGTCTGGGCGTGCTGCGCTATTTTTCCAAGCCATTGGATACGGATGCCGTGCTGACGGCCGTGCATCTGGCTCTGCATGGCGAAGAGCTGGCGGCCGATACCGTGGCGGCCGTGCGCGAGGCGGAGTCGGCTGCGCCGGTTTCCACTGCCTTGCGTAAACGCCTGCAAACGTTACGCGGCGATACGGGGGCCTCCGGTTTGCTCCTGGCCACGTTGGACGGCCAGATTATTTTCGAGGCCGCCAACAACCGCCGTCTGGATTTCAGCAAGCTGGCCGGCGCATTAGGCCAGACAATCCAGCAAAGTTTTGCCTTGAGCGAGCATTTGGACGGTGAACTGCCCCACACTATCCAGTACTACAGCGGCGAAACCATCGAGTTGTACTGCGCCAACGTTGGCCGGGAATATTTTTTGGCTATTTTCTTTGACGTGGAGCTGCGGCGCGGGCGGATTGGTACGATCTGGGTGTTTACCCAACGGGCTATCAAAGACCTGGTGGAACTGTTGGCCGCTGGTTTGCCTGCGGCCCCGGTAACGGCCGTGCCGCCCAAAGCGACGCCGCCGGCCCAGGCAAAGCCGCCCAAACCGGCCGCCCCGCGCACTCCCGAAAAGCAGCCGGAAGCCCCGCCCCCGCTGGTGCAAAACGATGACATCGTGGCGATGATGAAAAAGATGCTGGCGGCGCAAGAGGATGAAGAAGCGGAAACGGCCGTTTCCCCAGAACGCCTGGAAATCGACACGGCCGAACTGGAAAACCTCTTTGGCGAAGATGTGCTGCTCGATGACGAAGGCGCAGACCTGGATGCTTTTTGGGAGGATGCGTTAGGCGATTAAGGGATTGCCGCGCTCAGCGCCGCCGTCGTTTGGGACGTCGGCTACGGCCGTTAGCCACTTTCTCCAGGTAGCCAATAATTTCTCCGGCCACGTCCACGCCAGTGACAGTTTCGATGCCTTGCAGCCCAGGCGAAGAATTCACCTCCAGGACCAGCGGCCCCCGGTTAGAAAGCAAAATATCCACCCCGGCCACTTTGAGGCCGTGCGCCTGAGCCGCGGCCACCGCCAATTTAATCATCTCGTTATCCGGCGTAATGGACACGGCCGTTCCCCCCAGATGTAAATTGGCCCGAAATTCCCCTTCGCTGCTGGCGTGCCGTTCCATGGCCGCCACACACCGGTTCCCCACCACAATCAGACGCAAATCCTTGCCTGCCGACTCGGCAATAAATTCTTGCACCAGCGCCTGCCGGTTGGCTTGCTGGATGGTTTTGATGACGGCAATGGCCGTGGCCAGATTGTGCGCCAGGATCACGCCCTTGCCCTGCGTGCCGCGCACCAGCTTGATGATCACCGGCGGGCCGCCAACGGCTTGCACGGCCGTGATCACCGCTTCCGGCTGAGCTAAAAAAGCCGTTTTGGGAATTGGCAGGCCGGCCTGGGCCATAATTTGCGAACTGTGCAGTTTATCTCGCGAGCTGGCAATGGCCGCCGAAGTGGCCGTCGTCCACACGCCCTGCGCCTCGAACTGGCGCACCACCGCCAGGCCATACTGGGTAATCGACGTGCCAATGCGCGGGATGATGGCCTCTAACGCCGGCAAACGGGTCACCGCACGCTGCACGCCGCCCGACCGGCGTCCCCACGCTGGCAGAATACCGGCTTTGACCACTTTGATATGCTGCCCTTCATCTGTGCCGGTTTCCACGGCCACCGTCGTGGTATCAATGACCAGCACCTCGTGACCCTGCGCGCGGGCAGCCTGCGCCAGGCGACCTGTGCTATACAACATCCGATTACGCGATAAAATGCCTATTCTCATGGGTTCCCGTTTTGACCCGACTATACAATCTCGTTACAATCTCCACTCTGTCTGAAGAGGATAAAAGTATGAGTGACGTAGAAACATTTGTAATTGTACCCACCTACAACGAAGCGGATAACCTGGACGATTTGGTCTCCCAATTATTGGCTTTGCCGGTTCGCGTTGGTGTTCTGATAGTAGATGATAATTCGCCCGATGGAACCGGTCAACTGGCCGATGCCTGGGCCGAGAAATACCCCGGTCGCGTCCACGTGGTTCACCGTCCGGGCAAGATGGGGCTGGGCACGGCCTACATCGCCGGTTTTAAGACGGCCCTCAACGAACTGAATGCCCGGCGCGTGATGACCATGGATGCTGATTTCTCCCACAATCCGCGCTACATCCCGGCCATGATCGAGATGAGCCAACAGAAGCACGTTGTCATTGGCTCGCGCTACGTGCCGGGCGGCGGCCAGAAAAATTGCACCTGGAAGCGCGTGTTTCTCAGCCGGGTGGCCAATTTGGTAGCCAAAACGCTGCTGGGCCTAAAGGCCAAAGACACCACGGCCGGTTTCCGCCTCTATCGCCGGGAAGTGTTGGAATCTATCCCGCTGGATCAGGTTTTCTCCAGCGGCTACTCGTTTTTGGTAGAAATGTTGTTTATGTGCCAGCGGCGCGGCTGGCAAATTGGCGAAGTGCCGATCATTTTTGAAGACCGCCGCAAGGGGCAAACGAAAATTTCGCGTCAGGAAGTGTTCAAAGCGCAGTACACAGTCTTCCGGTTGTTCTTGCGGCGGTTGCGCGGCGGCGAACCCCGTCGCCCCACGGTGCCAATTTCCTCATGATTGAAGTTAATTGCAGCTTGTGCGGCCGGAGCGAGTTTTCGGTGCGTTATCCGGCCACGTTAAATGGCAGTCAGGCCGTCAATGTCGACGCCTTTCGGTGTACTAACCCCGGTTATGGGCATCATCCGCAGATTGTGCAGTGCCGCAACTGCGGCTTTGTGTACGCCAATCCGCGCTGGGCGGAAGATGATTTGTTGGCGGCGTACACGGCCGTTGAGGACCAAACGTACGTCAACGAGCGCATTGGCCGGGAACTGACCTTTCGCAAACATTTGCAGCACATGCAGAAGTGGACCGGGCCGGGGAACGGCCGTTCCCTGCTGGACGTGGGCGCATACATTGGCGTGTTTGTGGAAGTGGCTGGCAAGGCCGGCTGGCAGGCGATGGGTGTAGAGCCGTCGGACTGGGCTGCCGCCGAAGCGCAGCGGCACGGCCTGAACGTCATCAATGGCACACAAGACGCGCCGCAGCTAAACGGCCGTCAATTCGACGTCGTGACCATGTGGGATGTGATTGAACACGTCGACGACCCGGCGGCAGAAATGGCCAAAGCCTACCGGCTGCTCAAGCCCGGCGGCTGGCTGGTAGTCCACACCATGGACGTAGACAGCCTGTTTTCCCGGCTGATGGGGCCGCGCTGGCCCTGGTACATGGACATGCACCTCCACTACTTCAGCCAGAAAACCATGCAGCAGATGTTGACCCAGGCCGGTTTCGACGTGCGCTGGATCGGCGCGCGCGGCCGTTATTTGCGCCTGAAATACATCGCCAGCCGGGTGAGCGCTTTGAGTCCTCGCCTGGGCGGGCTGGCCAGGTCGCTGGTGCATGGTTTGCGGATTGAGCAGGTGTCGCTGCCCGTGAATTTTGGCGATCTGTTCTCTGCGTATGCGCAACGGCCGTTATGAAGATGAGCGGGTGATGGGGTGAGCGGGTGCTGGGGTGACTTCACCCCAGCACCCGCTCACCCCACACCCTAACACCCCAACATGACAGTTCGGCGACTTTTTACCGCACTTTTCCTGGTGGCTCTCTTTGCGATGGCGGTGCGAGAGACCCTGGACCCCGATATGTGGTGGCATTTGCGCACCGGCGAGTACATCCTGCAAGCGGGCATCCCCCGGCAGGATGTTTTTTCATTCACCGTGCCGGACCACGAATGGATTACCCACGAATGGCTGTCTCAGGTCGTGATGTGGGGTATTTATAGCGCGGGCGGTTTGCCGGGGCTGATTGTGGTCTTTGCGCTGCTGATTACGTTGACATTCTGGCTGGTGTATCTGGTGACGCCGGGACGGCCGTTTCTGGCGGCGTTTGTGGTGCTGTTGGCGGCGTTTGCCTCGGCCATCGTGTGGGGGGCCAGGCCGCAGATTTTTAATTTGCTGCTGACGGCAGTGTTTGTATTCCTCATCGAGCGTTTCAAAGATCGGCAAATTGGGCGGCGCACCCTGTGGCTGCTGCCCATTTTGAGCTGCCTGTGGGCCAATTTGCACAGCGGTTACCTGTTGGGCGTGGTGCTGTTGGGTGCTTACACCGCCGGCGAAGCCTGGCAGCAGTGGCGTGGCGGCGACGAGCGCACGCTGGCCTGGGCCGACATCCGCTTCCTGGCGCTGCTGACGGCGCTGAGTTTTGTGACGGCCGTGCTCAACCCCAACGGTCCCGAACTATGGATTTATCCTTTCCTCACCCTGGGCAGTTCCGCCATGCAGGCCACCATTCAGGAGTGGCACTCGCCCGATTTTCACGTCAGCATCTTCTGGCCGTTCCTGGCGCTGGCCGCGTTGGGCGTGGTGGCCATGATTTTTAGCCGGCGACGGCCAACCTGGGGCGACCTGCTGCTGTTTGGCGGCACGGCGGCGGCCGGGCTGCTGTCGGCGCGCAACATCCCGCTGTTTGCCATCGTCAGCGCGCCGATTGTGGCGCGGCATGTGTTGGGCAGTCTGGAGGACACGGCCGTTTACCCCCTGCTCAGCGGCGAAACACCAGAACGAAGACCAACGGCCGTGATGCAGGCAATGAATTGGCTGATTTTGCTCCTGGCCGTCGCGGGAGCGTTGGGCTGGACGGCCAACAAAATCGCCGGCAACGAGGCGGCGATTGCTGAACGGTATCCGGTAACGGCCGTCGATTACCTGCAAGCCAGCGGTCTGGCCGATCAGCCCGGCTATAACAGCTACAACTGGGGCGGCTACCTGATCTGGCGCGGACTGCCGGTGTTTGTAGACGGCCGTGCCGACGTTTACGGCGATCCCTTCCTTTTTTACTATTTACAAACCTTTGATGTCGCCGACAATTGGCAGCAACCGTTAAACGACTACGCCGTCGCCTATGTGTTGATGGAAACTGGCGCGCCGCTGACCACCCTGCTGCAAGCCAGCCCAGACTGGCAGCTCGCCTACGCCGACGACGT
>Ga0116151_10004741_pt1 | contig 11887 bp, 6 predicted proteins | sample AD_UKC117_MetaG_FD_89893 | JGI IMG/M metagenome (GOLD analysis project Ga0116151, IMG submission 89893) | Active sludge microbial communities of municipal wastewater-treating anaerobic digesters from Hong Kong - AD_UKC117_MetaG | ecosystem: Engineered > Bioreactor > Anaerobic > Digestate... | reverse complement strand
AGGCTGGCCGGCATAGTCAAACGAACCCCGGTTATGACTTCGCGCACGCTGAATGAGCGCACCGGCTGCGAAGTGTATTTGAAGTGCGAAAATTTCCAGCGCGTGGGTGCGTTTAAGTTTCGCGGCGCGTATAACGCCGTCAGCCAGCTCAGCGCAGCGGAAAAAGCGGCCGGAGTCATCACCCATTCCAGCGGCAACCACGCCCAGGGACTGGCCCTGGCGGCCAAACTGCTGGGGGTGAAGGCGGTCATCGTCATGCCGGAGAATGCCCCGGCGATTAAGAAAGCAGCCACCGCCGGTTATGGCGCGCAGATTGTGACGTGCACGGCCGTTACCCGCGAAGCCGTCACCGCCGACCTCATCGCCCAGCACGGCTACACCCTCATCCACCCCTACGACAACGACCAGATCATCGCCGGGCAGGGCACGGCCGCCTGGGAACTGTTCGACGAAGTCGGACCGCTGGACGCGCTGTTTGTGCCCGTGGGCGGCGGCGGGCTGATCAGCGGCTCGGCGCTGGCAGCGGCGGCCAAAGCGCCCGACTGCCGCGTGGTGGGCGTAGAGCCGCAGGCCGGCGACGACGCCAATCGCTCCTGGCGCGAAAATCGTATCGTCACCCTGGACGATGCTCCGGACACCATTGCCGATGGCCTGCGTACTCGTTTCATCGGCGAGCGCAATCTGGCGATTATGCACCGCTACGTGGCCGACATGACGGCCGTTTCCGAAGCCGACATCCTGGCCACCCTGGAATTTTTGTGGACGCGCATGAAGCTGCTGGTGGAACCCAGTTCCGCCGTGGCCCTGGCCCCGCTTTTCACCGGCCATTATCCGTTGACCGGGCAGCGCGTGGGCGTCATTCTCAGCGGCGGCAACGCCGACATTCCGGCGGTGGCTGCCCGCCTGTGGGGTGACGCGGCGCCGCGCCCGGAATTGGCGGCGGTGCAAAGCTCCACCTTCCGGCGGCCGGTGGAGAAACGGCAAAAACGGCCGCGCGTGCTGGTATGCGATCCGCTGGATGCGGCGGGCATGGAGATTTTGGCGAAAACGGCCGTGGTAGACGTTAAACCCGGCCTGCAAGAAGAAGCGCTGCTGCCCATCATCGGCGGCTATCAGGCCATCATCGTCGGGCAGGATACGCGGCTGACGGAACACGTCATCGAGCAGGGTTACAATTTGCGCGCCATCGGCTGCGCCGGGTCGCGGCTGGACAACATCGACGTGAGCACGGCGCGCAGCATGGGCATTCAGGTGGTTAACGTGCCCAGCAGCAGCTCTATCGCCATTGCCGAAAACGTGCTGGCCTGGATGCTGACGCTGGCTTATCGCTTTGCCGACGGCCGTCTGGCCGGCAAAACCCTGGGGCTGATTGGCTTTGGGCGGGTGGGGCGCGAAGTGGCCCGCCGCGCCCGCGCCTTCGACATGCGTGTTCTGGTCAACCAGCCGCGCCTGACGCCCGAATTGGCCCTCTCCGCCGGGGTGGAAGCGACTGATTTGGTGGCTTTGCTGCAAGAATCTGATTTTGTGAGCCTGCATGTGCCCTTCAAAGCGGAAACCGACGCCATCATCGGCGCGGAGGAGCTGGCGCTGATGCGGCCGTCTGCCAGCCTGATCAATCCCGGCCACACGGATTTGGTGGATGAGGCGGCGCTGCTGGAGGCGTTGGCGAACGGCCGTTTGTCCGATGCCGCCGTGCCCGAATTGCCCGCCGAAGTGGGGGAAGCGGGCGACGTGGCGCGGGCTTTGCGCGCCCATCCACGCGTGATGGTCGTGCCGCACGTCAGCACCATCATCGGCAACCGCCAGCGGGATGCGGCGCTGACGGTGGCGCGGCAGATCACGGCCGTGCTGGAGAAAAAACAGCCTGGCGAAACCCTGTCGCTGGAACTGGTGCCCACGGAATTGGTCATTCCCCACGAGCAGGTGGACGAAAAGCGGGTGGCGCGGCTGATGGGCCGCCTGGAGGAAGACGGCTTGCTGGTCAATCCGCCGGTGACGACGTTCTGGAACGGCCGTTACGTGGTGTTGGATGGCGCGACGCGCTCCACAGCCTTTAAGTGGCTGGGCTACCCGCACCTCATCGTGCAGGTTGTCCCGGCGGACGATAACCGGTTTGAGCTGCACACCTGGTATCACGTTATTTCCAGCGGGCAGAAAGTGGCGAAACGGCCGTTTGCCGAACTACAAGATCACTTGGCGGCCATCCCCGGTTTGCGCCTGCGCCCCATCTCCGCCGCCGAAGTGGGCCATGTGTTCGAGAATCCGGCCACGCTGTGCTACTTTATGGACCGCGAAGGCGCGGCAACGGTAGCCGAGGCGGAAAACGTGGCCGAACGGCTGGCCGTGATGAACGAATTGGTCGCCAGCTACACCAAATGGGGCAACGTGGAGCGCACCCTGCTGACCGATTTACCGCGTTTGCTGGTGCAGTTTCCGCAGATGACGGCCGTGGCCATTTTCCCCCAGTTCAAGCCGGAGATGGTGTTCGATGTGGCCAGCCGGGGCGAACTGGTCCCCGCCGGGCTGACGCGCTTTGTCATCCCAGGCCGCGTGCTGCGCCTGAACGCCGATCTGGCCCGCCTGAAGCAAGACGAACCGCTGCCCGCCAAGCGCGCCTGGTTTAATCAATTCCTGGAAGAAAAGCTGGCCCACAGCCGCCTGCGCTACTACGAGGAACCGGTGATTTTGTTGGATGAGTAACCAGGGGTAAGTTGTCTGGAGGGATGAAGAACAGGGGCGACCACAGGAGTCGCCCCTGCGTTTTACAAGAGACTAAGCTTCGATTTCTTCAGCGCCGAACGCTTCGCGCAGTTTATTTTCGTCCTCGTTGGAGAGGGAAGTCTGCAAGACTTTGGCATTGTAAGCGGAGAGTTCCGGCAGCACTTTGTCGGCCGTAACTTTTGCTACCAGCAAGAACAGGGCCGCGTGTCCGGGTTCAATGGTGGCTCCTACTTCTTTGATGAAGTTGTCGTCCACGCCGATGTCGGTCATTTTGCCGCCCAACGCGCCGCCCAGTGCGCCCGCAGCCATACCCAGCCACGGCGCAAAGAAAAGCAGGCCAATCAGCATACCCCAAAACGCACCACCCAGCGCCCCGGAGCCAACCAGGCTATGGAGCTGTTTTACCTTGGGTTTGCCCTTCTTATCCCGCACTACGATAGCGGCATCGGCCAGGCTGATCACCTGCTGCTTCTGCATTTCCAGCAGCTTATCACGCATCTGGAAGGCGCTCGCTTCGTTATCGAAAGCCAGCACAATTAAATCACTCATTTTCAATCTCCTTTTGATTTGATGTAGTAGGGCGTTTATACGCGCCTATTACAAGACCGGTGAACGGTGGGGCTGTTTACCAGCCAGTTGGCACAAAACTGTTTATTCCCGTTCACTATGGTTGCGCCAGGGTAGATGGTTGCAGACTTGCCAGATTGTAACAACCGAAAAATTCCTCGTCAACATTGTGGCAAAGCCTTGACGAGACGGCCGTTTCGCCAACCTTATCCTGTGCTTCCCGCACTACACCGGTGGATCACGCAGCACCGGATAAGTTTGCCAGTTAAAGCGGATGCTCAACATGCGGATCACAAAAAAGACGGCAATAGTGCCCCACGCGGCATACAGCCGGGGCACGTTCAGCCCTTCATACAACACCACAAACAGAACACACGCCAGAATTAACACAGAAACCAGATACTGACCCGGCTTCAAAATAACCGGCGTATCACCGACAACCAGATCGCGCAGCAAACCGCCGCCGGTGCCATTGACTGCCCCTACCAGCACAACGCCCGGCAGTGAAATACCCGCACTTAACGAAAGCTGCATGCCAATCACCGCAAAAACCGGGATGCCAATGGCGTCAATCACGCTGATCACTCTATCCACAAACACCATATCGGTAATGCGCTGACGAAAAAAGCTGACGACGATGGTAGCCAGCAAAATCAACGGAATGTAGAACCTGTCGGTTAAAACGGGCGGGGGCGTATGCAAAAAGAGACCATCACGGAGTAGACTGCCACCGGTTGACGAAAGAAGAGCCACGACAAAAACGCCGGTAATGTCATATCGTTTGTGCATTCCCACAATAGCGCCGCTAAGCGCCCAAAGAAACACAGCCAGGTAATCAAACGTGATTGGGATCTGAAACTCATCAGGACTAAGCATAGTTTATTCGGCAGACATAGTTGGAATGTACAGATGCTGTAACTGCTCATTAGTTTAAGGCATCAAAAATAGATTGTCGAAAAGCTGGGCATGGCCCTTGCCCGGGTATCATGCTGGACGAGCTGACTCTTGAAGAAAATAACCGGATGGCCAATTAGCTGATACAATTCCCCACAATTGTCGTGATATGGTAAGGGTTTAGCTGTGCAAACGCCATGCGCACAGTCAAAAAGGAAACTTATGAAGACAAGAACCCGTTCTGAGCAAATTGCCGTTAGTGGTCTGGCCTATGGATTGGGATTGCTGGTGGGCAACCTGATCAGTTACATGCTCTTTAGCCTGGTTCCAGCGGACTGGTTTTTGCTAAGCGGAAACCCGGTCTTTCGCCTCTTGTTCGGGGTGCTGCTGGCCTTTTTTATTTCTGGCCTGGGGGGATTGTTTGGTGGGTCCGTGGGCGGTTGGACTTTGCCCGCAATTGGTCAGGGGAAAGGGCGCTGGGGGTACGTGTGGCGCAGCGGCATCACGTTTGGTATTGGCTATGGCCTGCTGCTTTTTCCCGTTATTTTGATTGTTTCTCTCCTTTCATTTTATGACATCAGCGATACACCCAAATACGTGTTCAGCGTGACGTTTGGCCTTGTGGGCGCAGTTTTTGGCTTTATTATGGGCAGTTCGCTTGGCCTGTGGACGGCCGGGCGCCGGTTTTGGCCTATCATTCGTTGGAGTGCAGCGGGATTTGGCCTGGGCGGTGTGATTCTGGGGATAACGATCTGGCAATTCATTTTTAAGGTGGTAAACGGAAATTTATCCACCGGTCCATACCAGTGGCTGCTTTTGGGCCTGTTCTTATTTGCAGGATTAGGAGGCGCTGGGTTAGGGTATGTTTACCATCGGTTGGCGGAAGGCGCAGAGGGAACGTTTTTGCCGATTCGTTCTCTATCGCTGCACGGCTGGCGGCTGCGTTGGCTGATCGTAGCGGTGGTTCTGCTGGTTCTCGTGCTGTTTATCCGCCCGGTGATGGCAACGGTGGGCGACTTGCTAACGCCTGTGGATTCGAGCCTTTCCGCAGTGCTGGATTTGCCCACGACGGGGACGCACTGGCTGGAGACGAGCCGTATCACGGCCGTTTCTCCCTCTTCCAGCCCGGCCATCGCGGCCAACGCTAACGGCCGTCTCGCCCTGACCTGGGTGCAAGACGGACAGCTCCTCTTGCAAGAAGGGCAGTGGACGGCCGTTGACGAGCAAACCGCCTGGCAGCCCCCGCTCACCGTGGCGACCAGCTCCCCCACAGAACCGGCGGCGGCCGTGGCCGAAGACGGCCGTATCTTTCTTGCCTGGGCGGCCGAAAACGCCATCTATGTCAGCCAGTGCCAGGGCGGTGCTTGCGAGGCAGCCGCGCCCATTCCACCGGCCAATTTGTGTGCCCAGCGCCCTCTCCCGGGCGACAGCCAGCCCACGCTGGCGGTTAACGGCGACACGGTGCTGCTGGTGTGGGCCAACGAAGCAGGCATTATGCCCTACGTCGCCTGGTCGGTAGCGGGTGCGCCGCAGCGAACGGCCGCAGGCTGCGTGCCAGAGGCAGGGGCTGCGCCGCAGCTCGACAGCTCGTTTCGACTGGTATACGAAACAGGCAGCGGCGCTGTGGGGGTGGCCCAGTTTGACGGGACGGGTTGGCAGGCACAGGGGGCGGCGGGAAACGGCCGTTTCCCCGCCGTCGCCAGCGACGGGTTACAGTCACACATTGCGTTTTGCAGCGAGTCGGGCATTGTCTACCAGCAAAACGGACAGACCGAAACCATCACCGAGCAGCCGTGCCACGGCCGTCCGGCGCTGGCGGTGGATAACGAGGGTCAGGTCCACGTGGTCTGGTATAGCGATACGGTGCAAAATGCCACCGGCGCCATCAACCCGGCCCACCTGCTTTACGAAAGCATACGTCGGGCGGATGGCTGGACCGAGCCAGCCATTGTGGGAGACAGCCAGCCCGCTGCTCAACCGGCTCTGACGGCCGTTTCCGATGGCAGTCTACACCTCGCCTGGGCCGGGAAGACCAATTTGCAGGTCGCTGCCCAGGTCCAATACGCTTGCGACACGGCCGATCTTTCTTCCTTTGGCCAGATCTTGTACAACGTGGCCCGCGACGAGAGTTATGCCCCGCCGGGCGTGACGATTCCGTTTTGCCGGAACACTTACGACCGCCTGCTCTACACGCCCAATCCAAAGCCAGCCTACAACAGCCCCTTCCCGCCCACGCCTAATGGCGCTTTCGACGTGATGGCCGATCTGATTCGCGGGGCGCAGTACGAAGTGCTGTTTTCCACGATGTGGTACGATGCCCCGGCCAACAACGACAGCCCTGGCAGTGTCGTCGCGCAGGCGGTGGGAGACCTGTACCGTAATTTGCAGGCGCATCCCGAACAGTATCCGCGCGGCCTTACCGTGCGCCTGATGTTGGGCAATCCGCCGGAACTGGCGATGGGCGAGACGACGGGCCAGTTGTGGGTTTTGCTGGAGGACTTGCGCCAGGCGGGTATCGACAAAATGGTGGACGAGGCGCTGGGCTGGCGGCTAGAGGTGGCCGATTATGAAGGCAACCTGCCTCACAGCCACGTCAAGGCGCTGGTTGTGGATGGGAAGACGGCCGTTGCCGCTGGCTTCAACATGACCTACGACCACTTCCCCACCGACCACGTTTCCGGCCTGGGCGGCGGCCGCTTTGACCTGGGCGTGCAAGTGACCGGACCGGTTGTGCAGGGAGCGCACCGCGCGTTCGACGATATGTGGAACGGAGCCGACGAGCGGTACTGCCTGAACCTGAATCCGCCGGTCGGTTTGCCCTGGCAGCTCACTTGTTTCGACCGCAGCGCTACGGCCGACCACGTGCCGGAGGTGATGAAGTTCTATCTGGATGGCGGCAGCAGCACAGCATTCTCTCTGTATCGCAGCAGAGTGCACGATCAGGCCGATCGGCAAACGGAGGGGGCCATCGCCGCCGCCCAGCAGACGGTCGATTTCATCCACGTGCAGTTTGCCCTGGACATGATTTGCAATCTCAATATCCTGTTCGACGTTTGTACGGTCGATGACGCGCCGGATTATACGGCTGCGCTGTTGCAGGCGGCCCAGAATGGGGCGCACGTCCGGGTGTTGGTGAAACCAGGGCCGTTTGAAGGCATTGAAAACAATGTGGCTTTGCAGGCGCTGGTGGACCGGTTCACTGAATTGGGTTTGTCAGACCAGTTGGAAGTGCGGTATTTTGCCGGCCCGGTGCACTCAAAATCGGTTCTCATTGACGACGAGGTGCTCATTGTTGGCAGCCAGAACTTTCATTACAGCGCCTTTGGCCCGGCCCGCGGGCTCACGGAGTTCAGCTTTGCCGTCGAGGACGCGCAGGCCGTTGAAGATTATCGGAACGTTTTTCAGGTGGAGTGGGAATTGGCCTCGGAACGGCCGTAAGCGGCTCTGCTGTCAGTCACTCTTTCCGTAGGAGTATAGGTTGGGACAAAAACGCTCTTGGGTTAGACGGCCGTTGGTGCGGATAGGTATTATCTGGATCATAGAAGCGCTGGCCCTGGTACTTTTGCACTTTCTAATGGCCAGTTTACAGGTGGAAGGTGTGCTTTCGGCGTTTGTGGCCGTGGCGGTGATTGGTTTGCTGAACGCACTCCTCTGGCCGATTCTGAGTTACCTGATTTTGCCCTTTGCGGTGCTGACGCTGGGCCTGGCGGCACTCGCTCTCAATGGGGCGATCATTTTGCTGGCGGCGACGCTGGTGCCGGGCTTTCGGGTAGAGGGTCTGGGGGCGGCGATCGGGGTGGCATTGGGGTTAACGGCCGTAAACACCATTGCCAGCTCCCTGCTCACCATCGACGACGACAGCTCCTGGTATCGCAACGTCGTTAAGCGGCGAGTCAAGCGCCGTGCTAACTCGACGGAAACCCATGTGCCGGGTTTCCTCTTTCTGGAAATTGATGGCCTGGCCCGCCCCGTATTGGAAAACGCCATGCGCGATGGTTACGCCCCCACCCTGAAACGCTGGTTGGTACAGGGCAGTCATAAACTGACAGAGTGGGAAACGGATCTCTCCTCTCAAACTTCGGCCAGCCAGGCGGGAATTTTGCACGGCAACAACCACAACATTCCCGCCTTCCGCTGGTACGATCGCCAGCGCAAGGAAGTCATCGCCTCCAGCAACCCCACTGAGTTGGCTGCCCTGGAAGAACGCCACTCCGATGGCAATGGCCTGCTGGTGGACAATGGAGCCAGCCGGGGTAACCTCTTATCAGGCGATGCGCCTATCGTCAGTGTGACAGCCAGCACCATGAAAAATCTCTCCCGGCTGCACCTGACCGATTTCTACGCTTACTTTGTTAATCCTTATAATCTGGCCCGTACCATCCTCCTTACAGTCTGGGACATCGTTCTGGAAAAGTGGCAGTTCTGGCAGGCGCGGCGAAAAAACGTGTATCCCATTCTGGACAGACGCCATCGCGGTGGCAAATATCCGCTGCTGCGGGTGTTTACCACCATCATCATGCGCGAACTAAACATTTATACGCTTATTGGCGATGTCTATGCGGGTGTGCCCTCAGCGTACGCCACCTTCGTTGGCTATGACGAGGTGGCTCACCATTCTGGCGTGGAGTCGGTGGATGCGTTGGACACGTTGCAGAAGCTGGATGAGCAGTTTGCCCGCCTGGAAAGTGTGACTCGCGACGCGCCACGGCCGTATTACCTTGTCGTCCTCTCTGATCATGGGCAGAGTGGGGGAGCCACGTTTAAACAGCGTTATGGCATCGGGCTGCAAGAGTTGGTGCAGCAGTATGCCCGTGCCGCTCGCGTGCAGGGTATCATGGAAACGAACGAATCGTGGGGGCACGTGAACGTGCTGGTGAACGATGCCATCCAGAATGATGAGCGCAGCAGCAAAGCTCTCAAGCGCGTCACCAAGGGGCAGACGAAAGCTGGCGAGGTGAAATTGGGGCCGGATGAACGAGAGGAAGAGCTGCAAGAAGGCGCCCAGATCTTGGTGTTGGCCTCCGGCAACCTGGGATTGGTGTATAACACCATGCTGGAAAAACGGGCCACCCTGGAACAGATGGAGAGCTTTTATCCAGGTTTGCTGGCCGGGTTGGCGGCACACGAGGGGGTAGGCTGGCTGATGGTGGCGTCGGCGGAGCGCGGGCCGGTGGTCATTGGGCGGAACGGCCGTTACTACCTATCCGATGACGACGTCGAAGGCCAAAACCCGCTGGCCGGTTATGGTCCCAACGCCCGCCACCACCTCCTGCGCGCCGACGCCTTTCCCGATGCGCCCGACATTTACATCAACAGCTTTTACAACGCTGAAAACAACGAGGTAGCGGCGTTTGAAGAGTTGATAGGCTGTCATGGCGGACTGGGGGGATACCAGACACGGCCGTTTCTTCTTTATCCTGCCGAACTGGAAATTACCGAGCCAGATCTGGTGGGGGCAACGGCCGTCTATCGGCAGCTAAAGACCTGGCTGCATGAAGTCCAAAACGTAGAACCGCTGCCAGCAGCCAATTAATACCCATCACCCATCACCCGACAACAAAAAACCCGCTGAAAGGCGGGTTTGTTACTTTAATTTGGGGGAACGAGGGGGATGGGGAATTAAACGGCCGTCAGCTCTTTCACCGCCGGGCGGAATTTATACCCATACACAATCATGCCCTCATCACCATCGGTACGCAGTTTGCGTGTCACCATCTCCACCGGCATGCCAATGTGCGCTTCGTTAGGATCCATATCGGTCAACTGCGCCGTGATCAACGGTCCTTCTTCCAGCTTGATTAGCGCCACCATATACGGCGCGTTATGCTCAAACCCGGCCGGAGCATCATAAATTGTGGTATACGAATAAATCTCGCCCAAACCCGTGAAGGTATACAATTCCTGGGCCGGTGCTTCACATTCCAAACAGACGTCGCGGGGAGGAAACAGTTTAACGCCGCAAGACTCACAGGTCTCACCTACCAGTTGGTATCGTTGTGCTTGTAAACGCCAATGACGTGATACTTCCATTTTAATTGCCTCCGACTCCATTCAAAGATGTCGAAAAATCGTTTAAGTTCAGCGGACGCCGCAGCATGGTTGACCGCCCGTCCATCAAGAATTATCCACAGAATAACTCCCATTCACTGCCAACATACGTCAAAAACACTGTCAAAAACTATCACACGGCCGTTTTCTGAGCCATTTTTCATATTTTGTCCATAAATTAGCAGGAATTTGCCCAAATTTATTCGGCGGCGCGTAAAATATGTGTCACGGCTGTTGCCCCGTTCGTGCCCAGGTTTTGCGCCATGCCAATCTTTGCGCCTTCGATCTGGTTGTCGCCGGCCTGGCCACGGAGCTGCCGGGCGACCTCCACGATCTGATAGATGCCCGTTGCGCCCATGGGGTTACCCCGGGCTTTCAGACCGCCAAAGGTGCTAATGGGGATACGGCCGTTGCGCCCAATCTCGCCATCTCGCGCCAGCTTCCAGCCATCCCCCCGTGCCGCAAACCCCGCCGCTTCCAGCGACAGTGCCGCCAGCACAGTGAACGAATCGTGTAATTCAAACAAATCGATAGCGTCGGGCGTGAGCCTGGCCTGGGCCAACGCCTTCTGCGCGCTGATTTCAGCCGCGCGCAGGCGCAAAACGTTGCCCCGGTCGTGCAGAGCGATGGTATCCGTCGCCACGGCCGAGCCGACGATTTCCACCGGCTGCGGCACCATGTCCATCGCCTTCTCACGGCTGGTCACAATTACTGCCGCCGCGCCATCGGCAGCCGGGGCCATGTCGAACAGGTTTACCGGATCGGCCACAAGTGGCGCAGAGGCAAAGCGCTCCGCCTTGATGCGGTTGCGGAACATCGCCAGCGGATTGGCCGCGCCGTTGGCGTGGGCATTCACACTGAACCCGGCGAAATCGCTCACCTCCACGCCGTGCTCATACATGTAGCGGCGCATCAGCAGTGCGCCCATTCCGGCCAAGGTTAGCCCCTGCATCGCTTCGTAATCGGCATCCAGGCCGTAGCCCATCGCCGCCGTCACCGTCGAGCCAGTCTGGTCGGTCATCTTTTCCACGCCCACGGCCAGCGCCGTTTCTACCAGCCCGCTTTTGACGGCCAGGATGGCTTGCCGCAGGGCCATGCCGCCGGAAGCATCGGCCGCCTCCACGGTCACGGCCTCGATGCCGCGCATTCCGGCAAAATCGGCCACCAGCGCGCCCAGGTGGTTTTGCTGGCTCAGTTCGCCGGAGAGCATGTTGCCCACAAACAGGGCATCCACTTTACTCACATGGGCATCATCCAGCGCCGCTTCGATGGCGTACCATGCCAGATGGCGGATGGAGGTTTCCCACATCTCTTTTACTTCAGTTTGTCCAAGTCCAATTATTGAAACGTTCATCATGATTTCGGATTTTGAATTGCGGATTTGGGATTGCGGACCAAAATCCGCAATCCGCAATTTAAAGCTTTAGCTTGTCCCGATAGCGCGTATACGTCGCATAGTCAATCTCGGTGCGGCGGGCGATGTAGGCCTCGGTGGAGATGGCCCGGCCGCGAGCTTCCAACAGGCGTTCGGTCACTTGCAGGTCAAAAGCGTCGGAGCCGGCCCCGGAGCCGTAGCTGACCATGAGAATGCGGTCGCCGGGTTCGGCGACGTCCAAAATGGCTGTCAGGCCGATCATGGTGGAGCCGGAGTAGGTGT